>OLGO01000005.1_pt1 | contig 306430 bp, 274 predicted proteins | sample 1605861 | NCBI WGS metagenome assembly OLGO01 (sample SAMN03283253) | human gut metagenome | biome: human-associated habitat; material: feces | host: Homo sapiens | place: USA | collected 2013
AGAACAGAACTGGTGGCATAAGAAATTTTGTGTCTACTAACTATTGACTACTTCAATAAAGTCAAAATGCCGGGGCTAATAAATTATGAAGAACGATTAAAAGAACGTCTTAACGGTAAGGAGGGTCAAAAAGAATGAAAAAAGAATACAAAATCATTGATGACTTTCAAGCCGGTCCTACGGACATTCGAGTGCTCGTTCTTGACAGAAATTATGAATTCCTACCTGTAGCAGAAAGAGGAATTGCAATTATCGATGGCGTGGAATATCCGTTTCAGTTGAATTCCATTCCATGTTGGGCGACGATCAAAAGCCATGACAGTTTTACAGGAAAAACCGTAGAGTTTTGCTGAACGTAAAAATTAAACACAGTTGATAAAGCAGCTTCGCGCTTATGCGTCGGGCTGCTTTTTTCATACCTAAAATTACGCGACGGCTGCGGAAGAAGCAGGAAAGACCGAACTGCAAAAGGCGCAGGGCTGCCGGGATTTCCGAGCGGGCTCTGCGCCTTTTTTATTTTCAGAAAAATAGCACCCCGGGCCGAAGGATGGGTGACCGCGGGGCGCTTGACAGATTTACAATTGAATTATATAAAACCGCAAAGGAAATGTCAATAGAAAATTCGAAAAAATGTGGATATTTTTCATGTTTTTAACCTACTTTTAACGTATTCTTTTCTTTTACCTTTGCAGAAGTCTATTGCAAACCGACACGCAGCGTGGTACAATCGGCTTAAAGAAGTACGTGGAGGAGATTTTGTCGTGAACATGAAAACAATCGGTTCCGCCGTTGTAATCATCTTGGCCGCCATAGTCGGGCTATTCCTCGGCGCTGCCATGAACGACGGGTTAAGCGGCTCCATACTGCTCGCGGTCATCGCAGGGTTCGTCTGTGTGATCTATACGATTGAAAACAGTGGCAAGAAGTAGGGTTTTTTTATGATTTTACGGTTTAAACAGCGCTTTTTTTCATGGTTCGACAGCTACGATATTTACGATGAGAACGGCAACACGGTGTATGTCGTCAAAGGGCAGCTCTCCTGGGGACACTGCCTGAAAATTTTTGACGCTTACGGTGAAGAGATCGGCACGGTAAAAGAACGCATTTTCACGTTCATGCCGAAATTCGAAATGTATTTTAAAAACCAATATGTCGGTTGCATCAGCCGCGAATTTGCACTTTTTAAGCCGAAATACAACGTAGAATGCAACGGCTGGCATGTGGAGGGCAACGTTTTGGAGTGGGATTATACCGTTGTTTCCGGAAGCGGTCACGATGTGGCAAGCATCTCCAAAGAGCTGTTCAACTGGACGGACACGTACCTTTTGAACATATACGACCCCGCAGACGCACTGTGCGTTTTGATGATCGTGCTTGCAATCGACGCCGAAAAGTGCAGTCGAAATAACGGCTAAACGCTATTTTCTGTACAGAAAAGACCTCCGCTCAAGACTGTTTGGCCCGAGCAGAGGTCTTTTCTTTTCCCAAAATTTAAAATGCATAGAACAAAATGCCGAGACCGGCGGAAAGCACGATCATCAAAATGGGCGAGGGTGCTTTCTTTTTAAAGTGCTTATAGCCAAAGTGCAAAGTAATCAGCAGCAGCAAAATCACAACACCGCGCAGATCAACCTCGGGGGCGCTTCGTATGGTTGTAAAGCCGAATAGCGTGCTGAGGCCCATCGTCAGCGCCGTAGCCAAAATGAGCGCCACCACGCACGGACGCACGCCGGAGAGGAATGCCTGCACACCGGCGTATTTCAGCAGATTACTCAACACTGCCGCAATGAGCAAAATAATGACGAACGAGGGGAGCACCACGCCCAAAGTCGCGAGCAGACTGCCCAACACGCCGCCTTGCGAAGAGCCGATGAACGTCGCCATGTTGACGGCAAGCGGGCCAGGGGTCGATTCGGACACCGCAATAAAGTTGATGAACTCGCTTTCCGTGAGCCAGTGATTCGAGAGCACGGCTTCGCGGATGAGGGAGATCATGCCGTAGCCGCCACCGAACGACACTGCGCCAATCTCAAGGAAGGTCAGAAATAATTTAAAATAGATCATTTCACGTCACCGCCTTTTCCACGCAGGCGCTGTATGAAGTAGGCCGCAAGACCAACCACACCGCTAAGCAAAATAAAGTAGATGGACGAAAACGAAACCGCGAAAACGGAAAACGCTATCATGCAAACCGCTACGCCTGTAACAAGCACGGTATTGAGCACCGTCTTTTCAAGACTTTTCAGCATGCGCACACCGGCGGAAAAGATGAGGTACACAACGCACACCTGAATTCCGTGGAACGCGCAGGAAACGAATTTCAAGCTCAAAAACTGGTCAAAGAATAGGGAAATGAGGTAGATGATGACAAACGAAGGGATACACACCCCAAGCGTGGCCGTCGCCGCGCCGGGCACACCGGCAATGTGATAACCGATATACGTTGCGCTGTTAATCGCTATCGGGCCCGGCGTAGACTCCGCAATCGCGATCATGTCGAGGAACTCTTTTTTATCGATCCACTTTTTCTTTGCGATAAATTCATTTTCCAGCAAGGCAACCATCGCATAGCCGCCGCCGAACGTGAAAGCGCCGATCTTCAAAAATGTGAGAAACAGCGTGCATAGTTTTTTCATTTTTCAACCCCATTTTCTGCTGATTTAAACACGATAATCATACACCGTTTCACCGAAAAAAGCAATAAAAAGGAAGCAGGCGCACCTTTCGATGTGTTCCTGCTTCCTTTGCTTTATTTTAAATTACTTAGAGAAGAGGTTTGCCACACGGTTCCAGAAGCTGTCTTTGGTTTCAGTCTCGGTCGTGGTTTCTTCCGTGGTGCTCGTGCTGTTGCTGCTCGAGTCCGTTGCGGTGCGCATTACGTAGCTTACAGTCATATCCGTACCGTCTGCGCGGCCGGAGCCCTTGAAGCTGTCCGCACGATCCTTCATGATGTCAATCACGCGTGCCAGCGTGGAATCCGGGTCGGTGATTTCGCTGAGGCCGTCGAGCTTATCATTGATTGTATCGGAGAACTCCGTCATGCCGTCACTGAGCTCGGACGTGCCGTCCTTGAGTTCTGCGCCGCCGGTCTGGAACTGACCGATCGCATTCGATACGGTCTTGCTGGAGGAAGAGAGCGTCTCCATGCCGCTGAGCAGTTGGTTGGTGCCTGCATCGAGCGTGCCTACGCCGGTTGCGAATGCAGAGGTGCCGGTTGCAAGCTGAGAAGCACCGCTGCCAAGCTTTGCAGCACCGTCGGAGATCGCGTTGGCCGCACCGACAACCGTGTTGGTATCTGCCGGATTCTCTGCGTTATACAGCGCGCCGGTCAGCGTATCAACACTGTCCATCATTTCGCCTGCCTGCGAGGAGAGGTCTTTGAATTCACCCATCAAACTCTTGAGCTCATCGGTGTTAATGTCCGGGATTGCCGCTGCAACCTGCTGCACAGCGCTCTGCTTTGCCGCCGCAAGGTCATCGGAAGACGTTACTTTTTCTGTAACAATCGGGGCAACCTGTTCAGCAACCTTCGGGCCGACAGTGCTTGCAATCGTATCTGAATCAATATCGCTTACAACCTGACCCATTGCCGCTTTTACAGCAACTGTTGCTGCGCCGGAAAGTTTTGCTGTAACTGTATCGGTAATTTCGCTACTCGGGGAAGACGGATCATCGATTTTTGCTAAGATTGCATTTTTTTGATCCTCAGTAAGGAAATTCGGATCACTTAAAAGTTCTTCGAGTGCCGTCTTATAACCGCCTTGGAATACATCGGTCGAAAGTGCAGCCGCCTGATCTGCTACCTGATCTGCGCCGACTGCCGCATCATCGGCTGCCTTCTGCACGTTGCCCTTGATCTCTTCCGCCGTCTTCTGAGAAGCAACTGTTGCCGCATTGCTTGCAGCAGCTTCGGAAGCCGCTTTCGCTGCGCCGCTCGCCGCGCCATCGAAAACCTGTTCAACGCCTGCGCCGAGCTGTGCTTTGAGTGCTGTCATATCCGGGATTTCAACGGTCTCCAGCTTGCCGGAAAGCTCGGTCATTTTGTCTTCAAGCGCGGTCTTCTTTTCGGAAGCCTCTACAAGGCCCGGGACAAGCTGCTGATTCATAACGCCCGCAAGCTGTGCGGTACTGTTCTGCAGCTGAATAGCACCGAGGGAAAGCTCGCCGGTCTTCGTTGCCAAGAGCTGTGCGTTTTCAAGCAGGTTTTCCGTGCCGTTTGCAAGGGTCTGTGTGCCGTTCAAAGCGCTGTCCACGCCGGCATCGAACTGGCTGTAACTCGAAGCAAACGTGTCAAGGCTTTCGACAAGTGTGCCCACAGCGTCATCCAGTGCGCCGGAACCATCCTTCAGCTGATCGATTGCATCGGTCAACTCATTCATCGTGTCGCCAAGCTCGTCGGAAGCCTCATCGAGGTCGAGGTCGGAAAGGTTCGGAGCCGCGGCGAAGAGAAACGTCGGGACGGTGCAGTCCGTAACATCCGCTTCGAGGGTAAGGGTATCGAGCATCAGGTCGTCGAGCTTATCAAAGCTGTCGGGGAGCAGGTCGCTGACGGCTTCCTTCATGCCCGGCATCGCAAGGTAGCAGGCAACCTGCGTTTTGGAATCAGATTCCACAAGACCGTGCTCTGTCGTGATGTTTTTGAAGTTTTCGCTCGGCAGCACAGCCGCCGCAACGGTAAAGAACGGGGTATAGACGGTGCGCTTTTTACCGTTTACGGTCACTTCTTCGCCGGTGTTGTTCGTCAGCTTAACGGTTGCGACAAGGTGGCCGCTCTGACCCTTGAGTTCATCGGCCGTAACCGCCTTGCCGTCCAGCGTATACTCGATGGAAACGCCGACCGGCGTCTGTGCGCTGTTCTTGCCCTGATAATAAATATCGGTTTCGTTCGTCGTCCACTTGAGCGTATTGCCGGTCTGTTCCGGCATCACGTCGCTCTTGAGGTTCTGGATATCGGAAAGGTCGCTTTCGTCGGTAACGGCATCAAAACCGTCATCGCTGTGCAGCCAATCGCTGGTGATCTGCTCCTGCACGGAACCGTCTGCGTTCAGGATGAGATAAGAGGTTTCTTTTTTCTCAACGGTAGCATCCGCCGCGAAGGCCGGGGCAGCGCAGCCGAGGAGGAGAAGTGCGGAAATCGTAGCCGCAACGGATTTTGTAAGATACTTACTCATATTGATCGAGATCCTTTCTCTGAATCGATTATGCCTTTTTCTCGGTGATTTCGGGCTTTTTCAGCCAATGGAACGTGGTCTTTCTGAGAATTGGTTCCGTGATGACAAGCAGTGCCGGCAACACAAGCAGGATAACTGCCATACTGATGAGTGCGCCGCGGCTGATGAGCTTGCACAGCACGCCGATGAGCTCCATACGGGAGACGAGGGACACGCTGAACGTTGCCGCGAAGAAGGTGAGACCGCTTGTTAAAATACTCTGACTGCACTGTTCAACGGCAATTTGTGCCGCTTCCTTTGCAGTGTGACCCGCGTTACGCTCTTCGCGGAAACGCGTGGTCATGAGGATCGCATAGTCGACCGTTGCACCAAGCTGAATGGTGCCGATAACGATGCTTGTGATAAACGGCAGCGTCGTGCCGGTGAAGTACGGAATGCCGAGGTTGATCATGATGGCGCTTTCAATCGCCGCAACGAGCAGCACCGGAACAGAAGCGGAGCGGAACACGATGGCGATAATGACGAACACGACGATGATACTTGTGATGTTGACGTTATTGAAGTCGACATCCGCAACCTCGATCAAATCTTTCGTCATCGCACCTTCGCCGGTGATGACGCCGTTCGGGTCGTACTTTTTCACAATATCGATCATTTCGGAGAGCTGGTTATTTTGCTCGTCACTGCCGCTCTTATAGGAGGAGTTTGCAAGGATCATCTTGTGGCCGCCGGCCTCAAAGATATCGCGCACGTCGTCAGGAATAAACATTTCCGGGATCGCGCCGCCGACGAACTTTTCATAGCTCAAAACCTGGTGAATGCCGTCCACGCCGCTTAACTCATCGGAAAGATCGGAGAGATTTTTTTCGGAAAGGGTATCGTCCACAATGATGAAGTGGGACGTTGTCATATCGAAGTCTTCCTTCAAGCGGTTCGTACCCGCAATGCCGGGAAGGTCCTGCGGAAGCGCATCAAAGATCGTGTAGTAAACGGAAGTCTTTGATTGTGCAATGAAGAACGGAATAAAGATTATGATAAACGCAATCAAAATCGGCACACGGTGCTTCACGACGAAGTTCGAGGTACGCTTGAGCTTCGGGATGAACGTGCGGTGCGTGTGCTTTTCAATGGCACGACGGAACGTCATGATAAGGGACGGTAAAACCGTGATGGTGCAGATAACGCCGAGCAGAACACCCTTTGCCATGACGACGCCGATGTCTTCGCCGAGCGTAAGCTGCATGGTGCACATGGCAAGGAAACCCGCAATCGTTGTAAGGGAGCTGCCGGTAATGGAGGAAAACGTCTTTTTAATAGCCGCCACCATGGCGTCCTCATCGGATGCCGCCGTCAGCTTTTCTTCTTCGTAACGGTGCAGCAGGAAGATGGAGAAGTCCATCGTAACGCCGAGCTGCAGGACCGTTGCCAATGCTTCCGTAATGTAGCTGATCTGGCCGAGGAAAATGTTCGTGCCGAAGTTATAGACGATTGGGAACAGCATGCCGAGCATGAAGATAAGCGGCACAATCGTTTCTTTCAGGCTGAGGAACAGAATCAGCAACGAAGCGCCCACAGCGCAAAGGATATACAAGGGCATTTCTTTATTGATGAGGCTCTTGGTATCTTCCAAAATAGCCGACATACCACCGATGAAGCAATCTTTATTCAAGATGTTCTTGATTTGCTTCTGCGCGTTCATCGTTCTGGCATCTGCGCTCGGGGCATCGAACTGAACGATGAGCATCGTTGCGCCGGAATCGTTATAGAAGAACTTCTGAATATCGCTCGGAAGCATTTCCTTCGGCGTCGTCACGTCGATAAAATCGCTCGTCCACATGACCTTCTGTACGCCTTCGACCCCTTCAAGATCGCTTTTCAGTTTTAAGGTATCAGGCGTAGACATGTTTTCAACCGTAATCATGGAAACCGATGCCATATTGAAGTCATCCTCCAAATACGTCTCGCCGATCATGGAATCCAGATCTTTCGGCAGGTAGGTCAAAATATCGTAGTTAATGTAGGTGCCGAGCGCACCGAACACCGAGGGAATCAAAAGCAGAACCGCTAAAACAAGAATCAACTTTCTGCGCTTCACAATCCATCGTGCAAAGTGCTCCATTTAGCACCGCTCCTTTCATTCGGGAACCATCCCGTTTATTTCGTTATGTAGTTTAGTCCAAAAATGGCCAATAGTCAATATTAAAAATGACGAACTGTGTGGGCAAAATAAATTGACTATTAGTCATTTTATTCAAATCTGTACAAAATGTTGTTTTTGGCTTGCTTTTTACGGTGTATCCGCCTTATACTATAAGACAAATAAAGGGATTACACAGTTAGATTTGAATGTTGGGAGGCCACAGCCATGCGCGGCGGTGTTGAACAGAAAAAAGAACAGAAAAAGGAGGGGCTGCTCGAGGCGGCCTATCAGCTTTTCCTTGAAAAGGGCGTTAACAAGACCTCGGTCGATGAGATCGTAAAGAAAGCGAACGTCGCAAAGGGTACGTTTTATCTGTATTTTCACGATAAAACCCAGCTTCTGCAGCAGCTCACATACCGCATTTCCGCGCGTGTTTTGAGTGAGGCCTATGAATATGCAGAAGAGCATAAGACCGGCGTTTTTGTAGAAGACATCATCCTCATGGTCGATTACATCGTGGAATACTTTAAAAGAAGCCGTCTGACACTGCGGCTTTTAGAGCGCAATTTCTCCTGGCCGATGATTGAAAAGCAGCTTGATCTAAGAGAAGACCCGTTGTGGGACAAGCTTGTCACTGCCATTGAGAGCAGCTCGCTCGCCGTGGGCTGCACAGAAGATGTCTTATATAAACGCGTGTTTTTGGTGGTTGAGCTCATCGGTTCCACTTGCTTTGCCACGATGATTGAAAATAAGCCGGATACAATAGACAATATGAAACCCGTGCTTTACGACATGGTGCGTAAGATGCTTGCGTAATGTAAAGCGTATCAACTTTGCAAAGTTGAGTTGCTTTGTAAAGTCATATTGGCTTACACATAAACCTCCCGGGGCTGGTTTAAAGATCGCCCCGGGAATTTTCTATGTTCGATTGAACTTTTTCGCAAGATATAGTAAAATAGAAACCGAAAAATGAGAAAACACAGAACCAACAGAACGGAGATCATTTGAACCTATGGATAAATCGGAAATTCTTGCACTGCGTCGCGCAGTGCTGGAAAAAGACTTTGCACGCATGAATGACCGCCAAAAGCAAGCCGTGTTCACTGTAAACGGCCCGCTGCTCATTTTGGCAGGCGCAGGCAGCGGAAAAACAACGGTGCTCATCAACCGCATCGCGAATATCCTGCGCTACGGCGACGCGTACAACAGCACCTATCTGCGTGACGATCTCGATGAAAATGATATTGCCGCGTGCAAAGCTTATATTGAAAACGGCACGCCGCTCACAACGGAAACACAGGAGCATTTGAGTGTTTCTGCCTGCGCGCCGTGGCGCATCATGGCTATTACCTTTACAAATAAGGCCGCAGGCGAGCTGAAAGACCGCCTGTGTTCCATGCTGGGCGAGACCGCCAACGACATTTGGGCATCAACGTTCCACTCCACCTGCGCGCGTATTTTGCGCCGTGACGGCGAGCGCATCGGGTATTCCTCGCACTTTACGGTGTACGATACCGACGACCAGCGCCGCTTGATGAAAAGCATCTTAAAAGAGCTCGATATTTCGGAAAAAAACATCACGCCAAAATCGATTTTGAACGAGATTTCCCGGGCAAAGGATTCTTTAATCTCGCCTGCTGAGTACGCCCTCACGGTCGGCGACGATTTCAGATTAAAGATTATCTCCCGTGCGTATACAACGTACCAAAAGCGTTTGGAAGACGCCGATGCTATGGACTTTGACGACCTCATCAACAAAGTGGTGGAGCTCTTCAAAAAGTGCCCGGACGTTCTGGAATACTACCAGAACCGTTTCCGCTACCTAATGGTTGACGAGTATCAGGACACAAACCATGCGCAGTACACATTTGTGCGCATGCTGGCCGAAAAAAGCGGTAACCTCTGCGTGGTCGGCGACGACGACCAGAGCATCTACAAATTCCGCGGTGCGACGATCGAAAACATTCTGAGCTTTGAAAATACGTTTCAGAATGCGACGGTCATTCGTTTGGAGCAGAATTATCGCTCGACGCAGAATATTCTGGACGCCGCAAACGCCGTCATTGAGCATAACACCGAGCGAAAAGGTAAAACGCTGTGGACGCAGAACGGCACCGGCGCCATGATCCACCTGCACACGGCGGAAAACGAAACGGACGAAGCCGAGCGCATCACGAAGATCATCTTAGACGGCGTTGCCGCAGGGCGAAAATTCTCTGATTACGCTGTTTTGTACCGCATGAACTCACAGTCGCTGACATTTGAACGCAATTTTGCAAAGTCCGGCGTACCGCATAGAATTATAGGCGGCACGCGCTTCTACGAGCGCCGTGAGATCCGCGAGATGATCGCATATTTGAGCGTTATCAACAATCCGAGTGATGAAATGCGCCTGCGCCGCATCATCAACACGCCGAAGCGCAGCATTGGTGACCGCTCGGTCGAAGTCGCGGCGCAGATCGGTCAGCAGACGGGTGAGACACTGTTTGAGGTCGTCTCGCACGCGAAAGACTATCCCGCACTGTCCCGTGCCGCAAACAAAATGACGCTTTTCGCCGCACAGATGCAGGGACTCATCGAGCTCAACAACGACGAAGAAGTCACGCTTGGCGAGCTTTATGACGAGCTTGTGGAGCGCATCGATTACCTGAATTTTCTTAAGACCGACGACCCGGAATCCGCAGAAGACCGCGCCGCGAATGTGCAGGAGCTTGCTTCCAACCTGCGCCGTTTTGAGGAGGAGAACCCCGAAGGCACGCTTTCGGATTTTCTCGAAGAAGTTTCGCTCATTACGGACATCGATAATTACGATAATAACGCCGATTCCGTCGTGCTCATGACGGTGCACTCCGCAAAAGGTCTCGAATTCCCGGTGGTGTTCCTGCCGGGCATGGAGGAAAACATTTTCCCGGGCATGGCGAGCGTATATGTACCGTCCGAAGTGGAGGAGGAACGCCGTTTAGCGTATGTTGCCATCACGCGTGCAAAAGAGGAACTGTACATTTTCCACGCGGAATCCCGCATGATCTTCGGCATGACGAACCGCAACCGCGTTTCACGCTTTGTGGAAGAAATCCCGGAGACGCTCATCGAGCACACCCGCTCCCGCGATTACAGCGCGCGCTCGGTCTCTATGCCGAGCTTCGGCGGCGCGAAGCCGTTCGGGGAAGCACCGAAAACAAAATCCGTTGCGGAAGCCGGCGGATTCACGCCGAAGCCGCGCGTAAAGCCCGCGCCTGCCGGTACATACCGCGTAGGCGATACTGTCCTGCACAAGGCGTTCGGCACGGGTCTCATCGTTTCCGCCACGCCGATGGCGAACGATACGCTGCTCGAAGTCGCGTTTGATAAAGTCGGCACCAAAAAGCTGTTTGCAAACTTCGCAAGACTGACAAAAGTATAAAAAGAGTAAGCCGTGCACCTGTTTTCAAAGTGCACGGCTTATATTATTCAAATGCGGTTCTAATTTTGTCTGCCGCAGCCACAGCCGCAGTCGCTCGCTTTCGGCGGGAAAAATTCGTCGGTCGGAAAATCAATCTTGCGGAACAGCTCGCAGGGGTTGTCACCAGAGGTGACGCATTCCTTATCCGGAATGCAGAAATCAAACGCGGGAATGAGCATCTGCACATTCCGCACAATCTGCACGATGGTAAACAGGCCGATCGTCACGTATACAGTGTTTTTCTGCTCTACCGTTTCAAACGCGCCGCCGTAACGGCTTGCAATGCAGTCCGGGATTACGCAGCAGGGCTCGCAGCCGCAGCGGCAGTGCTCGCAAAGCTTTGCGGAAAGCGCCACCGGCTGCGCGACCTGCACAGTCGCCTTGGGTAAGACCTTATTGCCCTGTAAATCGGCTTCGTCACGGCAGCTCTCGCTTGTAAACATCTTCACGTTGCCCTCACTGCCGTAGAGAATGACCTTCTTATTGAAAATTGAAATACCGCTCACGCGTTCGCAGCCCACTGTCGCGCCGCCGTACAGCTCCAAAGATACGTCAAAGAAAAACGTGAGATCAATGGAATAATACCCGCGGTTAAAGGGGATCGGCTGCATATCAATGTACACAGAGATTACATCAACGTCCCGCACCCGCACATTAGCGGAAGCGTCCACAACAGGCTGCACCGAGGCGGGAAACAGCACACGTAAATCCTCTAAGCAGTCTTTATCTGAACAGGAATCGTAAATGCGCATGGCATCTATGCAGACGGCTTCTTTTAACGCTGCGCCGTTTTCGCAATCGGGTGTCCGCTCATTTTCAGCCATATTTGTAAACCTCCTTTGTGGTTTCTCAATGCCATTGTACGGAAAAGGGCGGGTATTGTGCCTGTCCCGCCGCTTTGCTCGGTTTTTTCGCATTGTAAGAAATTTTTCGGTTGTATATTTCGCCGCAGTTTGCTATAATGAATAGGAATGTACCGCGCTGCGGTGCAAAAAGTCGGCAAAGACCGGCAAATTTACGCAGAAAGCAGTAAATGAAACTTATGGCATTGATTGTAATTGAAGGTCTGGACGGCAGCGGCAAAGGCACGCAGGCAAAGCTTTTGTATGATTACGCCTTATCGCGCGGCCGCGCACGGCAGGTAACGTTCCCGGATTATGGCTCTCCGTCTTCATCGCTTGTAAAAATGTATCTGAAAGGCGATTTCGGAAAAGAGGCGGGAGACGTGAACGCCTACGCCGCAAGCGCATTTTACGCCGTGGATCGCTTTGCAAGCTACCGCATGAAGTGGAAAGACGATTATGCAAGTGGTGTGCCGATCATCTCCGACCGCTATGTGACGTCCAACATTGTATATCAATTAAGTAAGCTGCCAAAAACGGAGTGGAAAGCGTTCGTTTCGTGGCTTGAAGACCTGGAATATGAAAAATTCGGGCTGCCGAGGCCGGATCGTGTGATTTATCTGGATGTGCCGCCGAAAATTTCCCAAAGGCTGCTCACAGAGCGCTACGCAGGCGACACCACCAAAAAAGACATTCACGAAAGCGACATACATTATCTGCTACATTGCAGGGATTGTGCACTGTACGCCGCAGAGCATTTAAACTGGACCGTATTAAACTGCGCCGAGGGCGACACCTTGCGCAGCATTGAAGATATTCATCACGAGATCAAGAAAAAGCTGGAGGATTTATTATGATCTATGTATTTCTTGCAAACGGATTTGAAGAGATCGAAGCGCTCGCGCCCGTGGATATTCTGCGCCGCGCAGAGCTTGAAGTAAAGACCGTCGGCGTCGGCGGCAAAACAATTACCGGCTCCCACGGCATCACCGTAACAGCTGACATCGAAGAAAAAGACGTTACAACGGACGATATGGAGCTGATGATCCTGCCCGGCGGCATGCCCGGCACACTGAACCTCGAAAAATCGCCGATCGTCACAACCTGCGCGGAATACTGCGCAAAGAACGACATTTACCTTGCGGCAATCTGCGCTGCACCGAGCGTTCTCGGCCATCTCGGCCTCCTGAACGGTAAGGAAGCCATCTGCTTCCCGGGCTTTGAAGGCGAATTAAAGGGCGCCACAATCTCCGAAAAGCCGGTCTGCGTAGACGGCAAGATTGTCACGGCAAAGGGTATGGGCGTTGCCGTGCAGTTTGGCTTGACGCTTGCTGGACTGCTGACCGACAAGGACGTTGAAAAGAAGATCCACGACGGCATTCAGTGCACGGATTGATGACCGATATAACCGAAAAAAACGCACTGCGCCGAAAAATGCGTGCGGCACGCAAAGCCTGCACGGATCGCGCTACACGGGATGACTGCCTTTTGCAGCGGCTCATGGCACTTTCGGTGTACCAAAAGGCATCGTGTGTTTTGAGCTACGTAAGCTTCGGCACGGAAGCGGATACGCTCAGAATTCTCGATCGTGTACTTGCAGACAGCAAAGCGCTTTACGTACCGAAATGCGTGCCAAACACGAACCGCATGGTGTTTTACCGCATCTCGGCTTTACGCGATCTTTCGCCGGGCGCTTACGGCATTTTGGAGCCGAAAGAAGCAGAGGCATATCAAGATGAGGCGAATGCACTGTGCCTTGTGCCGGGACTGGCGTTTTCAGCAGACGGCGCACGGCTCGGGTACGGCAAAGGGTACTACGATACTTTTTTTGCACGGCATCCGGTTTTAAAGCTCGGCCTATGCTACGATTTTCAGCTTGTGCCGCAAGTGCCGACGCAGCCGCATGATGTACGCATGGACGGTATTTTGACCGACAAGCGGCTCGCTTTGACGGCAGATGAAGAAAGGATGGAATGAAAATATGAGTGATAACGGCAGGCGCTACGCCCCGAAGGACGCGACACCGCGCAGCCAGAATTCGCGCGAATTCAAGCTGAATCTTTCCGAAGATCAGCTCAATCACACAGACGAACTGGAGGACTTGCAGGGCTATGCCGGCAGCCGCGCACCACAGCGCGTGGAAGAAAGCTCTGCCGGTGCACGCTCCGCCCGTGCGGAACGCAATCAGAAAAAGGAAGCGAAGGAGCACAAGAAAAGAAACCGTGTAAAGGCCAGAAAAAACAAGCGCATTTTCGCGTTCACGTGGCTTGCCATGGTTATTCTGGTCTCTTTAACCCTCGCTTCGTACCTGATTGGCGGCTCCAACGATTTTCTCGGTGTAGACCGCACGGATTCCGAAGTGGAGGTCACGATTCCCGAAAACGTGACGCAGGAGCAGCTGACAGACATTCTTTACAAGAGCCACGCGATCGATAAGCCGGAGTTTTTCTCCCTTTTCTGCAAATTTACCACAGAAATGGAGTATTTTGAACCCGGCACGTATACGATCAAAACAAACTACGATTATAAGCAGCTTGTCAATACCTTACAGTCCGGCCCGGATCTCGGCGAAGAGATCACCGTCATGTTCCGTGAGGGCATCACGGTGCAGCAGCTTGCCGCTTTGCTGGAAGAAAACGGTCTGCACACTGCAGACGAGATCCTTGAAGCCTGCAATTCTTCGGATTACGACAGCTACTCGGATGTTGCAGCCATCACGAACACAAGTGACCGCTACTATAAGCTCGAGGGCTATCTGTTCCCGGATACGTACCAGTTCTTTGAAAACGATACGGTAGAATCGATCCTTGACCGCTTCCTCAATAACTTTGAAAATAAGATCACCGACGAAATGCGCGATGACATTGCGAAATCCGGCTATACCACGGATCAGATCATCACGCTCGCTTCCATCATTCAGGCAGAAGCCGCAAATACGGACGACATGTATATGATCTCCGCTATTTTGCGCAACCGACTGGAAAACGGCGCGGAGCATGACATCCACACGCTGGACTGCGACTCCACAGTTTATTATCCGTACAAAACCGCGAATGACGCGCCGGAGGGCTTCGTAAGCTCGTACTCCACGTATGACAACAGCGGTCTGCCGGCAGGCCCGATTTGCAACCCGGGTCTTGAAGCTATTAAGGCGGCAATCTATCCGTCCGAAGAGGGCAGCGAGTATTACTTCTTCTGCCATGACAGTGACGGCACCCCGTACTATGCTTCCACAATGGACGAGCATTTGATGAACATGGCGGAAGCCGGTCTGCTGTAACCGACACAACATTTACGATAACAAAGCTACCTGTGCCTTTCCGGCGAATTTTGTCCGGGAAGGCACAAATGCAGTAAAGGAATGAATTTCATGGAACAAAAACGATATAACGCGCCGGAGCTTCTGGCGCCGGTCGGCGATATGGAGCGCCTTATTTCTGCCGTGCGCTACGGTGCGGACGCGGTGTATCTTGCCGGTAAATCCTTCGGCATGCGCTCTGCGCCTTCCAATTTTACAAACGAGGAGCTTGAAGAAGCTGTAAAATACTGCCACGCGCAGGGCGTGAAGGTCTATGTCACCTGTAATATTCTGCCGCATAACGCAGAACTTGCCGCGCTGCCGGCGTTTCTCGAGTTTTGCCAGGCAATCGGTGTAGACGCGTTCATCATGACCGACCTCGGCGTGATGTCCATGGCAAAAAAATACGCGCCGAATGTCGCGATACACATTTCCACGCAGGCCGGCGTTGTGAATTATGAGACCGCAAACGCGTTTTATAACATGGGCGCAGAGCGCGTCGTGCTGGCACGCGAGCTCTCGTTTGAAGAAATCGCGGAGATCCGCGCGAAAACGCCGAAGGCGCTCGAAATCGAAGCATTTGTGCACGGTGCGATGTGCGTTTCGTTCTCAGGCCGCTGCCTGCTTTCAAACTACATGACCGGCAGAGACGCAAACCACGGCGATTGCGCGCAGCCGTGCCGCTGGGATTATTACCTCATCGAGCGCACGCGTCCGGATCAGGTATTCACGATCGAACAGGATCAGAAATCGACGTATGTCTTCAATTCCCGCGATATGTGCATGATCGAGCACATTCCGCAGCTCATCGAATGCGGCATTTCGAGCCTCAAAATTGAGGGCCGCGCAAAGTCCGCGTATTACGTTGCCTGCGTGACGAATGCGTACCGCCACGGCATCGATGCTGTCATGAACGGTGAGCCGCTTCCGCAGTGGGTCGTGGACGAGACAGAGAAGATCAGCCATCGCGCGTACAGCACCGGGTTTTACAGCGGTCACGAGCCGGGGCAGACCGTAAACAGCGGCGGATACATCCGCGGCTGGGATGTTGCGGCCGTGTGCACCGGCGAAGAAAACGGCATGGTGCGCCTTTCACAGCGCAACCGCTTCTTCCGCGGCGAGACTGTCAGCGTACTGGAGCCGGGCGAAGTGCCGTATGACCTCACACTTAGTGAAATCTACAACGAGGATATGGAGCCAATCGAATCCGCACCGCACGCGACGATGACGGTCTACCTCAAGACCGACCGAAAAATCAAAGAGGGCGCGTTTCTAAGAGTGAAGCGCAGCTGAATAACACCTCCGTTTAGGGCCCATACTTTTCCTATACGGAGGTGTTTTTATGTCTACACGCAGGATCATCGCAACGTATGCGTTTGTGATGTTCTTTCTCGTCATCGCACTGCTCGGCACCGTGACCGCCGCTTTCGGCGGCACGAGCTATACGGAGGCCGCCGGGCGGCAGAGTTTATATACCTTAACGGCCGCCAAGGCGCGCGGCACGATCTACGACCGCAATTTGCAGCCGCTCACAAACGCCGAGCGTGTTTATGTCGCTGCGGTAATCCCCTCGCGGGAAACGCTTGCCAAATTAAACCGCGCTGTGCCGGAAGAAAAACGCGAAGTCCTGCGCACGGCGCTTGAAAGCGGAAAGCCGTTTCTGATCGAAGTCACAACACCCGTCAGCGACGACGGCATCCAGACATTTTCCGTCACAAAACGGTATGCAAACCCGCAATCGGCGGCGAATCTGCTCGGGTATCTCGACAGCGACTATAACGGCGCGGACGGTGTGGAAAAAAGCTTCGACGCACTGCTTGCGGAAAACCACGGAGAAATTGACGTTACCTTCGCCATTGATGCGCTCGGCAATGCCATCTCCGGCGAAACAATGCACGTGGAAAACACATACCGCTTTGCGGACGGCGGCGTGATGCTGACGCTGGATAAGCGCATACAGCAATGTGTGGAAAATGCCTGCGCGGAAATCAAAAAAGGCGCCGCCGTCATTTTAGACTGCAAAACCGGCGAAATTCTGGCTTCCGCAAGCTTCCCGGCCGTAGACCCGAACGACCTTGCTGCGTGCATGGAAAATGAAGATGCACCGTTTGTAAACCGTGCCCTGTGCGCGTATACGCCCGGTTCGGTCTTTAAGCTCATCTGCGCCGCCTCGGCGCTCGAATGCGGCATCGATTACAAGGAGGTGTATACCTGCACTGGAAGCATTGTTGTTGACGGCCTCACGATCACTTGCTACGGCGGCAAAGCACATGGGGAAGTGAATCTCCACACGGCGTTGCGCAGCTCGTGCAACGGGTATTTCATACAGCTCGTGCAGAAGCTCGGCGCGGAAAAGATTTTAAGTATGGCGGAAAAGCTCGGCTTTGGTACATCTGTTTCGCTTGCAGACAATTTAGAAACGGCCGCAGGCTCGCTTTCAAACGCACAAGCCCTTAAAAACGCCCGTGCGCTGGCGCTGTTTTCGTTCGGCCAGGGTGAAACGACTGTCTCACCACTGAATTTGGCCGCTGCCGTAAACGCCATCGCCGCTGACGGCATTTATATGACGCCGCGGCTCGTATATGGCACGGTCGATACAAATTTATCCGTACAGGAAACCGAAGAAAACACCGGTAAAAAAGTCATGGAGCCGACGACCGCCGCACGCTTACGTGCCTATATGGAAAGCACAGCACGATTCGGTACAGCACGGATCGGCGCGCCGCAAAACTGTGTTTCCGGCATCAAGACCGGCACGGCGCAGACAGGTGTATATGACGAAAACGGGGAAGAAATCGAGAATTATTGGTATGCAGGCTACATCTGCAATGCACAGGAAGAGCCGCTTTATACCCTCGTCGTGTTGGAAGAAACTGCCGGCGAAATGCATGTACCGCAGGCTTTCCGTAAAATCGGTGAAGCACTTGTCGATTTTAATTGACAAGCCGGTAAAAAAGCATTATAATAAGATACGTATGAGGGGTGGAGATATGGCAAGCCTGAATCTTGAAGATATGCAGCAGATTCAAAAAGAACTGCAAGCTAAATATCTCGAAAAGTGGGGAGGCCTTTCTCCAAAAATCGGTCGCGATAAGCTCCTTTGGATGATGATTGAAGCCGGTGAAGTTGCCGACATCATCAAGAAAAAGGGTGACGATGCGATTTTGAACGACCCCGAGACCAGACACCACTTCACGGAAGAAGTGTGTGATGTGCTCATGTATTTAAACGATGTTCTGCTGTGCTACGGCATCACGCCGAATGAAGTCGAGAACGTATATCTCGAAAAGCACAAACGAAACATGAGCCGCTGGTGATTTTAGATTTTAATTTGTTTTATAGCAAAAGGCACGGGCAAATGCACATAGCTGTACCGAACAGAGAGTGGATCCACAGGCTGGAAGATCCTCGGAAAACACCATGTACAGGCCAACCCGTATGACTGCCGCACAGTGATGAGCTGTGCCGTTTTCCGCGTTAAGGAGTTCAAAGTGGTGTATGAAGAAAAGCTTCGTGCACAATTTGGGTGGTACCACGGAACTGTCCGTCCCATTGCGGAGGACAGTTCTTATTTTTTTTGTAAGGAGTGGCAAAACATGAATATGGACTATTGCCTTTCCGAGCTCAAAGCCCTGCTTTCCATCGATTCTCCGTCCGGCTTTACGGATAAAGCGGCGGATTATCTTATCGGTGAACTGACAGCACTCGGCTACGCTCCGGAAAAAACAAGAAAGGGCGGCGTTTTCTGCTACCTCGGCGGCGAGGGCAGTCCGCTTGTGCTGATGGCACACGTAGACACGCTCGGCGGCATGATTTCCACAATCAAGCCGAACGGCCGCATCACGATCACGCCGATCGGCGGCCTGCGCGCCGAAAACTGCGAAGCGGAGAACTGCCGCATTTACTCGCGCTTCTCCGGCGTTTACAGCGGCACCTTGCAGCTTTGCAATGCGTCGATCCACGTGAACGGCTCCTACGGTGAAAAGCTGCGCACATTTGAAACGACCGAGGTCGTGCTCGACGAGCCGGTAAAATCCGCCGATGATGTGCGCGCACTTGGCATTGAAGCGGGCGATTTCGTCTGCTTTGATCCGCGCACCGTCATCACGGAAAGCGGCTATATCAAGAGCCGTTTCCTCGATGATAAGCTCAGCGCCGCCATGCTGCTTGCGCTCGCAAAGGAGATCAAAGACAACAACCGCACTTTGAAGCGCAAGGTCTATCTGCACTTTACGGTGTATGAGGAGGTCGGCCACGGTGCTTCCGCTTCCGTGCCGAGCGATGCTGAAGAGCTCATCAGCGTAGACATGGGCTGCGTGGGCGACGGGCTCACCTGCACGGAGCGCGAAGTTTCCATCTGCGCGAAGGATTCCGGCGGCCCGTACAATTATGCCGTGACAACCGCGCTTGTGGAAGCGGCGAAGTCCGTCGGTGCAAAGTATGCCGTGGACGTTTATCCGCACTACGGCTCCGACGTAGAGGCATCGCTACGTTCCGGCTGGGACGTGCGTCACGGCCTCATCGGCGCAGGCGTTTACGCTTCACACGGCTACGAGCGCTCCCACATTGAAGGCGTCGAAAATACGTTAAAGCTGCTTGAGGCTTATGTTTTAGACTGAGCTTAGGCTTTTTATATTATTCTATCTGCAAATTTGCAAATTATAGAAGGAATGGTGAATACAATGCAGTGGACAGGATTAAATGATCTCAGAGAAAAGTATCTTTCTTTCTTTGAGTCTAAGGGACATCTGCGCCTGCCGAGCTTCCCGCTGATTCCGAAGGATGACAATAGCCTTCTTCTGATCAACTCCGGCATGGCCCCGATGAAAAAGTATTTTACGGGTGAAGTGACCCCGCCGAGAAAGCGCGTTACCACCTGCCAGAAGTGCATCCGTACCCCGGATATCGAGCGCGTAGGCATCACGGCACGCCACGGTACATTCTTCGAGATGCTTGGCAACTTCTCCTTCGGCGATTACTTCAAAAAGGAAGCGACCGCCTGGGCTTGGGAGTTCTTTACAAAGGTTCTCGAGATGCCGGCAGATAGGCTTTATATCTCCATTTATCAGGACGACGATGAAGCGTTTGACATCTGGACAAAGCAAAACGGCGTAGACCCGTCGCACATGGTACGCCTTGGCAGAGAAGATAACTTCTGGGAGCATGGCTCCGGTCCGTGCGGTCCGTGTTCCGAGATTTATTTTGACCGCGGCGAAAAGTACGGCTGCGGCAAGCCCACCTGCGGCGTGGGTTGCGACTGCGACCGTTACGTTGAGGTTTGGAACCTCGTTTTCACACAGTTTGAGAACGACGGCAACAACAACTACACGCCGCTTGATCACCCGAACATCGATACCGGCATGGGTCTTGAACGTTTGGCATGTGTGATGCAAGGCGTGGACAACCTGTTCCTTGTCGATACCGTGCAGAACATCATGAAGCATATCTCCCGCATTGCAAATGTGCAGTACGGTGCGGACGAAAAGTCCGATGTTTCTCTGCGCGTCATTACGGACCACATCCGCAGCACGACGTTTATGATCAGCGATGGTGTTATGCCGTCCAACGAAGGCCGCGGCTATGTGCTCCGCCGTCTGCTCCGCCGCGCGGCACGCCATGGCAGACTTCTCGGCATCAACCACCCGTTCCTCGCGGACGTTGTAGATACCGTCATTCACGAAAACGAGTGCGCTTACCCGGAGCTGCGTGAAAAGAGCGCTATGATCAAAAAGGTCATCGCGTTTGAGGAAGAAAACTTCTATAAGACCATTGATAAGGGCTTCGCGCTGCTCAACGACATCATCGACCGCACCGATGCAAAGGTGCTTTCCGGCGAAGACGCGTTCCTGCTCAGCGATACGTTCGGCTTCCCGATTGACCTGACCAAGGAAATCCTTTCCGAAAAAGGCATGAGCGTTGATGAAGACCGCTTCCGCGCACTGGTACTCCAGCAGCGTGAGACGGCTCGTGCAAGCCGCAAGAATGCCGGTGCAGACGCATGGGCAGGCGACTCCGATGTGCTTGACGACATTGCAAAGACCGAGTTTGTCGGCTACACCGATATGAAGGCAACCGCAAAGGTCACGGCTATCGTGAAAGACGGCGCACGCGTTGAAGCTGTCGAGACCGGCGACGACATCGTGTTCACACTCGACCGCACCTCTTTCTATGCGGAAAGCGGCGGTCAGGTCGGCGATACCGGCGTCATCACGAACGATTCCTGCACCATCCGCGTTCTGGATACCACGAAGAATGCAGCGGGTGTGTTTATCCACAAGGCTGTTGTGGAGGAAGGCTTCCTCCGCGAAGGCGACACCGTTGAGGCTGTTGTAGATGTTGAGAGACGCAGAGCGATCATGCGCAACCACACGGCAGCTCACCTCCTGCAGGCTGCTCTGCGCTCCGTGCTCGGCGACCATGTTGAGCAGGCCGGTCAGCTCGTCAACGAGAATGCCGTTCGTTTCGACTTCACGCACTTCTCCGCCCTGACGGACGAAGAGCTGCTCGCGGTTGAGAACCTCGTCAACGAGAAGATCCTCGAAGACATCAAGGTTGAGTGCCGCGAAATGCCGATCGAAGAAGCAAAGAAGCTCGGTGCTATGGCATTGTTCGGCGAAAAATACGGCGACGTCGTGCGCGTTGTAACGGTAGGCGAATTCTCTAAGGAATTCTGCGGCGGCACGCATATCGATTCCACCGCTAAGCTCGGCCTCTTCAAGCTCGTCAGCGAATCCTCCGTTGCAGCCGGTGTGCGCCGTATCGAAGCGGTCACAGGTCTCAACGTCATTAAGATGATCTACGCAACGAACACGCTGCTCAAGGATACCGCTGTTGCAATGAAAGTCAATAACCCGTCCGACCTTCCGGCAAAAGCTGCACAGGTCAACGCCGACCTCAAGGAGAAGGACAGAGAGATTGAATCCATGCGCTCCAAGATTGCATCCATGAACCTCGGCTCCATTCTGGATAACGCCGTGGAAGTTAAGGGTGTCAAGATCGTTACGGCGATGCTCTCCGGCACAGGCAGCGACGCACTGCGCACCATGTGCGATAAGATCCGCGACGAAAAGAGCGATACGGCCATTGTAGCCGTGCTCGCAGGCGTTCTGGACGGAAAGGCAACACTTGCGGCGACCGCAACGAAAGCGGCACAGGCAAAGGGCGTCAAAGCCGGCGTGCTTGTAAAGGCAGTTGCACAGCTCACCGGCGGCAACGGCGGCGGTAAGCCGGACTTCGCTATGGCAGGCGTCAAGGACCAGACGAAGATTGACGAAGCCCTTGCAGCCGTTGAAAAGATTCTCAGCGAACAGATCTAAGTTCTCTCTATACGTTCTATATAACGTTCTATATAAAATCTCAAGAAAGGAGAAAGGCAAATGGACTGCATTTTTTGCAAGATTGCCAACGGCGAGATCCCGAGTACGAAGGTCTACGAAGACGACAAAATGCTCGCATTCCGCGACCTCGACCCGCAGGCGCCGGTGCACATTCTGATGATTCCAAAGGAGCACATCGCTTCCGCAGATGACCTTACGGAAGAAAACGCGCAGATCGTCGCACATATCTTCACGGTCGCAAAGACAATTGCGGCGGCAGAAGGTCTCACGAACGGCTATCGCATCGTCAACAACTGCGGCGAAGACGGCGGACAGACCGTAAAGCACCTGCATTTCCACCTGCTCGGCGGACGCTCTATGGCGTGGCCTCCGGGCTGATTCCCCGCATATAACGAAAATCGATAATTTTTGAAGGTAGGTTTTTACAATGGGTGAAGTTTATAAGATGACGATCGCCGGCTGCGAACGCGAGCTGCCGATCTGCCCGATCAGCGATACGCTGGATATTGCCGGTTTTGTTATGTTCGGCGATGTAGAGATCACCGAGAAGACCGCAAAAGCGCTGATGGAAAAGTGCCCGGAGCACGACATCATCATCACGGCGGAGTCTAAGGGCATTCCGCTGGCTTACGAGATGGCGCGCATCGGCTGCCGTCAGTACGTTGTTGCACGTAAGGGCATCAAGGCGTACATGACGAACCCGATCAAGGTCGAGGTGAAATCCATCACGACCGACCACATCCAGACGCTGTACCTCTCCGAAGAAGACTGCGCAATGCTGAAGGGTAAGCGTATTCTCATCGTAGACGACGTCATCAGCACCGGTGAATCGCTGAGCGCGTTGGAAGATCTCGTGCATGAGATCGGCGGTAATGTCGTCGGCAAGGCGGCTGTGCTCGCCGAGGGCGATGCAAAGGATCGTACGGATATCATCTATCTGGAGCCGCTCCCGCTGTTCTTCAAGTAATTTCATAAAAGCTAAAAAAGCTGTTCGCTTCGGCGGGCAGCTTTTTGCTTTTTATAGGGTATTTCCGGCAGCTTCAATGCATAAAAATCTATGGGTGATGCGGCTTGAAACGGTATTTGTCTTTTAAAATCGCGTATATTCCTGTGGTGTTTTTCCTCGGTGCTCTGACATTTTTTGTGTGCTCTGTTTTGGGTGCGGTACATGCGGTATCTGTGGCCGCAGCACAGACCGAAAACCGCCCCGTGATCGTTCTGGACGCAGGGCACGGTGGGGAAGACGGCGGAGCAGTAGGCGTAAACGGTGTGGAAGAGAAAACGGTAAACCTTGCCATTGCGCTGTTTGTGCGGGAAAAGCTCGAAGCTGCGGGCTACCCCGTGAAAATGATTCGCCAAACGGACACCGCCGTCGGCGATACCACACTGAGCACATTAAACGAACGAAAGCGGTCTGATATTTTATACCGCACACAGATCGTAAACGAGACTGAAAACTGTATTTTTGTGAGCATCCATCAAAACTTTTTTGAGCAAAGTCAATACAGCGGCGCACAGATGTTTTACTCAGCAAATAATGCTAAAAGCGCCGACCTTGCCGAAACCATCCGCCGTGCGGTCATCGAGCAGGTGCAGCCGGATAACACGCGCGCCTGCAAGCAGGCAGAAAGCCGCGTGTATATTTTGAGCCATGTAGACGTACCCGCCGTGTTTGCGGAATGCGGGTTCCTCTCAAACCCGGAAGAAGCTGAAAAGCTGTGCGACGAAAACTACCAAAAGAAATTGGCGGCGGCTATCGCGGATGGCATTATCGCCTTTTGCAAAGCGGAATAACTCTTTACAAAACATCTGTTCCATGGTAAAATAGACTTAGAATTATACAAAATAAGGGCGGTGCGCGTTATGGCGGCTAAAAATAAAATCGTCTACATCTGCTCAAACTGCGGGTTTGAATCCGCAAAGTGGGCAGGAAAGTGCCCGGATTGCGGCGAGTGGAACACCATGGAGGAATCCGTCAAAACGGCTGTTTCCGCAAAATCCGCCGCTTCCGGGTATTCTTCTTCAGCTTCTACGCTGCTGACGCGCCCGCTTGCAATTTCAGAGATCGATACGGAGGACGAGCATCGTTATCACACCGGACTTTCGGAGCTTGACCGCGTGCTTGGCGGCGGCCTTGTAAAAGGCTCGCTCGTGCTCATCAGCGGCGACCCGGGTATCGGCAAATCAACCATTCTTTTGCAGATCTGCGAATACCTCGGGCAAAAGCTGCGTATTTTATATGTTTCCGGCGAAGAATCTGCACGGCAGATCAAGCTGCGCGCAGGGCGTCTCGGTGTTTCCAGCCCCAACCTGCGCATTTTGGCGGAAACGGACGTGCAGCTTGTGGTGGAGCACATTCGCACCGAAAAACCGGATATCGTGATGATCGACTCCATCCAAACGATGAACTTTACCGATCTCAATTCGTCGCCCGGCAGCGTCACACAGGTACGCGAATGCACGAACGCGATCATGCGCTGCTCCAAGTCGCTCGATATCCCGGCGATTCTCGTCGGTCACGTCAACAAAGACGGCGCCATCGCGGGTCCAAAGGTGTTGGAGCATATTGTGGACGCCGTGCTGTACTTCGAGGGCGACCGCCAGATGACGTACCGCATTCTGCGCGCCGTAAAAAACCGCTATGGCTCCACAAACGAGATTGGCGTATTCGATATGGGGGAAGCGGGGCTGCGACAGATCGAAAACCCCTCGCAGGCGATGCTTTCCGGCCGCCCGACGAACGCTTCCGGCACATGCGTAACCGCTGTAATGGAGGGCACACGTCCGCTGCTTGCGGAGATTCAGGGTCTTGCAACGACAAGCGGCTTCGGCACGCCGCGCCGCATGTCCACGGGCTTTGATTATGCGCGTATGGCGCTGATTTTGGCCGTTCTGGAAAAGCGTGCAGGTTTCTATTTTTCCAATTTAGACGCGTATTTGAACGTCGTCGGCGGCCTGCGCATCGATGAGCCGGCGGTCGATCTGGCCGTTGCAATGGCACTCGTATCAAGCCTGAAAGACACGCCAATCCGCGATGATACCGTCGTGTTCGGCGAGATTGGTCTTGCAGGCGAGCTGCGGTCGGTCAGTCATATCGAGTCCCGCGTTTCGGAAGCATATCGACTGGGATTCACGCGTTGTGTACTGCCGTACCACAGCATGAAGAGCATAGATTCAAAAAGATTCAGCGGGGTGGAGCTCATCGGCGTCCACAACGTGAGGGAGGCGTTTGACGCATGTGTGCAGTAAAAGAACGATTTGTTGAAAAGCCGAATCTGCCGGAAAGCAAGGTCACGACAGCGGCGGTCTCCGGCGCATATCCGGAGATTTTGGAAGCTTTAAAGGCGCATGGTATTCGGTGCGTCACAACGGAGTTTGACACGCGTCTGCCGGATCCGATCGCGTACCATGCAGATATGCAGATGTTTCATTTGGATAAGGGACGCACGTTTGTTCTGCGCGGAGAAGAGGCACTCAAAAAGCAGCTTACGGATATCGGCCATCAGGTAGCGGAGACTGCCATGACTCCGGAGCCGAAATATCCGAAAGATGTTCTTTGCAACATGTTAAACCTGAACGGCACGGTGCTTGCAAACCTCGGTGTTATGGATCCGAACATTTACACCTGTCTGGAAGACGCCGGCCTTAAAATGAGGCATGTCAACCAAGGCTACACGCGCTGTGCGACGGCTGTTGTGGCGAAAGACGCGATCATCACGATGGATCTCGGCATTCGCGCACTGGCGCAGTTTTTAGGCATCGACGTGCTGCTTGTGCACGAAGAAAACGTTTTTCTAGATGGCTACGATTACGGCTTCTTAGGCGGCTGCTGTGGCCTGATCGACAAAAATGTGTTGGCGTTCACAGGCAAGCTCGATTCTTTAGAGTGCGCGGCGGAGATTCGTGCGTTTCTTGAAAAGCACTGCGTACAGTACATTGAGCTGACACAAAACCAGATGATCGACATCGGCGGCATTTTACCGCTGATGGAGCTTGATGCATAATTCTTGATTCTATACGCCTGTGTATTCATGTACAAGCACCCAAACACGCACATTTCAAAACAGATTCACACGGAAGCATACAAAAGGGGCTTGAATCTAAAAAATCCCAAATTATACAAAATAGATATTTTGTATAATTTAGGGAGCAGCATTTTACGAATAGCCGGCTTTTCAAGCGGATTTTCGTAAAACCTGCGAGATCATCCGTTTTAGCCCAACCCAATGTTTTGCGTTTCAGCTTACTTAAATAAACGCATTCATTATGAATTGTGATTGTGTGCGTTGATTCTTTGTAAATCTCGACTGCGGAAATCCGTGCGTTTCTCAATAAGATTGTTTTTAATAACCTCGGCTCCGTTTTCTCTGCTGTCGGTTTAAGTACCGCAAGCATATCTATACGTCTCGTTCCGAATTATAATGATAATCCAAGAGTAAATTCAAGTACCGATTAGGCTAAACCCGAAAGCTTTGCAGCCAACGGAGCTGAACACTAAACCGCGGCTTTAAAATTCAAAATTTGTGAGGTGCACCCGTTATGGATATTTTGCCTGAAATGCCGGAGATTGTGCGGCAATATGCTTTATATTACCGCAACATCAAAGGCCGCGCGCCGAAGACTGTAAACGAATACTGCTCTGACTTGCGGACATTCTTTCGCTTCATGAAACATTTTCGCGGATATGTTTCACAAGATACACCCATGGAAGAAACCCCAATCGACGATATTGACCTTGAATTTATCCGTTCCATCACGACAATGGACATTTTTGAATTCATGAACTACGCTGCCGACGGACGCAGCAACATGAGCTCCACGCGTCAGCGAAAATCTTCGAGCCTCAAAAGCTTTTTTAACTACCTGACCGTGCACGAGGGTCTGTTGGATTCTAACCCCACAGAGAACCTGACCCCGCCGAAAAAAGCTAAAACCCTTCCCCGCTACCTCACGTTAGAGCAAAGCCGCGAGCTTTTAAACGCCGTGGACGGGCCGGATAAGGAGCGTGACTATTGCATTTTGACGCTGTTTTTAAACTGCGGCATGCGCCTTTCCGAGCTTGTTTCCATCAACATGAGCGACGTGATCCACAACAACTCCACCCTGCGCATCGTCGGTAAAGGCAGCAAAGAACGCATCGTATACTTAAATGACGCATGCTTAGCTTCTATCGATGCCTACGTGCGTGTGCGCCCAAAGGACGACGTGAAGGATAAAAACGCGCTGTTCATCAGCAACCGCGGCACACGCATCAGTCCTAAGACCGTACAGGCCATGGTCAATAAATACCTCACGAAAATTGGTCTTGGCGGCGCGGGATACTCCGTACACAAGCTGCGGCACACGGCGGCGACGCTGATGTACCAATACGGCAACGTGGATATTCGCGTTTTGCAGGATATTCTGGGCCACGAAAATCTCGGCACTACAGAGATCTACACGCACACCTCCAGCAAGCAAATGGAGGAAGCCGTAAACGCCAACCCACTTTCCAAAATGCGTGAAAAGACTGATAAGAATGAGAAATAATTAAAATTAAGCAACATAAAAGCCTCTATCGATTCCAGTTCGATAGAGGCTTTTATGTTTGTTTTAAATTACTGTAAATGATCGGAAGTATCCGTTTTATCCGAGAACAGAGATTCCTGCTCCATGATCTTACGGTCGATCAAGCGGCCGTTCACGTACACATACTGCGGCTTGTCATCGTCATCGTCGTCCAACTCATCATTGTCGAAATTGAACGTATCGCCGTCTTTGGCTACGCGAATTTCGGCGTCCTTCGCTTCCGCTTCCTTTTTGTAGAACGGCTGGATCAGGTACGTATCGAGCAACGAATACGTTGCAAAGCTCGTCAAATAGCTGATGAACGCACACAGGAAAATGATTACGAGCAGCAGCGGGATCACCGCAAATGCCGCCGGGCAGAACAAAAACGCAATGAACAAACCCGCAAGGATTACCGTAATCATCAGGTTGCGCAATAAGCCCATAATAGAGAAAATAAACGCGTTTCTGTAAATGTGGCGCAGCTTCAAGTCAAACGTGACGATCATAACCGGAATGTAATACTGCGCAAACAGCATTAGAATCGACAGGATGCAGCAAACTGCAAGCGGAATCATAAACATCCAGTTGTCCGATACACGTGTAGAATAAAAGAAGATTGAGAAGCTCAAGATTACATATGCGAGATACACGATCACGCCGTTCAAAAGTGCCGGCTTCCAGTTGTTTTTCACAGCGTCCCAGAAATCCGACCAAACGAACGCATGCTCTTCCCTTGCGAAGTTTCGCGTTACATACGCTAAGCCGCATGTGAACGGCGAAAGCAGGATGAGCGGCAGTGTAACCGCATACAGAATGTACAGGTCAAGCACACCGAAGAACGACGTTGCATAAAGAAAATGCGGAATCGGTAAAAGGAATACGCCCACCATCAACGCGATGACCACAATAAATGGGATCATAAATGTCAGATTCAGCTGCACCAGTTTAGACAGTTTTCGCCACAAGATCTCAAAAAAACGTACCGGCGCTGCCTTTTTCGGTTCATCTTTGTCAACGCCCGGACCCGGCTTATCATAATTACCGAAAAGTCCTAAAAATGCCACAAAATCAACTCCAGAATTAGATTAACTCGTTTTTGCACGAGGATGACACTCATTATACACGCTTTTCACGTGATTATCAAGGTCTAATAAATGAACATATACCTGTGTGGACGAAATATCTGCATGTCCCATCATGGTTTGAATGTCTTTTACGGAAGCACCGCCCTGCAAAAGGTGCATGGCAAACGAATGACGCAGCGTGTGCGGCGTAATCTCCTTCGTAATGCCGGCCTCCGCCGTATACGCCTTGATAATTTTCCAGAAACCCTGACGCGTCAAACGCGAGCCGTTCAGATTGACAAACAGCGCGTCTCCGCTGTTGTCCGGATCCACGATCAAATCGCGCATACGGTAAAGATAATCGGATACAGCAACGACCGCTTTCGCATAAATCGGAATAGTGCGCACGCCCTTGGTGCCGCGGCAGAACAGCTTTCCCGTGCGCAGGTTGATATCCTGCACGTTGAGGTTGATGAGCTCACTGACGCGAATACCGGTGGCATAAAGAAGCTCCAGCATCGCTTTATCGCGGCAGCCCTTAGCTTCCGTGACATTCGGCTGAGAAAGCAGCAGGTCTATCTCCTCGCTTGTCAGCGTCTGCGGCAGCTTTTTCGGCTCTTTTTCAAGCTTTACGGATTTCGCCGGGTTCACCTGCATATCCCCGCGCAGGATGAGAAACTTATAAAAGCAACGCACAGAGGCAATATTGCGGGAGATCGTGGAATTTGTGCGGTTTAAGCTGTGCAAATGCTGCACATACGCTTCCACCGTCTCCGTTTCCACTTCGAGTGGAGATGTTATATTTTCACCCTCCAAGTAGCGCAGGAAAGCCGAAACATCGCGCAGATAAGAATCCCGCGTATTTACGGAACTCGGTTTCTGCACGAGCATGTACTCGCGAAACAGCACGAAGTATTCATCCATGTTCATTCATTTCGGCCTCCTTTGCTTTAAAATCTAAATTTGCAAAATCAAAAAGTGCAATGCACCGTATAAAATCGAAATGAAAACCAGCGCCGCAAACGCAAGCAAAAACCGCACGGTGCAGTTTTTTACGGAAAGCGGTTCTCCGTTTCCGAAAAACACCCGACAGCTGCGCCTTGCCGTGCAAAGCGCTTCCGCCGCAAGCAGCAAAAGCACCGTGATGCACAGCATTGTCATCGGCAGATAATCAAAGCACCGCCGAAAATACGACCCGATACCCTCAATCCGGATCAGTGCCGTAAGCGACGTGCCAAGCGTGAAGCCCTTCAGAATTATCGCAGCGGGAATCACAAGCACACCTAAAAATGTCATGCCAAATAAAAAAATCGGCAATGCGTAAAAAAGCGAATCAAATAAAAATGCGGAAAATACAAACGGAAAGTCCGTTCCCGTTTCAAACGGCCCCCTAAACCACACAGAGCCGGAAACCGGCGCCATAGCTATTTGCGATGTCCGTGCAAATAAGCAACCGAACAAAAAGCCAAGCAGAAACAAAATGCGCAAAGCCATTAAAACAGATAAGCTACGTGGTTTTGCATATTTCGGCTTTGCTTCCATTTTCGTTCACCACCTGTAAAAGATGGTCAATCTATATGTGAAGCGTCGCCGTGTTATGCTTTGCACACTCACATGGAAAGTTCTTCGGCGCGGTGCGTGCAGGCTTCAAACGAGTTGATCATCGCCTCATTAAAGCCCTGTTCTTTCAAGACATTCAGCAAAGCAAATGTTGTGCCGCCCTTTGACGTGACCATATCGATAAGCGCCTGTGGGTCTTTGCCGCTGTTTAAAAGCATATCGGCGCTGCCTTTCATGGTCTGGCAGAACAGTGTAAGCGCGGTCTTCGGGTCAATGCCCTGCTGCGCTGCATAATCACAAGTGAGCTTTGCAAGCAGATACAAATACGCAGGCGAGCTGCCGCTGACCGCAATCACCGCATTCATCTGCGCTTCGTCAATCTCCTGCGTGACACCGCAGCAGGAGAAAGCGGAACGCACGCGCGCAAAATCCTCTTCCGACACATTGCTTGTCCGGCACAGCGCCGTAGCGCCCTCACCGAGCAGCAGCGGCGTGTTCGGCATGGCACGCACGTAGCGGCGGTCTGCGCCGAGCGCATCCTGTAAATTCTTAAACGTTACGCCCGCAGCGATTGAAACGATGACAACGTCGTCTGCATTCTTCTTCGCAACGGTCGGCGCAATAACGCGCAGCACCTCCGGGAAAATCTGCGGCTTTACGCAAAGGAACACCGTATCACAAAGCTCGGCAACTTCTTCGGCAGAAGTACAGGCTACGCAGCCGGATTCTGTAAAGCGCTGCATTTTTTCCGCGTGCGGATTGTACATATAAATATCCCCGACCGGGAAAGTGCCGGAAGATAAGATACCGCCAATAATCGCGGACGCCATGTTTCCTATGCCGATAAAGCCCAATTTGCCGTTTTTCATGATACGCCACCTCACTTCTGTCTTATATACTATAATACTTTTTAGCCAAATTTGCAAGGGCTTCCGTGAATATTTTTGCATCTGCACAAATTTATGTCTATAATCTTATGTAAACTTATGAATATACAGTTCTGCTTTGCTGCGAGTTATTGTGAATAAATATGCAAAATTGTTCTTATGCTCTTGATTAGCAGCTACAAAATTATGGCTTAAAATCTGATTTTTTCATCTCTATTCACGCCCATCACTCCACCGCATACGCTGCATATTACAAATATTACGCTCCGTATAACAAGAAGTACAACCCGCATATTTGCATACAGCATAACGCTTATCGCAACATAGAAAACTGCATAGAGCGTGCCAAGCACAAGGCCGTGCAGCAAGCCTTTTTCCCCCGCGAGGCGCGCCGCAAGGAAAGCGGAAGCAAAAACGGAAACGCCGCCGATCACCGCCGCAGCCGTACCGAGTATAGGCTCGGACGGCAAAAAGCCGAGCTTTAAAATCATAAAGGCACAAACCGCGATCAGCACAGCCGAAAACAACACAGAAAACAGGAGACCCAAAAACAGCTTCTTAAAATTCAGCATAGAAAAAGCCCCTTGAAATAAGTTTTGTTTCATACTTATTCCAGGGGGCTCAAAACTATTCGCTTTTAAAAAGAGTGAAACTTACGCGTCTTCCTCGTGGATGGTATCGACGCTGCCGATCGCCCAACGCTTGATGCGCAGTCTTGCACGGTCGCTGCCGGTCTCGATGATAACGCTGTCGGTCTCATCCTTTACAGCGATGATTCTGCCGCAAATGCCGCCGATGGTCGTGATCTCGTCGCCGACCTGTGCGTTCTTGCGCATTTCCGCTTCCTTCTTCTTCTTCTTGTTCTGCGGGCGGAAGAAGATGAAGTACATAGCCGCGATGATCGCACCGTAAACAAGGAGCATGATCAGCATGCTGGACATGTTGCCGCCGGCTGCTGCACCTGTCGTTGTCAAAACACTCAAATTCATGGTTTTCTTTCCTTTCTTTCATGGTGCGCTCCGTTCGACTGCAAAGCGGTCAATACACCCGTCACCAAATTAACTTTATACATTATAACAAAAGCCATTCGTGGTTGCAAGGATTTTCTAAATTCTTTTGTTAAATTTCTCTGAATACTCCTGATAAAATACTTCAAACCGGTCTTCATCGAGCGCATTACGAATGCGTTCCATCAAATTGTTGTAGAAATAAAGATTGTGCATAACCGTCAAGCGCATGGCAAGCATCTCCCCCGCTTTGAAAAGGTGGTGAATATAAGCACGGGAAAACTTGCGGCAGACCGGGCAGTCGCAGGTCGGGTCGATCGGTTGATCGTCCAGCGTGTATTTCGCATTGAGCATATTGCGCACGCCTTCATTTGTAAATGCATGACCATGGCGTGCATTGCGGCTCGGCATCACGCAGTCGAACAGATCAACGCCGCGGTGCACCGCTTCCAGAATATTTGTCGGCGTGCCCACACCCATCAGGTAGCGGATCTTATCCTGCGGCATATGCTCTTCAACCGCTTCAATCACTTCATACATGACCTCTGCCGGCTCGCCGACCGCAAGGCCGCCAATAGCATAACCATCGAGCCCCAATTCCGCAATCTCCTTCATGTGGTTCACGCGCAGGTCGATGTATGTGCAACCCTGGTTGATGCCGAACAGCATTTGGTTCGGGTTGATCGTATCCGGCAGCGCATTCAGTCTGTTCATCTCCGCCTTGCAGCGGCGCAGCCAGCGTGCTGTGCGTGCGCAGGAATTTTTCGCGTAGTCGTATTCCGCCGGGTTTTCCACGCATTCGTCAAACGCCATGGCGATGGTAGAACCGAGGTTGGACTGAATACGCATGCTTTCCTCCGGGCCCATGAAGATGCGATGGCCGTCGATGTGCGATGCAAACGTCACGCCTTCTTCTTTGATATTGCGTAGCTTCGCGAGCGAGAAAACCTGAAATCCGCCGCTGTCCGTCAGTACAGGGCCGTCCCAGCCGGTAAACTTGCGTACGCCGCCCATTTTGCGCACCACGTCATCGCCCGGGCGCAGATGCAGGTGGTACGTGTTGGAGAGCATCACTTGACATTTAATATCTTTAAGGTCGTAAGCAGAAACCGCACCCTTAATCGCCGCAGCCGTCGCGACGTTCATAAACGCCGGTGTCTGCACCGAGCCGTGCACGGTTTGGAGCTCGCCGCGCCGCGCGTGGTTTTCTCTTTTGATAAGCTTGTACATGTAAAGAAAATTCCTTTCAAAGTTATTTGATAAACATGGCGTCGCCGAAGCTGAAGAAGCGGTAGCGCTCCTTGACGGCAGTGTTATACGCATTCAAAATGTGTTCGCGGCCCGCAAGCGCGGAGACCAGCATGATGAGCGTACTTTCCGGCAAGTGGAAGTTCGTGATGAGCGCATCAAGGCCCTTAAATTCAAAGCCCGGATAGATGAAAATATCCGTCCAATCATCGTCCTCACAAATTTTGCCGCATTTCTTTGCGACAGATTCAATCGTGCGGCAGCTCGTAGTGCCGACAGCGATCACGCGTCCGCCGTTTTTCTTCGTCTCGTTGATGGCGTCGGCAGTCTCTTTCGGCATGTGATAATGCTCGCTATGCATTTTGTGGTCGAGAATGTTATCCACGCTCACCGGGCGGAACGTGCCAAGGCCGACATGCAGTGTGACGAACACGACCTTCACGCCTTTTGAGCGAATTGCATCGAGCAACTCCGGCGTAAAGTGCAGACCGGCCGTCGGCGCAGCGGCAGAACCTTCCTCTTTGGAATACACCGTCTGGTAGCGCTCTTTATCCTTGAGCTTTTCTTTAATATAGGGCGGCAGCGGCATCTGGCCAATCTTATCCAGCTCCGTGAAGAAGTTCGTGCCCTTGTCGTAATGGAAGCGGATCAGGCGATTGCCGTCGTCCTTCACTTCGATGACCTCGCAGGTCATGGAGCTGCCCTCGAACGTGAACGATGTGCCGACCTTTGCACGCTTGCCCGGACCTGCAAGTGCTTCCCATACGTCGTCACCACAATTTTTCAGAAGCAAAAATTCAACGTGCGCGCCGGTCTCGTTTTTAATGCCGTAAATACGTGCAGGCAAAACACGGGAATTGTTGAGCACAAGACAATCGCCCTCATTCAAATACTCCGTGATGTCGTGAAAATGTCTGTGCTCGATCTCACCGGTTGTTTTGTCCAACACCATCAGGCGCGAAGCGTCACGCGGTTCAATCGGCGTCTGGGCGATAAGTTCTTCCGGAAGCTCAAAATCAAAATCTTTTGTCTGTAAAGTTTGCGTATCCAAGTATATTCCTTCCAATCTGAATTAAAATAGCCGCATCCCCCAAATTACGCAGGATTATTCTAAGAATTTTTCATAAATAAATTGACAACAATCCGTATTCCATGTATTATAATAAGGATAGAGGCGCGGTTTGTAAAAGTATCCGCGGGTTTTGGCCCTCCACAGGCATCGGCCCGCAGAAAAAGGACACACCGCCGAAGATCTCAGCGCATGTGGTACGCTTGGATCTGGTTGCTGTGGCGAAAGCCCCGTAACTGTCATCTGCAATAGGATGGAGTGCTATCAGAGCTTTTCCGCAGGGAGACTTTCGTAAAAGCCTGTGCACATTCTATTATATTGTATGTATGACCGGATTTCAACCGGTTTTTTTTCGCTCAAAAATGAAATTTGACCTTAATTTTGTTTTTGAGCGTACATTTCATCATTTTTGAAAGGATGTCCTGCAAACAGGACGGGTGAAAGAAATGAAAAAGTATAATGTCGGTATCATTGGTTGCACAGGCATGGTCGGTCAGCGTTTTGCAACGCTCCTTGAAAACCATCCGTGGTTCAACGTGACCGCTCTTGCGGCCTCTTCCCGCTCCGCCGGTAAAACATATAAAAGCGTCGTAGAAAAGCGCTGGGCTATGAAAACGCCCATTCCCACAAGTATGGCGGACATGATCATCTTAGACGCTGTTGCAGATATGGATGAAGTCGTCTCCAAGGTCGATTTTGTATTCTGCGCCGTCGATATGAAAAAAGACGAAATCCGCGCCCTTGAAGAAGCTTATGCGAAAAAGGAGTGCCCGGTCGTCTCCAACAACAGCGCAAACCGCGGCGTCGAGGATGTACCGATGGTTGTGCCGGAGATCAACGCCGACCACATCGAAATCATCAACGCACAGAGAAAGCGCCTCGGCACAAAGCGCGGCTTTATCGCCGTAAAATCCAACTGCTCCCTCCAGAGCTACGTTCCGGCTATTCACCCACTGATGGACCTCGGCGTCACGAAGGTACTCGCCTGCACATATCAGGCCATCTCCGGCGCCGGCAAAACCTTTGAAACGTATCCCGATATTCTCGACAACGTCATCCCGTATATTGGCGGCGAGGAAGAAAAATCCGAGCAGGAGCCGATGAAGCTGTGGGGCCACATTGAGGGCGATAAGATTGTCAACGCAACCACCCCGTCCATCACGGCACAGTGCTTCCGCGTGCCGGTTTCCGACGGCCATACGGCTGCGGTGTTCGTCTCCATGGAAAAGAAGGTCTCACCGGAGGAAATCATCCGCCGCTGGACAGAGTTCCGCGGCCCGGCACAGGAGCTCGAGCTGCCGAGCGCACCGAAGCAGTTCCTGCACTACTTTACGGAAGCAGACCGTCCGCAGGCAAAACTCGACCGTGAACTGGAGCACGGTATGGCCGTTTCCATCGGCAGACTGCGCCCGGATACCCAGTATGACTACAAGTTCGTTTGCCTTTCCCACAACACGCTGCGCGGCGCAGCAGGCGGCGGTGTTCTGCTTGCAGAGCTGCTCGCAAAGAAGGGCTATTTTGACTGATACCGTTCAGGAGGTATTTTTTAGATGAAAGAAACCATTTTTACCGGCGCAGCGGTGGCACTTGTTACCCCGTTTAACCCGGATATGTCCGTAAACTACGAGGAGCTTGAAACGCTCATCGAGTTTCAGATCACAAGCGGCACCGATGCCATTGTCACCTGCGGTACCACCGGCGAAGCGGCAACGCTCACCGATGAAGAGCACGTGAAGGTCATCGAGTTCACCGTAAACAAGGTTGCCGGCCGCGTGCCGGTCATCGCAGGCACCGGCAGCAATGATACCGCCTACGCCGTGGAGCTCTCCCAAAAAGCAGAAGCACTCGGCGCAAACGGCCTTCTGCTTGTCACGCCGTACTACAACAAAACTTCCCAGCGCGGCCTCGTTGCAAGCTTCAACCGCATTGCGGGCAGTGTAAAAATTCCGTGCATTGTGTATAATGTCCCGAGCCGCACCGGCCTCAACATTCTGCCGGAAACGTACTACGAGCTCTCGAAGACGCAGAACATCGTTGCCACAAAGGAAGCGAACCACGACATCTCCGCGCTCATCAAAACGCGTGAGCTTTGCGGTGACGACCTCACGGTTTACTCCGGTGAAGACACGCAGACTTTGCCGATCGCGTCTCTCGGCGGCAAGGGCGTCATCTCTACGTTCTCCAACATCATGCCGAAAGAAATGCACGAGCTCGCCACCGCTTCCGTTGCGGGCGACCTCAAGACGGCGCAGGCACTCACGTTTAAGTATCTCGACCTCATGAACGCACTGTTCATGGACGTCAACCCAATCCCGGTAAAGCAGGCATTGAACCTGATGGGCTTCAACTGCGGCCACTGCCGCTTGCCGCTCGCCGATATGTCCGATGAGCAGATTGCAAAGCTGAAGGCCGAAATGGCAAAGCATCTGCAGCTCGCCTGATTAAGAAAGGAACGGACGTAAAATGACAAGGATTATTTTATGTGGCTGCTGCGGCAAAATGGGTCACTTCATCACGCAGCTTGTTTCCGAACGCACCGATTGCGAGATTGTTGCCGGCGTTGATCTGAACGTCAATGCACAGACTGCTTCCTACCCCGCTTACACCTCCATCGATCAGGTGACGGAAGCGGCAGATGTTATCATCGACTTTTCCCACCCCTCCCTTTTAACGCCGATTTTGCACTACGCGGCGGAAAAGGGCGGCATTCCGGCTGTGCTCTGCACCACGGGCTACACAGCAGAGCAGACCGCGGAGCTTACCAAAGCTTCCGAAACGCAGCCAATCTTCTATTCCCGCAACATGTCACTCGGCATTAACCTGATGCTGGAGCTTGCAAAAAAGGCGGCAAAGGTGCTCGGCGACCAGTTCGACATTGAGATCGTCGAAAAGCACCACAATCAGAAGATTGACGCGCCGAGCGGCACGGCTTTGATGCTTGCCGATGCGCTTGCTTCCGTGCGCGACGGCGAAACGCAGTATATGTACGATCGCCACGCACAGCGCAAAAAGCGTGAAAAGAGCGAGATTGGCATTCACTCCGTGCGCGGCGGCACCATTGTCGGCGAGCATGAGGTGATCTTTGCGGGTAACAACGAGGTCATCACGCTCTCCCATTCCGCGCAGTCCAAAGAGCTGTTCGCGGTGGGCGCAGTAAACGCAGCGGTATTCATGAGCGGCAAAGGCCCCGGCCTTTACGACATGTCCGCTTTGGTTTAAGAAAGGATGGAACAGATCATGGGCACAACCGAAATCAGCACGGTCAGCAATATCACACTGGTCACCCTGCAAGGCAGCCCCGCCACCACAGGCTTTATGGCTGAGGTATTCGAGCGCATCGCGGAGCTCGATATCAACATCGATATGATCTCCATGCCCCCAAACCACGGTGCAAACGCCGGCCTTTCTTTTACCATTTCTGACCAAGACCTCATCGAGGTGCTGTCTTTTGCAAATACGCTCAAGACCGAGACCGGCATCAAGGTTATCGTCAGCAGCGTGAACCATAAAATCTCCGTCTATGACCCGCAGATGAAAAACACGCCGGGCATGGCAGCCAGAGTGTTCAGCGCCATCGCCGCAAGCGACGCCGACATTCGCCTCATCACGACTTCCGAAGTCGAGATCTCCCTTCTCGTCACGGAAGCGGACTACGACACCGTTTTGGAAGCCATCGAAGAAGCGGTCAACGCGAAATAATTTTTAGACAACTATAAATACGAAAACAGAAGGTCAAGTCTCTTATCCGGCTTGACCTTCTGTTTTTGATTCTTATGCTTTGTATTTTTGATTCAATTTCAGAGAATTATGAATCATGTTCACACACGGCTCAACGAGATCTTTATATACCTCGTTCCAGATTTCTTGGGCGTTCGATTTTTGATTGATAGCTTCAACGATACCCGGTGCCATTTCATAGTATTCTCTGATTTCTGCTTCGCCGTTCGGCCGATCGTGTCATATATATGGCATATAAAAAACGAGTGAACACAAAAGCCAAAGCCGCTGAATACACTCGTTTTTATGAAAATAGTGACCTACTTTGATACAAAATGCACACCCCTTACGACCTTTCGTTAAAAGGTGCCGAGTACCGTTAAAAAGTGCACACCCCAACAAATGATGTGGTTTTTAATTCCTTCTCAAGCACGTCCGCATACTGCTGTATAGCATTTCCTAGCTTCCCCGACAAAGCCTGCAGCTCGGCACTTTCCAAATATTTTTGCGGATTTTTTCTAACCTCTAAGGCGGTTTCAAGTGCGGTGATGTTGTGGAATAAACAGTTTTGCAATGCCCACTCTCCGGCAGCCGTTTTGGAAATGATTTTTCCGGTACGAAGTGTGTAAATGCATCTGGCAATATCCAAAAGCCAACCAAAAGAATAGATACTTCGTCCGGTACTGCTTGCATATTTTCGAATCGTATCATAATGAAATTGTATATTTGTTTTTATGTCCTCAAAAGAAGGCGGAGTCAATTGTCCCCGTATGTCTTTTCCATGCAAGAGACGGCTGTAGTCAAGCAGTTCTTTCATGCAACACGCATCAAAATGATAGCTGTCAGTAATTCTTTGTCCACTTGTTCCCCAATAGACAACTCTATCCGGAACCTTGCGAATAAATGCGTTTAGTGTCAACATGCCACCCTCAAAGCAACGGTAAAACGGATTATCGGACTCGGCGGCAGTAATACTCTGCCGGAGGCAAACAAGTTCATTAGCCTGTTGTTCGGAAATAGACTTTTGGGTTAGAACGAGAATATCTATGTCGCTCCAGCCGTGTTGAAAATCATCTAACACATAAGAACCATAAATGTAAACAGAAGGATCGTTAAGCGAAAGAACATCGGCAATTTGGGTAGTCATATTTTTTATCGCAGCATTTAATTTCACTTTATTCCCTCCTACACATTTATTGAGAAAAATAAACACCAATCATGATACCTATTGTATCACAATTGGTGTCCGATTATGGTGCGGATGTTCATAACCAACCTAAAATCCATATCGTCAAGGATCTATCCCGACTTGGGCGCGACTATGTTACCGTCGGGCAATACACGGACATCTATTTTCCGGATCATAATGTTCGGTTCATAGCAATCAACGATTTAGTTGACAGCGATGAGGGAGAAAACGAGATTGCCCCGTTTAAGAATGTAATGAACGAAATATATCCCCGTTCGGCAAGCCGCGCATATTCGGCGGCGGACAACTCCGCATCATTTATAGTCTCAAATGTAGCTTTCTCATTAGGAATGTACAGGAGCTTACATTGGCTTATGGGCTTGCTCAAATTATCTATTATAGTTTTTCTTGCATTGTCATTGCGAAAATCGCAAGATGAAAGTATCAGTTTCATTTGACACCTATACCTTTCAAAACCTCGTTGGTAGTAATACCGTCATATGTGTACGGAAGTTCCTTCATAGTAAATGGCAACGGTACCGTACCTTCAAGTTTTATAAGCTTATAATTTGTTCTGAGTCTGTCAGCATTTCTGATAATAGACTCTCGTATGGATGGTTTCTTTATTGGTGCCGCATTCAGAATTATATTCTCAAGATTGCCAAACTCACTTAGCAGAGAAGATGCTGTCTTGGGTCCAACTTTATCGGCGCCTTTAATGTTATCGGAAGAATCGCCGGTAAGGGATTTGAAGTCTGCATACTGACTCGGTTCAATGCCGAATTTCTCCCTCAGGTACGCAGGAGTACAGATAACAGTATTATCGCCCCGATATCTGAGAATGGATACGTTCTCGGTGATGAGCTGGAAGAAGTCGCTGTCAAAGGAAGCAACTATTACTTCGGTGTTATCACCGTATGTATGAGCATAGCCTGCAATCCAGTCATCGGTTTCACAAACTGTGGTCTCTGTATGCTTGATGCCCATATAATCGAGTGCAGCGTACACATCAGGAAGTTGTGAGAACGGTGAATCTTCCTCAGGTGTCTGACTGTAATCAACTCGGTTTGCCTTATAGTCGGCGTTCAGCTCGGTACGTTCATTCTCGTGTTCACCATCAAATAAAACCGCAATGTGTGTCGGTTCGGTTCTGCGGATGATCTTGAGCAGCGCACCAACAAATCCAAGGGTGCCTTGGATTGCTTTTCCTTCTGAATTTGTTATTCTCGACGGCATTCCGAAAAACATTTGGAACAGTAGATTGCTGCCGTCAACTATAAGTAGTCGATTCATATCTTTCACCAATTATTACTTCAGTTATAGGGTTATCCAGAATCTCTTCAGGCTACAATTTTTGCCTGATTCATATACGGTAGATTCGTAAACGCCACCATTATTACGTATCGTTTTCTCACTGCCAATATTGCCGTCAATACAGGTTATGAGTAGTTTATCGAGACCGATTTCTCTACAATTTTTCAATATCTTCAGGTACGCCATAAAGAAGCTGCACAGTATTTCACCTCCGTTCATTGTGTGCTTTAGCTGCAAAAGAGGTTGTTTTACTTATAGATTTTTGATTTCTATCTGCCTGCGTATCGGGTGTTCGGTTGTGTGAGAGTTCAAAACCTTATATAAAGGGAAAACGACCGATTTACATCTACAAAATCGGTCGCTAAAATTTTGCCGTATAAAACGGTGGAAACCCCGATAAAATCGGGATTTCCACGGGCTATATCTTTTTTATAGCCTCTTGATGGTGCGGGTAACAGGAGTTGAACCTGCACACCGAAGTACCAGAACCTAAATCTGGCGCGTCTGCCAATTCCGCCATACCCGCATATTTTGTTGACTAAACTATTATACCGTATTCTGAGGAAAAATCAAGCCCAAACAGAGAAAAACCCGGAAAGAGTTTCTCTCCGGGTAATTTCTCTTGAGCAAATTACTTATGCCTTCTTCTGCTCTGCAAGCGCTTCTTCCAGTGCGAGCGCGAGCTGATCCGGGCAGGAGGTGTTCTTAAAGCCGCACTTGATGCCCTTGCAGCGCTTTACGTATTCGTCAACGGTCATACCAACCGCAAGCGCTGCCACGCCCTGCGTATTGCCGTTACAGCCGCCATCGAATTTCACGGAGCGAATAACGTCACCGTCGAGCTCTACATGAATGCCTCTGGAACATACACCTTTCGGTGTGAAATCATACTTCATTTTGCATTTCCCTTTCATTCAGAAAATAATTTATCAAATTCGGATTCGGCCGTCGTGAACGTGCCGACCGGATTTTTCTTTGTCGTGTAAAAGCCGTGATAATCCGTGCCGCCGGTGACGGCAAGGTCATACTTTTCGGCTAAGCGCAACATTTCCGCTTTATCCTCCTCCGTGTTGCGCGGGTGATAAACTTCAATGCCGCGGATGCGGTGGTTTCTGCACAGCTCGCGCAGAAGATCCATGCTGTGATATTCGCTCGGGTGCGCCAAGACCGCGATGCCCTCTGCGGCGTCAACCGCGTCCATCACAGTATCGATGTCGGGATAATCCACCTTCTCGTAGGCGATGCCCGTTTTGGAATCATAGAGCTTCTTAAAAACCTCGCCGAACATCTCACTCGCGTAGCCGGCGTCCATTAACGCCTGCAAAACGTGCTGCTTGTAGATATTCGTCGAGCCCTCCGCGCGGCGCAGAATCATCTCGCGCGGAATCGCATACAGGCGGCAGACTTTATCAACGGAGCGTAGCATCGCCGCATGGCGGCTGTCCGTCGTTTTTTGCAGCAGCGGCAGCAACACTTCGGGCTTCTTCGGCTTATAGCACAGGATATGCGCTTTGCCGTGACGCTTCGGGTCTGCAGCAGAAATTTCCACGCCGGGAATCACCGTCACGCCCGCTTCCCGCCCAAGCTCCGACGCGCATTCGCAGCCCGCCATGGTATCGTGGTCGGTGAGCGCAAACGTCGTCACGCCGCGGAGCGCAGCAAGCTGTATAAGCTCCTCAAGCGGCGTGGAGCCGTCCGAATATCTTGTGTGGCAGTGCAGGTCAATAGACATTGGTTTTCTCCTTTCGCGGCTTTTCCGGCGGACGCGTCAGCAGCTTTTCGGCTGTGAAGCGCCGGAACCCGAAGTTGAATAAACACAGGTCGATCACAACGATGATCGCTGTCAAAATCAAAAGCGCAATACTGTTCAAGCGATACAGACCCATGATCTGCCCGATGAAAATGAGCAAAATCGGCAGTACGATATAGCCGGAAATTTGAATGGATTCCGCTGTGGAGCGTGCTTTCACGGTCAGCATCGCAGCAAACGTAACGCCCAGCACCGTGATGGCCGGCGAGAGCAAAAACACCAGAACGAACCATGAAAGGTCAAAGAAAAACGGCGCTTTCAAAACCATATCGCCGATAGCCGTGACGACAAAGAACAGAATAAACGAAACCGCCGTGACAAGCCCGGAAGCCAAAACACTGCTTGCCGCCTTCACCTGCAAAAAGCGGCGCACGCTGAACGGCGCAAACAGAAGCGTTTCCATTGTGCCGTGTGCCCGCTCGCCCGCAAACGTGTACGAAGCCGTAATGATTGCCGATAAAAGCGGAATGAGCATAAACAGCATCGGCGAGATAAACGCCGTGAAAATGTAGAACATCTGCGCGCGCTCGTCCGTCCCCTGCGGAATGTTATCGAGCAGGTTTTTAAACTGCTCCACACCGGAGGATTTCGGTGAGACCATAGCGGAAACGAACAGGAACAAAAGCGGGAACGCCACCGCAAAAACGAGCGGCAGTGCGATGAGCAACGTCAAGATCAGCCTGCGGCGGCACAAAGCAGAAAGGTCCTTCATCATGAGTGCACGTTCCGCTTTGGAAAACAGCTTATAAAACAGCTTCTTCATGCGGTGTCTCCTCTCCCGGCTTTTTCACAAACGCGTAATAAACATCCTGCAATGTGGGCGTACACACGGATGCTTCGTAAATGCCGACATTCTCCCGCACAAGCCCGGAAATAAGCTCCGGCATATCGGCTTCGGATTCGATCGGCTTTTCCCACGCGCCATCATGCAGTGTGAAGTCCTCCGGCATCTTCTGCGTGTCGCTCACGCGAATCACCGCCATGGGCGTCAATTCGGAAGCGGCCGTAAGCATCGAAAGGTCGCCGCTTGCCCGTAAAAAGCCGTGCTCCAGCACCGCAAAGCTTGTGCAGATTTCCTCCGCGCTTTCAAGACGATCGGTGCAAAGCAACACCGTGGCGCCGGTTTCCTTTGCGTAATCCGAAAGTGTACGCAGCACCATTGCGTCCGATACCGCTTGCTCGCCGCCGGGCAAACCGTCCGAAAACACGATCTGCGGGTGATGCACAAGCGCACGCGCCAGCGATAACCGGCGGCACATCTCTGTGGAAAACGTGTAGACCTTGCGGTCGCGCGCGTTCCAAAGGTCAAGCTTCTTCAAAAGCTGCGCCGCATGTGTACGGGCTTGCTCCTTGCGCATGCCATACATGGAAGCGAACATCAGCAGGTTTTCCAGAGCGCTCATGCTGCCAATGCAGGCCGCCGTATCGGTAACGATACCGCTTTTCGCGCGCAGTTTGCGACTCTCTTTCACAGAAGAAAGTCCCAACACTGTGCTGTCGCCGAGCGTCGGGCGCACAAGACCCGTTAAAAGGCGCAGCAGCGTCGTTTTGCCGGATCTCTCCGGGCCGAGGCAGCCGACGATCTCCCCGGCTTCCACTTCAAGGTCCACGCCATTTATCGCAATGATGTCGCCGTATTTTTTCGTTAAATTTGCAGTTTGTATCGCGATCATCTGCTCACCGCCCCTCAGCGCACATCGGAGGTGCCTTTTTCGCGCAGATAGGTTGATTCCAAATCAGCCATGTGCAGCTTCACGGCGAGCGGATAGCGGTCAAATGCCAGACTGATGGCGAAGCTGCCGCCCTTCGCCGCGTCGTCAAAGCCACCCATGTGCCAGCGGATTGCCATGGCCTCCACGGGCTTTAGACGCATAAAACGCTCGATGAGGTAAACGGATTTTTCACCGTGACCGAACGGGAATGCATCGTCCACCGTGTAAAATGGACGCTTTTCCCACTGCCCGGTCTCGTCATTTTTCACGTTGCGCGTGGAGGTCTTATAAAACTGCGATTTGCACACGTCGTGCAGCAGCGCACATATCGCAAAGCTTTCTTCACTGTCGCCCTCGTCAAACCAACGCTCGCGCATCGCCTTGTAGACATTCAGGCTGTGCATCACAAGGCCGCTTTCGCAGGCACAGTGGAACTTTGTGCTCGCCGGCGCGGTGTAAAAATCGGTGGTATCCAGCCACGCCAAAAGCTTCTGCGAGCCCTCGCGCGTGATATTCTGTGTATAAATGGAGATAAATTCCTCTCTGTACGGATTCGACATGCTTGTCCTCCCGTAGGTAAATTTCAAACTCTGCGTATAGTATAACACAGAAATCGCGTGTTTTCAAACAGTTTCGCGGTTTGTAAAGAAAAAGAAAGGTCATCGCAGCAAATGCCGAAATGACCCTTCCGGTAAATCAATGATTGCCCGCGCAGCCGTGTTTATCTTCCCCGCAGCTATGGCTGCCGCAGTCATGACCGCCCTCGTGGTGATGGTGTGCACAGACGGTATCCGGGTTATAGAGCAGTGTGCCGTTCAGCAGCGAATTGACCGCCGCGTCCGCGCTGCCGGAAACACCGGGATACAACTCGATGCCCGCTTCTGCAAGCGCCGTGCGCGCACCGCCGCCGATGCCGCCGCAGATGAGCGCATTCACGCCGTGCTGCTTCAAAAAGCCAGCCAGTGCACCGTGGCCGCTGCCGTTTGTGGGCGCGATCTCTGCATTTTTAACTTCGCCGTTCTCAATCTCATAGATCTTAAACGCCTCGGAATGGCCGAAATGCTGGAAAACCAGTCCGTTCTGATACGTTACCGCGATTTTCATGTTCATGCTTCCTTTCAAATCAAATATCCTATTTTCTGCTACGTGCAGAATATGCTCCGTCTGCGGCTGTGCCGCGTTTCGGCATTTGTCATATTCCGCACGGCTGCACCCGCCATGCTGCGGTGTGCAGGGCATCTGCTCTGCAGAAAACGCCATGCGAGAGAGCTGGCTGCTGAGTTCTTTAAGCGCCGCGCGATTGACGGTGTAGTGCATGAAATAACCGCACTTTTCGCCGAAAATGAGCCCCGCTTCACGCAGAACTTTTAAATGCTGTGAAACCGCCGCTTCCGAAATATCCAGCTGTCTTGCCAGTGCGCGCACGCAACAGTTGCGGCGCAGCAAAAGGCGCAGCAGCAAAAGGCGGTTTTCATCTGCCAGTGCTTTGAACATCATAGCCGTTGACCCCATAGCGTCCTCCTGATTAAGTATTTGCTAAATTAAATTATAGCACGAATTTTAATTAAATCAATACTAAATTAAATTTTCACTTATAAAAAAGCAGCACACCGAAACGATGCGCTGCCAAAAACTTTTATGTACGGTCATTCAACAGAACGGAAGCCCTTGCCGATGATCTCGCTCGTATTCGTGATGAACATAAATGCCTTTTTATCGACGGAACGGACATACGCGCGGAGCTTCACAGCTTCACCGCGTCTGCACGCAACCATAACGACCTTGCAGCCCTCACGCGAATACGCGCCTGTGGCATCCACAATGGTCGAGCTGCGGTTCATCTTATGAATGATGTAATCGCAAATCTCCTCCGGGTGCGTGGTGACAATGGAGAAATATTTGCAGAGGTTAATACCTTCAATCACGGAATCGACCATGAACGCTTTGATAGCAAGACCGAGCAGCGAAAACAGGCCTGTGCGGATATCGAATACAAACGTCGCGGAAAATGCGATGAGCGCATCACTGACGAGCAGCGCTTTGCCGATATCAAGACTCGTGTACTTTTTGAGGATCATCGCAACAATATCTGTGCCGCCGCTCGAAGCGTTGCAGTTAAAGAGGATCGCCGAGCCGACCGCCGGCAGCATCATGCCGTAGCACAGCTCGAGGAACGGTTGATCGGTAAGCGGCTTGGAAAGCGGAATGACCTTTTCAAACAGCCACGTCAAAAACGAAAGCAGCATGCTGCAATACACGGTAAGCACACCAAAACCGCGTCCTAAAATGATAAAACCGACGATGAGCAGGATGATATTGATAATCCACATGATATCCGCCGTGGAGAACGACGGAAAAATACGACCGAGCAGAATAGAGATACCGCTCACGCCGCCGGTGGAGAAATTATTCGGAAATTTAAAGAAATAAATGCCGATGGCAAAAATAAAGGTGCCGAACGTGATGAGCAAAAATGTCTTTAAATTTTGCTTTGTAAGCTTTTCTTTAACGTTTTGGATTGGGTTATTCATACTACGCCAACTTTCCTCATTGCAGGCAAGCCGCCTGTTTTTAGTCCGTCTGAGATTTTAACACAGCAAACACCAAAATTCAACAGGAAAGCACACAAATGAATAATTGATTTTTTCTCCGTCATTTTTTGCAAGTTGCGTCTTTCAAAACTTGCTTTACATACGTTTCGAGCGTGTTTTGATACGCCGGAAAACGTTCCCAAAGGGAAGCGGCAAACGCCTCGGACTGTACGAAATCGCAGAATTTGTCATACGGCAGAAATTTGTAATCGATCGTTTCATTCGCCTGCAGCGTGATTGGGATATCCGCGCTTTCAACCGTTGCGGCATACTCGTAAAACACCGTCGGGCCGTGCGTCAGACGCAGCAAAAAGGTCAGCTCTTCCGGCTGCTTTACGATGCCGGTCTCTTCCCTAAGCTCCCGCACCGCGCCTGCAAGCGGTTTTTCGCCTTTTACAACGGAGCCGCCGGTCACCTCCCATTTCAGCGCGAAAATCCGCTTTTTCGGGTCGCGCTGCGTGCACAAAACCTCGCCCTGCTTTGTAACGGTGAAAATCTCCACCACACGGTGGTGCGCACCCTCCGGTATGGGCTTTTTGCCCCATTCATCGCGGTATAGATCAAAGCCGAGCAGTTCCCCGTTTTCGTCCACCGCGTCCCACACCTCACGTTTTTTGGCCATTTTCCGTTCCTCCTTTTGGCTTTTATGATGCAAAAAGGAGAGCGGTCGAAACCGTTCTCCTTCTTTGCTTTTTAAATCAAATCAGGCTGCGGATGTAATCTGCCGCCTTGCGGATATCACCCTCAGGGTCGTCGCCGACTTCACGTTCGATCGTCAGGAAGCCCTTATAGCCGATGTCGTTCAGCGCCTTGAAGTACGCCGGGAAATCAACGTCGCCTTCGCCGAGCGGAAGCTCAATGAAGGAAGCGTCGTTCAGCATGTCGGATTCCTCCATGCCATACAGAATCTCCGGGCTGACATAATGCAGACGCTTGCCGTCTTTTGCATGTGTGTGCACAATGTAATCCTTCAGCGTGTAGACCGCCTGAACCGGGTCGTCGCCCGTGACCATAACAAAGTTTGCCGGATCAAGGTTGACGGAAACACCCTTGGAATGGAGGCCGTCAAGGAACCCCTTCAGCGTCGTTGCAATCTCCGGGCCGGTCTCCACGGCGAAGTGCGCCTGCATAGAGTCTGCATACGCCGCAAGCTGGCCGCAAGCATCCTGCATGATTGCATAGCGCGGGTGGCTCGGGTCGTTCGGTACAACGCCGATATGCGTTGTGATCACATCGGTCTCGAGGTCCTTTGCAAGGTCTACGATGCGTTTGGATTTTTCAATGAGCTCCGGGTTCAGCTTCGGGTCGTTGAAGCCGTGGCCGAGGTCGCCGCACAGCGCAGAGATCGTCAGGCCGTGATCCTTCACGCGCTTCAAAAATTCGCGGCGTGCTTCTGCGTTCATATTCTCGGGCGCCATTTCGCCTTTTGTTGCGTAAACCTGAATGCCGGTCGCGCCGACTGCAACAGCTTTATCGAGAGCCGTGAGCGTATCGGTGCGGAAGCCGTCCATCAGAACGCCGATAGAAAAGGGATACATAAGCAATTTCCTTTCTTAATGCACAGGGAGCTTAGCCCAGCGTGATCTCTTTGTGCTGCTCGGAGGAATCGTAAATCGCCTGCATCATCTGTGCCGTGATGATAACGGTGTCGATGTGAGACGGCAGCTTCTTGCCGGTCTTGATGCAGTCGATGAATGCGTCAATCTCGTTCTGGAAGTGGTCGCGCATCTTAAAGACAGGCTTATACTCCGTGAGTGCACCGTACTCGGAGCTGTAAACGGTGAAATCCTTGCCGTACTGGAGACGGATGCCACCCTTATCGCCCATGAAGTCGATGTAACACTCGTTTTCGCCGATGTTCTGCGCCCAAGCGCCGTGCAGAGAGATGACCGGGCCTTCGGTACGGATCATTCCGACAACGGAGTCGTCCACGTCGTAGGTGCCGTCGTACTTCGGGGGACCTGCCCACATGTCGGTGTATGCGTAGCCCTTCATGTCCTTGCCAAGCTCGCAGAAGGCTTCACCCGTAACGGTCTTAACCTTCGGGTCGCCGCAGCAGTACATAACGATATCAAGGTAATGTACACCCCAGTCAATCAGAGCACCGCCACCTGCAATCGCCTTTGTGGTAAACGCGCCGCCGAGGCCCGGAATGGAACGGTGTGCACGGAAGCTGGCATGTACATGGTAGATCTCGCCGAGCTTGCCGTCGTCGATATACTTTTTGATAAGGTTAACGCTGTCATTGAAGCGGTTAACAACGCCGATATTGAGCACCTTGCCGGTCTCGTGCTGAATCTTCTGCATCTCAAGGGCTTCCTTGTAGGTTCTTGCAGCCGGCTTCTCGCACAAAACATTCTTGCCTGCGCGCAATGCGTCAATGGAAATGGTCGGGTGAACATTGTTCGGGGTACAGACGGAAACAGCTTCAACTTCCGGGTCTGCCAGGACATCGTGATAATCCACAACAGCGGTGCCGCAGCCGTACTTTTCAACGGCAGCCTGTGCGCGCTCCGGGATGATGTCGCAGAAATACTTGATTTCTGCCTCCGGGTTGTTCATGTAAGACGGGATGTGTGCTGCATTTGCGATCGTACCGCAACCAATAACGGCAACTTTCATTGGAATACAACTCCTTTAAGAATTTTCTGCGGGCTGCGGAAGGTTCTTTTTATCCTCCTCGGCCCATTTTTTATATTCACGCGGCGCCATGCCCACATATTTTTTGTAGGCGCGGCTGAACGCATGGATCGATTTGAAGCCCATCAACTCGGCGACTTTTGTAACGGAATACCCCTGGCGAAGATACTCGTTTGATTTTTCAAAGCGCCGCTTTGTGTGATAGGATTTCAGGCTTTCGCCCGTAAACGCAGAGAACTTCTGCGCAATATGGGTATAACTGTACCCAAACTCCGCACTGAGCGCGCTAAGATTTTCCATGGACTCAAGGTGCACATCGATGTAATTGATGACATCGTAGACGAGCTTTTCATCAGAATTATTGCTGCCGCTCAGCAAGTAGTTTTTGTAGAACTTTCGGCTGAAAATACGGTATACGCCGCAGATGATCTCCTGCATGTACGCTTCAATCAAAAGGTTCGAGAGTACGTCGTCCGAAATGAATTCGGAAAGCACGCGCATGAACGTGTCCTGTAAGCTGACCGCGTTATGAAACTGCACCTGCTCGTTCGTATCAAAAAAACTCTTAAGCTGTGCAATCTTCTCATTTACGATCGGCTCCACAAAATCAAAGCCGAGATAAAAGAAACGCAGCGGTTCGATCTCCGCCGAGATGATGTTGTGCATCTGTCCCTTGCGCACAAGGAGCAGGTCACCCTTCTGCATGGTGTACACCGTATCATCTACATAAAATGCACCGGTGCCGGAAAGCACGTATGTAATCTCATAGACCGCCTGCTCGTGCTCAAAGGTCTGGTAACCTGCTTCGCAGCTTAAGTCCCCAATCTGATACAGAACATATGGCCCGTACAGCATATCCATACCGGCGTATGTATTATCGAAGTGAAATTTTGCCCGATTGACCGGCATTGTGGTATCGCCTCTGTGTTTACGCCCTTATTATAATGAAAGAGCACAGGAATGTATTTGATATTTTTTGCAAATCAGATGGTAAAAAAACACAACTTTACCAGAAAATCAGCTTTTCTTCGCCTCTTTTTCAATGGCATCGAGCTCCCGGCACAAATGGCCGAACAATTCGCCGCTCACAACATTTTCGGTCTCGCCCGTCATGTTAAGCGTCACGCGGTCCAAAAAAGAGGAAAACGCTTCAAGTTCCTCTTCCGAAAAGCCCTGAAACGCCACCGCGTCGATCTGGTCTAACCGCTCGCGGCACATGGCACAGACCCTTTGCCCTTCTTCAGAGATATAAAGCCGCTTGCAGCGCAGGTTTTCTGCATCCACTTCTTTTGTGAGATACCCCGCCTTCTGCAAGCGCTTTGTAGAGAGTGCAATGGAGGCCGGGCTGACGCGCAGATGGTCTGCCACCTGCACCTGTGTGCACCCGGGATTTGCCGCAACAAAATCCAGTACAGGCATCTGGCCGAAATACAGGCCATGCTCCTGCGCCCCACGCCGATGTGCAAGCTGCTGCACAAGCTCCAGCTTATGTAACTTTCTCATCAGTTCATGCAATTCCATAGCTGCACTCCTCATACATCTCTTTGATATTATTATAACCCCGCTGTTAAATTTGTCAACCCATAGTGCCGTTTTCCCGTGCACTTCGGTTCAATATTCTCCTTTACACAGATGCTTTATTGTGCTATACTGTTAGCAGCTTGATTACAACAATTTGGAAGGGGTCTTAAAAATGAATGAAACGATTCAGGTTTTGATGAACCGCAAGTCCGTCCGTGTTTTTGAGGATAAGGAGATCACACCCGAAATCAAAGATATTATCCTCGCCGCTGCCATGCGCGCACCGACCGGCGGCAACTGCATGCCGTACTCCATCATTGACGTGACGGATCAGTCCATTAAGGATAAGCTTGCCGAAACCTGTGATCATCAGCCGTTCATTGCACAGGCGAAAATGGTGCTCATTTTCTGTGCAGATTACCACCGTTGGTACAGAAAGTTCAAAATGGCGGGCTGCGAGGACATTCCCGCGCCGGAGCTCAGCAACATGGTGCTTGCAACGGAAGATGCCGTCATCGCTGCACACACAGCCTGCATCGCCGCGGAAAGCCTCGGCATCGGTTCCTGCTATATCGGCGATATTGTGGAGAACTTCGAGATTCACAAAGAGCTTTTAAACCTGCCCCCGCAGGTCGCGCCGCTTTGCATGCTGGTCTTCGGCTATCCCACCCAGCAGCAAAAGGAAAGAAAGCAGACAACTCGCTTTGCAAAGAGCTCCATCGTGTTTGAGAACCGGTATCGTGAGCTTTCTGAAGAAGAGCTGCTCGAAATGATGCCAAACGACCGCACAAAGGCGTTCTATAACCGCAAATATGTTTCCGAATTTGCGCAGGAAATGGTGCGTTCCACAAAAGAGATCTACAAAAACTGGAATTCCAAGGAATAAGCCATGCTGCACATCGGTTGTCATCTTTCTGCCTCTAAGGGCTACTACGCCATGGGCAAAACGGCACTTTCCATCGGCGCGGATACGTTCCAGTTCTTCACGCGAAACCCGCGCGGCAGCCGCGCAAAGCCGCTTGATCTGAACGACGCACAGAAGTTAAACGAGTTAGCGGCGGAAAACCACTTTGCCGTGCTGCTCGCCCACGCGCCGTATACAATCAATCCCTGCTCCGCAAACGAAGACACCCGCACATTCGCCCGCGAAACGATGCAGGATGATTTGAAGCGTCTGGAAGCCACACCGCACAATCTCTATAACTTCCACCCCGGCAGCCACGTTGGACAAGGCATTGAGACCGGCGTCACACAGATCAGCGAAACGCTGAACGCCATTTTATCTCCCGAACAGACCACCACGGTTTTACTCGAGACCATGGCGGGCAAGGGCACGGAAGTCGGCTCTCATTTCGAGGAACTCCGTGAAATTCTGGACCGCGTAACGCTCTCCGACCTCACGGGCGTGTGCCTCGATACCTGCCACGTGTTCGATGCCGGGTATGATATTGTAAACGACCTCGACGGTGTGTTGGCAGAGTTTGACCGCGTGATTGGGCTTAACCGCCTGAAAGCGGTGCACATTAACGACAGCATCTTCGGGCTTTCCTCTCACAAAGACCGCCACGCAAAGATCGGCGAGGGCAAGATTGGCACGGAAGCGTTCCGCCGCATCATCAATCACCCTGTCCTGCGCCGCCTCCCCTTTTATCTCGAAACCCCAAACGAACTCCCCGGCTACAAAGCCGAAATTGAACTTTTGAGAGCGATGGTTGAGAGAAACTAAAAAAGCTTATATTTTAATTTAAAAGCAATAAAGAACACAAATCGTTTTAAACTAACTGCTCACGATTTGTGTTCTTTTTTTATGTCGTTCTTCTATTCCCCTTTCTGCCATTACATTTTGAACACAGCACCTGCAAATTAGAAGCAACCGTTTTTCCGCCTTTTGAAATCGGAATAATATGGTCGATTTGGAGTCCTACTCCATCCGGCATGTACTTTCCGCAATTTTGACATGTATCCGCCCTTAACGCGCGCAGTGCATTTCACTGCGAAGCAATTTCACAATAACCGCAGGTTATTATTTCACTCGCCGTAAGGCGAATTTCACAGAAAAAAGGTCTTTGTCAAAAATGACAAAGACCTTTTTTCTGGTGGAGCAGGGGCGTTTAAGGATGAACACCCCTCCGAGGCTCCGGTTTCGCCTTCAAATGCCGTTTCTATATCATCCAGCGGGACATGTTCCAGTCCATTTTGAAAATAATCGCGTGCAGTTGCTACAATGGTTGTTACCGTTGTATTCCATGCGGAAGCAATCTGTCTATGATTCAGATTGGAATTTTTCTTATCATCCAGAGCCAGAAGAATCAGGACACGTTATGGTAACAGATTTTGCGTTAGAAATCAGCTTGCCGTCACACTAGATAAATTGACATAGTAACAAAACTATATTTTGTTCATTTTCTTTCTTTCCAGTTTACCCCAGTTCAATTTGTTCTTCTTGTATCCCACAAATGCAGTCGCACGGACAAATGCCAGAGAAAAGCGGAGAATAGTTGTTTCAAAAAAACAAGCAATAATAGCAAGGATCAGTTCTCGAAAAGAAAGCCTCTGGTCAATGGTATAGATTCTTGAAAAATATGCAGTTAATGTGAGTAAAATACCATACAGGGCATAGCAGGCAAGAAATACCAGCATAAATTTCACATTCAGCATATCCATCACCACAGATAAAACCATTGTAAGTACACCCAAAAGTTCAATAAATGGTGACAATAATTCGTAAAGCAGAAAATAAAGATAGGATAAAAGTCCTACAGCCCCGTACCGTGGGTTTGCCAGCATTTTACGGTGTCCCCACATACACTGGAACAATCCTCTCTGCCATCTTTTCCGCTGCTTGCACAATTCACTTAATTTTTCCGGAGTTTGCGACCAGCAGATGGCATCCTGCGCAAAATGAATCTTATATGGCTTACGATTCATGCGGCTGAATTCATGAAGTCTGACTACCAGTTCCATATCCTCGCCCATTGTACTGTTGTCATATCCACCTACGGCAATCACTGCTTTTTTCTCAAATAATCCAAAAGCTCCGGATATGATCATGTTTGCATTGATTTTATCCAACAGGATACGTGCTGCCAGAAAAGAACGGTCATATTCCAGGGATTGCATTCTTGCTATTATATTTCTGGGCAGCCTATATTTTATCACATGACCTTTTTTTATGACAACACCATTGGCTGGGCGGACACTTCCACCAACGGCTATTACATTTTCGTCCTCCAGAACCGGGCGAACGATTTTCTCCAGCGAATCATACTGTAAAACAGAGTCCGCATCCATACAGATAAACCAAGGATACCTGGCTGCATTGATTCCGGCATTTAAGCTGTCTGCTTTTCCGCCATTCTTCTTGCGGATCAAAGTAATGGGCACTTTCTGGTTCGGGCATTCATAAACCTCTTCCTCAGGCTGGCATTGGATCAGATGACGGATCGGACGTTCCACTCGCTCCATATGAAATGCATCAATCAGAACCTGGGATGTTTTGTCTTTAGAACCATCATCTATTACTATAATTTCATATAGTTTATAATCCAGGTTGAGAAGTGAAGTGACTGTATCCTTCACCGTAACCTCTTCGTTATAAGCCGGAACAAGAATGGAAACCGGTATGTAATAGCTTTGCCACAGTTTATTGTGCAGCTGTTCAAGGCGGTATGATTTGTACAGCTCAATTGCGCCTGCTACAACCGACAAAAACAAAAAGCTGGAATATCCAATCAGGTATATAATAAAAAACAGATTGATACATTCCAGAAAAAAACGAAATGCATCGGTCATAAGCCCGCCCCCCTTTGTGCTTTTACTGCATCCAGCTGGTACTCTAACATTTCTTTTGCGTAGCGGTCATTTCCCTGTAAAATATCAGCTAATGCATCCCTATCTGTATTCAGAACTGCAAGGCTTTTTGCAGCATTACGACGGACATACCAGTTTTTACTGGAAGTCTCTTTTTTCAAGATTTCCAGTGTCTGTGGTCCGGGATACACAGCAAGAGCAGAAATACAGGCATTCTGCAATTCCCAGAACCCTTCCTTTTCTTCTTCGGCGTGATGAAGCAAAAAAGGAACACTTCTTTCATCCTGATATCTGCCAAAATAGCGGACACATGCAATTTGAATTTCCATATCCTGGCTTGTTTCCAACATAGACAGCATTTCATCCTTCCAGTTTGACGATGCATATCTAATATAATCCAACAAGCTTACCTGCATCCTTGGATGAAATTCACTCATTTTTTCCCAAAGGAGTGGTATCAGTTCTTCTTTTTTATCGAAGGAAAGAAGTCCATCTGCAAGTATTTTTTCATGCGGAAGCAGCTGCTCATTTGCATCCAGAAATGTCAATGCCTGCATAACCGCGTGTATATCTTCTGAACTGTATAATGCCCGCAAAGCATTCTCCCTGCAATAGAGACTTTTATTTCCAAGCAGGTCAAAAAGAAATGGGAAAACAATTTCCTTAGCCTGGAATTTCGTCATATGAAATATGGCAAATACATAAGCCAAGCAGGCCTTTTCCATATCCGATTTTCTTTCATAAACCGGTATCAGTTCTTCCATCAGCCGACTTACAGATGCTATTCCCTGCTGGAATTGTTCCGGCATACTGTTTTCAACTTTATATAATGCTTCACTGAACGTCAGAAGTCTACTGGTTGAATGAAGCTCTTTAACCAGCCTTTTTTCCTGCTTTTTATTTTCCGTTATATTTTCTAAAAACAACTGTCTGTATTCTTCGCAATATCGTTGTTCCCTCCTTTTCAGAACACAGGAACGATATCTTGAAATTATCTCTGTAAAGCAGTTAAACAGGATAATCCCCACACAGACAATAAAATAAAAAGCAATCACAAGCTGTGCTATCATTCGTATTCCTTTCCTGTCCAGTATGCCTTCAGAACCTGGTATGCTTCTTTTAATCTTTCATGGTAGGATACTGTATTCTCCCATCCTTTCAGTTTAAGGCATCCCATCTCGATTGTATTTCCTTCTCTGCCAAAACCTATAAACATCTCTTTGATTCCCGTTGCTTCAATGCCATAATTTCCGTCATAATAATCATCATGGATCTGCATTCGGGACGGATCAGAAAAATTCAGCAGCTGCCATGGGATTCTAATTTCCACATCATCTCCGTTACAGATAAAATCTGCCCTGGAATCATAAGCAGATGCAGATGGATTTCCATTACCATAATGCAGCTTTCCACTTTCAAAGGTTTTTAACGGTGTGGCAGCATCCTGATACTGACCAATAACATCTCGTAATACCATGCAGATATTTTCGAATACAGCGCTGTCCTTGGCTGGTGGATCAATATAAGGATCTTCTCCTGTAATATCTTCCTCATAATTGGCATGAATGGGATTATACCGATCCTGAACCAACAGACGAGTATTATCTTTTCCATTTAAGATCAGTACAAAATCTGTAGGTCTTTCAAATTCTGCTGTACAATTTTCCATACGGGTACTGCCTGTTTTAGGGGTCGTATCCACCGGAACATACAGCGTGTCCTTTTCCAGATCAAAGTCCTTTTTATGAAGATATAAATAAACATCGGAGGCATCATACTTCACACTGATGAAAGAGCCGTCTTCGTATTGGATCACCATATCTTTATCCGTCCATTCGGAAGTATCCCCGTCCACGTAACAAACACTTTCTTTTTCCCCACAGTCAAATGCCAGCAAGCCAAAATGCTGGTCATTTGTCTGAGCATCTTCCCAGTAAATATTACGGCTCAAATCTACAGCATACATGGTATTCCAGGTATGCTTGAACCATTCATCCTGCCAGGAATAGACACAGCCTCCGGAAAGTCCGGCAGCCATAATGTCTTCATAACAATCTACCAGAATCTTTCCCTGTTCTTTTTCAGAGTAGTATCCAAGTCCTCTGCTGGTCACCGGATTCTCCTGAATCTCACCTCGTCCTGTAGCTGCACCAAATTCAACAGCCAAAACCGGCATTGTATGATGTTCGTTTAAAAGTCTTAAATATGCCCGATAAGTATTCCGTTTTCCGCCAGGCGTGATACAGTCACTAAAGTCAATCTTTTTATCAGACAAGCTGTTCCATGTTGTGTATTCCATACAGGAAAGGTAATCCTGATCATATGGAGATGCACTGTAGCTGGCAAACTGACCTGATACAAATTTATCGGTTGCAGTTATATGTTCTGTGTCGATCCGGGCACATTTTCGGAAATATTCTGCAATCTCTTTAGGATAATCAAAGGGATCTGTTGCATTTCCACTGGAAAAGGAGATCAGACGCTGCTCATCATATCTTGTTGATTCATAGTGCAGCATCTTGTCACCTGTTTCTGCAAGCAGGGATTCAAAGGCAGAGGCATCTTTTGAAGCAGTAAGATAGGTTCCTTTATAAGGTTCCATATCCGGATATTTCTCATCTGTATATGCAACTGTTGTATCTTCCCATCCATTTCCGATAATATATCCCAGCACCCATTTCGAGACATCGTGCAAATAAAGTCCTGTACTTGTATCTGCATCATTATTGATGATCAGTCGTTTTCCATGGATCACATCTACAGTGACCAGGCAATTATCCAGAAGCTTTCCTGCAAAGGAGTCGGCATATGCATCCACTCGGGAGTTCTGTATATAATCATTTACCCAGATTCCCTGAAGTAAATATAACGGCTCCTCATGTTGGGAATTGTATTCATAGAACGCTTTATAAAAAGACGGATTCTGGACAGAATAGACTCTCAGCGTATTTGCTCCCGCTTCCTGGATCAGCTGAAACCAGTGCAGATAGGTTTCTTTGGTGATCGCATAATCTGTAGACCATTCACCAGGAATACCGCTTCCCATATCCATTCCCCTGACTTCAAATGGTTTCCACTTATCTTTGTCCTTTATAAGTATCTCTTTATTCTCAGTCCGGACAAATGTGTTTACATGATTGTCCCGGCCTGAGTCTACATAAAATCCGCCATAAAACACAGCTATAAATCCAATAAATAGAAGCAGAATGATGGCAGATATGCCGATAATAAATCGTTTCATATTTTAATCATTAACCTCATTATACTGCTTTACACGGGAGGATGCTGAATACTGACGCAGAGTCTCAATGTTTTCATCCAGCCATTCTCCTCTGTTTCGCAAGTAACCTTTTAACTGTCCTTCAGCGGCAGATCTGCTGTCCAAATTTCTCGATACCGGAACCAGAAGTCCCTTTGCCTGCTGTTCCACACTTCCCCATCGTGCATCGTTTCTTTCAAGAGCTGGTGCGATAAAATCAAGGGTTTCATCGATATAACGATAAAGTGATTCCTCACTTAACAGACCTTTTCGCAAGGAATGATATCGCTGGATGATCCGTTCAGTAAAATCCTCATCTTTGATAAGCATTTCAAACCATAATCGGTTGTTCAGGAAAAATCCTGTATAAGGAAGTTCCTCCTCAAAATAGTTATTGCAGGCATTATTAAAATCCCATACACACATACGATACAGATTATCTGTTCCCTTATAAATATAAGTGGAATAGTTTCCGGCATCTGCATTACTGGAAAGCTCATTGATTATAAAGTAATCTACAAAGCTGTCTACATCTATCATAGAAGTGTAGCCATGTTTTTCCCTGTCATAATCATATGAATACAGAGTTTTTTCAAAATCTGAAAAATCCTGCCGGATTTCTTCTGTCAGTCCGACATCCCTGTTCCTGCTTCCGGGATATTCTATCTGCAGCTGGAAGGGGGTTTTGTAGGTATACGTTGTAAAGCTGTTTAAAGCTTCTTCGTCCGCATGCTGATGATCCAGACGAAGCAGGTATCCGGAAAATGTGCTGTGCTTGGCATTTACACGAAGTCCCAGTCTGGCGCCATCTTTTCCGCCGGTTATCACTTCAGTCATTACATATAGACCTTCATATTCACCATTAAGAATTACTTCGCAGAATCTTACATTTGGCGCATAAGACATCATTTCTCCGGCAAGATTGTAAAACATATAATTTCGTATGGCTGTTTTATCGAGCCAGGGACCGTACAATACCCATTCATGGTGCGCATCCATTCCCATAATGGAAAGCGGGTTGTTTTCCCCTTCTTTATCTACAAGTCTGATGGCATAACTTGGCTTATCAAACGCTCTTGAGGAATTACCTCTCATTCGTATGCGGATTGAAGAAGATACATCTGCCGTTCCATTTGCATGATGGTACTCTTTGCTGTCATTTCCGATTATATCCATCTGAGCAGCAATTGTAGTTTCCCCATCAGCAGCACATGTATAAATGCGGTTGTTTCCATCATCCTTTAATGGGTCTTCCCGGGATTACCACCCCATCTGTATCAATTTTGACAATCGGAAGATATGTACACAGACCGCCATCCGCAGGATCCGTACACGGTTCCTGGGGAATTTCCTGTTCATGCTGGTGAATTCTCTCTGTTTTTCGATAGTCCTGATAAAGCAGTGGCGCAAAAACAGCAATCAGGATAACCGCAAAGCAGCATGTAAATCCTATTATTTTATATTTCATATCAGTTATAAATCTCATCGCTTTGAGCTACAATATTAACACTTTCGATTTGTCCAAGGTTATAGAAATCATCTGTTAAAGCCGGATGCTGTTTCTGAACTTTTTCTAGTATTTTTCTGGATAATTCATAAATGTACTCAGCATTCTCCTCTGTCGTATTTTTTACCCGAAGAACGGCACCGGTCCCAAAATAACAAAAGACCTGGGATTCGATATTTTCACAGCAGCTTCTTTTTGCACGGAGGATCAAAAGCATACGGTTATCACTGCGGATTGCTCCCATGATAAGAAAGATAAGAAAAATAGCAGAACTGCCTACTGCAGCAACCAGATAATCTCCAACTCCACAGCATATTCCCACAATGATCGTCCAGAAAATATATACAGTATCTCTGGAATCTTTTATTGCAGTTCGAAAACGCACGATAGATAATGCACCGACCATACCAAGCGACAATGCAATATTGTTTCCTATGACAGTCATAACTGTTCCTGTCATAACCGTCAGAACGACTAGTGTTACTCCAAATTTTTTGCTGTAAATCGTTCCCTTATGTGAAATCACATATGAAATAAAAATAAGCAGACCAATGACAGCACTTACCAGAATATGCATTGTAATTTGCTGCCAGGTCATATCCCCCTGCTGGGTAAGCAGGTTATAAATTGTCTCTTTCATTTCTTTTCCTCCTAAAATCTGTAGTCACAGCCAATTTGTCTTGCCATACAGTATTTGCTCACGGAAAGCTCACTTTTCTGAACGGGCAGAAGCATATGCTTGATATAGCTTAACAAAAAACCGTTATATTTTACTTCCAACACTGTAGCAAAAGGAGACATTACACTGTTTAACACCAGATTTCTATCAAACACATTGAAATTTACTTCATTAGCCCGTATTCCAGAGTCAAAAGTTATTCGAATAGAATTTTCCGGCGCGATAAATGCAAATCTGTCATATTCTACAACTGTTTTAGGACGGTATGCCCACATTTCCATAATTGAATGACATTCCTGTCCAAACTCACTGCCACTGTTTAAAAGTACAGAATAATCACCCTCGATGAGAGCCTGCGCTTCCCTTCTGGATAATCTTAATGATCGCTTCCGCTGATAAGGTCCCTGCTTCTGCTTCATTTCAAACAGTGCAAAATCCGCATCAGGACTATATACCCGCAAACGAAACTTCCTTCTTAACTCCAGACCATCTTCTTTTTCCTGAAAATCCCGATTTGACAAAGAATCAAAGTACAAAGAACGTACCGGATAACCATCCGGTCCATTATGTGAGTCAGTATGAACCACATTTGACAAATAACTCCGAAGTTTTAATGCTTCTGCCTGATTAAGCAGAAATTTTTTTCTTCCCGCAGAACATCGCGCATAGTATTATTTCCTCCTTCCTTTGCTTTTTAGTAAATACAATAATAGTATACACCCATAAATTTTTTGTCCATATAAAAAATAAAACTTTGTAGTATACAATGAACTTTCGATAAAATCAACAATAAATATATAAAAATAATAATGTAAATGGGGGATGTTGTATGATATCAAACTGTCAAAAATATCTTGCAATACGATTAACATTTATCTGTGTGATCGTACTGTATAGATCACTTGGTGATAGACAGTTTCGGTTGCACGGTCTCGGCAGGAATTCATCCGCCCGACCCATTCCATTTGGTCGTTGGCTTTCAGCGTTTCCGTAATGCCCTCAGCATCTGCCATTTGCTTTACCAGCCGAATCCACAAAAGCAAGGGGCTGGAATACTCTGCTGTATATTTTGTTGGATTGGAAGACTCTGCTTTCTGGAACTTTAGGAACCAGCCGGATGAAGATCGCTGCACATTCTTTGTGGCATTATCCCGTGCAAAGGAATCGGTTACTTTCACATTCTGTAAACGAAGAACAGGTATGAGATATCCAATGCAGCAGCACAACGCAATTAATGAGTTTTTTGATTTATTGCAAAAACCGGGGATTGCAGAAGTAAAAACCGTATCTTAGAATTCAGATTCTTTAGTTTGATTACTTCATATCTTCTTTTTTATTCCTTGGTTAAATTGAGTTTGAAAATGAGGGAATACCGCAGTACACCTTTTTGAGATTCATATACAGGAAAGTCATCACAGCACACCCCTCCTTAGCATTGAAGGTATACAAATGTAAAGTTTTAGAACGCTTCAGAAATATAGAAAAAGCGCCGTCTCGGGATCACTCCCAAGACGGCGCTTTTCTGTTGTGGATCAGAGCGAACATTTCACGGCGAAACCGCCGCTGAAGAAATAGGTGTTCGTCCAATACCTGTTTGGTGGAGATGGCGGGAATCGAACCCGCGTCCGAAAACCGGTTACCGGGGCTTTCTACGAGTGTAGCGGCTCTTTTGACATTCCCTCCGCGCACCGCCGAACAGCAGGCTTTGCGCATCAGTAGCCTTTAGATCATGACGGGCTTAAAGGCGTAGGCCCGTTCACGTGCACCGCTAAGTGACGCTCTTATCCCGTCCGCGGTCCTACGGGTAAGAACGGCTGCTTAATTAAGCAGCAACAGCAACTGTATTGTTGTCGTTTAATTTTAAGTTTGCGGATTTTATAGCGGTCCCGCACCGCTACTCGCTTACCAGGGCTTCCAGTCCCCGTCGAAACCTTTACATCCCCATATAAAAAGCGATATTGCTACCGCTTTTATCTGTTTTTCTCTTTCAGCGCACGCTGAATATCGCGTTGGGCATCACGCGCGGCCATATCGGCGCGCTTATCGTAAAGCTTTTTGCCCTTACACAGACCGACCTGCACCTTCACTCGCGAACCCTTAAAGTACACGGAAAGCGGAATGAGCGAATAACCGACGGTTTTGGAAAGGCCAAAAAGCCGCATGATCTCGCGCTTGTGCATGAGCAAACGGCGCACCCGCATGGGATCGCGGTTAAAGATGTTGCCCTGCTCATACGGGCTGATATGGCAGCCGTTTAAGAGCATTTCACCGTCCACAACAGAGCACCACGCGTCCTTTAAGTTGCATCTGCCCTGCCGCAGCGATTTCACCTCTGTGCCGCAAAGCTCAATGCCCGCTTCAAGGGTCTCCTCCACAAAGTAGTCGTGGTAGGCCTTTTTGTTCTGGGCAATCGTTTTAAATTCTGTTTTTGCCACTTGGCCTGCCTCCTTCTGCTTTGTGTGTGATTTACTATACACCACTTTCGCGATTTTGTCAACGCGAAATCGATTTTACAGCTCCTGTCTGCCCTCAATGGCGCGGGAAAGCGTCACTTCATCGGCATATTCGAGGTCGCCGCCGACCGGGATGCCGTACGCAAGACGCGTTACGCGGATACCGAGCGGCTTTAACAGGCGCGAAATGTACATGGCGGTCGCTTCGCCCTCAACGGTCGGGTTCGTCGCCATGATGACCTCCTGCACGGTGCCGTCCTGCACGCGACGCAAAAGTTCTTTTATTTTGAGCTGATCCGGCCCGATGCCGCCAAGCGGCGAAATGGCACCGTGCAGCACGTGGTAGGTCGCGTGGAACTCATTTGTGCGCTCCAGTGCGAACACGTCGCGTGGGTCTTCCACCACGCAGATAACCGAACGGTCTCGGCTTTCATCGCGGCACACGGGGCAAAGGTCGCCGTCCGTCAAATTGCAGCACACGGAGCAGTAATGGATCTGCTCGTGCGCGTCGATGATCGCCTGCGCAAAGCTTTCGGCATCCGCTTTATCCATGTTGAGCACGGCATACGCAATGCGCTGTGCGGACTTATGCCCCACGCCCGGCAAGCTCTCAAATTTATCGACGAGCCGTTCGAGCGGCGGTACGTGATAACCGGCCATTAGAGGATGCCCGGAAGGCTCATGCCGCCGGAGATTGCGCCAAGCTTCTCCTCTTTCTCGTTTGCGGCTGCGCGCAGTGCTTCGTTGACAGCAGCAGCGACGAGGTCGCCGAGCATCTCGGCATCATCAGGGTCGATGACTTCCGGCTTGATGTCGATATTCTTTACTTCCATTTTGCCCGTTACGGTTGCGGAAACGGCTCCGCCGCCTGCGGTCGCGGTGTATTCCTTCGCTTCGAGCTCCGTGGTAATCTGCTCCATCTGCTCCTGCATCTTCTGTGCCTGGCGTGCAAGCTGCTGCAAATTTGCGGCTCCTCCGCCGCCCATACCCTGCGGTAAACGTGCTTTCATAGTTAAGACTCCTTACTGTGTGGTTTTTAAATTTATTTTTCTTCGATCTCCACGCCGGCTTCGCGCATATCGTGCAAAAAGGCGTCGAGCGGATCTTTCGGTTTTTCGCCGTCCGCTGCGGGCGGCTTATAAGGGCCGAGCTTATACACACGCCCGGTCACCTGCTGAATGGCCTCGCGGATCTTTTCTCTCTGGCTGGCACGTTTCAAGAGATCAAACGCAATCTGCGGCGCTTCGATGAGCATGTAGTCGCCGCTGATGTACGCCGCTGAACCCTTGAATGCCGACGCCACCGACTTTGAGTAATTTTCCATATAGCCGATAATGTCCGACCAGCCGTCGAACGGCTGCGCATTTTTTGCAAGCTCCTCTGTGGACTGCGGCTTGTCCTTTACCGCGGGCTGCACAGGTGCGTTGTTCTGTGGTGTCTCAGGCTGTTGTACCGGTGCTGCCGGTGCTTCAGCCGCGGGTACACTCTGTGCCGGGGTGATGGGACGGCGCAGGCCGCCGCGCTCCAAAGCTTCAATGCGGCGCAAAAGTGCTGCGGGCGAGGTATCCATTTCCGGCGTGCAAAGACGGATAAACGTCATTTCCATTTCCGTGCGCTTATTCATAGTCATCATGCGCGACTGCGCGGACTGGAACGCATCGAGTGCGTGCAGAATCGTTGAAAGCTCCATGGAAAGCGCCGTTTTGGTCATGGCTTCCAGCTCTTCGCCAACGGCATTTACAAGCCCGCTTGCGTCCTTCATCGTTTTGATGAGCATCAAATTGCGGAAAAAGCCCGCAAGCTCCTCGCACAGCCTGCCCATGTCTTTGGAAGACTTATACAGCGCGTCGATCTTTTCGAGTGCCGCGGTGCGGTCGCCCGTGCGAATGCACTCGGCGAGTTCAATTAAGTGCCCACGCCCCGCAAGGCCCGCCGTTTCCGCAACGAGCCCATACGTCACTTGCCCGTCGCTGCGGCCGATGCACTGATCCAAAATGGAAAGCGCGTCGCGCATGCCGCCGTCTGCCGTAACGGCGATGAGCATCGCGGCATCGTGGTCGATTGTCACATTTTCCTGCGTGCAGACCCACTCAAGGCGCCCTGCGATGTCCTCCGGTGCGATGCGGCGGAAATCAAAACGCTGACAGCGCGATAAAATCGTCGGCAACAGCTTATGGACTTCGGTCGTCGCCAAAATGAAAATGACGTGTGCGGGAGGTTCTTCGAGCGTTTTTAAGAGGGCATTGAACGCCGAAACGGAGAGCATGTGCACCTCATCGATGATATATACGCGGTATTTCGCCGTAGTCGGCGTGAAGTTGGATTCTTCAATGAGCGCGCGGATGCTGTCTACGCCGTTGTTGCTCGCGGCGTCCAGCTCTACAACGTCCAAAACAGAGCCGTCATCCAGTCCTCTGCACACGTCGCACTTGCCGCATGGATCGCCGTTTTGGGGATCCAAGCAATTGACCGCCTTCGCCAGAATTTTTGCGCAGGTCGTTTTTCCCGTGCCGCGCGAGCCGGTGAACAGATATGCGTGCGAAATGCGCCCGGCCATCAGTTCGTTTTTTAACGTGACCGTCACCTGCGGCTGACCGACGACATCGGAAAACTGCTGCGGACGATATTTTCTGTATAACGCTTTATACAAACGGCGGCGCTCCTTTCTTTAGTGGGTAATAAAAGAAAAAGACGATTGGAACGTAGAATATGTGAACGGACAGGCAGCCTGCATCGCACCAGACGATCCGCTTAATGCTGCTCGGTCCCCCGCCTGACATGGTTCACGGTGTCTCGCCGCGCAGACCTGTCCGCTCGCATATTCCACGGTATATTCCAACCGCCTTGGCTTTTTCCGTGCGCGGAACATACTTGACCGCGTACTTTAGTATTATACACGTTTTCCCTTGAAAAGGCAAGCAAAAAATCGTATAATTTTGTATATGTTCATATTTGTAACGCGCACATGGGATTTTTTGCAGATTCTGCGCGGCAAAACGGGAAAGGATGAAAGAAAATGAAGATCAGAAATGCAGAGCTCTGTGACCTGCCCTATCTGCTTGAGATGCTGGAAAACGCGAAAGCTTCGCTGCGGGCGCTCGGCATCGACCAGTGGCAAAACGGCTACCCGAACGAAAACACCCTGCGTGAGGACATTCAAAATAAAATCTGCCGTGTTGTGATAGACGACGAAAACAATATTCTTGCAAGTGCCGCCGTGTATGTGGGCGACGAGCCGACATACCACGAAATTTATAACGGCGCGTGGCAGACAAAAAACAAAATCTACGGTATCGTGCACCGCATTATGACGGCAAATCATGCGAAGAAGCGCGGCGCGGCATCGTTTTTGATGACCTACTGCGCGAAACTCTCGCTTGAAGCGGGTGTCACCTCCATGCGATGCGATACGCATCCCGGCAACATCATCATGCAGCACACGCTCGAAAAGAACGGTTACATGCGCTGTGGCATCATTCACCTTACGGACGGCGCAGACCGCTTTGCCTACGAAAAAGTTCTGAAATAACGCACAACAAGCACAGGCCCCGGCGAGCATGACAAAACGCTCGCCGGGGCCTCGCTCATTCTATTCTGCTATTTCTTTCATCCGGTAAAATGACACCTTGCGGCATCATCGAAGTGCGCGGCTTTCGTCGCGCCAATCAAAATGCTTACATAGAGATCAGGCCGAATGCGTTCATGACAGAGCTGATAAGGATGATGGCTGCAAAGACCGGGCAAAGATACTTGATCATCATGACGAAGATTTTCTTTCTGCGGAACGTGCCGCCTTCTTGCGTCATTTCTTCTTCAATACGGTCTACACCGATCACGCGGGAAACGAGCAGGCAAGTCGCAATAGCCGCAATCGGCATCATAACGGAGTTCGTTAAGAAATCGAAGAAATCGAGGAACTGCATGCCGAGAATCTTTACGGCATCGAGCGGGCCGTAGCCGAGCGAAGACAGCGTGCCGAGTGCGAGCATGATGATGCCGATGACAACGGTCGACTTTTTGCGGTTCCAATGGAGTTCATCTTCAAACGTGGAAACAGCGCTTTCCGTCAGCGCAATAGAGCTTGTGACCGCCGCAAACAGCACAAGCACGAAGAACAGAATGCCAACCACCGTGCCGAGACCCATGCTGGCGAACACCTTCGGAATCGTGATGAACATCAATGACGGGCCCGCCTGCAAGGTGTTCGGGTCGCCGCCGGAGAACGCAAAGACCGCCGGGATGATCATAAGGCCGGCCATAATGGCGATGGCGGTGTCGAAAACCTCTACATTGCGCGTAGAGTTCTCAATAGACGTTTCTTTCTTCATATAAGAGCCGAACGTAACAAGGATGCCCATGGCGATGGACAGCGAATAGAACATCTGTCCCATGGCGGAAACGACCGTCATCCAGGAGAAATTCTCAAGGTTCGGCACAAGGAAATACTGGATGCCCTTCAGTGCGCCGGGACGTGTGACGGAATAGATTGCGATGATGACAGACAACACGACAAGGATCGGCATCATGAATTTCGATACACGCTCAATACCGTTGCGCACGCCGGCAAAAATGATGGTCAGCGTGATGAGTGCAAAAACGATAAAGCAAATTTCGGCGGACACGCCGTCCGAGATGAACATCGAAAAATATCCGTCCTCCGCAAGCTTTGTTCCGTTGCCGCAAATGTACTCAAAAAGATATTTGATGACCCAGCCGCCGATAACGGAATAATAAGGCACAATCAGGATTGGGATAATGGCGTTAATCCAGCCGCCGGCTTTTAATGTATGCGACTTTGTGAACGATGCAAATGCACCCACAGGGCTTTTGCGCGTCATGCGGCCAAGCGATGTTTCTGCCACGATCATCGTGTAACCGAACGTCAACGCAAGCAAAATGTAGATCAAAAGGAAAATGCCGCCGCCGTATTTTGCCGCAAGGTACGGAAAACGCCAAATGTTGCCAAGACCGACCGAAGCGCCGGCCGCAGACAGCACGAACCCGAGCTTACCCGAGAACATGCTGCGATTACTGTGATGTTTCTTCATTACTTCCACCTATTTTCTGCGAATATTCAAACACAGCCGCCGGTGAAACCGTTTTCCCCTTCAGCTTCACCGGCGTGCTGCATCAATACGTTCAGCATACCACATGGGCCGCAAAAATGCAATATCTTGCTTTCACAAATTCATTTTGCGTTTTCTGTTTATATTATGCCTTATCATCGGCGCTGCGCTTTTTTCACCCAGTCAAGCGCCACCCAGCCGCCGGCTTTGAGACGTCCCCAGCCTTTTGCAGAACCCACACCTGCGCTCTCCTCTACAACCGTATAGCGCTTCGTGTCTGTGATCTGCCCCTGCACGTCATAATGCGTACCCGGACCCTTGCGGATATTGAGCGCATCTGCAGCGTCCTTGCGCACTGTATACGCTTTGAACGGTTCATACACGATTTTGCCGTTTGAGGCATACACTTTATAACCCACGGGGCACGCGTTTTTCGCGTTTTCCAGCATTGCATACGCGCCGATCTGGCTTTTTGCGTCCGACCAGCTTGTCCGCACGCGGTAAAGCTGCTTTGGCACGGGTTTCGCATCGGTCTTTGTCTCCTTTTTGTCGTCCTTCATTTCGCTTTCAATCATTTTTAAAAACCGCGCCCAGCCTTTGTCGAGCGTTCTATGCGGGCAATATTTACCGTCGAAGTCCTGATGCTTCTTCACGTGCGAAATATCCCACTTGCGTTCGGTGAGCAGCTTTGCGATATACTCTGCGGCGTTCTTCTCGGCTTTATCGAAACGCGTGCCGCCCGAAAGCGAATAGCAAATTTCAATGTGAATGCCGTGCGCATTGCCATCACGTTGACCCGCTGCGAATGCGCCCTTGTCGAGCGGTATGCCGATGACAATCTCCTTGTCATCGACCGCCGCGTTGAACGACGTAGAGCTGTCGTTGCGAATCATATACGCAACTTCATTCGCGGCGGAAGCATCGTTTGCCGTGTTGTGGACGACAATGTACTTCATGTCCTTCGCGCAGGACTCCACCGGGACTTTCAAATCGTATTTTGCAGAAGATAATAGATTTTCGCGGATCGGTACCATAAGATCACTCCTTCTTCTCATCACTTGCACCCGATTCATCCGCCACGGTGCGATGGAGCCGCCTTAAAATGCGCTGCAAACGCGGAAACCCCGGCACGCCGATGGCAGCAAGATTTTCCATGACGGAAATGAGCTCGTTGATCGTAAGCCACACGGTGACGAGCATGCCGAAAAACAGCTTTACATCGAGCGTGATGCCGGCTCCGATGACTGCACCGCGCAAAAGATAATCCACCGCCGCACCGACTGCGACCATAACCATATAGCAAAGCTTTTTGAGTATCCCCTTAATACCGAACTTGGAATTTAACTCGGCGCGGATATACGCTTTGATCATGCCGGTGATATAATCGAGCAACATCACGCCGAGCAGCACGAGCATCGGCACCGCAAGCGTACCGAGGTACGATACGAGTCCCGCGCCGAGCACGGCCGCCGTCGTCTTTAAAACCGTCTGTTTTATCAAATCTTTGCCCTCCTTCCCTGCATATTGGGACATGCACAGCGTTTTGTCCCGCGGCATACTATGACAGACGCGCTGCTTTTGTGCGCGGCAATCAGAAAAAGCGGTGAAACACGTTGCGGAATGTCAAAATCTGTGTTATGATTTCGGTGGACAAATATTCAAATATACAAAGGAGATTTTCTTATGGTCTGCAAAAATTGCGGTGCAAATATTCCGAACGGTGAGCTTTTTTGCCCAAACTGCGGCACGTGCACTGAAAACGCGAAATTCTGTAAATACTGCGGCGCGGTCATCGGTGCCGACTGCGTGGTTTGCCCCGCGTGCGGCAGGCAGGTAGAGCCATTGCAGTCTGCCCAACAGCCCCAGCCTGTTTATGTAAACAACAATGTCACTTACGGTGGTGTGGCAAAAAGCAAATGGGCAGCGTTTTTCCTGTGCCTGTTTTTAGGAGTCATCGGCGCGCATAAATTTTATGAGGGAAAGATCGGCATGGGTGTTTTGTATATCTTCACCGGCGGCCTGTTCGGCATCGGCGCGTTCGTCGATCTCATCGTCATCCTCTGTAAGCCCGGTCCCTATTATTACGTTTAACTTTCTCAGAAAGGCGGCGTACTATGCCAAGCATCCTTGAATATGCAGAAACCGAATTCTCGCTTTTGGCAGAAAAACCGTTTACGGATGTAGACAGCCTGCTTTTATCACAGTTTTCCTACATGAATCTGAGCGCGTTTGAAGACGAGCTTAAATGCGAAAACAAAATAGAAATTCGAGAGCTTTTAAAGGCAGAGCGCTTTGAAAAGTTGATGTTCCACGTACGCGATACCAAAAGCAACATGAGGCTTTTGTACGCTATGGCGTCAAGCCCGCGCTGGCGCAACATAAAAATCGGCAACTTCGTTGAAAAGCTGTGTGACCAGTCAGAGGAGCAGTTTGCGGCCATCACCGTATACCTCGATGACGACCATGCCTGCGCCGTATTCCGCGGCACGGACGCCACGCTCGTCGGCTGGAAAGAGGATTTTAACATGGCATTTCTGCCTGTCATCCCCTCGCAGGCCGATGCGGCAGACTATGTGACAAAGCTCGGCAAAAACTTTCCCGGCAAACTGCTTTTGATGGGCCACTCCAAAGGCGGCAACCTTGCAGCCTACGCGGGCATGTTCTGCGACCCGGAAATTCAAAAGCGTATTGAGCGCGTCTACCCGCTCGACAGCCCCGGCTTCATCGGCAACACGCTCGAATCCGAAGAATATGGGCGCATTCAAAGCCGCGTACATAAGGTCATTCCGAAAGGCTCGCTCATCGGCATGCTGCTTGAAAACCACGGTGCATACTCCGTTGTGGAAAGCAACCAAATGGGCATTATGCAGCACGACCCGTTCTCGTGGCAGGTGACGGACGGTGCATTCCATACGCTGGAGGAAATTTCCAGCGGCGCAAAATACATGAACAAAACACTCAACAGCTGGATCACCGGCATGAGCATCGACGAGCGCATACGCCTTGTCGATGTACTCTATGGCCTTTTGACCGCCGGCAATATTAAAAACGTATTTGACGCCGGCGACATTCAAAAGAACATCGGCGCTATCTACAACGCCGCTGTGCACCTCGACCCCGAAACGCGGTCGTTCGTTTTGCAGATCATCCGTCAGCTCGCGGGCTTTGCGTTGCACAACATCCCCCACCCGAATGTCCCGGAAAACCTGAATATCCTGCCCGGCAATAAAACGCAGAATTAAATTTTCATAGAGTAAAAGCCACCGTTTGCGGCAAGCCTTGCGCTTTTCCGTTTCGGTGGCTTTTGATTTATGTTTACGAATTTGCAAGCTGGCGGTAGATGAGATCCATAATCGTGATGGAATTGAGCTGCATCGTTAGCACATTCATCATGATCTTGCGGAATTTTTCAGATTCCTCTTCTGCATCATCCGTTCCCCTGTTTTCCGTTCTGCTTTATTTCACGTTTCCGCTGTTGATGCCCGCGCCTGTTCTATTAAGCGGCAGCCAGTCGAGCACCTTTTTGATGTACGTATCCCAGAATACCCAGTCGTGCTTGCCGGGGCCCTCCACATACGTGAGGTCAACACCGTTTTCGTTGAGGAAATCACGGAAATCGCGGTTTGCGGTGACGAGGCCGTCCTCCGTGCCGCAGCACAGGTACATTTTCGGTACGGGTCTGCCCTCGTCCTTCAGCTTCAAAAGCAGCGCCTTCGGGTCTTTGTCGCTGCCCTTCACCTTGTCATATTCACCGAAAACTGCCTCGTAGTAGTTGCGGCGGAATGTGAAGATCGGCGCGGAGTTGTTCGCGTCCTTCCACGCATCGTGCACGAGCGCGGCGGAAAGACCGATGACGCAGCCAAAGTTTTCCGCATACTTCAGGCCGTTGCGGATTGCACCGTAGCCGCCCATGGAAAGGCCCGCGATGAATGTGTCCTCGCGCTTGTCGGAAAGCGGAAACAGCTTTCTTGTGAACTCTACAAGCTCCTTGCCGATGAACTCGCCGTACAGTTCACCGCTCTTTTCGTCGTCGAGGTAGAAGCGGTTTTCACCGGAAGGCATGATAACCGCAAGGTCATTTGCCTCCGCCCACGCCTGAATGCGCGTGCCGTTCACCCAGTCCGTATAATTTCCGAAAATGCCGTGCAAAAGGTAAAGCGTCTTCAGTGGCTTCTGCTCTGCGTTTTCCGCCTGCGGGCCGAACTTATCCACCGGGATAATCGCATTGAACGTCACCACGCGCATGAGGCATTTCGAGATAAAATTCACTTCAATAATAGCCATATCAACAACTCCGTTTCGATTTTAGTTTCGTTATATTTCATTATAATCAATAAAAACCCTTTTGTAAAGACTACTTTTATGCTATACTGTACAAAACGGTTTGAAAGCAAAGGAAGTTGAATACTATGAACGATTTTTCCGAGCGCGTGTTTCAGGTGGTGCGCGAGATTCCGCGCGGCAAGGTGACAAATTACGGCTTTGTGGCATTTGCGGCGGGCAAACCGCGGGCCTCGCGCGGCGTGGGCTTTGTGCTGCACCGCAACACGGACCCCGTAAATACGCCATGCCACCGCGTAGTGTTCAAAGACGGCTCTCTGTGCAAGGGCTACGTTTTCGGCGGCCCCGATGTACAGCGCGAAAAGCTCGAAGCCGAGGGCGTGCAGTTCCTGCCCGACGGCCGCGTAGACATGAAAGCCTGCGGCTGGTTCGGCGAAGACGAAGAATAACAAAAAAAGGTGCCTGACCAAAATGATCAAGCACCTTTCGTTTTTACTTTTAAAATCAGCCGTAGTTCTTAAAGCTGACGTTAATATCGACTGCCGCGTCGATGCCCTGCACCTGCGCGTTGTCGGAATACTGCCACAGGCCGAAGTTATAGTAGAATGCCGGCACGCTGCGGTATTCCGCAAGCCAGAACTCAAAATCCTTGAGCTGCTCTAAGTCATAATAGTTATAGCCGAGGCTGCGGTTGAAGTACACACCTGCGGTGTAGCCCGCTTTCGCAATCTTTTTGCAGAACGCCGAAGCATAACTCGTGATCTGCTCGCCCGTGGCATCTGCCGTGCGAGAGCCGTCTACGCTCGTCTGCTCCCAGTCAAAGACGACGGGGTAATCGACGGACTTATTCTGCAAAAGCTGGAGCACATAGCCCGCTTCCTCCTCCGCTTCGGTAACAGAAGTTGCCTGCGAGAAGAAGTAGATGCCCACCTTTACGCCTGCGTCCTTCGCACCGGTGTAGTTATCGGCAAACTTGCTGTCTTCGTTCAGCTTGCCGCGCGTTGCACCGCGGTAGCCTGCGCGGATCATCGCGAAATCGATGCCGCTCGCTTTGACGGCTGCCCAGTCGATGTCGCCCTGATAGTCGGAAACGTCGATGCCGAGGCTCGCGTTCGCGTCGTCATACGTCACAAGGCCGTTGTCATTTTTAAACTTCGACTGGTCGTATGTATTGAGCGGCACATTAAACTTCGGAATGGTGATCTCACCCTCGTAAAGATCCTGAATGACGAGCTTGCCGTCCTCCGTCACTGCGGAAGACGTGCCGTTGCCGGTGCTCTGACCACCGTCAGATTTCCCGCCGAACGCGGATAGGAGCGATAAAATGACCACGACCAGAATGAGCACGCCGGCCGCGCCAAGGAAAATCAAACGGCGCATTTCAAAAGAACGCGCATCGCTATGTTTATTTGGAGCTTTATTATTCATAGTAAAATTACCTTTCATAAACGAAATCACAGCGTAAACTGCACACCGTGTTCGGATTTATTCTATTATACGCATTTTCTGTCCCTTTTGCAAGCCATTCGGCGAATAAAGTCTGCCTTGCCAAGTATTTTCCACTGCCATCTCGCGGTCTATCGTGCCGAGTACGCGGATTTTATCGCGGCTCCACAGGGGCGCAAGCAGCTTTGTTTTGTCACCGTCGCCCGTAATGCGCTCGATGACCGTTTCGGGCGGCAGCACCTCCAGTTGACGGATCACGACGCGCACATAGTCCTCAAACGTCATCGGCGTGTATGCGCCGCTTTCGTATAAGCTCGCAAGCTGCGTGCCGCGAATGACGTGTAAAAGATGAATTTTCACACCGTCCGGGCGCAGCTGTGCAAGGTCTTCGGCGGTCTTTATCATCTCCGCCTCCGTCTCGCCCGGTAAGCCGTCTATGATATGCACGCAAACGCGAATATTGTTTTCGCGCAGGCGCAGAAACGTCTCTTTAAATACCTCGTATTTATATCCTCTGTGAATACGCGCAGCCGTCTCATCATTACTGCTTTGCAGGCCCAGTTCCACGGTGAGGTGCGTTTTGCCGTTCAATTCTTTTAAAAGCAACAAAACATCCTCCCCGATGCAGTCCGGGCGCGTGGCAATCGATACGCCGTAAACGCCGAATGCAAGCGCTTCTTCGTATAACGTCCTGAGCTTTTCAACCGGCGCGTAGGTGTTTGTGTGCGTCTGAAAATACGCGATAATTTTACTTTCCGGCGACTTTTTATGAATACGCATTTTTTCCGCTTGCAGCTGCTCCGTCACGGAAAATGCCTTATCCTGCGTAAAATAGCCGCTGCCGCCGTCGCAGAAGATGCACCCGCCCACGCCGCACGTGCCGTCTATGTTCGGGCAGCTCAGCCCGGCATCGATCACAGCCTTTTGGGTCTTGCAATTCTGCACCCGGTTGTGATAAGCTAATGTATGATACCGTTTATTATCAAACGTATACGGAAATGGATTCAAAGTAAAGCTCCTTTGCTTGGTCCAAAATAATAATAGGAGTTGAGTATTTGTTACACATTAAAAAGCTGAATTTAGACGAAATTCGCGAAATTTACAACGCATATATGCACGAGGCATTCCCGCCGAGCGAGCTGCGCCCCTTTGCAAGCATGGAAATGCTCTACAATAAAAACTGCTACCCGTGCTACGGCTTTTACAACGAAACCGATTCACTCTGCGCCTACGCCTATTTTTCGTGCACGGAAAATGGCAAATACGCCCTGCTCGATTACTTTGCTGTCAGAAAAGACCTGCGCGGCACGGGCATCGGCAGCAAGACTTTTCCCCTGCTGCGCACAGAAATGAAAGACCGTGACGGTCTTTTGCTCGAAGTGGAAAGCGTTGAGAGCGCCGAAGCCGAAGAAGAAGTCAACATCCGTCGCCGCCGCATCGCGTTTTATGAGCGCTGCGGGTGCGAAATGACAAAAGCAAAAAGCCTTTTGTACGGCGTGGATTTCAACATACTCGTGCTGCCCATCGCGCAGCCCGTGCCGGAAGCGAAAGTCGTGCTGCATGAGCTCGAAAACATTTATCACGTTATGTTCGACGACGAACTGTATAAGCGCGTCTGTCACCCGTTTATCGCGGAATAAGCGGATTTTTGAATTGACTTTTTCGCACAAAAGCCATATAATAAAGCCATAAACCATACGGAGGTGTAAGCATGCCGGAAGAAAAGAAAGCAGCAGAAACCGAACAGGAGCGCCTTGCGGATTTTCCGCGTGATCTAAGCCGCAGCTTCACCTATCTGCACCGCCAGCGTAAAAAATATATGGATGACCGTCTGCGCGGCTACGGCTTTGTGGGTGGTATGCCGATGATCCTGCTTTACATCAACCGCCACCCCGGCACCACGCAGGACGCCATCGTCTCGCACATGTATATCGACAAATGCACCGTAGCACGCCGCACAAAACGCCTTGAAGAGCTCGGCTACATTTCGCGCGAAACCGGCAAGGAAGATCGCCGCGAAAACAACCTCTACGTCACGGAAAGCGGCGAAAAGCTCGTGCCCGTCATCCGCGAGATTTTGCAGGATTGGGCCAAAAGCGTCACGCGCGACCTTTCCGATGAAGAGCGCATTTTACTCATCACACTGTTAGACCGCCTCATTCATACGGACGTGGAGTAAAATTTCACTTGGTATGGACTACCCCGCAGTTTTAAAGCTGCGGGGTGTTTTTCATTGAAAAAGCTCCGGGAAGCACGCCTTTTGTTCCGCCGAAAAATCCGTCTCGACCGTTTTATCGATGTCGAGCGCCGGGCATAAAATATGCACTGCACGGCAGCAGAGCATCTGGTGCTCCGTTCTGTCCAAATGCCCGCCGTAAAGGTCGTCCCCCGCCACGGGATGCCCAAGGTGCGCCATGTGCACGCGAATCTGGTGCGTGCGTCCGGTTTTCAAATGGAAGTCAACGAGGCTGTACCCGCCGCTCGTTTTCACCGTTTGAAATTCCGTCACAGCTTCGTCTCCGATGCCCGCGCAGCGCTCTACCTTATGCCCCGGCTTTAACCCGATGGGCACATTCACACACCCGCTTTCGGGCGTTTCGCCCTCGCACACGGCGCGGTACGTTTTCGTCAGCTTTGCGTTTGCGGCAAATTTGTTTTTCGCCAGCACCAGTGCGCCGGTCGTATCCCGGTCTAAGCGGTACAGCGGCCGAAACACAAAGTCCGGCGTATTTTGAAAATACCACGCCGCCGCATTTAAAACGCTGTCGCGGTCGTGCCCCGGCGAGGGGTGCACGGGCATATTGAACGGCTTATCGAGCACTAAAAAATCCTCGTCCTCATATAAAACCGCAAACGGCAGGTCGGCTTTTTCATACGCTTCGCCCGTTTCAAGCAGCGTCAAAGTCAGCGTATCGCCGGCTTTCAAAACTGCATTGCTGTGCACGGGTTCGCCGTTTTTAAGCATCTCTCCCTCATATTTCAGCGCCGTTAAAATGCGTGCGGAAAGCCCTAAGTACCGCCGCACGAACGTGCGCACGTCCATGTTTTCCTGTCCGCAGTCGATGACGAACTCCAGTGTGCGTTTCATTACTTGCTGCGCGTCGCGAGCTTTTCGGCAAACTCGTGCAGGAACGTGCTGTCCGCGTCAAACGCGTCAAGCGCATGAAGCGCCTTTTCGGTATGCTCATCGACGAGCGCCTGCGCTTTTTCCACGCCCAAAATGGAAACATACGTGCAGCGCGCGTTTTGTGCATCCACGCCGATGTTCTTGCCAAGCTCCTTGGCGTCACCGGTCACGTCCAGAATATCGTCGCGGATCTGGAACGCCAAACCGATGTGCAGCGCGTATTCCTTTGCTGCATTGATCTGCGTTTCGTTCGCACCCGCCGCAATGCACCCCATCATGCATGCCGCCATGATGAGGTTCGCGGTCTTGCCGGTGTCTTTTTCGCACAGCTCATCGAGCGAAACGGTGCGGTTTTCGGTTGCAAGGTCAATGCACTGGCCTCCCACCATACCGTGCTCGCCCGCGCAGCGCGCAAGCACCGCCGCCGCATACGCAGCGCGCTCCATGCCGACATTTCGGAATGCTTCACTGCTCAGCGCCGTTTCAAATGCTTTTGTCAAAAGGCCGTCGCCCGCAAGCAATGCGTAATTTTCACCGTAGACCTTGTGGTTGGAGGGCTTACCGCGGCGCATATCGTCGTTATCCATGCACGGCAGGTCATCGTGGATGAGCGAATACGCGTGTACCATCTCCACGGCACACGCAAACGGCATCGCCATGTCTTCATCGCCGCCGCACAGCTCGCAGAACGCAAGCGTTAAAACGGCGCGCACACGCTTGCCGCCGTTTAAAAGCGAATAGCGCATGGCGTCGGTCACGGTCTCGGAAAGCGAGCCCTTGCGCTCCGGCAAAAAATGATCTAAGGCTTTTTCAATGCGTTTTACCCTGTCTTCCATTTTTATTCCTCCGTTTTCGCAGCACTCAGCTCCGTAATTTTCTGTTCGGCCGTGTTTAATTTCTCATAGCAAAAGCGGGAAAGCTCCGCACCCTCGCTAAAAAGCTTCACAGATTCCTCCAGTGTCACATCTCCCTTTTCAAGCGTCTCGGTCACCTCGCGAAGGCGCAGCATCGCGTCTTCAAAGGTCATGGTTTTTTTAGGCATCGGTCATTTCCCTCTTTTCTGTTTTCTGCACCTGCACGGTGATCGCGCCGTCCTCTACGCGCGCTGTCAAAACGTCGCCCGGCTTTGCGTCTTCCGTGCGCTTTATCACTTTCCCGTTTTCGTCGGACACGATCGCGTATCCGCGTGAAAGCACCTTCAGCGGGCTCATTGCGTCTAACCGTGCGGAAAGCGCAGCAAGCTCGTTTTTCTCATTCAAAATTCTGCGCTCGGCGCTGTGCGTCAGGCTCTGCACCGTGTTTCGGAGCGCCTGCCTACGCGGTGAAAGCCACACGGACGGGTTTTGCAGCACGTTTGCGCTTGCAAGCGCATCGAGCATCTGCCGCCGATCGTCAAGCCCCGCCTGCACGCTGCCGCACAAACGGCGCGTCAGCTGCGCAAGTGCCGCACGCATTTCTTCCCTGTCCGGCACGGCAAGCTCTGCCGCCGCGCTCGGCGTTGGCGCTCTCAAGTCCGCGACAAAATCGCAAATCGTAAAATCCGTCTCGTGCCCCACAGCGGAGATGACGGGTATCTTCGACGCGAACACTGCCCTTGCGAGCGTCTCGTCGTTGAATGCGGCCAAATCCTCTGCGGAGCCGCCGCCGCGCCCGATGATGATGACATCCGCCGCCTTTTGGGCGTTCATCAATTTCATCGCCGCCGTAAGCTGCGCCGCTGCGTCCTCGCCCTGCACAAGCACCGGGCAAAACACAATCTCCGCCGCAGGCCAGCGCCGCGAGAGTATGTTGCGAATATCCTGCACCGCCGCGCCCGTCGGTGACGTGATGACGCCGATGCGCGCCGGAAACGGCGGGATCGGCCGCTTGTGTTCTTCCGCGAACAGTCCCTCGGCAGCAAGTTTTTCTTTCAGCTGCTCAAACGCTAAGCTCAGCGCGCCCACGCCGTCCGGCTGCATTTCCTCCACATAGAATTGGTACTGCCCGCCGGGCTCATACACGGCCACACGCCCGCGCACGATAACGCGCATACCCTCTTTCGGGCAAAAACGCAGCCGCCGCGCGGCAGACGAAAACATAACCGCCTTCAAAACGGACTTTTCGTCTTTCAGCGAAAAATACAGGTGTCCGGAGCGGTAGTGATCGGTAAAATTGGAAATTTCGCCGCGCGCGTAAATGTCGCGCATGCGGCCGTCACCCTCAATAAGCGACTTTATAAAAAAATTGATCTGCGAAACCGATAAAACGCGCATATCAGGCCTCCTGCGAAAGTGACGCCAAAACGGCGATGCCGGCAGCGTTATCCGCCGAAAAACGCGGCTCCGCAAACAGTGCGCCGTACTTTTTGCTCATATGCGCGCGCAGCATGGAGTTTGAAGACACGCCGCCCGAAAACACCACGGGCAAATCGCCGAATGTCTCGATAAGCGCCTTACACATCGCGTCCGATGCCGCAATGACGTACGCCATGCACGTCGCGGCGATTTCCTCCTTCGGCGCGCCCTTTTTCATCAGCTCGCGGCATTTATTCTCCACACCGGAAAGCGAACAGTTCGCACCTTTCATCGAAGCACGCACGCGCAGTTTTTCCGTATAATTGCACGCAATGGGATCTAAATGCTTGCCGGCCGGAAACGGCAGACCGAGCATCACGCCGATGCGGTCAATGACCTGCCCGGCCTTTAAATCGAGTGAAGACGCAACAAGGCGCGTGCGAAACATTTTGTCACCCTCCACAGGTTCTACCAAAACCGCTTCCGTTGTGCCGCCGGACATGTGGAACGCCAAAAAGCGCTCGTGCAGCAAGTCCAGTCGTTGGGCAGAGTAAAGCGCCGCCGCAATGTGCCCCTGCTGGTGCGAAAAGCGCCGCAGCGGCACCCCTAACGCCTGCGCAAGCATCTGCGCCGCGCCGATGCCCACCAAGAAGCACGGCATATAGGAGTCCTTCGCATCACGCGGGCGCTCCGAAACGCCAATGACCTTCGCCCCGCTAATTTTATCACCGAGCATGGACAGCACCTCCGGCAGCTGGCGCGTGTGGTGGAACACCGCGTCGCTCTGGCGCAGTCCGATCTCGCCCTCTTTCACAGGCAAAATCATGCCGCGGCTGTCCATTTCGCCGTCACAAAAAAACGCGGCGCTCGTTGTGTAGTTGCTGGTGTCTAAACCGAGCGCGCTGATGTTAGGCATTTTCGCTCTCCGTCTCGTTCTTCGCTCCCTCAAGCTTCTTTGCAATCGTGGAAAGTACGCCGTTTACGTAAGAAGCGTCCTTTTCGTTGCCGTAAATTTTTGCAAGCTCCACCGCCTCGTTGATGGAAACGCTCACCGGCACATCGTCGGCCCGCATAAACTGCATTTCGCACACGGCAACGCGCAAAATCGTCAGCGTCATTTTAGAAAGACGGCGCAAACTCCAGCCACGCAGATTTTCTTCGATCGTGTGGTCGATCTCGTCTAAATAAAGCTCCGTCAAAGCGGTCAGCTTTTCGCAGTACGGATCGATAACGACATCGCGCGCTTCCTTCGCCATTTCAATGATGTCTTCCATGCTGTCGCCCGTCACGGTCTTTTCAAAAAGCAGCGTAAAAGCCTGTTCTCTCGATTCTCTTCTTTTCGTCATACTCGGTTCCTTTCCCTTATCTCAATAAAATTCATTGCGTGATTCATGGCGGATATAAACAAAAAAGCCCGCCGAAGGATCGGCAGGCAATTTGAGCAGAAATCAGGCACTTTCGGTTTTCACCGGTGCCGTTTGATGTGCAGTTTTCAAGCTCCAGACATACACGCCGATATGTTCTGGAATAGTATACCACGATAAACGGTAAAATGCAAGAAATCATCTTTTATTTCGCCGCAGAAATGATCTTCACGTTTTCCGCGCTGACGCCGCTTTCGGAAACTGCAATGTCCCGCACGATGAGCGCGTTCTGTTCGTCCTCCATGTCGCCGTTTACAACCACCGTGCAGCTCTCGCCGTTGATGTACGCCACGCACTCCGTAAAGCCCTTCGCTTCTATGAGGGACTCTATGTTTGTCTCTTTCAAAATGTTCTGCGCGATAACCGCGGCTTCGTCCACGGCAGCCTGCTTTACGGCGACCTCGGCGCTGTCGTCTTTCAGGATGTCCTCCAGCAGCTCCACGGCCTCATCCCGTGCGGTCTGGCGTGTCAATCGAGCGTCCGAAAGCTTTGCGGAAGCCGATACCGCAGCCGCTGTTTCTTCTGCCGCGCTGCTTTCCGCCGCACCGTCTGCGGGCTCCGTTTCCGGCAGAACGCCGTCCTCGTTCGTAAGTGTGTCGGAGACTGTCTCCACATAGGCGTTGTTCACAAGCTGCGCCGCACCGAGAGCGGAAGACGCACTTTCCTCGCTGACATCGCCCGCGCTCTGCACCTTTGTGCCCGCAAACTGCCAGTTTAAGTACACCGCCGCGCCAAGGGCCAGCACAAGCGATGCCAAGATCAGCTGTCTTTTACCGTATTTCATTCCGTGTTCCTCCGATCTTCACTGAATGGTTTCATTCGTTGCCATATGTATATTCGCTGTACCCCACCACGCATACCTGCATAGAGGATAAATCGAGCGCAGTCTTCACGGCCTCCACAATCTTCTCCCGCATTTTCGGGTCGCCTCCCCCGCGGCTCACGACTACCACGCCGCGGATCTCCGGCTCCGTTTTCGTCACGATGAGCGGCTTCTGCGAGCCGTCCGCCGCCTTCACCAGGATATACGTCTTCTGCGTGTCGCCGTCCGTCTGCGTGCGGTTGAGGCTTTCGCCGCTGTACTCCTCGGCGCTTTTTTCGCTCTGCTTATCTTCGGTCGCATACACCGTTTCGCCCATTGTACGCAGCGTCACCGTCACCTGCGGCTCGCTTTCCCCCGTGATAGCCGAGACCATCTGCGCAATCTGCGCGGAAAGCGCTCTGGTGTAGTCTCCCGCCGTCAGTTCCACCGTCTCCGGCGCTTCATTTTCCGTGTTCTTTGTGTCCATAGGCCAAAGGAGCATCAATAAAACGAGCGCCGCGCAGGCTGCAATGAGCATATACGTCAGCTTACCGTTTTTCAAAAGGCTTTTCAGTTTATCCGTCTCGCCTCACCTCCTACACGTACACATCCACCGGGATGGCCTCGGTCAGCACGCTGCGCAAAAGTGCGTCCGCGCGGTCGATATCTGTCGCAAACCGCACCCGTACCCGCACACGTTCCACCGTCACCACGCCGTCATCGTCCTGCGTGTACCAAATGTCGATATTCGCTGTCGGCACGTCCATCCCCGCACTTTTCAAAAGCGCCGAGAGCCGCTCTTTCAAAATCGCCGTGCCCTTTTCCGCGTAGCTTTGCGTTATCGTCGATTCGGCTTCGCCCGTTTCGGTCACGTCAAAATCGAGCGATGCCCCGCTTTGCAGCTTTAAAATGCCGTTTACAAGCACCACAAGCAGCATCAGCGCTGCAAGCGCGTGGATAAGTGACCCGCTTTTTTCCGGGAACAGCCGCACGATCATCTCCGTTCCGATGAGCACCACGCACACCGAAAACACCAGCGCATACAATTCACGCATAAGCACCTCGCACACAAAGCACCACGGCCGCCGAGACCACCGCCACCGCACCCACACTACATACCGCCGCAATGAGCAGCCGTAGCGCCGCAGCACAGCCGTTTAAAAACGACGCAAGCGGTTTTAGACCCAACACCTCTGCCGCAAGCCCCGCGCAAAAGCAAATCAAAAGCCACGCGGCAGCCTTTATGCACAGCGGCAGAAAAATCGCGAGCGATGCAAGCAGCCCAAATGCACCCACGCCGTTTTTTACAAGCGCCGCGCCGGAAACGATGACCGAAAACGCATCGGAAAACGCGCTGCCCACAATGGGGATCGCGCCGGAGACAAGCATTTTCGCCGCCTTGCCGCCCGCCATCTCCGCGCTGTTCGCAACAATTGTCTGTACAGACAAAACGCCCGTATATACCGTGACGGCAAGCACCAAAGCCCACTTGATAACTTTATACAGCGCGTCCGTCAGCCGCTTTAAATCAAACGATGTCACGGCAGAAGCCACGGAAAGCGCCAAAAACACACGCAAAACCGGGATGAGCACCGCGCTGCTCAAAACCGAGACGGCATTTGCCGCCGCAAGCGACAGCGCGCCGTAGGTCGGTGCTGTCACGGTGTTCCCCGCCGTGAAAAGCAGCCCCGCATACACGGGCACCGCGGCAAGCAGAAAAACGGCAGCAGCATCCGTCACGCGCGCGGCCTGCTCCAAAAGCGAAGCCATCGGCGAAAGCATCGTCACGGCGGCGCACAGCGCCCCGCATACGGAAACGGCGTAGGAAAGCTCCTTTGCGGCGAATTCCTGCACAAGTCTGCACAGCACGCATGATGCAAGCAGCGTAAGGAGTGCCCGCGCCGGTGCTGTCCACTCCGCACGAAAGCCCTCGGAAAGCGCCGAAAACAGCTTTGTCGCCGCGTCGGGCGCAGGTGTTTCCATCGGGTCGGCCCCGACGTTCTGCAAAAGCGACTGTGCTTCTTCCGGCAGCGCCTCCATAAGTGTATCCGCCCCGCTGTTTTGGTAGAGTTCCGCTTCGTCCGCGCGCACGGGCAGCGAAAGCAGCAGGATAAACACCGTCAAAGCCAAAAAAACGCGCAAAATCCGTTTTTTCATAACAACAGCACTTCCTGCAAAAGCGAGAGAAGTCGATTCAGCAACGGCAGCGCCGTCAGCAGCACCGCCGTTTTTACGGCAAGCTCCACACCGCTTGCTATTGCCGATTCCCCCGCGTCCTTACAAAGATCCGCCGTTATGCGCCCGATGAGCACGATGCCAAGCGCTTTTAACAGTGCTCCGAACACCTCCGGCATGCCGGAAAGCTCCGCCCATTCGCGGAATGTCGAAGTCAGCGTTTCGATCTGCGGCAAAATACACAGAAAAACGAGTACCGCCGCCGCAAGCGAAAACAGCAGAGCTATTTCCTTTTGCCCGCGTTTTAAAAGCGCGCCGCACACCGCTGCAAACACCGCCGCTGCCGATACCATAAGCACCGTGCTCATAGCCCAAACACCGATTTAATCGTATCGAACAGCGTGCTGATCTGCGTGATGAGCATCGTCAACACCACAATGAGCCCCGCAAGCGTCGTCATCATAGCCTGCTCCTCCCGCCCGGAGCGAATGAGCAGCTGGTTCAAAACGGCCACAAGTATGCCGATGGCGGCGATCTTGAAGATCAGATCTACATCCATAGCTTTGCTTTCCTTTCCGGCTGTTACAGCAAAATGAGGGCGGCGGAAACGCCGACAAACAGTCCCAGCGCCACGCACAATCTGCCTTTCTGGGCAAGGCTTTGCTCGGCGGCTAAAAGTGCGCTGCGCACGCGGCCTTCATGCAGCGCAAAGTACGCCATTTGCCCATCGAGGTCGGTCTTGCCGAACCCGTCGATAAACGCGGCGCACAGCGCTTCATCCCCGCGGTATGTAAAAAATGCATGTGCCGCCGCTTTAAACGCCGCTGTGCAATCCATGTTTTCAGAAAGCACCCACACGCGCCCCAAAAAAGCGTTTTCGCGGCACAGAGAGAGCAGCGCGTACAGGTCGCCCGCCGTATAGGCCGCAGCGTTTTTCAAGGCGAAAAGCGCTTCTAAGAAGATGTTCAGTTCTTTTTCACGCATTTTTAGCCGCGCAGATACCGATGACCCGGCGGTCGCCGCGCACAGAACAATCAGGATCGCCGCCGTTGTTTTCAAGAAGATCACCCGCCAAAAACAGCTTTTCCACTTTCGTCGGCGCACTTCGCCCGTGCAGCAGCGCCACCGTTTCAAACGCGCCGAGCGACAGAATCCCGCGGCACAGCGGTCGACAACACAGCTCGTGTACACTGCCCGCGTGGATGCTCGCAATCAGCGCCACCCCTGAAAACGATGCCGCACGTATCGCCGAAAAATCGTTTTCGCCGAGCTCATCGCAGACGATGTACTCCGGCGAAAGACACCGCACCGCGTGCGAAAGTCCCTCTTGCTTCGGGTAGCCCTGCAAAATATCCGTGCACGCGCCGAGGTCAAACCCGTCCGCACTCAGCTCAAACCGCTCGTCAAGTACCACCACGCGATGCCCCGCCGTACCGATATATCGTGCAATATCCCGCAGCAGCGTCGTTTTGCCCGAGGACGGCGCGCCCGCAAGCAGCAGCCCGCGGCTGAGGTCTACGCCGTAGCGCAGCACCTCCTCTGCACAGCCGCGCTTCTCTCGCGGGATACGCACAGAAAGGCTCGTCACGTCGCGCACCGTTTTGATGCCGCCCTTTTCGATCACCGCCGTACCGCCGATGCCCACCCGCAGCGCGCGGTCTGCTGAGACGAATCCGCCGCGAATCTCCTCCATGTGACTGTAAACAGAATATCCGCACAGCCGCAAAAAGATCTCCTCCACGTCCTCACGTGTCGCTGTCACATTGTTTTGCGAAAAATACTGTGCCGTGTCGCCGTCTTCCCGCAAAAACAAAATGCGGTCGCCGCAGCACAGCAGCACAGGCTTATCCACACTGATACGAATGTCAAACACTGCGTCGCGCACCGCCTGCGGCACCTTTTCAAGCATCGGTGTAAAGCGCCCGAGCGGGCGGATCGCCTTTTCAAAATCCATCGCACACACCTTTCTTTCCGCTCCGTATGCCCAATTCTATGGACGTGCCGCCGGGTTTAGAACCAAAGTGGAAAAAACGGGCCATTGCCCTTTTTATAAACGTGCCTTTATGCCTTTGAAAAGTGCGCCCGAAATCCGCCACGATTTTTCAAACATGAAAAGCACCCTGCAAGGCCAAAAGCTTTACAAGGTGCTTTCTCTATGGAGCAAGCTATTTACTTTGGAAGTCCGCTTTGATACAAGCTGTAAAAGTGATTCGTCGGCCCCGCGCCGTGCCCGAGCTCGAGCGCGTGCTCGATGGCGCACGTCATATAGTCTTTCGCACGCTCCACCGCTTCAGCGGGTGCATATCCAAGCGCCAAATTCGAGGCAATAGCGGAAGACAGCGTGCACCCTGTGCCGTGCGTGTTCTTCGTTTGAATGCGTCTTGATGTAAAGCTAATATGCTGTTCACCATCGAACAGAATATCGATCGGGTCACCTGCAAAGTGTCCTCCCTTTACAAGCACAGCTTTACAGCCCATTGTGTAAATCAACTTTGCTGCAGCACACATATCGTATTCCGTCTCAATGTGCATCCCGGTGATCTCCTCCGCCTCGGGAATATTCGGTGTCAGCACGTCGGCGAGCGGCAAAATTTCCGCTTTGAATGTCTCAATCGACTGGGGAGCCATCAGTGCCGTTCCGTCTTTCGCATACATCACAGGGTCAACAACGACGTTCTTCGGACAGTATTTGCGCAGCTTTTCCGCCACAGCAAACATCACCTCCGGCGTCGGCAGCATGCCAATCTTCACGGCGTCCGTACCGATATCTTCATAGATTGCGTCCACCTGCGCGCGGACAATCTCCGGCGCAATATCCTGCTTTTTCAGCACATGCACGGTGTTTTCCGCCACGACGGATACGATCACGCTCATCGCGTACACGCCGTGTGCGGATATTGTCTTGATATCCGCCTGAATACCCGCGCCGCCGGAGCAATCCGACCCGGCGATGGTCAGTACGCGCTTCATTGCACGCATCACAGCGAAAGCTCGGAAACTGTGAGGTTCTGCACCTCAACGGGATCCTCGGCGTGGATCGTGAACGTCGGCTTCGTCTCATCCAGCACATGCGCGATGACCGTGTTTGCAACGCCGTTCAAATAAATCTCTACGCTGTTTGTATCGGTAATGATGTCCACCTTCATCGGCTCGTTTTTCAGGCGCGGCAATAGGGATTCTCCGCAGGTCAGACCGTTTTTGTCGAGCTTCATCTCAAGGCCGTACAAGTTGCATGTAAGGTCGCCTTCCTTTACAGTAAAGGAGATGCGGCAGGTCTTGCTGCCGAGCTCGTGCGTGCAGTGTGTCAATGTAAAGTCGTCAAGCTTGTCAGATTTTACAACCAGATTTTCTGTGCTCTTGATCGGCAGCGCAGAGAGATAGTAGCGGTCGCCATGCTTTTTCAGCGTCATTTCGGTCGGCGTACACATGGAGCCGTTGAACGGTGCGCCGGGAATATCGCTGCGGTTCCACGCAAAGCGGATGACCGGCTTGCCCGGCTCGTAGTAATACGTCTGCGCCGCATACGACTGCGAGTTATACGAAAGCTGCCCGACCGACTGAATCGGCTGGTAAAGGCCGTTTTCATCAAAATCGCCGACAAAATACATGTCGTGCGCACCGGAATAGACCCACAGCGTTCTGCCGTCATCTGCTGTAAGCGGATAGAGATCCGGGCACTCGTCATCACCGGGCAAGTCAAATTTCTGCAGAAGATCCCAGTGCAGTAAGTCCTGCGACGTGAAGATTGCGTAGGTGCGCTCTACAAAATACAGTGCCATCAGCCAGCGCGCGCGCTTTGCGTCGTAAATAACCTTCGGGTCGCGGTTGCCGGGTGCGATCTCGTCGATCAGCGGATTTTTGTCATACTTTTTCAGCGTTTTACCGCCGTCTGTGCTGTACGCAAGGCACTGTGTGCTCTTTTTTTCGCCCGCGCAGGTGTAAAAGAACAAGATTGGCGTTTCATCGCCTTCCTTGAGGCCGGAAACATTGTTGTGATCGACTACCGCACAGCCGGAAAACATTGCGCCGTCCATGTCAAGGAACATCGCTTCTTCCTTATATTCCCAGTGGAGAAGATCCGGGCTCACGGCATGACCCCAATGCATGTTGCCCCACAGTCTGCCGTAGGGATTGTGCTGGTAGAAAAGGTGATACTGTCCGCCGTAAAAGCACAGACCGTTCGGATCGTTGATCCAGCCGCGCTCCGCTGTAAAGTGCAGCTGCGGGCGCAAGACGGTCTCTTCCGCTGTAAGCGGCGTCACGGCATCCTCAAACACCGGTGTAAATGCGCACTCCGGCTCTACCGTGACAGTCATCGTCTTACCAAGGTAATCGCGCAGGTCGGCATAATAAACCGCATCTGCGTTTTCTTCCGTATAAACGGCATCGAACTTATAAACCGGTGTGCCGTTTTCAGAAAAAGTAAATTTGTGCGAAGTGCCGTCAAATTTCACCGGCACGCGTAGAAAACGTTTGCTGACTGTAATTTCCATAAACTCAAGCTCCTTTAGCCGTTATCGGTGCATTAAAATGCATGCACCACATTTATTCGAGAATATTGTAGCACACCGCGCGAAAAATGTCATGCATATTTTGCCTAAATTTGCGAATTTTTCCGCCGCGCAAAGCCAAACTATGTGCGCTGCAAATCTGTAAAGGAAAGACGGTGCAAAGGTGGTAAAGCGCGTTTGGAAATTTGTAAAAAGCAAAAAGATATTTATCGTATTATTAATGCTGTATACAGTTGTCTTTATTTTGGCGGTTCGATTTATTTTTCATATTCTCCCGATTTTGCTTGGCGGGTTGCTTGGGTGGATCACAGCACCGCTATGCCGCCTGCTGGAAAAACGGCTGCATCTCTCCCATAAGCGCGCCGCACTTTGCACTGCTGTCGCCGTTTATAGTGTTTCACTCGTCCTTCTTGCATTGCTTTTCACGCGGCTCATCCGGGAAAGCGCCGCGTTTTTTGCTTCCGGGCGATACTTTCGCTACGAAGCACTCACCCCCGCCGTGCGGTCGTTTTTGGAGCGCACATGGCAGGAATTGCCGCAGTGGATCTCCGCTGCGCAGAAGAATTTTTCTGGTAACATGGGCGCCGCCATGCCCGCGCTGCAAGGCACCGTAAAAGCGATTTTGCTGCTGCCTGCCGTGTTTTTAACGCTCATGCTCATCCCGGTTTTTGCGTATCTCACCCTGCTGTACCGTGAAAATTTGCTGTCTCTTTTAAAGAAGCTCATCGGTGAAAAGTGCGTAGAAAACCTGCAAAAATCCGCAAAAAGCGAATCTTCCGTCGGGTTTGTTTCTGCCTATGCACTCATTTACACCATCACGTTTGCGGAAAGCTTTGTGATGCTCCACCTGCTGCGCATGGAATACCCGCTGATGACTGCCACCGTTGTGACGGTCTCCGATATTTTCCCGGTCTTTGGGCCGGGAACCGTTTTGCTGCCGCTCGCCGTTTACCGATTGTTATGCGGCAGCGCGGCGCAAGCACTCGGGCTCTTCATCGGGTGGATCATTCTAAGCGTCATTCGGCAGATCATTGAGCCGAAGCTGCTCGCCAAAATGACGCGCACCCCACCCGCCGTGATGCTTTTCGCTGTGTATTGCAGCCTTATCAGCCGCAATTTTTGGCTCATCCCCTACACCGGCACCTTTTTCATGCTGATTGGCATGTTGAAAAAAGCCGGAATACTAACAGCAAAATTCAAATCAATATAAATTAAAAATCGCAAATTTACAAAAGCAGAACTTCAAAATACCATTTTAAAATTATTGTATTTTGATAAAACACATTCAAAAATCGGAAGTGCCGTCAAACATCTGCTTTCGTTTTCATAAAGCCTTCTAAAATGCGCAAACCCTCCTGCGTGTTTTGACCCAAGATTTCCTGTATCTTCTTGAAATCACGCGCTTTGTGCATAACGTTTTGCAGCTTGAAAAACTCTTCCTTGCCGTGCTTATGAATGAACAGCGCCTGCGCCTTGGCGGCGGCTGCGCCGTCGTTGTCCTTCGTGTAAAATCCCTTTTCGCACGTCAGAATTTTCGCGCAGTCATAGCAACCGTCAAGCCCGTTTTCCTTACAGCAGGCAGCATTGGGGCATACGCCTTTCTCGGACAGCGTGCCGTAGGAGCAACAGTTAAAATCCGACCGACAGCCGCCGCACCACTGCCCTAAAAAGCAATGGTCGCACGAAAGCCCGCAATACGCCGTCGGGTCGGGGCCTGTACGCGCTGTGCGGACAATCTCCGATTTATATCGGGCTCCGCTTTTTAGACGGCGCTCCGTTTCCGGCCCGCCGTCTAAAAGCACCTTGCGGTAAATGCGGGTCTCGCCGCCGGAAATGTCTTGTGCGGTCTCTAAAAATGTATAGCCGTATTTTTCATACAGCCCGATGTGATTGGTAGAAATGTATGTGTACTTCCGTTCCATGATGGCCGCGATGCTTTCTGCGCAGTCCAAAAGCTGACCGGCACAGTGCTGCCCGCGGTACTCCGGGAATGTATACACAAACCCGACCCACGGCGTGTATGATGTCGGCTGCACGTCATCAAGCGGCGCAAGCGTGCAGAACGAGACGAGCTTGTCGCCGTCTGCCAGCATCAAAACCAGCGTTGTTGCGCCGACAAGTGCTTTCAGCTTATTTCCTTTCAGCAAGCCGTAAAGGTACTGCCCCGCTCCCCAATCGCTCTTTTGAATCTCACGGAGCCAGTGCTCTTTATTTTCGCAGGTGAAATACTCGAGAATTTTTCTGTTGTTTTTCTTTTCCATATCGTTCTCCTCTGAATTAAAACTATTCTCCCGTATTTCCCAGTATAACAAAACCTATGTTCGGCGTCAAGGCGATTTTGAAAAGACGTCCGCTTTTATGCAAAAAAGCAAGAGAAGGACGGTCTATCCCTCTCTTGCTCTGTATTTTGTATGAAATTTTTACGCGTTCAGCAGCTTTTCTGCAGCGGCAAGCTTGATGGAGCAACAGAAAACTTCCATGGCCTGTTCAAGCTCTTCAAGCGGCGGGAACGACGGCGCAAGACGAATGTTACTGTCGTGCGGGTCTTTGCCGTACGGGAACGTCGCACCGGCATCGGTCAGGATGACGCCCGCTTCTTTGCACAGCTGCACGACGCGCTTTGCGCAGCCGTCAAGCACATCGACGCTGATGAAATAGCCGCCGTTCGGCTTATTCCACTCGGCGACGCCGAGGTCGCCGACATTTTCCTCCAACATCAGCTCACACAGACGGAACTTCGGCTCCAAAATGGCGCGGTGGCCCTTCATGAGGGCGCGCACACCGTTGATGTCGTGCAGGAACAGCACGTGGCGCAGCTGATTCAGCTTATCCGGGCCGATGGTAGACGTGAGCGTGTGCTCCTTGAAATCGCGGATATTGTTATCGCTCGTGGCGAGGCCGGCCACACCGGCACCCGGGAACGAGATCTTGGACGTAGAGGCAAAAATGAAGATCTGATCTTCCGTGCCGTTTTCAACGCAGAGATCGTAGATATTGAGCAGCGTATCCGGCGTATCGGTGAGGTCATGCACACAATAGGCATTATCCCACATGATTTTGAAGTCCTTTGCAGCCGGTTTTAATGCAGCGAAACGGCGGACAGTCTCATCGGAATACGTGACACCCGTGGGGTTCGAATACTTCGGCACACACCAAATGCCCTTGATGGAGTCATCGTCCTTGACGAGCTTTTCGATGAGATCCATATCCGGGCCGGTAGCATACATCGGGATGTTAATGAGCTCGAAGCCGTAATACTCCGTTACGGCAAAATGGCGGTCGTAGCCCGGCACCGGACAGAGAAATTTTTTCTTATCCAGCTTGCACCACGGCGTGCAGCCGTTGTAACCGTGCGAGAAGCCGCGGGAAATAACCTCAAACATCATCATCAAGCTTGAGTTGTTGCCGAGAATGACCTGCGAAGCCGGTACGCCGACCATATCGGCGAAAATGCGTTTCATCTCCGGCAGACCGTCCCAAAGGCCGTAGTTACGGCAGTCATCACCGTTGGAATTCGCAAATTCGCTTCTCGCTTTCAGCGCTTCCAAAACGCCGAGGGCGAGCTCCAGTTGTTTTGCGCTGGGCTTGCCGCGCGCCATGTTCAGCGCAAGATTTTTGGCCTGATAGCCCTTATATTCTGCGGAAAGCTCATCGAAAACCTTCTGTAATTCTGCTTTGCTCAAGTTTGCGTACGCCACGAAAACATCTCCATAAATAAGATTTTGAATTGAAAAATAAGTATTCAATTCATTTTTACGCTCCAATAGCGCCTGAAACAATTCTTATTTTAATACAAATAAGCTAAAAATGCAAGCCTTATTTATAAATCTTGCATTTTCCTCGTTTTGCACGATTGTACGACGTGTTTTCCTGCTTTTCCGTTCATTCTGACAAGCGTATAACAAAGCAAAAACCGGCGCAGCGAACTGCACCGGCAAAATTGCTTTTATGAAATTTAGAACTCCGCAGAGCCCGTTGTGCGCGGGAACGGCAATACGTCGCGGATATTGGAGATGCCCGTAAGGTACATGACCATGCGCTCGAAGCCGAGGCCGAAGCCCGCATGCTTGTTGCCGCCGAAACGGCGAAGGTCGAGGTACCACCAGTAATCCTCCTCGTTAAGGCCGAGCTCGCGAATGCGGTTCAGAAGCACGTCGTAGCGCTCTTCTCTCTGACTTGCGCCGCACAACTCGCCGATGCCCGGCACGAGCAGATCGGTCGCCGCAACGGTCTTGTCATCGTCGTTGAGGCGCATGTAGAACGCCTTGATCTCCTTCGGGTAATCGGTGACGAACACCGGCTTGCCGAACTCTTTTTCGGTGAGGTAGCGCTCGTGCTCGGTCTGGAGGTCGCAGCCCCAGGAAACCTTATATTCAAAGTTGTCGTTGTTCTTCTCGAGGAGCTTTACGGCATCCGTATAGGAAATGCGGACGAAATCGGAGTTTGCCACGTGCTCCAGACGCTCTTTGAGGCCCTTATCGACAAACTGGTTGAAGAAGTCGATGTCCTGCGGGCAGCGCGCCATAACGTCTTTGATGATGTACTTAATCATGGCCTCCATGAGATCCATGTCGTCGTTGAGATCGGCAAACGCGATCTCCGGCTCGACCATCCAGAACTCTGCCGCGTGACGCTGCGTGTAAGAGCGCTCTGCGCGGAACGTGGGACCGAACGTATAGACCTTACCGAACGCCATGGCCATGCACTCCGCCTCAAGCTGGCCGGAAACGGTGAGGGACGTCTGCTTGCCGAAGAAATCCTTGCTGTAATCGACCGTGCCGTCCTCGTTTTTCGGAACATTGTCGAGGTCGAGCGTTGTCAGTTGGAACATCTCGCCCGCGCCCTCGCAGTCACTGCCCGTGACAATCGGCGTATGCACGTAGGTGAAGCCGTTCTCGTTGAAGAACTTATGGATGGCGAACGCCGCAGCGGAACGCACGCGGAACGCCGCGTTGAAGAGGTTCGTTCTCGGGCGCAGGTGCGCGACCGTACGCAGGTATTCTACCGTGTGGCGCTTCTTCTGAAGCGGGTATTCCGGCGAGGACGCACCCTCAACGGTAATCTCCTCCGCCTGAATTTCAAAAGGCTGCTTCGCTTCCGGCGTGAGCAGCAGCGTACCGGTGACACGCAGCGCAGCGCCGACATTCTGGGAAGCGATCTCCTTGTAATTTTCGAGTTTTTCCGCCGTAAAGACGATCTGTACGCCCTTAAAGCAGCTGCCGTCATTCAGATCGATAAATCCGAGCGCTTTGGAGTCGCGGATCGATCTCGCCCAGCCACAGACCGTGACCTGCGTATCGCCAAAGGTCTCCGGCGATCCGTAGAGGGCCGCGATTTCTGTTCTTTTCATGATGACCACATTCCTTTCCGTGCGGCACTTAAACTGCACACGCAAAACCTACGCTTTGGCATGCGGCATTTCTCCGCAAATAATCACTTTTATTATCATACTACAAACGCTATCGGTTTAGCAAGGAAAATTTTGAATTTTCTCCCTGAAAACGCGATTTATGCGCGATCTTTCTTCAAAATCGCATAATTTGCGATGTCGCACAGTCCCCCATTGTTCTTTGCACCCTCGCGCATGATGCCCTCAAACTGCATGCCGCACTTTTTCATCACGCCGCCGGAGTGCGAGTTGTTCACATCGTGGCGCGCCGCAATGCGGTTGAGGCCGACCTCGTCAAACAGGAAATTAATCACGGCACCGAGTGCTTCGCTCGTATAGCCCTTGTGCCACCAGCTTTGGCCGATGCAGTAGCCGATCTCTGCCGCTTTGATCTCATCATCCGTTTTTACCGCAGCGATGGTGCCGATAAGCGCGTTTTCATCCTTTACAACAATGCCCCACTGGTAATAGTTGAGCTCCTCATAGTGCGATGCCCACAGCGCGAGGATCTGCTTTGTTACCTCTACGCTGCTGTGCGTGGGCCATGTGAGGAACTTTGTGACCCCAGGGTCGGACGCCCAATTGCGGTACATTGGCTCTGCGTCCGCAAGCGTTAAGCGGCGCAAAATGAGCCTTGGCGTTTCGAGTGTGACAGTCCCCTTGTGTTCCATTGTATTTCCTCCTGATTTCTCCTGAAAATAAAATAGTGCAGACCGTTCATTCAGCCTGCACTGTTCATTGCGATTTATGCGGTTAGGTTCTTTCTAACTTTCAAAAAGCGCATGACAATGTAAGCCCGCAGCAAGTACCGTTACCCATGGCATTTGCGGACTGCATATTCATCATAACGCGGACAAAGCGGAACATTGTCATACCCCTTTCTTTCAAATTTGTTTTGACTATCCTACCACAGTTCTTTCGGTTTTGCAAGAGGAAAATTCTATTTTCCTGAAATTCTCCGGAAAATCAGCCCAAAGGCGCGTGTTTGAGCAATTTGCGGTCCTTTTCGCCGTAAAAGCGCACCGCGTTGATACGGCTGTTAATCTCATTGCGCAGCTCTGCGTTTTCGTAGGCGTATTCGCCCGTTACGGTGCTGACATCTGCACTCAGCAGCGCAAACATATTGCTTCTTGCGAGCGCGCCGTAGGTGATTTCCGTTTCTTTATCGCGCAGGCCGTTGTCGCTCTGCACGGCATCGCTGTAAAAGAGTTCGAGGTATTTAAAAACTTCCTCGGCGCACTTCGTATTCGGATTCACCGCCGCATAGGCCGTGACGAACGCCGTCACACCGCCCGCATCGTTTGGGACGGTCAGCGCGTAGGTGTCGTTTTTGTTCTGTGCGTAATAAGTAAAGCCATCTTCGTACCATGCGCCGCCGGTAAGCGGAATTTCGGCGCCTGTAACTTCATTTTCGGCAGTGGGCACGGAAAATTCCGATGCGGTTTCAATATCCGCAAACTGTGCGCCGTACCAGCTCGCCTGATGCGCCTGCAAAACACTCAAAACAGTATCGTCCTTGCAGGTTTTCAGCGCGTCAAAAGACATATACTGCGCGTTCGGGTCCTGCATCTGCGCTTTATCGAGCAGATAGGTGTTCACGCGGTACAAAAGCGGCAGCACGACCTGCTCACCGTTTACCTTGCCGGCATTAAACACCGGCTGCACCTGTGCGCTCGGGTCAAGATAGAGGCTGCTTTTGATGTAGGTATCAAGCGGCAGAAATGCGCCGTCTGCCATACTCTGCTCCACATCCGGGAAAAGCGCGGACGTACAAGTCGAGTTCGGGGCGTGCGCCGCCAAAATAAACGCGTCGGGCCCGCCGCCGGCTTCGATCTCGGCACGAATTTCTTCTATCTTTGCTTCGCGCTCGGCTCCATTGCTCGGTAGCGCGACAAACTCCACCGGGCACTCGCCGTAGAGGTATTCGTAAATCTCCGTGATTGGATTATTCTTGAAGAAATTTTTGCTTTCCACTAAGATCGTCGGCTTCTTCTCCCCTGCTGTTTGTGCTTTCGGCGCGCTTTGAACGCCGCACAGCACCTGCATCAGCACCAAGATTGCCAAAACGACCACACATTTGCGTTTCATATCGTCCGCCTCCTTTTAAATTAGCACAGTAACTCAATAAAGCGCGCGAATACGTAAAAAGAGAACGACCGCAACCGTTCTCCCGATGTTAAAAGTATATGCGCGTTTACGGGAAACCGCTTTTGTTACAAAAAGAATAACATAAAAGCGCGAATTTTGTCAATATTGTTTTAACCAAAACGGGGAGGCATTTTTATATGCAATAAACAAAAAGGACAGAAAGCTTGCACTCTCTGTCCCCTTTTATTCAAGATTGCGACTAAACCTATAAGCCGAGTTCTGTCTTGGACAACCATCTTTCTCGTCTGCACGTTGCCGTGCAGCTCAAGCCATCTCCTCGAAACCGCCGGGCCGACGTATATGTTTCTCCACGATGTTGCTCCGAATAGGGTTTACATGGCCGCGCAGTCTCCTGCGCGCCGGTGCGCTCTTACCACACCTTTCCACCCTTACCTGCAATGCAGGCGGTATATCTCTGTTGCACTTTCCCTGGGGTCGCCCCCGGCGGCCGTTAGCCGTTATTCTCGCCCTGTGGAGCTCGGACTTTCCTCAGATGCGGCCTTTCGGCGTACACCCGCAGCTGTCCGGCTTACTCGCAAAATTTGTGAAATGATTGGATTTTAATACTGGTTTTCGGAAAGCAAGCGATTCTTCTCGTCCCACAGCTTCTGGGAAAGGTCCACATAGTAGCTGTGCGGGTTTTCAAATCGCGTTACTTCTTCCCACAGCGTATCGACCTGCGCGAGGCAATGCGCACGGATGGCGCTTAAGGCACGCGGCTGATACAGGCACTCGCCGTTTTTAAACAGCTGGGTGCGCAGGCGCACGGCGCGGAAATTCTCCACAGTCTTGCGCTTCCACGTGTGGTTCGGGTCAAAGATCGTATACGGCTTCTCGTCGTCGATGACCTCGTCGTTCAGCGTGATGACATCCGCAATGGCCTTGTCGGTCTCGCGATCGAAAATACGCCAAACCTCCTTGAAGCACGGTGTGGTGATTTTCGCTACGTTTTCGCTGATCTTGATCTTCGGAACGATGGTGCCGTCCGGCTTTTCAACGGCCGCCAGCTTATAAACGCCGCCGAACACCGGCTCGCTGGAAGACGTGATGAGACGCTCGCCTACGCCGAAGGAATCGACCTTTGCGCCCTGCATGAGCATATCGCGGATGATGTATTCATCAAGGGAATTGGATGCGCAGATCTTGCAGTCTTCAAAGCCGGCATCATCGAGCATCTTTCTCGCTTTTCTGGAAAGATACGTGATGTCGCCGCTGTCGATGCGGATGCCGGCCGGGCGGAAGCCCTGCGGCACGAGTACTTCGTTAAAGACGCGGATGGCGTTCGGCACACCGGATTTCAATACGTTGTATGTATCAACGAGCAGCGTGCAGTTGTGCGGATATTCTTCGGCATACGCTTTAAACGCTTCGTATTCGCTGTCAAAAAGCTGTACCCAACTGTGCGCCATGGTGCCGAGCGCCGGAACGCCGAAACGGCGGTCGCTGATGGTGCAGGCAGTGCCGACGCAGCCGCCGATATATGCGGCACGCGCGCCATAAATGGCGCCGTCAAAGCCCTGTGCACGGCGGGAGCCGAACTCCATAACCGCTCTGCCGTCCGCAGCGCGTACGATGCGGTTTGTCTTCGTTGCGATGAGGCTCTGGTGGTTGATGGACAGCAAAACCATGGTCTCCACAAACTGTGCCTGAATGACCGGGCCGCGCACGGTGACGATCGGCTCACCCGGGAAGATCGGCGTGCCCTCCGGCACAGCCCAAACATCGCAGGTAAACTTGAAGTTCTTCAGATAATCGAGGAACTCTTCGCGAAAAATGTGCTTGGAGCGCAGGTAATCGATATCCTCCTGCGTGAAAGAAAGCTCACTCAAGTAATTGACGAGCTGCTCCACGCCTGCCATAATGGCAAATCCGCCGCCGTCCGGCACTTTGCGGAAAAACATATCAAAGTAGCCGATGGTATCCTTAAAACCATTGGTAAAATAGCCGTTTGCCATAGTGATCTCATAGAAATCCGTCAGCATGGTCAGGTTAATATGATCGTTAGAGAGATTCTGTGCCATAATTCAGCCACCGCTTTCTGAAACGAAAGCATTCCTTTCTCCGGGAGTGAGGTGTGTCCTCATACGCCTTATTTTTTACCACACACGGCCCAAAAGCAGCGCTTTAAGCCGATTTGTATTATTATACCGCAATTTTTTAAAAAGTACAATGAAAACTCACGGCAAACCGAAAAAATCTGCATCTGCACGGAAAACGGCACGCCTTTGCAGAATGTTTTGTTAAAAGTTCAGCACCGCGCGCGGTTTACGCTTTTACGATGACCTTGATGGCCTCGGCGCTCATCTGCATGGCAATGGCTTCCGGCAGCTCATCGAGCGTGAACGTGTGCGTGATGATCGGCGCGATCTGAATGCGGCCGGAGTTGATGAGCTCTACGGCGCGCAGGTGCGTATCCGGGTTGACGAACGTGCCCTTGATGGTGAGCTCTTTCTGGTAGACGTCGAAAAGCGGCACTTCGTAGGTCGCTTCCACCTTCGGCACGCTGAAGAGCAGGATCGTCGCGCCGCGTCTTGCAAACTTGAAGGCGCTTTCCACAGCGGCGTGGTTGCCCGCGCACTCAATGATGACGTCTGCGCCGTCGCCGCCGACGAACGCGAGGAATTTTTCGTAATAGCCGTCTTCGAGCGGGTTAATGCACAGATCCGCGCCGAGCTCCTTTGCAACCTTGCGGCGCGCTTCGTTCGGCTCGCTCAAAACGACCTTAGCCGCACCGGCAAGACGCGCAAGCTGCACGAGCAGCAGGCCGATGGCACCGCCGCCGACCACGCATACGATGTCGCCCACCTTGATCTCCGCGCGGTCGATGCCGTGCAGGCAGCAAGCAAGCGGCTCGCTCATCGCGCCGTATTCTAACGGTACATTCGGATCCAGCAGCAAAGCCTGTGCGGCGGGCACGATGCTGTATTCTTCAAAGCCGCCGTTCATCGTGACGCCGACAGCCTCCATATGGCGGCACATCTGCTTTTTGCCGTTGCGGCAGTATTCGCACTCGCCGCAGTAGATGTTCGGGTCGATGGTGACGTGGTCGCCAATCTTGAGGCCCTTGACACCCTCGCCCACTTCTGTGACGACGCCGGAATACTCATGGCCGAGCACGACCGGCGGGTTGACCGCTGCGCTGCCCTTTTCGCCGTGGTAAATGTGCACATCCGTGCCGCACACGCCGCAGGCGTAGTTCTTGACAACGACTGTGCCGGGCTTTGCCTTCGGGATGGGGCACTCGCGCACCTCAAACGTCTCGTGGCCCATAAAATACGTTGCTTTCATGGTAAAACTCCTCTCGTTTTTTCAAAATAGAACAAAATCCGGCCTGCAAGCACAGCAGACCGGATCTCATTTCGGTTAATTATTCGGCTTCCGGTCCGACATCGGTCACGGAGATGGCGTCGAGGATTGTCTTCTCCATCGCCTGCTTGCCGTACTTATCGACATCTGCCTTGTTCTTTTCGCCGTGGGTCAGACAGCCTGCGCCGCCGATGCAGCCGCCGGTGCACGCCATGCCCTCAATGAAGTTGTTCGGCAGAACATTCTTGGAGGCACGCAGCAAAGCCGCCTTGCAGGCTTCGATGCCGTCGCATGCGATGGCGTTGAGCTTGAAGTCTTCGTTGTTCTGCTCCTTGAGCGCTTCCACAACCGCGTCGGACAGACCGCCGCTGCGCGCAAAGATGCGGCCGTAGTAGGAGGCGTTGTCGAGCACGCCCTCTTCGAGCGTGGTGAGGTCGATGTTGCGGCTGTCAAACAGTGCCTGCAGCTCCTCAAACGTCAGCGTGCAGTCAATGTACTGGCTTGCCGGCTCGCCTTCCTTGAACTCCATTTTCTTCGCGGTGCACGGCCCGATGAAAACGACCTTTGCGCCCGGAGTGGTCTCCTTGATGTAGCGGCCGATCTCAGCTGCCGGAGACAAGTTGTGCGAGATTTTATCAACCATGGTCGGGAAGTTCTTCTTGATGTAGGAAACGAATGCCGGGCAGCAGGAGCTTGTGAGGAAGCCCTTTTCCGCAAGCTCTGCCGCTTCCTTATACGCAACCATATCTGCGCCGAGCGCCGCTTCGATGACATGATAGAAGCCGAGACGCTGGATGCCGGTGATGACCTGACCGAGCTTTGCATAGCTGAACTGGCTGGAGATAGACGGTGCTACGACCGCGTAAACCTTGTAGTCCTGATTCTCGTGGCTGCGCTTGATGAGGTTGACAGCATCGAGAATGAAGGACTTATCGACGATTGCGCCGAACGGGCACTGGTAGACACAGGCGCCGCAGGAGATGCACTTTTCGTTATCAATATGCGCTGCGCGATGCTCCTCGCTGCTCATGCTGATGGCCTTAATCTTGCAGGCCTTTTCGCACGGACGCTTCTGGTTGATGATAGCGCTGTACGGGCATACCTTTGCGCACTGGCCGCACTCTACGCATTTCGACTTATCGATGTGCGCCTTCTGCTGCTCATCAAACGTGATGGCGCCACGGCGGCATACGTCCTCGCAGCGGTGTGCAAGACAACCGCGGCAGGACTCTGTGACGACATGGCCGCTGACCGGGCATTCGTCGCAGGCAATCTCGATGACTTCGATGACGTTCGGGTTTTTCTTGTCGCCGCCCATAGCGAGCTTGATGCGCTCCTCAACGATGGCGCGCTCTTTGTAGATGCAGCAGCGCATCGTCGGTTTTTCTTTGACGATCAGCTTCGGAATCTCATAGTATGCGGCGTCGAGGTTATCCTCAAAACCGTAACGTGCGACCTCGCGCAGGACCTTATACTTCAAATACTGGATTTTCGTATCAAACTTTCTCATTCTTCACATCAAACCTTTCTTGCTTTGGACAGAGATTTCCTTTTCTATATTTTTCAAATCTTCCTTAGAGTGCCGAGACACTCTATACACAGAAGCTATTCTGCGTTTAGAAGTAGGATACCTTAACTTTTTTGCCCATCTTCTCGAGCGAGGTGCAGAGATTTTCGACCAACTGCATCTTGATGTTGAAGTTAATGGGCAGATTTGGGTTCTGGTGCGCCGGGTTTACCGCACGACCGACAAAGAAGTTGATATCGGTCGCTTCTTCAAACAGCATGCGGGCGATCATGGACGCGCCGTCGCGCTTATAGCCCCACTGGCTGTACTTGCGGTTTTCCTCAAGGTAATCCTTCGCGTACTCGACGACCTTGCTCATGGTGATGACACCTTCGGTGACAAGGTCGAGTCCTTCGACCTTCGCCGTGGGCGGAATATCGGAATCGAGGTAATCGAGCTGTGCGATGATGGGCTTTTTGAGGTATTCCGCCGCAAGCGTAGACGTGGTGCCGCCGCAGACGATCCGCTTGCCGGGTGCCGAGAAGAACGCCTCGTGCATTTTCGCGAGATCTTCGGGTTTAGACGGCGGTCCGATCATCAGGTTCACGCAGCAGCGCTCGCGCACTTTGACGCAGACCGCGGTGGTATCGTCGCCCGGCTGGCCGCCGTAGAGCTTGTTGCACTCATCGAGCAGCAGCGCATTGAGCGTTTTTGCCGTGAAGCTTTCGTCGTACATCATCTCCATATAGTCGATGATGTCCTTGCGCTCCCAGCCGAAATTCAGCGACATGCCGATGCCGGCATGAATGGCGCCGTCGCTGAACGCGATGAACGTGTCATCCTTCTGAATCGGGATGCGGGTCTTATAGATCGTTTTGCCGCCGATCTCGACGGCTTCGCGCGGGTATTCCCAGTTTTTGCCGTTGCGCAGCAGAACCACGAACGGGTTATCATACTGAATGATCTCCGCTTCTTCATTTTCTATGATTCGGATGATGGTGAACGTGGAATATGCCACGCCGCGCACCGCGCAGATGGGCAGTGTAGACGCAATGGTCTCCACGCAGTCTTCGACATGCAGCCCCTCCGCCATCATGGTAGAGATGATCTTTGCGGTCAGCGTGGAAAGAATATTTGCCTTAACACCGCTGCCCATGCCGTCTGCCAGCACAACCACCGTGGAATTTTCTCCCTGCGGAACGATGTCAACGTGATCGCCGCAAAGCTGTTCACCTTTTTTGTTGAGGCTCATCCAGCCAATATCTGTACAGAGATTATTCATCTTGCAGCGATTCCTTTAACTTGGTGAGCGCGATTTTCGTTTCTGCCGTGGTCTCGCCGAGCAACGATGCGATCTCCTGTACGACGCGCATCTGCTTTTCGATCACACGGTTGGTGACTTCAATCGTCTGCTGCCCCATTTTTTCTTTTTTCAGGTGTTCGTTCATTTCATCCGTCACATCACGCATGATGCACATGATAATGTGATAGTTGCGGTCGTAGAGCACGGTCTGGTCAACATACTTGCCGTATTCCGCAAGGTACACACGCTCGTCGCGCACGCCGCGGCCGGACTGCATGACGTCGATGAAGACGCGCGGGTCCAGAATGCGGATGACCTGCTTGCCGAGCACCTCGGATGTATGCTTCACGTTCACGATCTTACGCGCGGCAGCGTTGATCTGCTGGATTTCCAGCGATTCGTTCAGCACCAAAATGCCGTTCGGCGTGTTGTTGATGATGGTATCGGAGAATGACTGCGCTTTGCCGAGCAGATACGGCAGGCACATGGAAATCTCCGCCTTGCCCTGATAAACGGCGATGGCCTTTTCGCGGCAGGTGTTATAGCCGCAGGCACCGCAGTTCAATTCCTGCTCCGGGCGAGTCTTGCCCATCTTTTTGAGGATAGCCTCAATCTCGATGTTGCCCGGCATGAGGTGATACAGGCTGATATAATCAAAATCGTGCTTGAGCTCTTCGGAAGCCGGCTGCGGCACCACAAAGTCCTTTTTGCCGGCATACTTATTGACCGCGATAAAATCCTGCACAGGCTGACGCTGACCCTGATCCATAGCCGGGCCGTTGATGCAGCTGCCGAAGCAGGCGCTCATCTCGACAAAGCAGTTCTCCATCTTGCCGCTCTTGATGTCTTCAAGCGCGTTGATGCAGTTTTCCACGCCGTCGATCGCCATGTATGTATACTCGGGGTCATCGCACACCATGGTGCGCAGAATGCCTCCGGTCGTCGGGAACAGGCGCGCACGGCTTTCTTCCGTGTGATCCTCGCCTGCTTCCACGGTGATGCCTTCTTTTTCAAACCAAGCGGAAAGCTCCTCGAACGTGAGCACACAGTCCACATACGGGCTTTCGTCGGCCTCTGCCTTTTTGGAGATGCACGGCCCGATGAAAACGGTCTTCAGTTCCGGGTCTTCCTCCTTCAGCATCTTACAGTGCGCCTGCATCGGCGACAAAACATGTGCAAGGTACGGCAGAGCCTCCGGGTAATACTTCTGCACAAGCGTATTGACAGAGTGGCAACATGTGGAAATGATGACGCTCTGCCGACGCTCTTTAATGATCTTTTCGTATTCGGTCTTGACGACGGACGCACCTACGGCGGTCTCCTCTACCCGGTCAAAGCCAAGCTTTTTGAGCGCCGCACGCATCGTTTCGATGGTAGCGCCCGGGTAATTTGCTACAAAGGATGGCGCAAGGCTGACTGCCACGGGACATTCACCCTTGACGAACATCTCCGCAATCGGTACGTCATTTCGGATTTCTTTTGCGTTCTGCGGACATACGACAAAGCACTGACCGCAGAGAATGCACTCGTCTTTTACGATATGCGCCTGACTGGACTGAAAACGAATGGACTTGACAGGGCAATGACGGATGCACTTATAACAGTTCTGACAGTTAGACTTTTTGAGCTTCAGGTAGTCTGGCATACCCTATTATCCTCTCTTTAACTTATCCTCTTCTAGCGTTCGCTTTCGCTACGAACTTTTCATCCTTGACGATGAATCTTTCATGGGTACCGCTGCCGATGGGGCCGGCCTCATCAAACGCCTTAACCGTGAACACCAAACGGCGGTTGTCCACTTCGGTAAGTTCGCACTCTGCCGTAACATGCATGCTAAGCGGCGTTGCGGACGTGTGCTGCACATTCATCAGCGTGCCCACAGTGCCCATGCCCGGCTCTAATTCCGGCGCAACGCACTTCCAAGCCGCCTCTTCCATCAGCGCGACCATAGCGGGCGTTGCAAAAACGTCCAGCGTGCCGCTTCCCATGGCTTTGGCTGTGTTCTTCTCTGTAACAACGGTCTCGGCTTTGCCTTTCATTCCGGCTGTCAACAACTTAATCACCCTTACTTCCTATTTTCTGCTGCGTTTTGCCGCACACAGCAGCTTACGCACGGAGAGCCGATGCAAAAAAGCTCTTGCACCGGCTAAATTTTTGTTTTTTATGCTTACTGAACCTTTGCGAGAATCTCTTTCTGGAAGAATTCCTCGGTGGTGTCGGGAGATACGGAATGCTTCTCGCCGTCTACGGTGACGTTGACGCCGTTTACGCAGTCACCCATGCAGAAAGTGCCACCGAGTTCTACCTTATCTTCGAGGTGGTTTTCCTTTACGAGCGCCTGAAGCTTTTCCACGACCTGGCGGGAACCTTTCAGATGACATGAGCTGCCGATGCAGATGATAACTTTCATTCTAATCAAACTCCGTTTCTTAGTTTTTGGTTTTTACTTATTTGTTTATATAATGGCATAGAAAAGGGATCTTCCTTTTCTGCCAAGCTAACTTAAGTATTGGCGTCTAATTTCTCCTTGAGCTGCTTAGATAAGATTGCAAGCGACGCGGCGAGGTTTTCGTTATGTACCAATATGCCCTCCGGCACATCGAGATGCACGGGCGCGAAATTCCAGATAGCCAAAATTCCGCTTTCAATGAGCAAGTTGCAGATGGCCTGCGCATTTTCTGCCGGGACCGCGATGATGCCGATACGCACGCGCATGCGCTCACACAGATCCATCAGCTTATCCATTGTCAGAATGCGTTTGCCGCTGTAATCTTCCTCACATACCTCTTCATCGATATCGAACGCGGCCACAATGTTCATGCCGCAGTCTTTAAAGCCGCCATACGTCAAAAGCGCCTTGCCGAGCTTGCCCGCGCCGACGATGATGGCGTCATCAACATCATTGTAGCCTAAGAATTCCTCAAGCTCTGCGATGAGCGCCTCTGTGTTGTAACCAACCTTCGGCTTGCCGGCCGAACTGACCGCTGCAAGGTCTTTGCGCACAACGACATGGTTGAGGCGCAGCGCCTCTGCGATGGTCGTGGCGGAAATGTGTTCCGGCGTATTTTCGCCGAGCTGCTTCATATAATTCAGGTAAAGCGGTAACCTGAGCAGCGTTTGTTTTGAAATGCTGCGATTCACCATGACGCAGCCAACCCCCATCCAAACAGAAAATCAAAATAAACCAAACATCTAATACTTTAACACAAGAAACGACCAAATGGAATACCCATTTTCAAATATCGATATAATTTCATCGATATAAAAGCAAAAAAGCCCCAACGACACGTTAAAAAACAGACAAACTAAATCAAATACAAACTTCGGCGGATTTCTACTCCGCATGCGGCGTGCCGAACTTTGCGTTCAATAAATCGCGCTCCTCATACAACTTTTCGATGAACTGTTTATCGACCGCCGTATATTTATATTCCTTTTTGGACGTCAAAATATCTCTGTACACGCGGTGTTTGTTGCCGCGGCACGGTTTTAACACAAGCTCATAGCGTTCAAGCTGTTCCACATCCGTCGGCGAGACCCACATATATGTGTGCGGCACCGTCGCCAAAAGGTCGAGCTGACTGCCGCGGCTGTAAACATACACGCGTTTGGTGACGTTTTCGTCCATCTCTGCCTTTTTGATATCGGACATCGGCAGCGACGGCACGAACGGATCGCCGTGGCAAATTTCGATATAGCCGGAAAGGTCTTCGATATCCACTACATCCTTTTGCGAGAGCGGGTCGTTTTTGGAGATGAGAAGCTGATACTCGAATTCCCAGATGTTCTCCGACTTCATGCCCTTATCGCGCAGCATGTTCGTAAAAAAGCTCTCAAAGATCGTCTGATACCGCACGATGGCAAGGCCGTAGTTTTCCTGTACCACGTTGCGAATGGCACGCATGGCGTTCGTTTCTTTGAAACTAAACTCGATTTCCTTTGACATATCCGCCTCACGGACAAACTTGGAAAACGCATCCGCAATATAGCTAGCGCGCGGCACCGAGATGCTGAACTTCAGCTTATTATTCTTTTCGGGCTTATAAAGCGACTCCATTTCTTCGATCTGTGCCAGAATACTCTTGGCGTAGCCGAGAAACTCCTCTCCCTGCGGTGTGGGCACAATGCCCTTTGAGGTGCGCTTAAAGATCTTGACGCCGAGCGTCTCCTCAAGTTCCTTAATCCCGCGGCTGAGGTTCGGCTGCCCCATAAAAAGGTTTTCGGCAGCCTTAGTGATGGATGCGGTCTTCTCTACTTCCACCGCATATTTCAGATGTGCGATGTTCATTGCGTTCTCCTACGGACATATTTGAAAGGGCATAACACTATTTCGATTATATTATAACATATCCCGCTCTCTTGTCAAATACTTGTGCACAAAAACAGCGTAAAATCCGAAAAAATCGGCGGCTAAACCGCATTTTCGTCCGAAAGCAGGGGTGCAATGCGCTTTTCGGCTTCGAGTACTGCGCGGGTAATCTGCTCCGTCATCTCGGCGCGTATGGTACACACCGCCGCAAGGGTATCGGCATCCGGAGTGCTTTGCCGTGCGGTGACAGCAACTAAAAGCTCGTCTAAGAACGCATCCACCTCGGCGGCATCGTAAGTGTTGCCGCGCTTAACTGTAAAGCGAACAGCCTTTATATATTCAGGTGTCAGCTCCATTTTCGGCCTCCTCTCCCGGCTTTCTGCCGTACTTTGGCTGATATAGTTTTTTCGGCAGAACGCGTGAGAATACATAGAAAAGCGCCGCGCCCCCTGCAAATATAGGCAGCAGAACGGGCCAATCATCCGCGACAAAACCCATATGCGGCAGGCAGAATGCGCTCACTTTGCCCTCTAAATATTCATACGGCACCTCGGCATAGACTTTAAAGTCCCCCGCCGTATGCCAAACGCGGGCTTCAGGGTCGTTTTCGGTCAGCGTCAGCAGCAACAGACCGCGTTCGGTTTGAATCGCCGCGCAGTCACCCGGGAAATAATCTTCGGCCGGCATATATGCGTAATATGCAAGCGAATTTACGGGATAGCCTGTACAGTCGATTTGCTTTACAGCAAATACGTACTGTCCGAACAGAATCGGCGAAAACAAAAGCAGAATGCAAATTGTCGCAAGTGTACCGACAAGTGATATAGCTTTACATGTTTTAATTGTGAGGCTGTTTATCTTTACAGGGTTAACATTCATGATTCATGCGGCTGACCGAGCATCTCCTCGGCCATTTTGAGTTTTAACGGCGTGATGTCATCGCCGCCGATAATGCGGGCAATCTCGCGGACGCGCGCGTCTTTCGTCAGCGTGTGCACCGCCGTATACGTTTTGTTGTTCTCCTGCTTTTTGACGATAAACAGGTGGTTATCCGCCATGGCGGCAATCTGCGCCAGGTGCGTGACGCAGATGACCTGCGCGTTTTTGGAGACGCAGCGCAGCTTGATACCAACCTTATTCGCCGCTTCGCCGCTGATGCCGGTGTCAATCTCATCGAAGATCTGCGTTTCGGCCGCGCCGGAATCCTCAGACAGCACGGTGTTGATGGCGAGCATAATACGCGAAAGCTCGCCGCCGGACGCAATTTTCGACATAGGCTTCGGATCCTCACCTGCGTTTGCAGAGACGAGGAACTGGATGCGGTCGCAGCCGAAGGCTGTCAACGGTGTGCGCTCCTGCTCCACGGTGAAGACGACGCCGGGCATGTTGAGCTCTGAAAGCTCCTGCCGCACACGGCGGGAAAAGCTCTCACACGCGGCGCGGCGCTTCGCGGATAGCTGCTTTGCAAGCGTCACCGCTTCTTTTTTCTTCTGCTCATACTGCTGCAAAAGCAATTCTTTTTTTTCATCGGAAAACTCGATGTCCGAAAGCTCCGCACGGGCACGGTCGAGGAACGAAAGCATTTCTTCCTCTGTTTCGCCGTATTTGAGGCTCAAGCGGTAGATAACTTCCAGACGACTTTCAATCTCATCAAGCTCGTTTGCGTCAAACATGGCGTTATCGAGGTAATCGGAGATTTCCGCCGCGGCATCTGTCAGTGCGTATTCAGCGTCGCGGACATGCTCGGCGACGTTTGAAAGCGACGGTGCATAGCGCGCCGCCTGCTCGAGCGACTCTGCCGCAACGGATACGGCCGTGATGGCGCCGCCATTGTCCTCATCGCCCTGCAAAAGCGTGACGGCTTCGCCCACACCGCGCACGATACGCTCACTGTTGCGGATCTCATCACGGCGCTCGGTCAGTTCTGCCTGTTCGCCGACGCGCAGCTGTGCAGCTTCTAATTCTTCAATCTGATAGCGCAAAATATCCATGCGGCGGGACTTCTGCCCCTCATCGGATTCGAGCGCATCGAGCTCGCCTTTGATGCGGCGCAGCGCCGTATACGCCGCGCGGTACTCCGCAAGCAGACCGTATGCGCCCGCAAAGCTGTCGATATACGTGCCGTGCACTTCCGGTGAAAGCAACTTGTAGCTTTCATGCTGACCGAGAATATCGATGAGCGTGCCGCCGACGGCGCGCAGCATGGAAACGGTCGCCGGGATGTTGTTGAGCTTGCAGGAGGAGCGACCGTGCGGGCGGATCTCACGGCGAATAAGCAAACTGCCATCGTCTTCAAGCGGAATATCCAGCTCACGCAAAACCTGCTGCGTCTGCGGAGAAACATCCGTAAAAAGTGCCGAAACACTCGCCTGCTCCGCACCTGTGCGTACAAGCTCCTTTGAGGTGCGCTCACCGAGCACGGCGTAGATCGCGTCGATGATGATGGATTTGCCCGCGCCGGTCTCGCCGGTCAAAACGGTGAAGCCCGGTTCAAAATCGATAGACGCCTGCTCGATGACGGCGATATTCTGAATGTAAAGCTGCGTCAGCATATCAGACCCCGCCAATCAGCTTTCTGAGCTCGTTCTGCTTTTCCTCCGCAATCTCATCCGTTTTGCAGATGATGAGAATGGTGTCTTCACCGGCCAGCGTGCCGATGAAATCCGGGAAATGCAGCGTATCCATAGAGGCGCAGACCGCCTGCGCCATGCCGGTCATGCACTTGACAACGATCATGTTGCCGGCCGCCTCCACGCTCATAACCGAATCGCCGAACAGCGAATAGAACTTGGAGGAAATGTCGCGGGCATTGTCGCGCCCGGTGGAATATTTATACTTTCCGTTCGGGGAAAGACTCTTTACGAGCCGAAGCTCTTTGATATCGCGGGAAACGGTTGCCTGGGTCACGTCGAAGCCACAAGCGCGCAAATTGCGCAGGAGCTCCTCCTGCGTGTCGATATCCTGTGCTTTGATGAGCTCCAGAATTTTGGCGTGGCGTCTTGTTTTCATGCTTTCTGCCTTCCTTCCTGCCTTTTAATTTCTGCTTTGCATAAATTTGCTGTCTACAATATCGTAAAAATTGCGTTCGTCGGTCTGAATAAGCTCAGTGTAATAGGTCGAGCGACTGACGGAAACCGTGTCCGTCTTATGAATGCGTATGGGTGCGCCACCGTCTATGGTGAGATACACCTCGCCGGAATAATCGCTGTCCGTGCTGACCGTGATGGTCTTATCTGCGCAGAACAGCGTGCTGCGGTTAAAGAGCGCATGCGGGCAGATGGGCGTGAAGATTACGCATTCCGATTCCGGGTCTACCACTGGGCCGCCCGCCGAGAGCGAGTATGCCGTGGAGCCCGCCGGTGTAGCCAAAATGAGGCCGTCCGCGCGGAATTTATAAAGCTTGGAACCGTCGACGGAAAAGCCGAAATCGTAAATTCTGGACTGTGCACCGGAGACGACCGCGTCGTTTAAAGCGCGGTAGGTTGTATCCCCCTTCACGCTGTGCACGGTAACGGAAAGCATCATCAGGCGGCGCACACGGTAATCGCCCGTAAAGAGCGCCTTTAATTTGTGCAGCTCGTCCTTCTCCACACCCGCCAAAAAGCCCAGCCGCCCAAGGTTCACTCCAAGGATGGGCTTACCTGCAACGGACGCGTGCTTTGCCGTGTGGATGATGGTGCCATCGCCGCCGACCGCAACGATAAGGTCGCAGCTTTCCGCCAGTGCGGCGTGATTTTTGCAGAACGTGACGTGTTCATACTGCCCGCGGTGCTTTTCGTGCATGAGTGTTTCCGCACCGTTTTCCTGCAAAACCGCCAGAATTTCCCGGGTGTATGTGTCCGCATCGCGTTTATCCAGATTTGGAATCACCGCAATTTTCATAAGCCTCCGTCCTTTTTGTCCAGCGCCGCGTGAGATGCTTCCACGATCTCGTGCGGCGTGCTTTCTGCCGTATTCACCGGCGCGTCGCTTTTTTGGAGGAATACAAGATACTCGATGTTGCCCTCCGGTCCTTTGACCGGCGAGAACGTAAGTCCCAGTACGGAATATCCGTTTTTCACTGCGAAATCGCAGATCATCTGCACCACTTCCTCGTGCACGGCTTTGTCGCGCACAACGCCCTTTTTGCCCACTTTTTCCCTGCCGGCTTCAAACTGCGGTTTAATAAGGCACACGGCTTTGCCGCCGTCCTTTAAAAGCGGACGCACGGCGGGCAAAATAATTTTGAGCGAGATGAACGACACGTCTACGGAGAAGAAGTCAATCTCCTCCGGAATTTGCTCGCGTGTGAGATAGCGGGCGTTCGTACGCTCCAGATTCACCACGCGCGGGTCGGTGCGCAGCTGCCAGGCGAGCTGCCCGTAGCCGACGTCTACGCTGTATACTTTGGAGGCGCCGCTTTGCAGCATGCAGTCCGTAAAGCCGCCCGTAGATGCACCGATGTCCATACATACGGTGTTTTCGAGCTTGATTGGAAACAGCTGCATAGCTTTTTCAAGCTTTAAGCCGCCGCGGCTGACGTAGCGCAGCGTGTTGCCGCGCACCTCTAAAACTGCGTCTTCGCGCACGGTGTCGCCGGGCTTATCAAATTTCTGGTTATCCGCGTAAACACAGCCCGCCATGATGAGCGTACGCGCTTTTTCGCGGCTGGGCGCAAGCCCTTTTTCATAAAGCAGGACGTCTATCCTTTTTTTCATATAGAAACTGCCTTTCCATCTTTCTTTTTTGCGGTTTGCAGCGCCATGTGTACGGCGTTCACCATGCCCTCTACGTCAAGACCGAGCTTGTGCAGCGTGCGGAACATAGGCGCGTGCTTGATGAATCCGTTTTCAATAGCGTGCACTTCGTAGTGTCCTCTGAAATTGCGATCCAACAGCATGGCGCCGAATTCCTCCGCGATGCCGCCTTGGCGGACGCCCTCTTCAAAGAACAGCACCGTGGGACACCTTAAGACCGTTTCCACCGCTTTCGGATCGATCGGCACGATGCGATTGAGCTTCACGATGCGGCACTTTATACCCTCTTTTTCGAGCATTTCCGCCGCTTCGCACGCAAACGAGAACATACGGCCGTAGGTCACAAGCGTGACAGAAGCATCTTCCGTACCGAACACATAAAACGGCTTGCCGGAAAGCGTGTAGTTTTCCGGGCGATACAGTTCTTTGCCGCGCGGGTAGCGAATAGCATAAAGGTGGTTTTCTCCCTTAATACAGTCATCAAGATTGTCCGAAAGCTCATCGTAATACGTCGGCGCGTACACATGAATGTCCGGCACGGTGCGCAGGAACGCGGCATCGAACACACCTTGATGCGTCTGGCCGTCTTCGCCGACCACGCCGGCTCTGTCCACGGCCAGAATAATTTTGAGATGCTGCAAGGCGCCGTCGTGGATGAGCTGGTCGTACGCGCGCTGTAAAAACGTGGAATACACCGCAAAAACCGGAATCATGCCGCCGCGCGCCAGACCGGCGCAGAACGTGACGGCGTGTTCCTCCGCAATGCCGACATCAAAGAAACGGCTGCGGTATTTTTCGCGGAAATCCGTCAGACCGATGCCGGATTCCATCGCCGCCGTAACGGCGCACAGCTTCTCATTTACACCGGCTATCGTGCACATCGTCTCGCCGAACGCATGCGAAAAGCCCTTGGCAATGGCTTCGCCCGCGCCCTTTTCGCGGTCAAACGCCGCAAGGCCGTGGTAAACGCTCGGCGCGTTCTCCGCGTATTTATATCCGCGTCCTTTATAGGTGCGGATGTGGATGAGCACCGGCTTATCCACATCGCGCGCCATCGTCAAAACCGACGTCAAGGTGCGCAGGTCGTGTCCGTCGAACGGGCCGTAATAATTAAAGCCAAGATCCTGAAAGATCGTGGTGTTGAAAATATTCTTTTTGATTTGGTTTTTCACGCGGCGCACTTCGGCAGCCATGTGCTCGCCCACCTTCGGCACGCGGCACAGTGCGGCTTCGACGCTGTCTTTTGCGTTCAAATACCCCGGCTTTGCGCGCACGTAGGAAAGATAACGCGCAATGGAGCCCACGTTGCGGGAAATGGACATGGCGTTGTCATTCAAAATGACGATCATATTGCGGTTGATGCGGCCCGCATTGTTGAGGCCCTCATACGCAAGGCCACCGGTCAACGCGCCGTCGCCGATGACGGCGATGACATGGCCGGGGTCACCCGCAAGTGCCTTTGCAACGGAAAGGCCGAGCGCCGAAGAAATGGACGCGCTGCTGTGCCCCGTTGTAAACGGGTCGCAGTCGCTTTCGTCTCTCGACGGAAAGCCCGAAAGCCCGTCCTCGCGGCGCAGCGTGGAAAACGCTTCTTCTCTGCCGGTTAAAAGCTTGTGCGCGTAGGATTGGTGCCCCACGTCCCACACGATGCAATCCTCCGGCAAGGTAAACACACGGTGCAGCGCCACAGTGAGCTCCACCACGCCCAAATTGGAGGCGAGATGGCCGCCGTTGTCCGCCACCGTGCTGATGATCTCTTCCCTGATCTCATCGCAAAGCTCCGGCAGCTCGTTTGCCGCAAGCTTTTTTACATCGTTCGGGGCCTTGATTTTACTGAGCAATCTGCTCATACTTACACCAGTCCATTCTGTATTTTTGCTGCCGTTACGGCGTTTTTCATCAGCATTGTGATAGTCATGGGGCCTACGCCGCCGGGCACCGGCGTAAGGTAGCCGGCGACCGTCTCGGCGCTTTCGTAATCAACATCGCCGCACAGCTTGCCGTTTTCATCGCGGTTCATGCCGACATCAATTACCACGGCACCGGGCTTTACCATATCGCCGGTGACAAATTTCGCCTTGCCGACCGCGGCAACGAGAATATCCGCCGTTTTGCAGATCTCTTTCAAATTTTTCGTGTGACTGTGGCAGATCGTCACCGTGCCGTTTTCATGCAGAAGCAGCATAGCCATCGGCTTGCCGACGATGTTGCTGCGGCCGATGACGACGCAGTTTTTGCCGTCGATTGTGACGCCGGTAGAGCGGATGAGCTCGATGATGCCCGCGGGCGTACACGGCAAAAACGCGAAATCGCCAATCATGATGCGGCCGACATTTTCGGCGTGGAACGCGTCCACGTCCTTTTTCGGATCGATATGCTCCACGATGAGCGCTTCGTTCAAGTGCTTCGGCAGCGGAGACTGCACCAAAATGCCGTTGATCTTCGGGTCTGCGTTCAGCTTTTCGATAAGCGCCAAAAGCTCCTCCTGCGTGGTGTTTTCCGGCAGGACGTGTTCCTCGGAGTAAATGCCGGTCTCGGCGCAGGCCTTGCCTTTGTTGCGCACGTAGATTTTAGACGCGGGGTCTTCGCCGACAAGTACGACCGCCATGCCGGTCTGAACGCCCTGCTTTTTTAAAGCGGCAACTTCTTCGGCAATTTCGCCGCGTACCTTTGCCGCAACGGCCTTGCCGTCAATTCTCACTGCCATCGTTCTTCTCCTCGCTTTCCCCTTCTGCCGTTTCATTCGCTTCCTCGGCTTCATCAGACGGCTCTTCGGAAGTGTTTGCATCCGCATTTCCTTCCGTTTTTTCATTTTCCGCCTCGGCAGCTTTCTTTACGCCGGTGCCGACTGTCATGTGCTCCTGTGCTTCTTCGGCGCTCATGCCGGAGAAAATGGTGCTTTCGGCAGTGTCGTCAATCTCGACCTTCTCCGCCTTGTCTTCAACTGTCAGGCCGGCAGCTTCCATCGCCTTGCGGCTGCCGCAACCCGTAAGCTTATGGCAGTTGCGGAACACGATGAGCAAAACAACAGCGACGAGTGCAGAAGCCGCAGCAAGCACCTGCGAAACACGCAGATCGATACCCGGTAACAGCAGACTGTCTGTGCGCAGACCTTCAATGAAAAAGCGCGTCACGCCGTACCAGATGATGTATAATAAGAACGTCTGGCCGTCATACCGGCGCAGGTGGCGCGTGAATAGATGTAGTAAAACAAAGCCCAAAAGGCACAAAATCGATTCGTAAAGGAAGCACGGGTGCACATTGCCTACCACTTCTGCGGCGGTACGGTCACTGTACATGCCCCACGGCAGGTCGGTCGCGCAGCCGAAAGCTTCTTGGTTCACAAAGTTGCCCCAGCGGCCGACACCCTGACCGATGAGATAGCCAAGAGACGCGACATCCAGTACGGCGAACAGGTTCATCTTGCGGATCTTCGCGACGATGCCGCCGCACAGCATGCCGCCGATGATGCCGCCGTAAATGCCGAGGCCGCCCTCTTTGATGTTGAAAATCTCCATCGGGTTCGTGATGTACTTGTCGCCCGGGTAGAAGATGACGTAGTAAAGACGCGCGCCGATGATGCCGCCAAGCAAGCCGGCGATGATGGCATCGAGCAGGTGGTCTTTATTGATATTCATTTTTTTGCAGGAGGAAAAACCGTACAGCACCGCCAGCAGGAAACCGATGCCGATGATGATGCCGTACCAGTAAATGGTGAAATTACCGACCTGAAACGCGATGGGATTGACCTCCACCGAAATTCCGAGGTTTGGAAACTGAACTTGATGCGTCATGACTGTATATCCTTTCGATTAAGCTTCGTCCAACGGACGAATGATGGAAGCCGCCGTTTTGTCCATATCAAACAGCGTCTGAATGCGCGCGTTCACGTCTTCCGCGGTGATTTCGGAGAAGCACTCGATGTAGCGGAACAGCTCGCGGTCGTTAAAGTACATGGTCATCACGGCGTTCGCGATGACATCCGGGCTATTGAGGCCGGAAACATTTGCGCCGTAAAGGGACTTCGCGCTGCGGCGCACGTCTTCCTCCTTGACACCTTCGCGCTTTAAACGTGCCATTTCCTCGCGGATGGCATCACACACGGCCTCCGGGTTGCCGGATTCGCCGCCGAACAACAGCGCACCGTAGCCCGTGCCCTCAAAATACTCGTAGCTGAAGGAAGCTTCGTTCACAAGGCCCGCATCTAAGAGCTTGCGGAACATCGGCGAACTGTCGGACGCCATAATGTCGAGCAGCACCTCGGTGACGGCAAGGTCTTTTTCCGTACGGTGCGCACCGGTTACGGCCTCTTTCACGCCGAACTGGAACATAGGGCACGCCACAGGCAGCTTTTCTTCGACGAGCGGCTGCACGATGGTATCGGGCTCCTCTTCAAAAACGCGTTCCACCTCAACGGGCTCGCTCTTTTTCAGCATTTTGTCGCACAGCGCGAGGACTTCCTCCTCCGTGCAGTTGCCGCAGACGCACAGTGCCATGTTGTTGAGGTTATAGAACGTGTTGTAGCAGCGGTAAAGGTACTCCGGGGTGATTTCCGCAATGCTCTCCACCGTGCCCGCAATGTCGTCCTTGATCGGATGCGTGTGGTACATGGCGCGCAGCAGGCTGAACATCATGCGCCACTGCGGGTCATCGTCATACATTTTGATTTCCTGGCCGATGATGCCGAGCTCTTTTTCAACGGTCTGCTTTGTAAAATACGGGGACTGCACGAAGTCGAGCAAAATCTCCAGCGCCTGCTCTGCGTTTTCCGTGCAGGAGAACAGGTAGCGCGTCGTCTCAAAGGACGTATACGCGTTTGCGGAAGCGCCGATCTCGGCATAGCGGCCGAATGCGTCGCCGTCTTCGCTTTCAAAAAGCTTGTGCTCCAAAAAATGCGCGATGCCCGCGGGTGTCGTCTCTGCCTTCGCTTCGTCGCTGCGTTTAAAGACCTTATCGATGGAGCCGTAGCGCGTGCCAAACACCGCATACGTACTGCGCATTTCCGCTTTCGGGTATATAAACACGGTCAGGCCGCTTGCGTGTTTGACGCAGCGGTAGCCGTCCCGAAGAAGTTTGCTTTCCACAAGGGTATTCTTCATTTCTGCGCTCATTTTGCCGCTCCTTTCAGCTTATAGACCGTATCGAGCGTGACGCGCTCGGCGGCGCTGACGATCTCGTCCTTCGTGATGTTCATGATACGCTCCGCATATTCCTCCGGCGTGTGGAGCTTGCCCTGCAGCATACCGCTGAGATACCATGTCTCCATGGATGCCGCGGAATCTGCCACGGCGTTGTAGCTGTTGCACATGGCGAGCTTTGCAAAGAGAATCTCATCGTCCGTGATATTGCCCTTTTTCATATCGTTGAGCTCTTTTAAAATCGCTTCTTCCGTGCGGTCGAGGTCTTTGGTCTCCACGCCGCTCTGCACGAACATGACGTTCTTCGGCGTATCGTGGCGCGCGGCGCAGTAGTAGCAAAGGCTCTGCTTTTCGCGCACGTTCATAAAGAGCTTGCTGCTCGGTGTGCCGCCGAGCACAACGGACATCAGCTTTGCCGCAAGGCGCTCTTCCGGCGTGGTGCCGATGGCAAAGCCCATGACGAGCTTAGACTGCACAACGGGCATTTCTTCCGTCACACGCTTTACGTCTCCCGATGCTGTGTGGCGCTTTGTTTCAATGGACACCGCGTCGCGCATGCCGAGGCGCTTTATAAGCTGCTGCGCAAAGCGGTCGTCCGCACCGTCGCCGATCGTGAACTGGCAGATCTGCGCGTGCTTTACGGCATACTCCCACGCCGCTTTCACGCCCTCGCGGGTCGCGTTCAAGATCGCCTCGCGCGTACCGATGCGCGGCACACCTGCGGGTTCGCCCGCAAACATGGTCTGCACACAGCGCTGCATGGCATACGTCGCCTTATCGTTATATTCCGCGTCAAGCGTCTCCAAAAGCTGGCGCTGTTCCTGCAAAAAACCGTCCTCCGGGAACAGACCGTTTTCATCGCACAGCGGCGTGAACAGAATGCTCTCCAGCATTTCGGAAAGCGCCTGCTGCACATCTTCGCCGCCGAACGCATACGGGTTCGCAATGCCGGCTGCGGCAAGCGTTAAAATCTGGTTATCGCCCACACGTGTTACGCCCGGCTGCACCGAAGCGCCGTACAGCTCCGCAAGGCGCTTGCCAAACTGCGTGTAATCGGGGTATTCGCGCGTTGCACGGGAGATCATATTCGGGACGAGTGCATATAAAGCCGCATTTTCCGGCGTGGTAAGCGGCAGCACAAGGTGTGCGGAAACGCGTGCCGTTTTAAACTGCGGCGTGCTGCTCCAGAACGCCTGCAAGCCGCAGTCCTTCTGTTCAAAAAAATGATTATTCATCTCTGAAATTTTCCTTCCTGAAATAGTTTAAAACCGAATTTTCAAAAGGTATAGTTGCATAAATATGCTTTCGTATTCGTATTATAGCACAGCTTTTTTCAATTTTAAAGCCAAAGACGGCTTTTTCACAAAAAATTCAGTTTACGCGCGCACAAAAAAACCGGGCGCAACACTTTTCGATGCACCCGGCTGAAGCTGCGGTCTCACTCGACCGTATTCAAATTGATCTCGATGTCCGTGAATTCTTCCCCCGAAACATAATCAAACCGCTTTGTAATAACGAGATGCTCTTCGTCTTTCCAAGTGAGCTGCATGTCATAAAACTCACCCCAATGTCCAGTATACACTTGCTTCGGCATAGCACTCACTTTATAGATCAATAAATTCAAGCTGCCCGTATTCCGAACACGCACGATCGTCGCACCGCCTGCCGCACCGCCGTCGCGGTCGAACACTTCTGCTTGGTACGTTCCTTTCGGTGACGTGACGACTTGCCTTGCTGTATTCTCCGGAAGGAAAAAGACCAAACCGCAGAACAAAAGAAATGCTGTCAGCAATATGGATAGCGTAGAGATCAAGATCTCCGCCCACTTGGGTTTCCCGTACACCACGGTCAGCGTTATACTGCAAATGATATAAATCGTCAACGCGATCACATTGGATATTTCATTGCAGGCGACCAGCAAAAAGGTATGCACATATTCATATACGGCCAGCGTTAGCATAGAAAGCGGTGCCGACAAAAGGCAGAGCTTACTGCTGGCTTCCTCTTTTCCGAAAATATGCAGCACCAGAACGACTGCCGAGAAAGCCGTCAAAATCCACGCATATACCGTGTAGCCGAACGGCTCAAAGAAGTACCCAAAAGCACGGCATATGAAAAATCCAAACGGTAAAGCCGCCGCCAATAAGAGATGCACCACCGTCAAAACCCGTATTGCCCGTTTCATTTTCCTTCTCCTTTTGAAATCCACCTCAACCGAGGTGCATTTTTTCAAACGCCTCTATGCTGTCAAACACATTCGGTTTGAGCCCTGCTTTTTCGTATTCCTTTGCATATATGCTGAGCGTGCCGTCAAACTGCGCCGCAGCCGCCGAGTATAAAGGTTACACAGGCTTTATAGCCGTCCTCATTCCGCATTAAAACAAACAGGTCGAGGTCGGACATTTCCGAGTATCGCCCCGTGCAACAGGCGCAAAATGCGGGACGGACACATTCTGCACCGCTTTTCATACATCAGCCGCAGCTTCAGTATATCAAAAGTGATGGCAAGGTGCAATATTTTCTCTTAATTTGTGGAACATTTTATATGATTTGTCAATTCTGTTGTGCTTCTTTAAACCTTTCCAGCTCCGGCACGGCGTTCGCCATTTCGGCTTTGGCGTTTTCGCCTGTCAGGTGGTCTACGGCGTACAGCACCACGCCGTCTGCACCCGCTTCCTTTGCGCGGTCGATCTGCTTTGCGAGCGTGTCGGTCGTGTTGAGCCATGTGCCGTTGTCCGCATCCGTGCCCGCCTTGTACACCGCAAGCCCGATATACAATTTGATGCTCGGCAGACGCTTTAATGCGCACCAATTTTGGAGCGCCGTTTCAAACGGCAGCGCTTCATTTTCAAAGCTGTAATAAAGCTGCGGGCAAATGTAATCGATATATCCCGCCTGCGCACACCACGTGTACACGTCAGCATTGATCATCTCGTTGTTTTCTAAATTGCCCTGCGGCGAAATGCCGAACTGCACATTTTCATTCGCTTCTTTCACGCGGCTGTACACGGCGGCAATGAGCGCGTTCACGTTCGCGGTGCGCCACTCGTGCAGCGTGAGCGGCTCTTCCGTTTCTTTTACATACGCCGCGTACTGCTCGGCGTCGATGCTTTCGTCGTCCGTGGGGTAAAAATAGTCGTCAAAATGAATGCCGTCCACGTCGTATTTTTCGGCGATCTCCGCTGCGCCGTCCGCAATACGGTTGCGGATATACGCGCTTGCGGGGTTATAATAAATGCCGCTATTGTACGCCATAAAATATTCCGGGTGATTTACATAATTTTGCATATAAAATCCATTTTCGTCAAGCTCCGGCGGGATTGTCGTGCTCGCAATGCGCAGCGGGTTGATCCACGCGTGAAACTGCATATTCTGCTCGTGCGCGGCGTTTACCATGTATTCCATCGGGTCATAGCCGGGGTCTTTCCCCTGCATACCCGTCAAAAGGTGCGACCACGACTCGTACTCCGAGGGATACAGGCTGTCCGCAAACGGCCGCACATGCACAAACACCGCATTTGCGCCGACGCTTTTCGCAGCCGCAAGCTTGGCATCAAAATTCTCCTTGAACGCTTCTTCGGTCTTCTCCGTTACATCGAGCGCCATGTACGGAATCCACACGCCGACAAGCGGTTCTTCTGCTTTTGCGTTCGTTTCTGCGGCGTTGCTATTCTCCTGCTCCGGCGCAGTGCTTGAGAATACAACTTCAACGGAGTTTTCCGCCGCACTTGGCTCTGCGTTTTTCTCCCGTCCCGCCGCGCTTTTCATCGCCAGAAATACAGCCGCAACCAAAATTAAAACCGCGATGACATAATGATACTTTTTAATTACGATCATACGCTTTTTCCTTTCTCTCTGCGTTCCCTTGACCGCCAAACGGATTTGCGGTAAGATAATCATAAGTATGAGACAAGCGAGGAAAATATGATGGATTTTAAACTGGAACCCGTGCAGTTCACACTGCTGACCTATTATTGTATCATCAATATCACAGCCGCAGTCCTGACCGTTACCGATAAGCGCCGCGCACAGAAAAAGCAATGGCGTGTCCCGGAGCGCACGCTCCTTTTGCTCGGTGCGGCAGGCGGCGCACTCGGCGAATTTATCGCCATGCTGTGTATCCGCCACAAAACAAAACACCTGAAATTTGTGATCTCCATGCCCGTTTTCATCGTGCTGCACATCGTCCTTTTCTATCGGATTTTTTTACTTTGAGGGAGACTTTTATGAACACAAAATATAAAAATCTGCTATTTGATGCCGATCAGACGCTCATCGATTTTGAAAAAGACATGCCGCTTGCATTTCAATATATGTACGAGCAATCGGGGCTTGCAAAGCAAAAACCATACAGCGCAGAGATTCTGCGCCTTTATAACGACTGCAACGAAAGTTGGTGGCGGCGTTTTGAGCAAAAGCTCTGCACCAAAGCGGAGCTGTACCGCAACCGTTTCGTCGATTTCTTCGAGGTCGCGGGGCTCACACCGGTCAGCATCGATTTTTTGCAAGACCTGTATGTCTCCGGCATAGCGAAAACCGGCACGCCGCTGCCGGGCGCTTTAGATATGCTACGTGCGCTTTCAGAGCGTTACGACCTCTACATCACCACAAACGGAAACCCGATCTCGCAGCCCGGACGCCTCAAGAATTCCGGCGTCACGATTTTTATGAAGGGCTGCTTTATTTCCGATGAGATCGGCGCGGCAAAGCCGGATAAAAAATATTTTGATTATGTCCTTGCGCACATACCGGGCGCGAGCACCGAAAACTGTCTCGTCATCGGCGATTCGCTTTCGGCAGACATCAAAGGCGCGCAGAACGCCGGTTTAGACAGCTTATGGTATAACCCTAATCGCAAAGCAAACACCCTTCCCATACCGCCCAACTTTGAAGCCGCAAGCTACGAAGATATCGTAAGAATTTTGCTGTAAGGAGCTTTTATGGAGAACCCCGACATCGACCGCCCGGCCGTGCACATCGGCTTCCCCTTTTTCGCGGCGCTGTTTGTCGCCTCTTTCTACGGCGCGCCGTTTGCCGCCGTTTCGGCGGTTTTGCTGTTCGCCGCCGTTTTTCTGCTTTTTCTGTTTAAGCAGCATCGACAACGGCCGAATTTCGTGCTTTCCCTCATCGCTACCGCAGCCGCATTCGCGGTGTTTGCAGCTGCAATGAATCTATTCGTGCTGCCCACGGAGCGCTATGACGGCGGCACATATACCGTCACCGGAAACGTAGAGTCGTTCCTCACGAAAAGCAACGGGCGGTTCTATTACAAGCTGCATGTGACGCACATCGACGAGCCTGTACAGGATGTCGATTTTTCGGTACGCCTCTCCCACAGCGAGGCTTTCCCGGCAGAGATTGGCGACACGGTCACGTGCGAAGCGAAGTTCTTCGCGTTTGAAGACAGCCTCGGGCTCTCCCCGCGCACCTCGTGGCTTGCGGATAACATGGTCTTATCCGCCTATGTCACGGATTACGAATCCGTGCAGGTCACGCCTGCCGAAAAGCGCCCGTTTTCATATTATGTAAACCAAATCCGCACGCATTTTCACAATTTGATTTTGGAAAACTACCCCAAAGCCGAAGGCTCTGTGCTTTCCGCCATGCTGCTCGGCCTGCGGGACGATATGAAAACCGAGCTTGTCTCCGCCTACAAAAAGGCCGGTGCTTCGCACATTTTGGCCATCTCCGGCATGCACATGGCGATCTTAACGCAGTTCACCCTCGGTTTTCTGGGGCTGCTCGGGCTGAAGCGCCGCCCAGCCGCGCTCGTTTCCGCGGTGTTTACGTTGCTTTTTATGTTCGTCTCGGGGCTTTCGGCCTCTGTGGTGCGCAGCGGCATTATGCAGCTCATTTTGCTTTTCGGCATTCTTCTCGGTCGCCAGGCGGAACCGCTCAACTCCCTTGCGGTCGCCGTTTTGACCATGAGCTTATTAAACCCGTTCTGCGCGGGCGATGTCTCCCTGTTGTTCTCGTTTTCGGCGACGCTCGGCATCATCCTGCTTGCGCCCCGCATCACAAAAGCAGTCACGAAAAATATTCGCAAGCCGCAGCGGAAAGCGCACCTTGCAAAGCTTGTTTCTGCATTTTCCGTCTCGCTTTCGGCGGTGCTTTTCACTGCGCCGCTGCAGCTTTATTTATACGGCACGGTGCAATTCGTTTCGGTGCTCACATCGCTTTTGGTGTTGGAGATTTCCGCGTGGCTGCTGCGGTTCGGGCTCATCGCCGCCTTGCTGCTCGCCGTCCCCGTTCTCTCCCCGTGCGCCGCGCCGTTCGTGTTTTTAAGCGGCATTTGCGTGAAAGCGCAGAATTTCATCATCACGCTTATCGCAGAGCACCTTCCCGGTACGCTGCGTATCTCCGGCAAATATCTGCCCGTAACCGTCGTGATCTGCATCATTTTCTTCACGCTTTCCATGCTTCTCTACCGCCGAAAAAATATAGCGCTGCCATGCGTTTTAGCGGTGTGCATCCTGCTTTGCGGCATGGGTGCAAACGCACTCTTGAACCAAAGCGCCGCACGCCTTGTCGTTTTCCGCACCGATTACGCCGCCTGCACGGCGATTATCACAAACACCTCCGCCGAGGTGCTCGGGTGCAGCGGAAATGCCGCTTCCGTTGAGACCGCCCTGCGCGCGAACGGTGCGGAGCAGATCAACCTTTTACACGTGCAGCCTGATGAAAAAAGCATCCGCTGCGCCGAAAAGCTTGCACAGCTTTTCGAGGTCAAGCAGGTTCTCGTGCCGGACACCGTGTATTATCCTGCGGAAAACGCTGCTTTTTACGATTTCAGTTATGCCGGCGTGCTTCCCTCCGGTAGCTTCTCGGTCACGGACGGCGGCGAGACCGTCACCGCCACTGTAAACGACACGGAAATTTACCTTGAAACGAAACGCAGCACGTCGCTTTCCCACGACACAGACATTTTGGTGACAGAAAAACCGCAAAGTGCGGTCTCTGCCCCGTTTACGATTTTAAAAACAAATGGTATAATAGAGGATACCGAAGCTTCGCTTTCGCCCGGCGCATACCTCTTTATGACGGAGCACGAAAGCATCCGGCTCGATTTTGACGAGCGCGGCACGTACACGGTATACGGCAGCTAAGCCGCAACGAAAGGAAAACACTATGCCCGAGATCACGGAAACCAAACTCAAGGAGCAGATTGCAAAAGAGCAAATCGGCAGCCTTTACTTTTTGTACGGCGACGAAAAGCTGCTCGTGCGCCGCAATTTAAATCGCCTGTTAAAAAAACTGGACGGCAACTTCCCGGAATTCAACTTTCAGGAATTCCCGCACGACGCGCCCGTAGACAGCATTGCGGACGCCGTTGTCGCCATGCCGTTTATGGCAGAGCGCAAGTGCGTCACGGTCTCCGACCTCAACGTGGAAGCCATGAACACCGCGGAGCTCGATAAGCTCTACGAATTGCTCGATACTATTCCTGAAACGACCGTGCTTATTCTTTATCTGCCCACGCTCGAGATCGACCCGAAAAAGAGCGCCAAGTGGCGCACGTTTTTAAAGAAGCTCGACACGCGCGGCTTTTCCCTGCCCTCGCTGCGCCTGAAAGACAACGAGCTTGAAAAATACGTCTGCCGCGAGGCCGAAAAGGCAAACTGCCTGCTCTCCCGCAAGCTTGCCGAGCGCATCGTGCAGTATGTCGGCAACGACTTAAACGCCCTCACAAACGAAGTGACAAAGCTCTGCGCCTTTGCGGGCGGCGGCGAGATCACCGCCGAGCAGGTGGAAAAAACGGTCACGAAAAACATGGAAACAACCGTGTTTCTCTTGAGCAACGCCCTCGTGCGCGGCGATTACAGCAAAGCGTATGCGCTGCTTGATCTACTGATGGCCCAGCGCGAAGAACCGTACACGATTCTGGCCGTTTTAAGCAGCGCTTATATCGACATGTACCGCGTGCGCGCCGCGATCGAAGCGGGCAAAACGTCCATGGCGCCGACGGAATACGGCGATTACCGCGGCCGCGATTTTAGATTAAAATATGCCGAGCGCGACGTGCACGACCTTTCCATCGAAATGCTGCGTGAATGCCTTTCGCTTTTACTCAACTGCGATCTTTCCATCAAGCTTTCGGGCGGCGAAAATATGGACAGAATCGCACTCGAAAAGCTTTTCGCTCAGCTTTTGTACGTTGCGCACCGCGGCAGCGTGGCCTAAAGGAGCTCTTATGATCCACATGAACGAAGCCCTCATCGTCGAGGGCCGGTATGACAAAAACAAGCTTTCCGCGCTGACCGACGCTATCATCGTCACAACGAACGGCTTTGGCATCTACAAGGATGCTGAAAAGCGCGATTTCATCCGCAAGCTCGCCAAAGAGCGCGGCATCGTCATTTTGACGGACAGTGACAACGCCGGTCGGCAGATCCGCGCGTATATCATGTCTTTCGTGCCGTCAAATCAAATTCGCCACGCGTATATCCCGGATATTTACGGCAAAGAAAAGCGCAAAGCGGCGCCTTCCAAAGAGGGCAAACTCGGCGTGGAGGGCATTTCCTCGGAAATTTTACTGGAAATTTTAAAAGAAGCCGGCGCTTCCGTTGAGAGCAGCACAACCGATTTTCAACCCCTGACCCCGGCAGACCTCATGTCGCTCGGTCTCACCGGCGGCGTAAACAGCGCCACACTGCGCCAAGGCGTTTTGAAAGCACTTGATCTCCCCGAAAACCTCACGACCAAAATGCTCCTGCGCTGGGTGACGAGCGAAGAAAAAAAGGCGCAGCTTTTAGCCGCCGTAGAAAAAATCAAAAACGGTGCTTGACAAACCGAAAAGCGCCGACTATAATAAGCACAATGGCTGTGAAAGAAAGAAGTACGCGTTTTCATCGGCACAGAGAGCCTGCGGGTGGTGTAAGCAGGTGCGAAAAAACGCCGAAATACATTCCGGAGCTGTCTTTTTGAACGGGTTCCCAGTAAAAAAGTCCGTGTGCGCACGTTACAGCGCAAGGGTATGTTTGTACCCGTTGAGGTTTCAGGTGTGAGCCTGAAATAAACTGAGGTGGTACCGCGAACCACAAAACGAAACGTGTTCGCCCTCATAGATCAAGTGAGGGTGTTTTTTATATTCAAAATTCCCCTCCTTGAAGATCAAGGGGGCTTTTTTATTGCCCCAAAAGCCCAAAACCTGAAAATCGAAAGGAACGAAACAACATGGGTATTTACGAAGAATTGCAGGCCCGCGGCCTCATTGCACAGGTCACGGACGAAGAGCGCATCCGCAATCTTATCAACAACGGCGAAGCCACGTTCTACATCGGCTTTGATTGCACCGCAGACAGCCTTACGGCCGGTCACTTCATGGCGCTGACCTTAATGAAGCGCCTGCAGATGGCGGGCAACAAGCCGATTGCCCTCATCGGCGGCGGCACCACGATGATCGGCGACCCGAGCGGCCGCACCGACATGCGCAAGATGCTCACGATGGAAGACATCGAGCACAACGCCGCCTGCTTCAAGCGCCAGATGGAAAACTTCATCGATTTCTCCGACGGCAAGGCCCTCATGGTCAATAACGCCGATTGGCTCTTAAAACTCAATTACGTCGAGCTCTTGCGTGAAGTGGGCGCATGCTTCTCTGTCAACAACATGCTGCGCGCCGAGTGCTATAAGCAGCGCATGGAAAAGGGTCTCTCTTTCCTTGAGTTCAACTACATGATCATGCAAAGCTACGACTTCTACGCCTTGTTCCAGAAGTACGGCTGCAATTTACAGTTCGGCGGCGACGACCAGTGGAGCAACATGCTCGGCGGCACGGAGCTCATCCGCAGAAAGCTCGGCAAGGACGCCGCAGCCATGACCATCACCCTGCTCACCGATTCTCAGGGCAAGAAGATGGGCAAAACCGCCGGCAACGCCGTGTGGCTTGACCCGAACAAAACCTCCCCGTTTGATTTCTACCAGTACTGGAGAAACGTAGACGACAGCGACGTTTTGAAGTGCATCAAGATGCTGACGTTCCTGCCGCTTGACGAGATTGAAAAGATGGAAAGCTGGGAAGGCAGCCAGCTGAACCGCGCAAAGGAGATCCTCGCGTTCGAGCTCACCCAGATGGTACATGGCGCCGAGGAAGCCCGGAAGGCACAGGAAGCCGCACGCGCACTGTTCGGCAGCGGCGCAAACTCCGAGAACATGCCGACCACCGAGATCACCGCAGCCGACCTCACCGACGGCGCAATCAACATTCTCGACCTCATGCAGAAAGCCGGTCTCATCGCATCTAAGGGTGAGGGCCGCCGCCTCGTGCAGCAGGGCGGCGTTTCCGTCGACGACGTAAAGGTCACCGATATCGCCAAAACCTGCACCGCAGCCGACTTTGAAAAAGGCCACGTCATCATCAAAAAAGGCAAAAAGGTCTTCCATAAGGTCGTTTTGAAGTAAGTAAAAAAGTATAGCAAAAGGCATACGCTCCGTTTTCAGGAGCGTATGCCTTTTTTGTTTACACCGTCACCCACGGCAGCAGTTTCTCAAGCAGCTTTTCGCCGATGCCTTTTACATTCGTGAGCTCGCGCACATCTTTGTATCCACCGTTTGCTTCGCGGTATTCGATGATTCTGTCGGCGAGTACTTCTCCGATGCCGTTCAGGCCAATCAACTCTTCCCTCGACGCGGTGTTGATGTTGACTTTTTCTTCGCTTAAAACGGATGCAGCCGGCGCGCTCAATGCTGCTTCGCTTTGCCCTGTCGATGTCACCCTGTACGGTTCAAGCGGTGTACTCTCAAAGGCAACGCAGAACAGCACCGCCGCACACGCCATTAAAAACAGCGCGAACAGCAAAATTGTCCGTTGACTTCCCGCGCGCACAAGCGCTCCCCCTTACTCGTCCTCCGCGTGCAGCGTCTTCACAAAATCCGTAAAATATGGCGGCAGCGGCGCTTCAAACTCCATATATTCGCCCGTGCGCGGGTGGATGAACCCGATGAGCCCCGCGTGCAGGCACTGCCCATGCAGCTGCGTGATGACTTTTTTCGGTCCGTAGACCGGGTCGCCCGCGACAGGATGCCCGATATACGCCATGTGCACACGGATCTGGTGCGTGCGTCCGGTCTCAAGGCGCAGGCGCAGCTGCGTAAATCCCGTAAAATTTTTTGTGACAAAATAGTGCGTCACGGCGTTTCTCGCGTTCGGCGTGTTTTGTACCGCCATGCGCTTTCTATCCTGCGGATGACGTGCGATGGGCGCATCCACCGTACCGTCCTCGCGAATTTTCCCGTACACCACGGCGCGGTATTCGCGCGTAAAGCTGTGCGCCTTGATCTGCTCCGCCAAGTGCCGGTGCGCGGTGTCGTTCTTCGCGACGATAAGCAGCCCGCTCGTGTCCTTGTCAATGCGGTGCACAATACCCGGGCGAATCACGCCGTTGATGCCCGAAAGCGAATCGCCGCAGTGGTACAGCAGCGCGTTCACAAGTGTGCCGTCATAATTGCCCGCTGCCGGGTGCACCACCATGCCCTTCGGCTTGTTCACCACAAGTAGGTCGTCATCTTCATATACGATGTCAAGCGGAATGTTCTCTGCCTTCACGTCGAGCGGGCGCGCTTCGGGAATCTCCACGCACAAAACGCTCCCCGGCGCAAGCTTCGTGCTTTTCTGCACAATTTTATTATCGCAGGTCACATGCCCGTCGCGAATCAAATTCTGCACCGCAGAGCGGGAAAGCTCCGGCAGCGCCTCCGCAATCAGTTTATCGGCGCGCTGGCCCGCCGCTGTGACCTCAATCTCATGCAGCTCCGCCATACTTATTTCCCGACCCCGTCGGCAGTCGTTTCCGTCGGCTCGTTCACTTTTTTATCTGCCGCTTCTTTTTTGTCTTTAAAGAATAAGTACCACACGGCAAACAAAATCGCACCGACCACCACGCAGCAGTCTGCAAAGTTGAACACATACGGAAAAAACAGCACATGGATGTAATCGACCACATAGCCGAAAATAAAACGGTCAATGAGGTTCCCGATGCCGCCCGCGATGATGAGCACGCACGATGTGCGCGACATCCATGTGTGGTGCTTATAGCGGAACAAAAACACGAGCAACGCTGCCATAAGCCCTATCGTCAGTATGATCAAAAGCCACGAAAGCCCTGCAAAAAAGCCGAATGCCGCGCCGTTGTTTTCAAGGTAACGGAACTCCAAAAGGCCCGGAATGCACGTCACGCTGCCGATGGGCTTTAAGTTTGTGATAACCGTCATTTTTATAAACTGATCGACAGCTGTCAGCACGGCGATCAGCAAAAGAATGAGAATGGACAAAAGAAATATCCCCTTATAACCCGAAAAAGGCGCAAGCCGGGCAAAACCGGTTTGCACCTTGGTTCGGTTCAATTATTCAACAGCACGGCGTCATTAAGCACGTGCCGTTTAAAACAAATTCAATGTGTCCGAAATTATTCGGAAAGTGCTTTTGCGCAGCGCTCGCACAGATCCACGTATGCCGGGTTTTTGCCGACCGTGGAGGAATATGTCCAGCAGCGCATGCACTTGCAGCCTTCTGCCTTATCGACCTGCACGGAGAGGCCAAGTGCATCGTCGGAAAGTGTGCCGCCCTCGCCGTCCACGATCTCGACCTGAGATACGATGAACACGGTTGCAAGCTCGTCTTCCACAGACTTGAGGAACGCATACAGCTCGCCGGTGCAGTACAGCGTGACCTTCGCATCGAGCGATGCACCGATCGTCTTCTCTGCACGTGCGTTTTCAAGCGCCTTCTTCACAACATCGCGGATTGCATGGATTCTATCCCAGCGTGCGATGAATTCTTCCGTCACGTCGATGCCGTACTTTTCGCTCGTCGGCTTCGGCATCTCGTTGTAAACAACGTGGCGTGCATCGCAATCGGAAGCGTGCGGCATGCTCTGCCAGATTTCGTCGGAGGTGAACGCCAAGATCGGCGCGACCAGACGGGTCATCGCATCGAGGATGATATACATCGCAGTCTGCGCGGCGCGGCGTGCAGCGGAGTCCTTCTTCTCGGTGTACAGACGATCCTTGATGACGTCGAGATAGAAGTTCGACATATCCACAACGCAGAAGTTATGGATGGCGTGGTAAGCCTGGTGGAACTCGAAGGACTCATAGCCCTCGCGCACCTTCACCATCAGCCGATCCAAACGGTTCAGCGCCCACTTATCGATGGAAAGCATCTCAGAAACCTCTACACTGTCGGTATCCGGATTAAAATCGGAAAGGTTGCCGAGCATATAGCGCGCTGTGTTGCGGATCTTTCTGTATGCGTCAGAAAGCTGTTTGAGGATTTCCGGGGAGATGCGGATATCGGCATGGTAGTCGGAAGAAGCGACCCACAGACGCAGGATATCTGCGCCGTACTTATCCACAATCTCCTGCGGCAGAATGCCGTTGCCGAGGGACTTACTCATCTTTCTGCCCTGACCGTCCACGACCCAGCCGTGTGTGACGACAGCCTTGTACGGCGCTTTGCCGCGCCATGCAATGGACGTGAGCAGCGAAGACTGGAACCAGCCGCGGTACTGGTCTGCACCCTCAAGGTACAGGTCAGCCGGCCAATGGAGATAATCGCGTGTATCGCAAACGGCAGCATGGGTCACGCCGGAATCAAACCAAACGTCCATGATGTCGCGCTCTTTTGTAAAGGAGGTGCAGCCGCACTTCTTGCACTTTGTGCCTGCGGGCAGAATTTCTTCCGCTTCCTTGATGTACCAAGCATCGGAGCCCTCTGCGCGGAACAGCTCGGAAACTGCGTGCATCGCATCCTTCTCGATGAGCGGCTCGCCGCAGTCCTTGCAGTAGAAAATCGGAATCGGCACACCCCAGCGACGCTGACGGGAGATACACCAGTCGTTGCGGTCACGGACCATGGAGGAAATGCGGTCTTCGCCCCAGCCCGGGATCCACTTTACGCCCTTGATGGCTTCAATCGCCTGATCCTTGATAGCGTCCACGGAGCAGAACCATTGCTCGGTCGCACGGAACAGAACCGGCTTCTTGCAGCGCCAGCAGTGCGGATACTGGTGGATGATCTTCTGTAAAGCGAACAGTGCGCCTGTATCCTCAAGGTGCTGTGCAATCGCCTTGTTCGCTTCCTCGGTCGTCAGGCCTGCAAACTGGCCCGCTTCCTCGGTCATCTTGCCATGGCTGTCCACCGGCACAACGATCGGAATTTCGGGATAGTGATTGTGGCAGACGTCATAGTCTTCGACACCGTGGCCCGGAGCCGTGTGAACGCAGCCGGTACCGCTTTCCAACGTAACGTGGTCGCCCACGATGACGAGAGATGTGCGGTCGATGAACGGGTGCGCCGTCTTCATATACTCAAGGTCGCTGCCCTTTAAGGTGCCAAGGATCTCGTAATCGGTCTTGCCCGCCGCCTGCATGGCAGATTCGGTCAGGGCCGTTGCCATCACATAGTATTCGTCGCCGGACTTTACAAGTGCATATTCAAATTCCGGGCCGACGCAAATCGCGACGTTTGCGGGGAGCGTCCAGGTCGTCGTCGTCCAGATTACGAAGTAGGTCTTACTCAGGTCTGCGCCCATCGGGGTCAAAAGGCCCTTGTCGTCCGTCACGCGGAACTTCACATAGATGGAGTGGCAGGGATCCTCTGCGTATTCAATCTCGGCTTCCGCCAGTGCAGTCTCGCACTCCGGGCACCAGTAAACCGGCTTTAAGCCCTTATAGATGAGGCCCTTCGTCGCCATTTCGGAGAAGATCTCGATCTGCTTTGCTTCAAATTCCTTGCGCAGGGTGACATACGGGTTGTCCCATTCACCGATGCCGCCAAGACGCTTGAAGGAGTTGCGCTGCTCATCGAGGTAGCCGAGGGCAAACTCGCGGCAGAGCTTGCGCAGCTCGATGTCGGAGATTGCGGTGGAATTCGAAACACCCGCTTTCTTTCTGGCCTTCAGCTCGGTCGGCAAGCCGTGGGTATCCCAGCCAGGAACGTACGGTGCCTTAAAGCCGGACATATTCTTGTAGCGAACGATAAAGTCCTTCAGCGTCTTATTCAGCGCTGTGCCGAGGTGGATATCGCCGTTTGCATACGGAGGGCCGTCGTGCAGAACATAAAGCGGCTTACCGTCGTTCTTTTCGAGAACGGTCTCGTAAACCTTGTCTTCATACCACTTTTCGAGCATTACCGGCTCGCGCTTCGGTAGGCCGGCCTGCATGGCAAAGTCGGTCTTGGGGAGGTTCAATGTGCTTTTGTAATCCATATATTGATCCGTGCCTTTCTGCTGGTTTTATCTTCTCTTAAATTTACCCTTTTTCTTGTCGCCTTCGTCTTCAACGCCGAACTCCAGCGTGCTGAAAAGGGCATCCTTTTCTTTCTGCAAAGATTCCGGGATGTCGGCGTAAGCGTTCAGATCAAGACCGATGCCGCTGAACTGCTCCTTAATGTAGGAGTCCTTGTCGTAAACAGGCTGCGGCTGTACCGGCGCCGGTACGGGGATCGGCTCCGGGACAGGTGCGGGAGCGGGCTTCGGCTCTGCGGGGGCCGGTGCGGGTTCCTCTTCGACCTGCTGTGCTGCAGGCACCGGGATTTCTTCTTCCGGCTCCTCAATCACTTCGGGCTCGGTGTATACCGGCGTCGGTTCCTCGGCGGGCGCTTTTTCCTCCTGCTCTTCCTCCGGCAGGTCAAACGTCGGAATCTTCTCAATCACGGCAAGGTGTTCTTTATAGATGCCGTAGAGCGATGCACGGAAGTTTGTCACCTCGCGCTTCATGTTCTCCAGCTCTTTCTCTTTTGCGGCGATCTGCTTTTCATAGGACTTCACAAGCGTTTCGGAGCGGCCCTTCGCATCTTTTACAAGAGCGTCCGCCTTCGCGTTTGCGTCGTTCACAATCTTCTCGGCCTTCGCCTTTGCCTCACGGATGGAAGCATTGCCAAGGCGTTGTGCGCTGAGGATTGCGTCCTTAATACCGTCTTCCTCTGCACGGTAAGACTCAATTTTTGCAGCCAAAATAGAAAGCTTCTCCTGCAGCTCGGCGTTTTTCGCCTGTAACTGCTGCACAGCGGCGGAATCATCCGTCTTGCGCGTTTTAATCTCTGCGTTTTCCTTTGTGAGCGCCGTTACGGTCTCCAAAACTTCATCAATAAACTGATCGACATCATCAGAATTGTAACCGGAAAAATTTGATTTTCTGAAGCTGACTTCATTGATGTCTTTAATCGATAACATGTGTGTAAGCCTCCTATATGTATTTTCTGCATTTCACAGATAAACGGCCCTTTTTCGTGACCGGGCCGAGCATATCAACAATAAATCGCCCGCAGCGGCGTATGGAGATGATGTCTCCTTCATTTACACGGTGCGAAACAGAATCCGTCTCCCTATGGTTGACGGAAACCAAACCCGCGTGCACCATCTGCGCGGCTTTTTCCCTGCCGGTGCCCGCCAAAAAGGCAACCAAGCAGTCTAAGCGTTCCGAAGCGACCACGCCGCCCATCGGCTGAAAGCTGTGCGCCTGCGGCAGCGGATCTGTAAAGCCCTTTGTAATCTGCACCCCCACCCGACCGATCTTATCGATCTGCGAAAGAAAGTGCGGCGCAAGCTCTGTTTTCACAAACAGCACGGCGCGCCCTTCTTCGGCCAGAATATCGCCGAGCGATGCACGCACCACGCCCTGTGCCAGAAATGAGCCCATAAAATCGCGGTGTGAAAGCGCATCCTGTCGGCGAAACTTCACCGTGAGCCCCGTCACCGGAAACTCCTCATCTAAGGGCTCCATATAATCCGGAAACACGCCCAAAACCGTTCGCTCCGCTTCGGGAAAACCACCGAAAAACCGGTAATTTTCCGCATGCGCACGGCGCAAATATTCTTCTGCGTACGCGCGCTCGGAAAGATCCAAAAAGCCCAAAAACGCCGGCCTTTTTTCGCCAAGGCGCAGGCAATCCTCTATTTTCGCTTCAAAAAGCTTGTCTTCCTGTGCGGCCATATCAGAACGTTACGCCGTTCTGTGCAAGATCATCGCGAATCTCCGCACCGCTCAGGCTCACGCCCGCAGGCGTGAAAATATACGTCTTCGCGGCGATGGGTCTCACCTCGCCGTGGTTCGCGTAAGAAGCGCCGCTGAGAAACGCCAGAATATAGCGCGCCTCGCCCGCGTTCGTCTCTTCAAAATTCACAACGACCGTATGGCCCTGGTTGATCTCATCCGCAATGCTATTTGTGTCGTCACGGAAAGAGTTCGGCTTAAACACAACCACCTGTGCGCCTGCGCGTGCGTGGTTAATGTTCACAACGCGGTTCGAGCTTGAAGAGGAGAACGAACGGCGTGCGGAAGGCTGCTCCTCGCGGCTGTCTGCCGTGGGCTCCGTGGCCTCGTCCTCGTAGTATTCATCATACTCGTCGTCGGGCGGGTTCCACATTTTCTGAAGCTTCTCTACAATGCCTGCCATATATTATACCTCCATTTTCTGCATAACAGGGTCGGTCAGCGCGTGTAGTCGCGCGGGCCGAAAAGCGAAGAGCCGATGCGCACCATAGTGGCGCCGCACTCGATGGCCTCCGCGTAATCGGAAGACATACCCATCGAAAGGCAATTCATAAATACATTATCTATTTTTTTGGCGCGGATGTCAATAAAAGATTGATGCATTTGGGAAAAATAATTGCATAGCGCGGATTTTTCCGCACAAATTGGTGGAATTGCCATCAATCCGTTCACCTGAATGCCCGGCAGCTCGGCAACTTCTTCCAATAACGCGGGCAGCGCAGCTTTTTCGATGCCGCCCTTGCTTTCTTCCCCGCCGATATTCACTTCAATGAGTACCGGCATTTTGCGGCCTATTTTCTCCGCAAGGCGGGAAATTTCCTTTGCAAGCTTTACGGAATCTACCGACTGGATGCAGTCGACCTTATCGATGATATATTTCACCTTGTTCGTCTGCAAGCGCCCGATGATCTGGCCGGAAACGCCCTTGTCCCAATCGATCTTTTCATATTTGTCCATGAATTCCTGCACGCGGTTTTCGCCGATGAAGCGCAGGCCGCAGCCGATGGCGTGGTTGATGACCTCCGCCGGCACGGTCTTCGTCGCCGCAAGAAACGTGATGTCCTCGGGCTTTCTGCCGGAGCGCACCGCTGCCTCCGCAATGCGGTTCGTGATGACCTTATAGTTTTCCTCTACGTCCCTAAAACGCTCCTCAAAGCATTTTTCCGTCATAAAGATCCGTCCCTTCCACAATGACTTCATCGTAAAGCTGTATCGTTCTCGAGGTGACAAGCTGCTCTTTTTCCGAGGAGGAAAGGTTCAGCTTGCACACGGCATAGCCGTCGATCGTCGCATCGGAGAATACCTGTACAAAGCGCACGCGGCTGCCGGACTTGATGTAAACACCCTTCACGTTCTGTTCCACATGCTCCGTCACATTGCCGTCCGTGTCCGTATCCGTCACGGTCACGTCCGCAAAGTGGATGGCCTTTTCGTTCACGAGCACACCGGCATACGACTGTAAATCGATGCGCAGCGGCTCTTTGCGCGCGGCGGCAAGGTCCGTGTTCATGTAAGAGCACTTCAAAATGACCACTGCGTCCCCGCTCGCTTCGTCCCTATTGATCTTCACGACCTCGGCCGGGATTGTCTCCGCCGTCGCAAACGGCATCTCCACCTTCACATTCGTCGTGCGGTCAAGCCGCACAAGGTCATTTTCATCGATGATGCACGCAATGTACCAGTTGAATTCCTTTGCCACCTTGCCGATGACCGTGCTGTCCGCATTGCTGCCCGCTTCGCCTTCTTCCAGCGCACGCACATCGCTTACGGTCAGCTGCTCCACATCGTCGATGTCCACCGCGTTTTCGTAGCCGTCCACCGTATGGATAAAATAACCGGAAGCCGGCGACGTTACCGTGCCGGTGCTTGAAGAGGTTGTCGTCTCCAGCGTTGCACGCTCCGATTTCAAATTCTCAATGTGCGCCACATAGCTCGCGGAATCCTCCGCGCCCGTCACAATCTGCTTTTGGCCCATCAAGAGGTACAGGTCGTTTTTATCGTTCGAGATCGACGAAAACGCACCGGATTTCAAATTGGAAAGCAGCCCTGTGACCGTTTTATTGATCTGGCTGCCGATGTTCTTCGGGTTCGAGGACGCGACCTCTGTGGGGTTCTCCAGCACGGCTAACCGCGTAAGCTCCTCGTCGATGCGCAGCATGCGGTTGTGTGCGGCGGCGTCCTCTTCCGCGGGGTACAACTCTGCTACCGTGCCGCCGAACGCCGTTTTCTCTCCGTCGTCGAGCGTGTAGTTCAAAACGCCGTCGTACCGCGAGTACACAAGCTCCTCATTGCGGATAATAAAGCCCGTGGTGTCGATGGATGCGGAAAGGTCAGCGTACATGGCCGTTTCCGTTTTAAATCCGGTGTATTGGCTTCTGTAAATCTGGTAGCCTACATATATCAAAAGCAAAATCGCCACGGCGATTGAACTGATTTTACGAAATAATGTGTTGCTTCCCATAGCGGGGCTTCCTTTCAGTCTTCAAAATGCGCGCGGGCTATGTCCTCTGCCGCGCTTATCAGGTCTGCCGGGGCATCAAAATCATCCGCAAAAAGCCACACGGCATCTTCCTCCCGGCGGAACCACGTCAATTGGCGCTTGGCATAGCGCCGTGTTTCCCTTTTTATATTTTCCTTTGCTTCGTCTAAGGAGCACTGCCCCTCAAAATACGGGAACAGCTCCTTGTAGCCGATGGCCTGCACGGAGGTCTGCCCCGGCGTGCCATACCGCTTAAAATAATCCTCGGCTTCTTTTAATAGGCCGTCTGCAAACATCTGCTCCACGCGCAGGTTGATACGCCCGTAAAGCGTCTCGCGGTCTCTGAAAGACAGCACCAACATTTTCCCGTCATACGGCGATTCCACCGCTTTCGAGTCCTTCGCCTGCTTCGAGAACGGCTCGCCCGTCACCATGCAGTATTCAAGCGCGCGGATGACCCTACGCGTATTATTCGGATGGATACCCTCGGCCCCCTCGGGGTCAAGCGCCTTTAAACGCGCATAAAGCGGTTCAATGCCGTCTGCCGCAAATTCCGCTTCCAAATTACCGCGGATTTCATCGTCACGGCTGTTTTCCGTAAACGGCACCGCCTTTAAAAGCGAGCGCGCATATAAGCCCGTGCCACCGACAAGCAACACGTTTTTGCCACGCGCATGTATGTCTTCGATCACCTTTCCCGCAAGCGCCACATAGTCACTCACGCTGAACGGCTCCGCGGGATCCTGAAAACCCATCAGGTGGTGCGGCACACCCTGCATCTCGTCCGCGGTCGGCTTTGCCGTGCCGATCTCCATGCCCCTATAAATCTGCATCGAGTCACACGAAACCACCTCCGCATGGAGCTTTTTCGCAAGCGTTACGGAAAGCGAGGTCTTGCCGGAGGCCGTCGGCCCGCACACCGCGAATACCTTGATTTTCTCTTGTGCTTCCGTCATTCCGGCGCCTCCTTTTGTTTACATAACTTTATAATAACACAACTTTCGCCCGTGTTTGTGAGCAAACCGTTAAACTCTGCCGAATTCTTTTTCCAGCGTTCGCTTTTTCAACATCACGTAGATCGGCCTGCCGTGCGGGCAGTAGCGCACATCGGGGTTCGCTTCCAGCTCCTCCGCAAGTGCAATGAGCTCCTCTTTTTTCGAGGCGTTCCCACCCTTAATGGCTGCGCGGCACGCAATGTTGTGGTACAGCCAGTCCATGTGCTCCGTCGTCGCGTCGGTCTTGTTTTCTTCAAGGTATCCCGCCATTTCGAGCACGGAGTCCTTGATGTCCGCACCGTTCAAATTAAGCGGCGCGCTGCGCACCAAAACGGTACCGCTGCCGAAATCCTCCACGTCAAAGCCCGCCTGCTCAAAAACACTCAAATTCTGCAAAACCGCCGTGTACTCGTTTTTGTCCATCGTCACCGTCACGGGCACAAGCAGCGTCTGCGCCATAGCGGCTTCTTCGCGCCGTTTGAGCTTTTCGTACAGCAAGCGCTCGTGCGCCGCGTGCTTGTCGATAAACATCAGCGTCTGCGCGTCGTATTCAAGGATGATATACGTGTCAAACACCTCGCCGATCACCTTATGCGCCGTGCGGGACAAATCACGCTCCGTCTCCGGCACAATGCGTGTTTCCGGCTGTGCGTTGCTTTCCGGGTTTTCCTGCACCGCTTCCGTCTGCACGGGTGTTTCCTCCCACGCCGGCGGCACGGGCTCCGTCTCGGGCGGCTGCGGTAAGGGCGGTTCTTCCGTTATCACTTCCGGCTTTGTCACCGGCTGCGGCTCCGCCTCCAAAACGCGCTCGATCGACGTACGAATACTTTCAAGCTGCGGCTTTTCCTCCCGCTCTGCGCTGTCCGAAAACGTACGCGGCATCGGCGGCATATCAACGGGCGGCTCATACGGCGCTTCCGCCTCTTTTTTGCTCGTGTTGATAACGGGCGCAGACTTCACGACCGGCGCAGACATCGGCTTCACCGTCTCCGTTTTCGGCGGCTGATTCAGCACCATTTGCTGCGGCTTTACGACCACATCCGGCTTATACGGGTCGACGGGCCGCCTTGCGTGCTGCGCAAGGTCAACGGACTTCATATCGCGGCTCGCCGTCACGGCGGATTTCACCCCGTGGTACACCGCATCAAACACCGGACGCTCGTTCACAAAGCGCACCTCCAGCTTCGCCGGATGCACGTTCACGTCGACGACCGACGACGGCAGCTCGATGTGCAGCACGCACGCCGGAAATTTACCCACCATAATCGCGCCCTTGTACGCTTCCTCCAGCGCCACACACGCCGTGCGACTGCGCACAAAACGCCCGTTGATGAAGAAATTCTGCATGCTGCGGTTCGGTCGGCTCGCAATCGGCGACGAGATATACCCGTGCACGCGAATGCCGCCCAAGGTATAATCCACCGGCAGCAAAGCGCCGGAAAACTCCTTGCCGAACACCGCATAGATCGCCGAGCTCAGCTTGCCGTCGCCCGGCGTGTGCAGCACTTCCTTGCCCTCGCGAATGAGGCGGAACGAGATTTCCGGATGCGAAAGCGCAATTTTGTCCATCAGTCCCGCCACGGAGTTGCCCTCTGCGGTGTCTTTCTTCAGAAACTTCATACGCGCCGGCACGTTAAAAAACAGGTCGCGCGCCGTAATGGTCGTGCCAAGTGGGCAGCCCGCGTCTTCGATCTCCACATCGCTGCCGCCCTCGGAGGAATAGTGCGTACCGATTGAACAGTCCGCCGTGCGCGTGATGAGGTCAACGCGCGACACAGCCGAAATGGACGCCAGCGCCTCACCGCGGAAGCCGAGCGTCAAAATCGCGTCTAAGTCGTCCTTTTCGCGCACCTTGCTCGTTGCATGGCGCAGAAATGCCGTCGCCACGTCCTCGCGCGCAATGCCGCAGCCATTGTCCGTCACACGGATATACGTCACGCCGCCGCGGCGAATTTCCACCGTGACAATCGACGCGCCGGAGTCAATGGAGTTTTCCACAAGCTCCTTAATGACGGAAGACGGGCGCTCCACCACCTCACCGGCAGCGATCAGCTCCGCGACCTGCTTTTCCAAAACGTGAATTTTCGGCATTTTCTACACCTTCCTTTCGTGTTAAATTTATTTCAGCATATTTGCAAGTTCAAACAAAATGTTCATGGATTCGATCGGCGTCAGCGTGTTGACGTCCAGGCTTTTCAGGCGGTTTAAAACCTCCGTGTCCTTTGTCAGCATCGTCAGCTGTATCGGTTCCTCCTGCTGCACTTTCACGGCGTTTTTCGGCTTTTTCACCATCTCGCCGCTTTCAAGGCTCTTTAACACCTCTTTCGCACGCCGCACCACCTTGTCCGGCACGCCCGCGAGCTTCGCGACCTCAATACCGAAGCTGTCGTCCGCGCCGCCGCGCACGATACGCCGCAGGAACGTGATGTCGTCCCCGCGCTTTTTCACCGCAATACTGAAGTTCTGCACACCGGGCAAAAGGTCTTCCAGCTCCGTCAGCTCGTGGTAATGCGTCGCAAACAGCGTCTTCGCTCCGCACAGCTTTTTGTCGTGTACGTATTCGATGACCGCCCGCGCAATGCTCATGCCGTCAAACGTCGAGGTGCCGCGGCCGATCTCATCTAAAACCAGCAAGCTGTCCTTCGTGGCGCTCTTCAAAATTTCCGCCACCTCGGCCATTTCCACCATGAACGTGGACTGCCCCGCCGCAAGGTCGTCAGAAGCGCCCACGCGCGTGTAGATGCCGTCCACAATGCCGATCTCCGCCGCGCTCGCCGGCACAAAGCAGCCGATCTGCGCCATGATGACAATGACCGCCACCTGCCGCATATATGTAGATTTACCCGCCATGTTCGGGCCCGTAATGATAGACACACGGTTCTGATTCGGGTCCATCTCAAGGTCGTTCGGCACAAACGGCGCGCTGCCCGTCAGCAGCGCCTCCACCACCGGGTGCCGGCTGTCTTTTAAATACAGCCTGCCGTTCGCCGTAATGGTCGGGCGCGTGTAGTCGTTCCGCACAGATACCGCCGCAAACGATGCCAAAACATCCAGCTCCGCAATCGCCTTCGCCGTCTCCTGCACGCGGGTCAGCTGCTCCGCAATCGTCCTGCGCACTTCTTCAAACAGCTTGCCCTCAAGTGCAATAGAACGGTCGTGCGCACCTAAGATGCGGTTTTCAAGCTCCTTTAATTCCTGCGTGATGTACCGCTCGCCGTTTGCAAGCGTCTGCTTGCGCACGTAGTGCTCCGGCGTCTTGTCCTTAAACGCGTTCGAAACTTCAAGGTAATACCCGAACACGCGGTTATACCCCACGCGCAGTTTCGGAATGCCCGTCGCTTCGCGCTCGCGCGCCTCCAGCTCGGCAATGAGCTGCTTGCCGTTCGTCATGTCACTTTTCACTTCGTCAAGCTCCGCGTTGTAGCCCTCGCGGATAATGCCGCCCTCACGGATCGTGTGCGGCGGCTCCTCCACAACGGCGCGGTCGATGAGTTCGCAAATATCGGAGAGCACATCCATGCGGCTGTCGATGTCGCGCAGCATCGTCGCTTTAAACGTCGCAGAAAGCGCTTTCAGCTGCGGCAAGCGCGTCAGCGCCGACCACAGCGCACGCAGGTCTTTGCCGTTTACAGAGCCGTACACCACGCGCGTCATAATGCGCTCCAGGTCAAAAATGCCCGTCAGCGCCTCGGTCACATCGTCTAAAAGCGGGCGGTTCTCAAACAGCTCCTCCACCGCGTTTTGCCGCAGCGTAATGCCCGCCGGGCTCAAAAGCGGCTGCTCGAGCCATGTGCGGATAAGCCGCTTGCCCATCGCCGTTTTGGTCTTGTCAAGCACCCACAAAAGCGAGCCGCGGCGCTCCTTGCTGCGCATCGTCTCTAGTAATTCAAGGTTTCGGCGCGTGTTTAAATCAAGCCGCATCGTCTTCGCCTGCGAATATATGCGAATTTCCTCCATGCGCTCCAAACCCGTGATTTGCGTGCGGCTGAGATACTCGAGCAAAGCGCTCAGCGCCGCCGTGATCTCCGGGAAATTCAAAACGTCGGAGCGTTCCAAAACCTCGGGGTGAAACTGCGCCTTCACCGTTTCTTCCGCGTACAGCGGTTCGTAAACCGCAAAATCCATGCACTCGAGTGACGCCGAAAGCTTATCGGAAATGAATTTCGCCACGTCCGTCAAATCGGTAAATTCCGGGTTGATGAGGATTTCGCGCGGCGTAAATCGCGACAGCGCGTCGATGACCGCGCGGGAAAGCGTCTCGCCCTTCTCCGCCGTCAGCGTCGTCGCCTCCAGCTCGCCCGTTGAAATATCCGCAAAGCAGATGCCCACCTTATCCCCCTGATAATACGCGGAAGCGATGTAGTTGTTCTTCGCCTCGTCGAGCATGCTGCTTTCCATAACGGTGCCGGGCGTGATGACGCGGATAACGCTGCGCTTTACGATGCCCTTTGCAAGCGCCGGGTCTTCCATCTGCTCGCAGATGGCAACCTTGTAGCCTTTTGCCACAAGCCGCGCGATATACGTCTCCGCGCTGTGGAACGGCACGCCGCACATCGGCGCGCGCTCCTCCTGGCCGCAGTCACGGCCTGTCAGCGTCAGCTCCAGCTCGCGCGACGCGATTTTCGCATCGTTAAAGAACATCTCGTAAAAGTCCCCAAGGCGAAAGAAAAGGAGCGTGTTCGGGTACTTTTCCTTCACTTCAAAGTACTGTTTCATCATCGGGGAATAATCAGCCATGCCCGGCCTCCATATCGTTAAGATTCAGTCAACAAGTGAATTACTACCAAAGGCAGATTTTTGTAAAGTAGGTGCGCGAGATGCGCCGTCAGATTTTTCGTCATGAGCGTATACGCCTTGCGTAGTAAATTCCGCAGGCAGGCTGACGCCTGTCAAGGACTTTACGACCGGTATGGCGGAAAAGATGCAAGCAGATCACGTGCAAACTTTGCAAAATTCTGCCTTAGTGGCAGCCACCGCCGCAGGTCGCACAGCTGCCGGTGCAGCCGCAGGCATCGGGATCGCAGCCATCCGGGTCCTGACCTTCCGCGCACATGGAAAGCACACCCGTCACGCGCTGCATCAGCGCATCAAACTCGTTCTTTGCCGCCTGATACGCCGCCATGTGCTCGTTCTGCATCACTCTGCCGTAAATCTCGCGCAGTTCTTTGTTGTACTGCTCGATAAGCTCCTCGCTGCGGTCTTCCTTTCCCGCCTCGTTGTTGATGGCCATGCGCTTTAAGTTGAATTCGCCGATGGCGTTCTGCAAAGCTTCGTCCTCGTTGCACTGCTGCTCCGCAACGCTCATGTTGATGTAGGTCTGGTCCTGCTGCAAAGCGCGGCCGAGTTCTCTTGTCAGTTTCATGATATCCATAGTAATAGCTCCTTAAAATAAATTATAAATTTTATTGTATTTTGAAAAAGCAATGGGTCAAAACCCGTTTTGCTTAGTCTACACATTCGCCGCGCAAAATCCAGTTGCGCGCTTCGGTTACTTTTACATTTTTGAATTCGCCGATCCATTCGTCTTCGCCGGGAAATTCCACAATGATGCTGCTTGCGGTGCGACCGCTGAGCAAACCGTTTTTCTCGTTGCGCTCTTCAATGAGCACACGCTCCGTGCTGCCCACCATGGAAGCGCAGCGCTTTGCGGCGATCTCCTCCTGTGTCTTCAAAAGCTCCGAGAACCACTGCGTTTTCTCCTTGTACGTGACAGGGTCTTCCATTTCGGCGGCTCTCGTGCCGGGGCGCGGCGAGAAAATAAACGTAAAGAGCGACGTGAACTCCACCTCGCGGATGAGGCTCAGCGTCTCGCAGAACTCCTCATACGTCTCGCCCGGAAAGCCGACGATAATGTCGGAGGTCAGCGACAGATCCGGCATTTTCTCTTTCGCATAGCGGATGAGGTCAAGGTATTTTTCGCGGTCGTAGTGGCGGTTCATCGCCTTTAACACACGGCTGCTGCCGGACTGGCACGGCAGGTGGATGTAGTGGCAGATGTGCCGGCTCTCCGCAATCGTGTCGAACAGCTCATGCGTCGCGTCCTTCGGGTGCGAGGTCATAAAGCGCAAACGGTAGTCGCCGTCAATCGCGTCAATGCGGCGCAGAAGCTCCGAAAAATTCACTTTCTCCGGCAAGCCCTTGCCGTAGGAATTCACGTTCTGTCCAAGCAGCGTAATTTCTTTGTAGCCCTGCTCAATGAGCTCGCGGCACTCGGCGACGATGGCATCCGGGTGGCGGCTCTTCTCCCGGCCGCGCACATACGGCACAATGCAGTACGAGCAGAAATTGTCGCAGCCGTACATCACGGTCACCCACGCGCGTGTGTTGCCGTCGCGGCGCACCGGCAGACCTTCAATGATCTCTTTCGATTCATGCCCGCGCAAAAAAACGCGCTTCGAGTCGGTCACGGCGGTGTACATCATCTCCGGCAGTCGGTGGATGACGTGCGTGCCGAACACGATGTTCACAAACGGGAACGACGCCTTAATGCGCTCCGCCACACGTTCCTGTTCCATCATGCAGCCGCATACGGCAATGAGCAGCGACGGGTTGCGGCGCTTCACGTTTTTCAGCGCGCCGATGTTGCCGAACACGCGGTCTTCGGCGTGCTCGCGAATGGCGCAGGTGTTGAACAGAATAAAATCGGCTTCATCTTCATTTTCAGTGAATTCAAAGCCCATTTCAGAGAGCATACCCTTAATGCGTTCGCCGTCCGCCACATTCTGCTGGCAGCCATACGTGCGCACAAGCGCCTTCGGCGCGCCGTGCATCGCGCGCACCTGCATGATCGCCGCAACGTCCGCCGTGTATAGCTTCTGCTTTTGCAGCTCGTCTGCCGTAACGGTGATTTCTTTATCCTTCAAAAAACATTCTCCTTTATCGCACGCAGACAAGCTGTCTGCGGTAAGCTGTCATAATGATACAGAGTATACTATATCACAAATCGGCATGATTCGCAAGGTGAAATCCACCGTTTCCCAATATTTACAATTTCGCAACACGTATTTCCCGCAATACGCAAAAACGGCGGCTCTAAAAATCAAAGCCGCCGTTAAACTTATTCGATTGTCACTTTCGTGCCGCCCGCGCTGCGCACGGAGAGCACATAGCAACTCTTTTCGCCAAACACGCTCTGCATCTCTGCCTTGAACGCGTCCAGCATATCGAGCGGCACATACGCCTGCACCGTGCCGGCAAAGCCGCCGCCGTGCACGCGATACGCGCCCTTGCCACCGAGGATCTTCGCAATAAGCGCCAACGCAAGGGACAAGCCCTGCTCCTGCGGATTCACAGCTGCGAACACATTCTGCAAATTCATCGCCGAGGAATGACCCGAGGCGATCACGCACTGCTTGAACGTCTCAAAGTCACCCGCTTTCAGCGCTGCCACTTCCTTATCCACCACGCGGTTGTCGTCAAAGAAGTGAATCGCACGCAAAATCGCGCGGTCGCCGACTTCTTTTCTGAGCTCGGGAATTTTCTTATAAAACTCCTCCTCGCTTACCTCGCGCAGCACTTCGCCGCCAAGCGCCTTCGCAACGCGCTTCATCTCCGCCGGAATGGCTGCGTATTCGCCGGTCAGGTCGGCATGGTTTCCGCCCGTATCGACGACGCACAGCGCATAGCCGTAACGGTCGAGGTCAAAATCGATCTTCTCAATCTTCGGCGCGGAAAGGTCTTTAAAGTCCATCGTCGTAAAGCCGCCCACACTCGCCGCCATCTGGTCGAGTAAGCCGGAGGGCTTGCCGAAGTACACGTTTTCGGCAAATTTTGAGATCTGTGCCGCCTCCACGGGGTCGATCGCGTCGTCATTATACAGGTGGCTTAAAATCGTCACCACAAGCACCTCAAACGCCGCGGAGCTTGAAAGGCCGGAGCCCTTTAAAACTCTTGAGGTCGTCACCGCGTCAAAGCCGCCCACTTCATAGCCGAGCGCCTTTAAGCGTGCGCACACACCGCGGATGAGCGACGCCGAGCGCTCCTTTTCCGCTTCCTGCACGTTAAGGTCTGCCGTATCGACCGTGTCCATCGGGAACCCGACGGATTTCAGGCGGATCACACCGTTCTCGGTCTTCTTCACCGCCGCAATAACGTCCAGATTCACAGCCGCCGCCAGCACCTTGCCGTTGTTGTGGTCGGTGTGGTTGCCGCCCACCTCGGTTCTGCCCGGCGCACTGAAATATGAAAGCGCATTAGCATCCCCGAACTCCTCCGCAAAGTAAGCGGAAAGCTCCTCATAACGCTTCTGCTGCTCGGTCGCTTCCGCGCCGTACAGTGTTTTTAAATCGATGACCATGTTGAAAAACCTCCCGGTTTATTTTTTGAGCATCTGTGTAAATTTTAATTTATGTACTTTAGATTCGATAAACGGGCGGAACCTTTCCAACGTTTCCTTTTCCATGTCTTCTTTTCTGAATACCATGGATTTGCCGTTATCAAAATACATGATGTAGTGCTGTCTGCTCTCGCCCACGTCGATCATGTGCTTGTAATCGACCTTGATGCGGTTGCCGTTTTTCATGTTGATGACGCTGTTCGTCATGAAAATAAGCGTCGTCTCCGTCAGGTGCATCACGGCAGGATTATTGTTGCGAATTTTAGAAAGCCAGCGCGTGCAGCGAATGACAACAATCAGCGTAATCGCCACATACATGATAAGCAGCGATAAAATGAAATTGCCCACGTAAAAATGCCCCGCGTTGAACACAAAGAGGAACGCGAACACGAGCGGCACGATGATAAACGCCGGGATGAGCCACTTAAAGCGCCCAAGCGTAGAGTAATAAATGAATGCCTTGTAGTCGTCCTCGCCGATCTGGCTAGTCACGCGGAATTCTTCTTTTTCCGGCGCTTTCTTTTCTTCCGCCTTCTTCTCCTTGTCCTTCGGCGTTTCCTTTCCCGTCAGCTCGCGGATATAGCGGTCAATGTCCTCATCGGTCTCCACGGCTTTTTCAAGCGCTTCGTCCGTTTTTCTTTCTTCTGCCATTATGCTTCGTTCCTTTCCGTGTTGTCCTCACCGTTTAAAAGCGTCAAAAGCTCCACTTCCGTCAATACGGGGATGCCCAGCGTCTGCGCCTTCGTAAGCTTGCTGCCGGCTTCTTCGCCCGCCACAACATAGCTCGTCTTTTTCGAGACCGAGCCGCTCACCTTTCCGCCCGCCTTTTCAATCAGCGCTGCGGCCTCCGTGCGCTTCAAATTCGGCAGCGTACCCGTCAGCACAAACGTCTTGCCGAGGAATTTCGTGTCCGTCGTGACCGCTTCCGCCGTCATGTTCACGCCCGCCGCTTTTAGCCGGTCAATGAGCTCTATCGCCGAGTGCCTTCTGAAAAATGCGTAGACCTCCTGCGCCATAATGCCGCCAAAGCCGTCTATCGCCGCAATCTGCTCCTCGTCCGCCGCAATCAAAGCGTCCATATTTCCGAACGCGCCCGCAAGCAGCTTTGCCGCCTTCGCGCCAATGTGCGGAATGCCGAGCGCAAACAGCAGCTTTGATAAATCGTTTTCTTTCGATTTTTGGATCGCCGCAACGAGGTTTTCCGCGCTCTTTTTGCCGAAACGATCAAGCGTTTCAAGCTCCTGTGCCGTAATGTCGTATAAATCAGCCGGCGAGTGCACCTGAAGCGCTGCGCTCAGCTGCTCCAGCGCCGCCGGTCCCAATCCGTCAATGTCCATCGCGTCGCGCGACGCAAAATGAATGAGGTTGCGCATCAGCTGTGCCGGGCACTGCGGATTCGTGCAGCGCGCTGCCGCTTCCCCCTCCACACGCGTGATAACTTCCCCGCACGAAGGGCACGTTTCCGGCAAACGGTACGGCACGGTATCCTCCGGGTTCGAGACCACGGAAACGACCTCCGGGATGATCTCGCCCGCCTTTCGGATAATGACGCGCGAGCCGATGCGGATATCCTTTTCCGTGATGAAATCCTGGTTGTGCAGCGTCGCGCGGCTGACCGTCGTACCGGCTAAGAACACCGGCTCAAACACGCCGGTCGGCGTCAAAACACCCGTGCGCCCTACAGCAACTTCTATGTCAAGGAGCGTCGTCTCTTTTTCCTCCGGCGGGTACTTGTACGCCTCCGCCCAGCGCGGGAACTTCGCCGTGCTTCCGAGTGCTTCGCGCTGAGAGAAGCTGTCCACTTTTACAACAGCGCCGTCAATCGGGTACGAGAACGTGCCGCGCTCGTTGCCGATCTCGCGGATTTTCTCGATTACCGTCTCTATGTCGCTCGTGCGGCAATAAAGCGGCGACACCGTAAAGCCAAGCTCGTGCAAACGCTTCAATGCGTCCGCGTGCGTCGTGATGGTCTCACCCTCGATGACCTGAATGTTAAAAACAAAAATATCCAGCGTGCGCTGCGCCGTAATCTTCGGGTCTTTCTGTCGAAGCGACCCCGCCGCCGCGTTGCGCGGGTTTTTAAACGGCTTTTCTTCCAAAAGCTCCTGCCGCTCGCACAGCCGCAAAAAGCTTTCGTCCGACATATATACCTCGCCGCGCACCTCCAAAAACGGCAGCGGCTCTTTGAGCGTCTTCGGTACGGATTTGATCGTACCGATATTCAACGTCACGTCTTCGCCCGTAATGCCGTCGCCGCGCGTAGAGCCGCGCGTGTATACGCCGTTCACGTATTCCAACGCCACGGAAAGGCCGTCGAATTTCGGCTCTACCACATACACCGGGTCGTCCACAACGGCGCGCACGCGGCGGTCAAAGTCGCGCAGCTCATCTTCGGAAAACGAGTCGTGCAGGCTCTCCATCGGCACGGTGTGCGTCACTTCCGCAAATGTGTTGTACCCCGCTGCGCCCACGCGGTTCGTCGGCGAGTCCTCTGTTTTCAGCTCCGGGAACGCCGCTTCCAAATTTTCCAAGCGGCGGTACAGCATGTCGTACGCATAGTCGCTGATCTCCGGCGCGTCCTCGGTGTAGTATTTTTTATTGTGATACTCGATCTGTTCCCGCAGCGCGTCAATCTGCTGCCGGGCCTGTTCGTGCGTCATAAGTTAAAACTCCGTGTCATTTCAAGATATTTCGATACTTGTTAGTATCTTACCACAAAGCGCGCGAAAATCCAACGGCTATTCACAATTTTTTATTCTGCGCGCACCACGCCGTACTGCGGCACGTCGCCCGCAAGCACCGCTTCATACACGGGGTATGCTGCCGTCACCGTCACAGGCTCCGCCCCGTCTCGCTCCGCCGTAAACAGCACCGCTTCAATATGCAGCACCGTTCGGTACGCCGTGCGGTTGATGCCCGCGCCCGTCAAGACGCTTTCAAACCGCACCGAAACCGCACTTTCCACCGAAAACCGCACGGGTATCTTCATCCCGCGCCCGTTCAAAAGCATCAGCCCCGTTAAATTTCCGAGCGGCACAAACGCCTTTGCCGTGCCGTTCAAGCTTTTCCGCAAAGCATCCGTCAGCTCCGCTTCCAGTACGCCGAGCGCATATGTAGAAAGCGCCGTCTCTGCCCCGTCCTTTTCGCAGACGGTCTGCGGCAGATACTCCGGCACCGTTTTCGCGATGCACTCTTGCGCGTGCGCCGTCAGCGCTGCCGTGCGCAGCTCCGCTTTCATCGCGGGCAGTCGCAGCTCGGCAAACACAAAAGCGAAAACGAGCAGCAAAAACGCCAACACGCGCCGTTTACGTCCGCGTTTATACCGTCTTCGGCGATACCGGTACATAAATCATCAGTCCTTTCCGATACGCCAGTATACGCCGAAAAGGACTGATCGTGCCTGTCTTATATTTTGTCTGCCTTTAAAAGCTTTTTCGCTTCCTGCATCACGTGCGCCGCAGGCAGACCGAAAATGTTGTTGTAGTCGCCCTCAATACTCTCTACGAACAGCGCCGCCGGGCCCTGAATGCCGTAGCCGCCGGCCTTGCCCATCGGCTCGCCGCTTTGCACGTAAGCCGCGATTTCGCTTTCTGTCAGAGGATAGAACTTTACCTTCGTCTCCTGACTGAACGAAACGCGCTCGCCGTGATACGCCATGCACACGCCGGTAAACACCGTGTGCACATGCCCGGAAAGCAGGTGCATGAAACGGTTTGCATCCGCTAAGTCTTTCGGTTTGCCGAGAATTTCGCCGTCTATGTACACCACCGTGTCCGCCGCGATTACAAGATCGCCACTTTCGCACTTCGGCAAAACCGCTTCCAGCTTGCGGCGGGAAAGCTCCTTTACAAGCGCGTCCGGCGCCTTCGGCCCGTTCGATTCATCGGCATTCGAGGCGATCACCGTAAACTCGATGCCCGCGCGTTCCAGAATCTCCTTGCGGTTCACGGAGGACGAGGCTAAAACGAAGCGTGCCATCAGCCGTTGTAGCCGTTCGGGTTCTGCGTCTGCCAGCGCCAGGAGTCCGCACACATGTCGTCCAGCGTCTTCTGCGCCTTCCAGCCGAGCTCCTCATATGCCTTCGTGCAGTCTGCGTAGCACTCCGGGATGTCGCCCGCGCGGCGCGGCTTGATCTCATACGGAATCTTGTGGCCGACGCACTTTTCAAACGCGTGCACAATGTCAAGCACAGAGTAACCCACACCGGTGCCGAGGTTGTAGATCTTCACGCCGCAGTGCGGATCATCGAATTTCTTGAGCGCCGCCACATGGCCCTCTGCAAGGTCGACGACATGAATGTAATCGCGCACGCCGGTGCCGTCCTTCGTCGGGTAGTCGTCGCCGAAAACACCGAGGCAGCGCAGCTTGCCCACCGCCACCTGCGTGATGTACGGCACAAGGTTGTTCGGGATGCCGTTCGGGTCTTCGCCGATGGTGCCGCTCTTGTGCGCGCCCACCGGGTTGAAGTAGCGCAGGATGATCGGGTTAAAATCCGGGTTTGCGTGCGCGTAGTCCTTCAAGATGCGCTCAATCATCAGCTTTGTCGTGCCGTAGGGGTTCGTCGTCGAAAGCGGGAAATCCTCGCGGATCGGCACGGAAGCCGGGTTGCCGTACACCGTCGCCGAGGAGCTGAACACAAAGTTGTTCACCTTAAACTCCGCCATCACCTTCAAAAGGCTCAATGTCGAAATGAGGTTGTTTTCATAGTAACGCAACGGAATCTGCACGGATTCGCCGACTGCCTTCAGGCCTGCAAAATGGATAACGGCAAAAATCTCGTCCTCCGCAAAGATCTTGCGCAGCGCGTCTTCGTCGCACACGTCCGCTTCAAAGAACTTCACTTTTTTGCCGCTCAAATTTTCAATGCGGTCTACCACCAGCGCCTTGCTGTTTACAAGGTTATCCACGATCGTCACATCGTAGCCCTTTTCAAGGAGAGAAATGCAGGTGTGGCTGCCAATGTAGCCTGTGCCGCCCGTAACCAAAATTCTTTTCATAAGAAACCGACCTTTCTGTCTTTCTGTCTTTCTGTCTGTACTGATTATACACAGTTTCCGCCGCTTTGTACAGTAGCATGCGTATCTTTTTTGATGCTTATTTATTTCGATTTTGTTGCTTCTTTTGCAATAGGCGTACAAAAAGCGGGCATACTGAAAAGGAAAGTCATGAAAAAGGAGTTGTTTTCCATGAACCGTACCGTCCGCAAAAACAGTCTGTTGTTCCTCGCCGGCAGCGGCCTTTATCCCCTTTTGGAAGTGCTGTGGCGCGGCTATTCCCACGCCTCCATGGCACTTGCCGGCGGCGTTTGTCTGCTGCTCATCAACGCCGTATGCTGCGAAAAAATGAAAAGAAGAAGCCTTCCGGCGCGCTGCGCCATAGGCTCCCTCATCATAACCGTTGTGGAATTTTTATTCGGCCTGCTCGTAAACCGCGTGCTTCATCTGCATGTGTGGGATTACTCCGCCCTGCCGCTCAACATCATGGGCCAGATCTGTCTGCCGTTTTCGCTCATCTGGTTCGTTTTAACGATCCCCGCAAGCGCCCTGTGCAAGCTCTGCTGCCGTCTTTCCGCCTTCCCGAAAGAGACAAAATCAGCCTCGGTCATCACAGACCCTTGATATATTTTTGGAACACCGGCAAAATGCCGATCTTGTCCGACGCCTGCAACGGCATCTGCGGGAACGCGTCATGACCCGGCATGTTGTTCGCTTCAATAAAGAGCGGGCCGTCTTTTGTGATCGCTACGTCCCAGCCGATGTAGCCCATCTGCGGCACTTTATGTGCCGCTTCACGGCAAATGTTCATCACCTTGTCCCAGTACGGAATCTGGTAGCCCTTGAGCAGGCACCCCGAACGCGGGTGGCGCTCATAGACGATGCGCTGCTTGTCGCACGCCGCGCACGCGATTTTGCCGGTCTCGAGGTCGATCGGCGAATACATGCCGCCGGCATTGATGTTATCCACCGGTCGGTCGCTGTTGCCCATGCGGATGCACGCGTACACCACGTTCGACACACCGTCGGAAAGCACCGTGTACACGCGGATGGTGTTGACGGATCCGGGGTTGATGCGGTTCATATCCGGGTGCTGAATGACAACCTCTTCGATCACGTCCGCGCCCTTTTTCTTTAAGTCTTCGTACATGGCGTCGAGCGTTGCGTAGTCGGCCTTTTTCAGCTTTTCCACACCCACGCCGCAGGAAGCGTCGTCCGGCTTGCAGATGATCTCGTCTTTGTCCTGCATAAAGTCCAAAAACTGCTCTTTTGTGCACTTGGAAAAATGCAGCCACTCGCGGTGCAAATATTCCGCAAACGTCGTGTAAAACTCGCTTTTATTATCAAAAATATGGTAATACGCGGGGTCGTTGAGGCTTTTTACAATGGAGTTATTGATGCCACGCGTCACATACGTCGCACGCTGCTTGTCATTCAGGTCATAAAACGCGCATAAAAGGTAATCTTTATAGCCCGCGCCGTACTTAAAGCCGCACTTGATGATGTCAAAAAACAGCCAAATACGGTTTTTACCGCTCACCTCATGCACCGTTTTCACCGTATCGAACAGCGATTTATAATCCATGTGCAGAATGCAGTGAAAAATATATTTCAGTCTTCCCATAAGCCGCCCCTTCTTACAGCCCCATCAGCTTTTTCTGCTTCTCTAAAATGCGTGCGCGGCGGCGCTCGGTCTCCTCCACGTCGATGGAAAGCGCACCGTCATCGGTAATCTTCAGCACGTCGCCGGCCTTTGCACCCTGCGGCAGCTCGCTCGTTTCAATGGCGAAGAACGCCTTGTCCTTGTCTTCGCAGATCGCGTAAATACCGTCAAATCGGTCGATGGTGATTTGTTTCATATCATCTGTTCCTTTCCGTAATACCTTTTATATAGCAGCGGGTTATTTCCCGTTTTCCGTGCAAATTTTCGTTTCAGCGCCGTCCGTCAAAATCGCAATACCGCCGTTTTCGTCCGTGCGGAAAATTTCAACGCCGTGATCGGCGAGCCGTTTCAGCGTCTCGTTTCGCGGCAGCAAATTTCTGTCTTCGCCCGAGGAGATTACCGCATACTGCGGCTGCACAGCTTCAAGCAATGCATCGCTTGTCGCCGAAGCGCTGCCGTGGTGCGGTACCTTCAAAACATCCGCCCGCAGCGTGTCGCCATATATATCCAGCAGCAGTCTTTCCGCTTTCTCCTCAATGTCACCGCAGAATAACATGGAAAATTCCTTGCAGCAAAGCTTATACACAAGCGAATTCTCATTCGTGCTCTCTAAATCTTCTGAAGGCGCGAGCACCCGAAATTCCGCCTCGCCGTAAGAGACCGTCTCCCCGGCGCTTACCGTTCGCACGGTTTGATCTTCCTGCAGCCCGGTCAGCTCCGTGTACATGGAGGTGACCACCTCCTCTGCGGGCACCTCCCGCAAAATTTGCGTCAGCCCGCCCACGTGGTCGCCGTCCGCGTGCGAGATCCACACGGCGCGCAGCTTTTGAATGTTTCGCTGTTTTAAAACGCGCAGCACGGTTTTCGCCTGCTCCGCTGTCGCGCAGTCCGAAAGCACTGCGCCCTCCGGCGTTTCGATTAAGATTGCATCCGCCTTGCCCACGTCGATGACATAAACCGTCAAATCGGCATCGGGCAAGCTCTGTGCAAACGGCAGCAGGCCGCATGCGCGGCGGAGCTCCGTCCACATCGCCCGTCCGGGCGGCGTGTAACAGAACGCCAAAAGAAGCAAAACAAGTACCAACGCGCCTGTGCGCACAAGCTTTCTGCCGTCCCGTGCACCGCGCTTTGTGTTACGCATCACCGGGGGTATCCTGCTTTTGCATGTTCATTTCCAGCCACTGCGCATAGGTGATGAGTACTTGGCGCGGCTTCGAGCCCTCGTGCGGACCCACAATACCCATCTGCTCCATCTCGTCGATGAGACGGCCCGCGCGGGCGTAGCCGAGACGCAGTCTGCGCTGCAAAAGCGACGTGGAGGCCTGACCCGCTTCAACAACGCACTTAATGGCTTCGTTCATCATCGGGTCACCGCTGCCCTCATCGTCATTGCTGCCGCTGTCGCTCGATTTTGAGCCCTCCACAGCGCTGCGCTCAATCTCCTGCGCAATGGAGTCGTCGTAAATAACGCTTCTCGAATTCTTCACGAAATCCACGACGGATTCGATCTCGCTGTCGCTGACAAAGCAACCCTGAATACGCAGCGGCTTCTGCGCGCCGACCGGCGAGAACAGCATATCGCCCTGACCGAGCAGCTTTTCCGCACCGCCGCTGTCCAAAATGGTGCGGGAGTCAATGGCAGAGGACACCGCAAACGCGATACGACTCGGGATGTTCGCCTTGATGAGACCCGTCACAACGTCCACAGACGGGCGCTGCGTTGCGACCACAAGGTGCATGCCGGCGGCACGCGCCATCTGCGCCAAGCGGCAGATCGCGTCTTCCACCTCGTTCGGCGCGGCCATCATCAGGTCGGAAAGCTCGTCGATGATGATGACGATCTGCGGCATTTTGTGCATGGGCTGTCCGTTTTCGTCCTGATAATTGTTCGCCTGCGCGAGGGCGTTGTAGCCCTTTAAGTCGCGCACGTTGTTTTCGGCAAAAATTTTGTAGCGCTTCAGCATTTCCGTAACGGCCCAGTTCAGCGCACCGGCCGCCTTTCGCGGGTCGGTGACGACCGGCACCAATAGGTGTGGAATGCCGTTATAAATGCCGAGCTCCACGACCTTCGGGTCAATCATCAAAAAGCGCACATCGTCCGGGCCGGATTTATACAGCAGGCTCACGATAAGCGAGTTGATGCACACGGATTTACCGGAACCGGTCGTACCGGCAATGAGGATATGCGGCATTTTGCTGAGGTCTGCCACCGTTACCTGACCGGCAATGTCGCGGCCAAGCGCCACGGTCAAGTGGCTTTTTGAAGTCACAAAGCTGTTCGATTCCACAAGCTCGCGCATGCGTACGATGGTCTTCACCTTGTTCGGCACCTCAATGCCGACGGCCGCCTTGCCCGGGATCGGCGCCTCAATGCGCACGCCCGTTGCGGCAAGGTTCATTGCAAGGTCATCGGCGAGATTCGTAATCTTGCTGATTTTCACACCGGCGGCAGGCTGCAATTCATAGCGCGTAACAGCCGGGCCGCGGCAAATATCGAGAATTTTGGTTTGCACACCGAAGCTTTTCAGTGTTTCCACAAGCAGCTTGCCGTTTGTCTGGAGCTCTTCGGTCTCCACGGCGGCATCTACTTTTTTGCCGGAAGCGAGCATCGTAACCGGTGGGAAGATGTATGAGCTGTCTTCCTCCTTCGGTGCAGATTGCGCAGGCTGGGTCTCCATGCGTTCTGCTTCCAGCTTCTTTTTCATGAATTCTTCCGTCGCCTTCTGCGCGTCCGCGGCGGCTTCCGCGCTGTGCGCGGGCGTCACCGGGGACGACCCCGGCGCAAGGATTGTCGGTGCGGCCGGCTGTGGCGCAGGCTGTGCATACGCACTCTGCTGCACAGGTGCAGGCTCCGGCTTTGCCGTCTGCGTAACGGGCGGCATAATCACCGGCGCTTCCACCGTTTCGCGTTCCACCGGCACGTGGGTCTCCGGCGTTTCAGCAGGCTGCGGCGCGGGGCGCACTTCCGCCTGCACCGGCGGCGTATAGGTCGGCTGCACATTTTGCGCAGGCTGTGCTTCACGCTCTAAGCCGGGCACGCGGAAATCCGGCACACGGCGGTTTTCGTCGATCAATGCGTTGATCTGTGCGGAGCTTTCGGTGTAATCGTGCAGCACTACGGGGTCGTTATCCGGCTCCGTGCGGCGCACACCGAAAAGCTGCTCCAAATACACGCGCGGTGTCTTTCCTTTGTTTTTCGATTCCATTTTACCATCCTCCGGGACAGAGCGCACCGGGTGCTGCGGCAAAACCGTTTCAAACGGCGATTTCTCCGCATTACCGCGCTCCTCTTCCAGAATGCGGCGCTCTTCCTTGCGCTGCCGCGCGACGTCGCGAATGACGACCGCCGGCTTTGCAATTTTTTTAAAAAAGCTCGCGAGCGACGTGCCCGTAAAGATGAGCACGGAGACGAACAGCAGCACGCCCGTGATGATGCGTGCGCCAAGCACTTCCGCGCACTTGACGAGCAGCTCGCCGACAAGGCCGCCGACAAGACCGGCCCCGCCCTGCTCCACGCCATGCATATATAAGATGCCGACCAGCTTAAAAAAACTCTTTTCCTTCGGGAAAAAGCTGCCAAACACATGCCCCGCCGTGCAAAACAGCACGACAATCACGACCATGAGTGCTAAACGCCCGCCGCGCAGCATGGTGGTCTGCTCCATCGTTTTGCTGACGGCGATATACCCCATCAGCACCGCAAGCAGGATAGCCCAGCCGCCGAACACGCCGCGCAGCACGTTGTGCACCATAAGCCACACGCTGCCTCCCGGAATGAGTACAAAGCACGCCGTTAAAATGGCCGCACCGAACCAGAGGATAGCTTCTGTCTGGTTGCGCTGGCGCAGCTGCTCTACACTGGGTGCGCTCTGTTTTGAAGACGTGCTCTTCCCTTTTGTGGAAGACGCACGCGATTTTGTATTGGTCTTAGAACCCGAGCTCCGGGTGTTTTTGGCAGCCGATGACTTCGCACCGCTTCTTGCTTTGGAAGCACTGCCCTTTGCTGTACTTTGTTTTTTACCCGCCAAAATAAACCTCCGGATTATAAATCACCGGATCAAAGCGGCATGCCGGTGAAAAGATTTGTGCCCGTGACCGCTTCGATAACGGAAACGATGAGCGTTATAACGCCGAGCACCAGCGTATAATAAGCGAAAACCTGCAATTTGTTCGTGGTGACAATCCACTTGAGCAGCTTGATGGCGAGGAAGCCGACAACAGCCGCCGTAACAACGCCTGCAATCATTGCACCGACGCCAATGTCGACCGGCTGGCCGATTGCATCTTTAATGGTGAGCACAGCTGCCGCCAAAATGGACGGGATGCCGAGCACGAAGGAATAATCGAGCGCTGCCTGCTGGTTGATGCCGCGCAGAAGACCTGCCGCCATGGTGGAGCCGGAACGGGAAAGGCCCGGGAACACCGCCGCCGCGCACTGCGTGACACCGACGCAAATGGCGTCTGCCGTGTGGAACTTTGTGCGGCCGCGAATCTCGCCGACTTTGCCATCCTTACGCGTAAAGTGATGTACCTTTGCACCCTTGGAAGCACGGATGCCGAGGAACAGCAGGGCGCTTGTCATGAGGAGCGCAAAGCCCTCGATCCAAATCGTCGAATCCGAAGCCCACAGCTCCGAAATATCTTTTAACTTCATGCCCGTGCCCGGAACCGGCAGGAACAAAAGGAACAGCGGGATAAGGCCGATCATGAGCATCATCAAAAGTCTGCGGTCATGATCCATTTCTTTCCACTTGAATTTGCCGCGGAATACGTCTGCAACGAGCGAAATAAACGCCTTAATGAGCCGCCAGATGAGCTTATAATAGACGGCACATACGGCGATGAGCGTGCCGAGGTGCAAAAGAATGTCAAACAGCAAGCTGTCTACCTTTACACCCATGATGTGCTGTGCAAGCGACAAGTGACCGCTGCTTGAGACGGGCAGAAACTCTGTTGCGCCCTGTACAATACCTTGAATGATTGCTTCAAAAATAGACATTATGTAATCTCCTTTTCTGCGGATAATTTGGTTTTGTTCGGTTTTATCGGTATAATTATACGATAAATAAAAAGTTATGTAAACGGCAAATGCCGTTTTTAGAGTGGTTTTTTGCCTTTTCTGGGCTTTGCACGCTGCTTATTCTTCTCTGCAGCAATCATTTTGTCGAGGCAATCCATGGCATCGTGCAGGCTGCCGAGCGTATCAATAAGCCCCTCTGCCACAGCTTCATCGCCGTCCAGCACCGTCCCCACGTCCATGACGAGCTCCTGCGTATTCATGGCGAGCTGCATAAAGCGCTCATAGGAAATGCCGGAATTTGCCGTGACGAAATTCGTAATGCGGTCCTGCATGCGCTGAAAATACTCCAGCGTCTGCGGCACGCCAAGCATCAGGCCGCTCATGCGCACCGGGTGAATGGTCATGGATGCCGAGGGCGCGATGAACGAGTGCTTTGCCGCCACCGCAAGCGGCACGCCGATGGAATGTCCGCCGCCGAGAACGAGTGACACCGTGGGCTTGCGCATGCCGGCGACAAGCTCTGCAATGGCAAGACCGGCCTCCACGTCGCCGCCGACCGTGTTTAAAATCATGAGCAGGCCGTCGATGTTCGGGTCCTCCTCCACGGAGACGATCTGCGGGATCACGTGCTCGTACTTCGTCGTTTTGTTCTGCGACGGTGCGACGTAATGCCCTTCAATCTGTCCGATGACGGTGAGGCACTGGATGGTGTGCTTTCGGTTTTTGGTAACGACCGCGCCGCCCTCGCGGATCTGCTTCTGGCGGTCGGAAAGGTCTTCGTTTTCTTCTTCGGCTTCGTCCGTTTCCTGCATGGAAAAAGACGAGTGTTTCTTTGTGCTTTTCATGCCGCAGCGCTCCTTTTGAATAAGATGCGCTTAGTTTTCACAGAAAATGCGGAATCATACGCGGCACAAACTTTCACGTATATCAGTATAGCACGCTTTTACGCATCCTGCAAGGGCAAAGCGCAAACATGTCCGCCGATGTTCTGTAAATACATAGTATGCACGTTTTGCAGGGTTTAACTGCACTTCCTGCAATTTCATGCAATTTATTCACAATTTACGATTGACTTTTCTTGCGAAATATCCGATAATGATAGAAACAGCGTCACATTCTCCCCCCGTGACACGGAGCTTCGCGGTGCAGCCGCAGAAAGGTAAGGCTTTGAAATGTCCGATTTTACAAAGATCCCCATGAAAACGCCGCTTGTGGAAATGGACGGCGACGAGATGACCCGCGTCATCTGGAAAATGATCAAAGATATTTTGCTGACCCCCTATGTTGACCTGAAAACGGAGTATTATGACCTTGGTCTGGAGCACCGCGAGGCGACGAAAGATCAGGTTACGATTGATTCCGCCGAGGCAACGAAAAAATACGGTGTGGCTGTAAAGTGTGCGACCATTACGCCAAACGCCGCGCGTGTGAAGGAATACAACCTTACAGAGATGTGGAAATCGCCGAACGGTACCATCCGTGCCATTTTGGACGGCACGGTGTTCCGCACGCCGATTTTGCTGAAGGGCATCACGCCGTACATTCCGACGTGGACAAAGCCGATCACCATTGCGCGTCACGCGTACGGCGATCTGTATAAGAACGTCGAGATGCGCGTGCTGGAAAATGCAAAGGCTGAGCTTGTTGTGACAAAAGCGGACGGCACTGAGGAGCGCGTGACTATCCACGAATTCAAAACGCCGGGCGTGATTCAAGGTTTACATAATATCGACAAGAGCATTGAGAGCTTTGCACGCTCCTGCTTTAATTACGCGCTGAGCATGAAGCAGGACCTGTGGTTTGCGGCAAAAGACACGATTTCGAAGACCTACGACCACCGCTTTAAGGATATTTTCCAGGAAATTTACGACGCGGAATATAAAGAGAAGTTTGAAAAAGTCGGCATTGAATACTTCTATACGCTGATCGACGACGCCATTGCGCGCGTGATTCGCAGTGAAGGCGGCTACATTTGGGCCTGCAAAAACTACGACGGCGACGTGATGAGCGACATGATCGCGACGGCGTACGGCAGTCTTGCCATGATGACCTCCGTGCTCGTCTCCCCGGACGGCGTTTACGAGTATGAAGCCGCGCACGGTACGGTACAGCGCCACTACTACAAATATTTGAAGGGCGAAACAACCTCCACAAACTCCGTCGCAACACTGTTTGCGTGGACGGGCGCGCTGCGTAAGCGCGGCGAGCTGGACGACCTGCCGAAGCTGAGCGCTTTTGCGGACAAGCTTGAAAAGGCAACCTTGCAGACGATTGAAGAGGACGGCATCATGACCGGTGACCTTGCGGCGATGTCTACCCTGCCGAATGCAAAGAAAGTGGACACCGAGGGCTTCCTCCTCGCGATCCGCGATCGTTTGGAGCAACTTCTGTAACCCGACATTGATTTGAAAAGCGTGGGCGGCCTCCCTCCTTTTTAGGGTCTGGCCGCCCGTTTTTCTTTTCTTATTTATAAAAAACACTTGCACAGGTCTTTATGATGTGCTAAAATTTTGTCAAACGAGGTGATGATATGCAGAAGAAACCGTATATTTCCATGCCGGTCATTCGGCGCCTGCCGCGCTACTACCGCTTTTTGCGGCACTTGGACAAGCGCGGGGTGACGCGTATTTCCTCCAAGGAGCTTTCCGAAAAAATGGGCTTCACGGCTTCGCAGGTGCGTCAGGATTTCAACTGCTTCGGCGGCTACGGCCAGCAGGGCTACGGCTACGGCGTGCACCAACTTTGCGAGGAGATTGGCTCTATTTTGGGTGTGGACCGTGCACACAAGTGTATTTTAATCGGTGCAGGCAATTTGGGCAAGGCCATTGCGACGCACATTTCTTATAATTCCGCGGGATTTGATCTCATCGGTATTTTTGACAACAGCGAACAGGTCGTGGGCCAGCAGATTGCTGACCTGCGCGTACTCCCCGCTGCGGGCATCCGCCGCTTCTGCTCGGAAAACGCGCCCTTGATGGCGATTTTGTGCGTGCCGGACAATGCCGTGAAATCGGTCGTGGAGCTGCTTTATGACATCGGCATCAAGAGTTACTGGAATTTCAGCCACTACGACATTGCCCTGCGCTATCCGGACACGATCGTGGAAAACGTGCATCTGAACGACAGCATGATGACGCTGTGCTACCGCGTGACCGAAAACGAAAAAAGTTCTTAAAAGTCAAAAAATAGCTGTTGACAATTCAGCTGTATCATGCTATAATAATTGAGCCGGCAAACGAGACGGCAAAAAGAATATGCAGGTATGGCGGAATTGGCAGACGCGTATGGTTCAGGTCCATATGAATGCAAGTTCATGCAGGTTCAAGTCCTGTTACCTGCACCAAAAAGACCATTGTCGAATGACAATGGTCTTTTTTCAACGAAATTCGCCTTACGGCGAGTAAACTAACAACCTTCGGTTATCGTGAAATTGCTTCGCAGTGAGCTGCGCTGCGCGCGTTAAGAGCGAAGTTCCTTTCACTTTCTGCATACGCGAAAAACTTCACAAATACGGCAGCACTCATTTCATATTTTGCAAAGCGAAATATATCACTAACCCCACCGCCCATAAAGACAAAATCTTATCTTTGCGGGCGGCGGGGTTTTATCATCTCTCCCCCATCACCGCAGCCGTAACGGCTTTAGCTAAGCGGTTGACGGCTTCGGTGATGCAGGCGTCGGGAATTTCGGAGTAGCTGATGACGAATGCGGTCTGCGGGTTTACGGGCGCTGTATGGTAATACGCCGAAAGCCCGGTGACGCGCACGCCGTTTTCCGCCGCGCGGAGGGTGATCTTTTCGGCGGGCACAGGTCCGCAGACACGCAGGAGAAAATGCAGACCGGCGTCTTCGGCATCAATTTTTGCAAGCTTTAACAAACCGCAGCGCTTCATCTCTTTTAAGATGAGGTCTTTTTTTTGCTTATAACGGATGCGCATGCGGTTGATGTGCTTTTCAAAATAGCCCTCGGAAATGAATTTTGCAAGCGTGTACTGCTCGAGGTTCGAGACCGTGCACGCGTAAAACCCAAGATTTTTGTAAAATGCTTCGGCGAGCGCTGTGGGCAGCACCATGTAGCTGATGCGGATGGTGCTGGCAAGGCTTTTTGAAAACGTATTCATGTAAATGACGCGGTCGGCGGAATCGATGCTCTGCAGCGCCGGGATAGGCTTGCCGGTGAGGCGAAACTCGGAATCGTAATCGTCCTCGATGATGTAACGGTTTTCGCTCTGCGCGGCCCAATCGAGAAGCGTGTAACGCCGTGCGATGGGCGTGACGATGCCCGTCGGGAAGTGGTGCGACGGCGAAATGTGCAGAATATCCGCGCCGCTTTTTTCGAGCGCTTTGGGGTCTATCCCCTCTTTATCCATCGGCGTGAAACGGTACTGCACACCGTAGCTCTCGTACACCTGCGCAATTTTGCGGTAGCCGGGATCTTCGAGCGCGTAGACCTTATCGAATCCCAAAAGCTGGATGAGAAGCCCGTAGAGGTACTCCGTTCCGGCGCCGACGACGATGCAGTTCGGGTCGGCATCGATGCCGCGAAACTCCCTAAGGTGCTCAGCGATGGCGCACCTTAGCTCGAACACGCCGCCGCACGGGGCGTTTACCATAAGCTCGGCGCTTTTTTCCGAGATGATCTCGCGCATGAGCTTCGCCCATGTGGCAAACGGGAAATTCTGCGGGTCGGTGCGGCTGCTGGAAAAATCCGCAAAATATTTCGGCGGTACGGGCATTTGTGTGCGGGGACTCTCTTTTTTCTGCGGCGCGGTGCTTTTTTCCAGATTGGCGGCAAAGAAGCCTTTTTTCGGCAAGGCGTAGACGTACCCTTCCGAGACAAGCTGCGCATAGGCGTTTTCGACTGTGATGACGCTGACGCCGAGGTTTTCCGCAAAGCTGCGCTTAGAGGGCAATTTCGTGCCGGGCGTGATCTTGCCCGTCAGAATGTCCTCACGGATGCACTTATACAGGTACATATAAAGGCTTTCGGAGCCGATTTTTGAGAAAGAATAGGTGAGCATGTAGGTTCTCCGTGATCTGTCGCGTTTTAATTTAGTATAGCGGACTCTTGCACAAATGTCAAAGCCATGGTATGATGACCTTGAAACGGAGGAAATTGCATGCCGAACGAAGCGAAGCTTTTATATGACGCGCTCCTGTATGAGAACGGGCACCTGCGCCGCACACAGCACATTTTAAAGGTATACGGCCTTGCGAAAATGCTAGGTGAGTTGGAAAATCTTCCCACCCAAGAGCAGGAAAATCTGCGCGCGGCGGCGATTTTGCACGATATCGCGATCAAATTTTGCAAGGAAAAGTACGATGACGGCTGCCCCGCGAATCAGCGCAAAGAAGCACCTGCGTTGGCGCGAAAATTTCTGACGGCTTGTAGCTACGCGGAAGAAGATCTGCCACGCATCACCAAGATGATTGTTCTGCACCACTGTTACGACAAGATCGACGGCAAGGATCTGCAGCTTCTCGTTGAAGCCGACCTCATTGCGGGCTGCACGGAAGAAGATGATCCTTCTGCCCACGCAAAAGCCGTGCGGCGACTGTTTAAATCCTCTTCGGGTCTCGCCCTGCTCGACACGTTTATAAAAGAATAACGAATAATTTGACCCGCCGAGGCGTATATTCCCCGACGGGTCTTGCTTTATGGTTCGTTCGGTGCGGCGCACGGCGACCAGTTTAGTTCTGCGTTTGCCACGCGGCAATAGCGTGTAGTTTGTGCATAGCCGCCGTCTCCTGCGCAGTCACTGCCGTCTTTGTTTACAGCCGAGACCCAATAGTGTTCGCCGTCAAAGTACCATTCGCGCAGTGTGAGGTCTTCGTTTTGCAGCGGGACTGTGCCCTTTTCCCAGCCGTTTTGGGTGGAAAAGCGGTAGGCAATGTCGCCGAACGCAAACAGAAACCCGTCTGCTTTTGCGGTATAGCTCGGCACAAAACCGGCTGTGCTTTGCTCGAAATCGGCGACTTCAGTGCAGGTCTCGCCGTCAATTTTCGCGAGTACACTGTAAATCGGTTTTTCGCCTGCGTCTTCACCGAAATCGTATCCGTAAAAATACAGGTAGTCACCCTGCACAGCGAAGCTGATGTTTCTGTTCTCCCAGTTTGCGGTATCAGGATTTTGCAAGCACGCAGACAGATCGGCAATATTTAGAAGCGTACCGCTTTCCTCATAGGTGTGAACCGACAACTGCGATGGGTTTTCCGCAGACTGCATGAGCACGGAAAACCCATGCGCGTTTGCGTCTGCAGCAAGACCGAGCACTTTACATACGCCATTTTGCGCATTGTAAACAGTGTTCACCTCGGCGGTTTTGGGGTCGAGAAGCAAAATTTGCCCGCCTTTTTGGAGGAGCAAATGCTCTCCGTAGGCGCAGAGCGTCAAGCCAATACCAGTCGTTGTATCGGCTACGCGGCAGTTTTCGGTGCCGATTCGCTGCATGGTTTTCGCGTTCAAATCGAAATCATAGAGCGCGAGTTCGGCGTCTTTATCGGGCATATTCCACCAGTTGCCAAGCGGAATCATGCGGTAAACGTGGCTGCCGATGACCGCTTCTGCGCTGTCGGTCGGCTCATAGTACATGCGGTTCAATGTGCCAAGCAGCGTTTCTTCACCGTTTTTTAAATCTTTGCAATAGTACGAAACACGCGTCACGTCGCCATTGTCGTTCCGCGCGCGACGGTCGAACAGGAGCATGTCGCCGACAGGCGTAATGCCGCACGAGGACGAAAATTGCCCTGTTTCATGCCCCGCGGCAGTATAGAGAATCGTCTGCGTTTCGGCTTCCGTCACCGGCTTTGGCGGCTGCGCACAGCCGGAAAGAAGCAGGCAAAGCGAAAGCGTGAGCGCAGCAAAAGCCTTGCGCTCTTTATTTCCCCTGCCCATAATACGCGTTTGCGCCGTGCTTGCGCAGGTAGTGCTTATCAAGAAGCTCCTGCTGCATAGGAGGAATCGTGGGGTCAAGCACGAGGTTGTGCCATGCCATGAACGCGAGCTCCTCGAGGACGACAGCGTTATGCACAGCGTTCATGGGGTCTGTACCCCATGTGAACGGGCCATGGCTGTGGACGAGCACGGCGGGAATGTCGTCCGGGGACTTATCCTTAAACGTCTCGATGATGACGGTGCCGGTCTCCTTTTCATAAGCGCCGCCGATCTCCTCGGGCGTCATTTTGCGCGTGCAGGGAATTTCGCCGTAGAAATAATCGCCGTGCGTGGTGCCGAGCGCCGGGATGCCGCGGCCGGACTGGCTGAACACGGTCGCCCAGCGGCTGTGCGTGTGGACAACGCCGCCGATGTTCGGGAATGCCTTGTAGAGCTCGACATGTGTGGGCGTATCGGACGACGGGTTAAGGTCGCCCTCCACCTTTTTGCCGGTGTTCACATCGACGAGCACCATGTCCTCGGGGCGCAGGAGGTCGTACTCCACGCCGCTCGGCTTAATGGCCATGATACCGCTTTCGCGGTCGATGCCGCTGACGTTACCCCACGTGAACGTGATGAGCTTGTATTTCGGCAACAGCATATTTGCCTTGTAGACTTCTTCTTTCAGTTTTTCCAGCATGATGTTCTCCTCCTGTATCCGGTCAAATGAGTTTATAAAGCTTTGCGCCGTGCGGCTCTATTTTAGCGGAAAGCGTTTTTGTGAATGCGGTCTTCTCCCCACTCCAGATCTCCTCGGCGTGCGTTTTATCGGTGAATTCCGACAGCTCGGCGCTGACAACGGCGCGGTTTTCCGTGAGGTTGAAAAGTGCGATATACGGCGTGCTGCCTACGAAATTGAGCCACGCGGCTTCTGTTTCGTCGCGGAAAAGCTGCAAAGGCGTGGTGCCGTTTTGGTTGAGGTTTAAAAGCTCGTCATTTGTGAGCAGGCTCAGCGTGAACGCGTCATTATCGCGCATTTCGCCGCCTATGATGAGCGGCGAGCGAAAAATGCCCCACAGCGTCATCATGGTGATCTGCTCGGCGTGTGTCAGGTTCGTGTTGTGCCCTATGCCGTCCGCCGCGATGGTGATATGCCCGAGCGGCAGCATATCGCAGTCCGGGAACTGACCGGGCTTTACGTGCGCCTGCCAGCGCTCGCACCGCCAGAACATTTCTTTGAGGGAGTCCCAATTATCCCAGAAATCGTCCGTGATGCGCCACATGTTCGCGTTTTTCGCAAGATGCCATGCTTCTTCCAGCACAGCCGGACCGGGCGAAAGGCTGAGCACCATATCGCGCCCGCAGCGGTCAATGGCGCGGCGGATCATCTCGATCTCGCGGCGCGCGGAATACGGCTCGAACGGAGTGATCTTCACGTTGCAGATGTCATCGACCTTGACGTAATCGACGCCCCATGAAGCGTAGAGCTCAAAGATAGCGTCGTAGTACGCTTGTGCGCCGTCACGATCAGCGTCAACGCCGTACATATCGGTGTTCCACGCGCAGATGGAGTTTGCGTGCGCGATGTCGCGGCAAGTGACGTTCGTGCCCTTTACAGGCAGGGCGCGATGCACGGCGAGACGCGGTACGCCGCGCATGATGTGAATGCCGAATTTCAGACCGAGTGCGTGAATCTGGTCGGCGATGGGCTTAAAGCCCGCGCCGTTTGCGGCGGAAGGGAAACGGTTTTCCGCCGGGATGAGGCGGCCGAATCCGTCCATGCACAGCTCTGCGAAACGGTTATACTCCCAGTGGCGCTGCCCGGCCTCCGGCTCGTACCACTGAATGTCGCACACGACATACTGCCAACCGTGCGCTTTTAAGTGCTCTGCCATATAACGCGCATTGCCCAAAAGCTGCACTTCATTGACGGCGGGGCCGTAGCAATCCCAGCTGTTCCAGCCAAGCGGCGGCTTTAAAGCGACGCGATCTTTTTTGTAATGCATAGTGTATCCTCCGTAGGAAATAAGCTCAGTTTCATTATAGCAACTTGTCTGCACAAATCAAGAGCAAAAAAGAGACTGCGCAGGTTTTGCACAGTCCCCTTTGACTTCGTTTGAATTACTTTTTAAGCAGCTTTTTGAGGCGCTCCATGGCTTCCTGTGTCTTTTCCAGCGTACCGAACGCGGTAAGGCGGAAGAAGCCCTCGCCGTTTTTGCCGAAGCCGCTGCCCGGCGTGCCGACGACCTCGGCTTCGTTTAAGAGATAATCGAAGAACTCCCAGGAGGTCATGCCGTCCGGCACCTTATGCCAGATGTACGGGGAGTTTTCGCCGCCGGTGAACCACACGCCCATCTCCTTGAACGCATCGACCATGACCTTGGCATTCGCACGGTAGTAGTTGATGACGTCCTTCACCTGCTGCTGGCCTTCGTCCGTGAAGACGGCCTCGGCGGCGCGCTGGGTGATATAGTTGACGCCGTTGAACTTTGTGGCCTGACGGCGCGCCCACAGCGTATTGACCTTGGTGCCGTCCGAAACAAGCTCATCGCAGATAACGGTATAGCCGCAGCGCACACCGGTGAAGCCTGCGGTCTTCGAGAACGAGCAGAACTCGATGGCGCACTTTTTCGCGCCCTCAATCTCGAAAATGCTGTGCGGGAGATCGTCATGCGTGATGAACGACTCATATGCGGCATCAAACAGGATGACAGCGTTGTTTTTGAGCGCATAATCGACCCACGCTTTGAGCTGTGCTCTGTTATACACGGCGCCGGTGGGGTTATTCGGCGAGCAGAGATAGATAATGTCGGCCTTGACGTTTTCATCCGGCATACCGAGGAAGCCGTTCTGCTCGTTTGCGTCGAGGTAGATCACCTTTCTGCCGGACATGACGTTCGTATCGACATACACGGGATAGACCGGGTCCGGGATGAGGACGGTGTTATCGTCTGCGAAGATATCGACGATATTGCCGACGTCGCTCTTTGCGCCGTCGCCGACGAAAACTTCGCTGAGCTTTAATGCCACGCCGCGCTTTGCGTAATAGCCTTGAATGGCTTCACGCAGGAAATCATAACCCTGATCCGGCGAATAGCCGTGGAATGTCTCCTTGTGTGCCATTTCATCCGTTGCTTTGTGCATGGCGTCGATGACGGCCGGAACGAGCGGCTGGGTAACATCGCCGATGCCCATGCGGATGATGTGGTTATCCGGATGCGCCTCCGTATAGGCGGCGACTTTCTTTGCAATGGTCAGAAACAAATAGCTTTCCTGAAGGTTTGCGTAGTTTTGGTTGAGTTTCATGCCGGTTTCTTCCCTTCTTTTTATACTTGGACCTTTTATATTTTCATTACCGTCTCTTATGCGTTCTTTTCCCTCTTATGGAGTGATGCGCCGACAAAGCCGAGGAATAACGGATGCGCCTTATTCGGGCGGGACTTAAATTCCGGGTGGAACTGCACGCCGATGCAGAAGTCGTTCTGCGGCACTTCCACGGTCTCGACGATCCTGCCGTCCGGCGAGGTGCCGCTGATGACCATGCCTGCTTTTGTGAGCGTCTCTCTGTAATCGTTATTGAACTCATAGCGGTGGCGGTGGCGTTCATCAATATGGGAAACGCCATAGCAGCGCGCCATTTGCGTGCCCTCCGCGATCTCGCACGGGTAGCTGCCGAGGCGCAGTGTGCCGCCCATATTGACAGTGCTGGACTGGTCCGGCATGAAATCAATAACCTTATTGAGGCCGTACTCGTCGAATTCGCCGGAGTTTGCATCTGCGATGCCGCACACGTGGCGGGCATACTCGATGACGGCAATCTGCATACCGAGGCAAATGCCGAGGTACGGGACGTTGCTCTCTCTTGCGTACTGTGCGGCATAGATCATACCCTCGATACCGCGGTTGCCGAAGCCGCCCGGCACAAGGATACCATCGCAGCCCTTGAGCATTTCGGCAGCGTTTTCCTGCGTGATGAGCTCGGAATCGATCCAATTGATTTCGACCTTCGTACCGTGCTCATAGCCGGCATGGTTGAGTGCTTCGACGACGGAAAGGTATGCGTCATGCAGTTTGATATATTTGCCGACAAGGCCGATGGTGACGGTCTTTTTGCGGCCGCGGATCTTCTCTACCATGCGGCTCCACTCGGCCATATCCGGCTCTTTTGTCTTGAGGTTCAGCTCGCGGCAGACAACGCTGGAGAAATTGTTTTTCTCCAGCATAATCGGCGCTTCGTACAGCACCGGGATCGTCATGTTTTCAATAACACAGTCCGGCTTTACGTTGCAGAACAGGGCAATCTTGTGGAAAATGCTCGGATCGATCGGCTCATCGCAGCGCAGGACAATGATGTCCGGGGAGATGCCCATACCCTGCATTTCTTTTACGGAGTGCTGGGTCGGCTTCGACTTATGCTCGCCGGAGCTTTTGAGGTACGGCACAAGCGTGACATGAATGAAAAGGGAGTTTTCCTTACCGACCTCGAGCGAAACCTGACGAATGGCTTCGAGAAACGGCTGGCTTTCGATATCGCCTGCCGTGCCGCCGATCTCGGTGATGACGACGTCTGCATTCGTCTTATGGCCGACGCTGTAAATGAAGTTCTTGATCTCATCCGTGATGTGCGGGATGACCTGAATGGTCTCGCCAAGGTACTCGCCGCGGCGTTCCTTGTTGAGGACATTCCAGTAGACCTTGCCGGTCGTGAGGTTGGAGAATTTATTCAGGTCTTCGTCGATGAAGCGCTCGTAGTGGCCGAGGTCAAGGTCGGTCTCTGCGCCGTCCTCGGTCACGTAAACTTCGCCGTGCTGGTACGGGCTCATGGTGCCCGGGTCCACGTTGATGTACGGGTCAAGCTTCTGTGCGGCGACCTTTAACCCTCTCGCCTTTAAAAGACGGCCAAGCGATGCCGCCGTGATGCCCTTACCGAGGCCGGAAACCACGCCGCCGGTTACGAAAATGTACTTTGTCATAGAACTTACCCCTTTCTTTTTTACAGTGAAACTTTTATATTTTTCTTTGACTGAGAAATCTATTTTTCTCCAATACCCTATTTCATTTTATTTAAAGCCGTTTTCGGCTTTTTTACAATTAAATTTCTACGATGCCGGTAAAAACCGTGTCGGCGCTGCCGGTCATCTGCACGCCGTCATCGGTATAATTGATGACAAGGTCGCCGCCGCGCAGCTTGACGGTGATGTCTTCGCCCTTTTTGCAGTAGCCGTTGAGACACGCCGCAACGGCAGATGCACACGCGCCGGTGCCGCACGCCATGGTTTCGCCGCTGCCGCGCTCCCACACGCGCATTTTTAAGGTGTGGTTATCCAGCACCTCGATGAACTCCGTATTGATGCGCTCCGGGAACTTCTCAAAGTGCTCAAAATGCGGGCCGATCTTTTCGAGGTCGATCGTATCGGGATCTTTGCCGAAAACGACGCAGTGCGGGTTGCCCATGGAAACGCAGGTGACTTCGTATTCTTTGTCAAGGACGGTGATCTTCTCTTTGACGGCAGTATCACCCGGGAAATCGACCGGGATCTTCGCGGGCACGAGCTCCGCTTTGCCCATATCGACCGTGACAGTGGTAACTTCGCCGTTTTCGACATGCACGCGGCAGATTTTGATGCCGCTTTTTGTCTCGATATGCAAAACGTCTTTCTTCGCGATACCGCTGTCGTAGACATACTTTGCAACGCAGCGGATGCCGTTGCCGCACATCATGCCCTCACTGCCGTCGAGGTTATACATGCGCATTCTCGCGTCGGCCACATCGGACGGACAAATGTAGATGACGCCGTCGCCGCCGATGCCGGTGTGGCGGTCGGAAAGATAGATTGCGAGCTCGGCGTAGTTTTGAATATCATTTTGGAAGCAGTCAATATACACGTAATCATTTGCACAGCCGTGCATTTTGGTAAACGTGATCTTCTGCTTTGCCCCGGTGCCCGGCACGCGCACATAGTGGTCGATGCCCGAGCCGTTTTCCTCTTTTTTCAAGTACTTGTTCATGGAATTTCACCGCTTTCTCTTGAGTTTTTACCTTTTATCTTCTTCAAATTTTTAGAAAAAAATTCTGATTTTATTCTTAAAATGTTTTTCGGCGCTCCGCAAAAATGCGGAACGCCGAACTATTTAACATCAATTAGACTTCTACGACACCGTCGAAGACCTTCTCTGCGCCGCCGGTCATGAGCACTTTCTCATCGGTGTAGCGCACGGTGAGGTCGCCGCCCTTTAAGATGACGCGGATGTCCTCGCCTTTTTCGCACTTGCCGTTGAGCGTTGCCGCGACAACAGCCGCGCAAGCACCTGTACCGCAGGCCATCGTTTCGCCGCTGCCGCGCTCCCAAACGCGTACCTTAAGGGTGCGCTCGTCCACGACCTCGATGAACTCGACGTTGACGCGCTCCGGGAAGAGCGGGTTATACTCGAACTTCGGGCCCATGGCATTGAGATCCAGCTTATCGATGGACGGTGCGAACACCGCACAGTGCGGGTTGCCCATGGATGCGCAGGTGATGTAATACTCGTGACCGTCGATGATGACAGGCTTGTTGACGACCATGTCGCCTTCGAGCTTTACGGGCACCTGCTCCGGGCGAAGCGCTGCCGCGCCCATATCGACCGTAATCTTGTACGCCTTGCCGTTCATCGTCATGATGCTGCAAGACTTGATGCCGCTCTTTGTCTCGATATTGATGACAGGCTTTTTCACGATGCCGTTGTCGAAGAGGTACTTTGCGACGCAGCGGATGCCGTTGCCGCACATGAGACCCTCGCTGCCGTCGCGGTTGAACATACGCATCTGAGCGTCTGCCACATCGGACGGGCAGATGAGGATGACACCGTCGCCGCCGACGCCGTTGTGGCGGTCGGACAGGTAGATGGAGAGGAACTCCGGAGAGGAAACTTCGTTTTCGAAGCAGTTGATATAAATGTAGTCGTTGCTGCACGCCGACATCTTGGTGAACGGCAGCTTGACCTTTTCTTTTTTGAGGTTGTTGATGTCCACAATCTCCGTGTTGTACGGGGTGTAGCGGCTCATCAGGCTGTCCGCGAGGGCGTTTGCGGTATCGATGGCCGTGAGGCACGGGATGCCGAGCAGCGCCGCTTTTCTGCGGATCTTAACGCTGTCGCGTGCGGGGTTTCTGCCCTTTGCGGAGGTGGAGATGATGTACGCCAGCTTACCGCTTTCAAGCAGCGTAATGGTGTTGACCGGGCTTTCGTGAATCTTATCGACAATCTTCACGGTGAGGCCGAGCTTTGCAAGCACGCTTGCGGTGCCCGTCGTGGCGTAAAGCGGGAAGCCCATTTTGTCGAATTTCTTCGCGATCTCGCCGATCTCTTTCTTATCGCCGTCGCGGACGGTGATGAACACGCCGCCCTTTTTGTTCATCTTGCTGCCGGAGGCGATGAGGCCCTTATAGAGCGCCTCCTCAAGGTTGTTGCCGATGCCGAGCACTTCGCCGGTGGATTTCATTTCCGGGCCAAGCTGGGTATCGACATCCGTGAGCTTCTCGAAAGAGAAGACCGGCACCTTGACGGCCGTATACGGCGAAGTCGGATAGAGGCCCGTGCCGTAGCCGAGGTCGGTGAGCTTCATGCCGAGGCTGACCTTTGTAGCGAGGTCGCACATAGGCACGCCCGTGACCTTGCTGAGGTACGGAACCGTTCTCGATGCACGCGGGTTGACCTCGATGACGTAGATTTCGCGGTTCATGATGATGTACTGCAGGTTGATGAGGCCGATGGCCTTGAGCTCCGTGCAGAGTATTTCGGTCGTCTTGACAATCTTTGCGCTGAGCTCGTCGTCGATATCCTTTGCCGGGTAGACCGCGATGCTGTCGCCGGAGTGGATACCGGTGCGCTCTACGTGCTCCATGATGCCAGGGATGAGGATGTTCTCGCCGTCGCAGATGGCATCGACTTCAATCTCGGTGCCACTGAGGTACTTATCGATGAGCACCGGGTTATCCTGCTTCTGGCGCAGGATAATCGCCATGTATTCGTTGATGTCTTCATCGCCGTATGCAATGATCATGTTCTGACCGCCGAGCACGTAGGACGGACGCATGAGCACCGGATAGCCGAGGTCGTGTGCGGCTGCGAGGGCTTCCTCCGTCGTCATGACGGTGTGACCCTTCGGGCGCTTGATGTTACAGCGCTCGAGCAGTTCTTCAAAGCGCTCTCTGTCCTCTGCGGCATCGATGCTGTCGGCGCTTGTGCCGATGATCGGCACGTTGTTTTTCGCAAGCGTCTTTGTAAGCTTGATGGCCGTCTGGCCGCCGAACGCGACGACAACGCCCTTCGGCTTTTCGATGTTGATGATATTCATAACGTCTTCGGCGCACAGCGGCTCAAAGTAGAGTCGGTCTGCAGTGTCGAAGTCTGTGGAAACGGTTTCCGGGTTGTTGTTGACGATGACGACTTCATAGCCAAGGCGCTGGAGAGACTCCACGCAATGGACGCTGGCATAGTCGAACTCGATACCCTGACCGATACGGATCGGGCCGGAACCGAAAACCATGACGGTCTCTTTGCCGCTTTTGCCGATGAACTCCATCGCTTCGTTTTCACCGCCCTGCTCCGGCGTATCGTAGGTGCCGTAGAAGTACGGTGTGGTCGCAGCGAACTCGCCTGCGCAGGTATCGACCATTTTGAAGGTCGCTTCGTGACGGAAGGTCGGCTTTGTGCCGCAAATACGCGTGAGGGCTTCGTCCGTGTAGCCGAGTTTCTTGCCGCGCGTATACTGTGCGTGCGTGAGCGGCTGATCCTTAATCTCGCGCTCATACGCGAGCAGGTTATTGAGCTTTTCGAGGAACCACATGTCGATCATCGTGAAGTCGTGGATTTCTTTGGTGGTGACGCCGCGCTTCATGAGCTCGTAGATGGCGAACAGGCGCTCGTCCGTCGCGTCTTTTAAAATCTGCCACAGGGCACTGTCCTCGTAGTTTGCGAACTTCGGCATGTTGAGCGTATCGAGCGAGATTTCTGCACCGCGCACAGCCTTCATGAGGGCCATTTCAAACGTATCGGCGATGGACATGACCTCGCCGGTCGCCTTCATCTGCGTGCCGAGGTTGCGCTTTGCGTAGACGAATTTATCGAACGGCCATTTCGGGAACTTGACCGCCACATAGTCGAGCGCGGGCTCAAATGCTGCGTAGGTTTTGCCGGTGACGGCGTTGACGATCTCATCGAGTGTGTAGCCGATGGCAATCTTCGTCGCGACCTTTGCAATCGGATAGCCGGTCGCCTTAGATGCCAGTGCGGAGGAACGGGACACACGCGGGTTGACCTCAATGACGGCGTACTCAAAGGACGTCGGGTGCAGCGCGAACTGGCAGTTGCAGCCGCCCTCTACGCCGAGCGCGTCGATGATGTTGATGGCCGCAGTGCGGAGCATCTGATATTCTTTATCGGAAAGCGTGACCGCCGGGGCGATGACGATGCTGTCGCCGGTGTGGACGCCGACCGGGTCGAAGTTTTCCATGGAGCAGACCGTGATGACGTTGCCCTTGCTGTCGCGAATAACCTCGAACTCGATCTCCTTCCAGCCCGCAATGCTCTTTTCAACGAGGATCTGGGTGATCGGCGAGAGCGCAAGGCCGTTTGCCGCAACCTCCATGAGCTCTTCGCGGTTATCGACGATACCGCCGCCGGTGCCGCCGAGCGTGAACGCCGGGCGGATGATAACGGGGTACGTGATCTCTTCCGCAAACTCCAGTGCATCCTCTACCGTGGTGACGACCTTGGACGGGATGCACGGCTGACCGATGCTTTCCATCGTATCCTTGAACATCTGACGGTCTTCCGCCTTATCGATGGTCTCCGGGGAAGCGCCGAGCAGGCGCACGTTGTGTTCCTTCAAAAAGCCTTCCTTTGCAAGCTGCATGGAAAGCGTGAGGCCGGTCTGGCCGCCGAAGCCGGAGAGGATGCTGTCCGGCTTTTCTTTTTCGATGATGCGCTTGATGGTGGGCAGCGTAAGCGGCTCGATGTAAATGTGGTCCGCCATGGCGTTATCCGTCATGATGGTCGCCGGGTTGGAGTTGACGAGCACGATCTCGATGCCGTCCGCTTTCAGAGCACGGCACGCCTGAGTGCCGGCGTAGTCAAATTCCGCCGCCTGACCGATGACGATCGGGCCGGAGCCGATGACGAGAACCTTTTTAATGTCTTTATTCAATGGCATAGCTGTAAACAATCCTTTCTATACTGCTTTGGGTACTGTTTATTTTCCCATCATCTCAAAGAATTTATCAAAGAGGAACGCGGTATCGCGCGGGCCGCCGCAGGCTTCCGGGTGGAACTGCACGGAAAAAGCGGGGATTTCTTTATAGCGCACGCCCTCGCACGTTCTGTCGTTTACGTTGTTGAAATATTCGTCGGCGATCTCGGGGTCGATTGTGGAGGACACGACCGCGTAGCCATGGTTCTGGCTGGAGATGTAGACGCGGCCGGTCTCAAGATTTTGCACCGGCTGGTTTGTGCCGCGGTGGCCGTACTTGAGCTTTTCGGTCTTAAAGCCGTTTGCAAGCGCCAGCAGCTGGTGACCGAGGCAGATGCCGAAGAGCGGTTTGCCCATGTTCATAATCTTCTTGAGGTTTTCAATGACCTCGATGTTATCCGCCGGGTCGCCGGGGCCGTTTGAAAGCATCACGCCGTCAATGTTGAGAGCCTTTAACTCGTCTGCCGTCGTGTTGTACGGGCATACAATGACCTCTGCCCCGCGCTTTTCGAGCTCGCGGCGGATGTTCTCCTTGTAGCCGTAATCCATGAGCGCTACGGTGCATGTTTTCTCCGGGTTCTCACGGCGCGTCATCTCGGTGACGGAGGTGCTTTCCACCGCGTTTGTCACGCGGTAGCTGTGAATCTTATCCATATCGACATGCGTAAGCTCTGTTGTGATCATACCGTTCATGACGCCGCTTTCGCGAATGACCTTTGTGAGGGCACGTGTATCGATGCCGCAAAGGCCGATGACGCCTCTTTCTTTAAAAAAGGTGTCAAGATCACCCTCCGAGCGGAAATTGGAGGGCGACTGACACCATTCTTTTACGATATAACCACAGGGACCGATGATCTTTCCCTCAAAATCGGAGGGGATCACGCCGTAATTGCCGATGAGCGGAAATGTCTGGACGACAATCTGCCCGAAATAGCTCTTATCGGTGAGCGTTTCGAGATAACCTGTCATGCCGGTCGTGAAAACGACCTCAGCCGTTACTTCGCCCGCCGCGCCGAAGGATTCGCCGCAGAAGACCTTTCCGTTTTCGAGTACCAAATATGCTTTGTTGCCCATAACGTACGTTCCTCTTTCCCTGAAATAATTACTCTTTTTTGCTGTATGCAATCTATGTCAAAGCTGCGGTGCAGCCCTGTACGCATTCATTTACGTATAAGTTTTCAGGATATTTTCCGCAACATCCTTTTTCGATGTGCGCATATCCATCGCCTGTTTTTCAATATAGCGGTGCGCCTGCTGCTCGCTCATGCGCAGGTATTCCACAAGGATACACTTTGCACGCGCCACAATGCGCACTTCTTCCATTTTGGTTCTGAGCTTCTGGTTTTCCCGGTCAAAGTGCTGCCAACGGTTCTGCGTGGCGATGAGCAGGTGAAGCGCCTGATAAAACAGCGGGCGCGAAAGCGGCTTTTGCACCGTCAATATGCCAAACGGCTCCATTTTGTCGTTCACCTGATCGAAAAGCTCCGCTTTTGCAATGACCATGACACCGGAAACGAATTTTTCTGTGATATACTCTGCCAGCTCGTGCCCGAATTCATCCGGGAGCGGTGTGTTGATAACCACAAGGTCGTAGCTGCGCCGCAAAAGCAGCCGCCGGGCGTCTCCGCCGCTGAGCGCCGTTGTCATGGGTGCAAACTCGCGCGGGGAAAGCAGCTCTGTGATATATGCCGCACCTTTTTGCGTGCCGGACACGATGAGGACGCTGTGCTGAATGATCGCATTCATGCCCTGTGCCCCCTTGTTTTACACATCTGCGGGCCCGTTGCCGAACGTGCGGATATACGTCTTTACGAAATACTCCGGGAACACGTTGCGGACAAAGCTGCTCTTTGCGAAAATTTGCAGCGCTTCTTCGGCAGACTTCGGCAGCTTGCCGCAAGTCTCGCGCGCAAGATCGGGCTTTGGCAGCTTCGTCTTTTTGAGGTAGCCGTCAAGCCCCGCATAAATGAGCGCAGCGTACGCAAGGTACGGATTCGCAGTGGAATCGGGTGAGCGCACCTCTATTGTGCTGCTGCCTTCCTTTTTATACGCAAAGCACCGGCGGCTCTTCTCCGACCAAGAGATGAACTCCGGCGCACCGAACGCACCGAGGCGTTTATAGGAATCCGCCGTGGGGTTCAAAATGGCGGTAATTTCTGCGGCGTGCTCCAGAATACCTGCAAGGAAATACTCGGAACAGTCGCCCATCTGCATGCGCGGCGTTAGCGTGATGTGGAAGCCGTTGCCGTCCTTACCCGGAATGGGGTTCGGCGCAAACGACGCCGTAAGGCCGTTTCTCGACGCCATGGTCTTCACAACAGACTTATACGTAATGACATCGTCTGCAGACTGAATGGCAGAGCTGTGCTGAAAATCGATGATGTTCTGCCCCGGGCCGCCGCTGTGGTGCGAGCTTTCCGGTGTGACACCCATATCCTCGAGTGTCAGGCAGATCTCGCGGCGTACGTCCTCGCCCTTATCCTCCGGCGCGGCATCCATAAAGCCCGCGTTGTCAAAGGGGATAGCCGTTGCATTGCCGTTTTCATCGTTCTTGAAAAGGTAGAATTCGTTTCTTGCCCCAAATTCAAATATTATACCATGAAGTTTTGCAATGTCAACCGCTTTTTTCAAGATGCCGCGGCAGTCGATGTCGAAGCCGGTGCCGTCCGAACGGCGAATGTCGCAGAAAAAGCGCACGACGCGCCCGTGTGCGGGCCGCCACGGCAGAAGCGACATGGTGGAGGTATCCGGCACTAAAAAGAGCTCGCTGTCCGCCTCTTTTTCAAAACCCATGATGCGCGAAGCATCAATGGGAATGCCGCCCTCGAACGCAGAAGCCAAAAGGCTCGGCTGAATGGCGATGATCTTCTGTCTGCCAAGAATATCGCAGAACGCCATTTTGATGAACTTAACGTCGTTATCTGTGATAAACTCTGTGACCTCGGACTCCGTATACTGCATGCCGAACCCTTCCTTTCTTTTTTAAAAGCGCGTTTCAAACATACAAATACGCGTGAAATCCGGTGTTGCCGTCTTTCACGCTGTACCTGTTCTTCTTTTCTGCCGCATTTTGAGATATTCTGCCAAAATACAGCGTATGCTGACCGCTTTTGAGTATTATAACACAAGATCGGTGTATTTTGCAATAAGACAGAACGCACAATGTTTATCGCCAAAATACACCGTCGATTTATGCAAGAAAAGAAACCTTAATTTACAGAAAATTACAGGGGCAAAATCAGTTTGTCACATAGAGCTGCTTATACGGATTCTGTGTGTTCGGGCGCAGCACGTAGTATTCGTCGCGCAGAAGACTTTCGGCATCTGCACCGAACTTTTCCGCGTAGTTTTGAATGAGCGGCGCCGCAATCTGCATGTCTTCTTCGGTCGCCTTATGCGCTACGACCTGCTCCGGCAGATCCTTCGGCAGGTGCGCGGTGCGCAGATAAATGCGTCCGCCGTGCATACCCGTGCCGCAGAAATTGCCGACCGGCTGGCGATCTTCACTGCCGATGCCGAGCACAACGATGATACCGCCCGCCTGATATTCGCCGAGGAAGCTGCCTGTTCTGCCGCCGATGACGAGCACGGGTACTTTCTCTTTATACTCCTTCATGTGGATACCTGCGCGGTAACCGGCATCGCCCTGCACGTAGATGGCACCGCCGCGCATGGCGTAACCTGCCGCGTCGCCCGTGCTGCCGTGAATGGTGATCTCGCCCGCGTTCATCGTGTCGCCGGTCGCGTCCTGTGCGCTGCAATTTACAATAATATTTGCGCCGTCCAGATACGCGCCGAGCGCGTTGCCCGGCACTTCGTTCAATATAATCGTACCCTCACTTTGCCCTGCGCCGATATAGCGCTGGCCGAGTGCATATGTTTTCTGTTCCATGTTTCTCCCCCTTACTGCTGCTTTGAGAGCAGGTCGCGGCGCGTACGGGCCGTGAATGCCATGAGCTGCGGCTTTTCGCAGATCAGCTTAAAATCGATTGAGCTTAACGGCGTGCGATTACGGATAAGCGCCGTGTAGATACCGGCACGCGCCACGTCGCCAATCAGGATATAGCCCTTTAAAACATCATCTTTATAGAAAAGAATCTTGTAGTTTTCGCCGTCACGGTGGACGTAGGTCTCGCCGTCATACGTGCCTGCGGTGATGATGTGCAGCCCCATGAAGCCGATGGCATTCATCGGGATCGCCCGGTCAAAGCTCGCTTTGCCGCCCGCCATGTTGATGCCGGCGGTATTGCCCTGCATATAGGCGTTCGGCAACAGCGCCAGCACACGGTTCACGCCGGCGGAAATATCGAAGCTCTCCGCGCAGTCGCCTGCGGCATAGACATCGGGCAGTGTTGTTTTGCCGGTATCATCCGCTGCAATGCCGCGGCGCACCTCGCCGCCTGCATCTTTGACGAGCGAAGTATTCGGGCGCACGCCGACCGCAATGACGAGCACGTCAAAATCGACCGTAAGACCGCTTTTGAGTGTGGCGGTCGTGCCCGCAAACTTTGCGGCGGTATCGCCGAGGTGGAACTCGATGCCCTGCTTTTCAAGAAAATCCTTGACGATAGCGGAGCCGGTCTCATCGAGGATGCTCGGCAGCACGCGGTCGGCAAGGTCGACGACCGTGATGGATTTCACGCGCTCCTTGATGCCCTCTGCGCACTTTAAACCGATGAGGCCCGCGCCGATAATCAAAACACGGCTGTCTTTTGTAAGGACGCTTTCAAGCGCGTGTGCGTCATCGAGCGACATGAACGTGAACTTTTCGGGAACGGTATCAAGCCCCTCCATGGGCGGTACGAACGGCGTGGAGCCTGTTGCGACAAGGAGCTTTTCATAGGGTATTTCTTCCCCGCTCTTTAACGTTACGGTTTTCTTTTCCGGGTCGAGCTTTGTGACGGTCTCACCAAGCTTTGCGGTGATGTGATTTTCTTCGTAAAAGCTGTCCGGGCGGTATTTCATGCGCTCCTCATCTGTTTTGCCCTGCAATAAATAGGAAATGAGCGGGCGCGCGTAGGTGTGGTGGTTTTCGGAAGCAATCAGCACGATCTCTCCGTCTTTATCTTTACTGCGGATGCCTTCCACGCAGCCGATGGCCGCAGTGGAGTTGCCGATGATTACATATTTTGCCATGGTGCTCAGTCCCTTTCCTCAAAGATGATGGCTTTGTTCGGACAGCCCTGCACACAGGCGGGCTTGCCGCCGGCGTTTTCGATGCACAGCTCGCACTTCTGCATGACGCCGGATTCCGAGGGCATCAGCGCGCCGTAGGGACATACCAGCACGCAGGTGTGGCAGCCGACGCACTTATTCTGGTCGATACAGACCACGCCGTCCTTTTTGGAAAGTGCGCCCGCAATGCAGCTTTTCACGCACAGCGGGTCTGTGCAGTGGCGGCAGGAAACCGCAAAGCTGACCTGATTGTCCCCCTCAATGCGGATGCGGGGGTGAATGGTTCTGTCCTTCAGCGCCTTGATCATGCTGGATTTTCCGGAGTTTGCAAAGGCGCAGTAATATTCGCAAAGATGGCAGCCGAGGCACCATTTTTCATCAACATATACTCTTTTCATGGTTACGCTCCCTTTTCTGCTTATTCGCCCGCGTGCTTGATGCCGAGAATCTGAAGCTCTTTTTCGTTCAGACCCACGCCGCGCAGCATAAGGCGGTTGCCGCGCAGCGCCTCGATGGAATTGATGCCCATGCCGCCCATCATTTCCTTAATCTCGTGCTCCCACGCGGTGACAAGGTTCACAAGGCGCTTGTAGCCGATGTCCGGGTTGAGGCGCTTCACAAGGTCGGGACGCTGGGTTGCGATGCCCCAGTTGCACTTGCCGGTCTGGCAGCTTCTGCACAGATGGCAGCCGAGCGCCAAAAGTGCCGCCGTGCCGATGTAGCACGCATCTGCACCGAGCGCGATGGCCTTGACAACATCGGCGCTGGAGCGAATGGAGCCGCCGACGACGAGCGAAACCTTGTTGCGGATGCCTTCATCGCGCAGGCGCTGATCAACCGCCGCGAGGGCAAGCTCAATCGGGATGCCGACGTTATCACGGATGCGCGTAGGCGCCGCGCCCGTGCCGCCGCGGAAACCGTCGATGGCGATGATGTCCGCGCCGCTGCGTGCAATGCCGGACGCAATGGCTGCAATGTTGTGCACCGCCGCAATCTTGACGATGACGGGCTTTTTGTAGTTTGAGGCTTCTTTTAAGGAGAAAACGAGCTGACGCAGGTCTTCAATGGAGTAAATATCGTGGTGCGGTGCGGGCGAAATGGCGTCCGAGCCCTCCGGGATCATACGCGTGCGGGAAACGTCGCCGACAATTTTTGCACCCGGCAGATGGCCGCCGATGCCCGGCTTTGCGCCCTGCCCCATTTTGATCTCGATGGCGGCGCCGGCGCTGAGGTAATCCTTATGCACGCCGAAGCGGCCGGACGCGACCTGCACGATGGTATTTGCGCCGTACTTGTAGAAATCCTGATGCAGACCGCCCTCGCCGGTGTTGTAGTAGATGCCGAGCGCTTCTGCGGCGCGGGCAAGGCTTTCGTGCGCATTGTAGCTGATGGAGCCGTAGGACATGGCAGAAAACATGATCGGCACGGAAAGCTCAAGCTGCGGGGTGATATTCGTCTTAATCTTACCGTTCTCGTCGCGCTCGATTTTAGACGGCTTCTGACCTAAAAACGTCTTCGTTTCCATCGGCTCACGGAGCGGGTCGATGGACGGGTTCGTGACCTGCGACGCGTTGATGAGGATTTTATCCCAGTAGACCGGCAGGGGCTTCGGATTGCCCATGGAAGACAGCAGCACGCCGCCGCTGCTCGCCTGACGGTAGACCTCCATGATGGTCTCGCCGGACCAGTTGGCATTTTCCTTAAAGGTGTGGTCGGTCTTGACGATCTTCAAAGCGCGCGTGGGACAGATGGAAACGCAGCGGTGGCAGTTCACACAGCGGCTTTCGTCGGAGATCATCATTTTTAGCTCATCGTCGTAAGCATGTACTTCGTTGGAGCACTGTCGTTCACAGGCACGGCAGGCAATGCAGCGCGCGGGGTTGCGGACGACCTCGTACTGCGGATATAAAAAATCGATAGCCATTTATAGTAACCTCATTTCTCAGAGAACACAAACTTTTACTTTTTGTCCAGCGTGAAGATGACAGGCTCGCCGCCTGCGGGCGCCCAGACCTTATCGAGCGTGGGCTGAATGACGCGGATGGCGGATTCCTCACTGGCGATGTAGACCATATCGCCCTTTTCGCCGACGACCATAGAACGCAGCTTTAAGCGGTCGTTGAGTGCCATAAGGCCACCCGTAAAGCCGACCAGAATGGAGAACGGACCGGTGACGAGCAGGCCGGAATACACATTGCGCAAATACGTCAGACGCTCGCGCTCCTCCGGGTCTTTGTTCTGAATGGTCGTCCAGAACGGTGCCGCGATGACGTTTGCGACCTCTTGCAGGGTGAGGCCCTGACGGCGTACAAGATAATCGAAAATATAGGTGATGACCTCGGTATCGGTCAAAAGGTTGCAGTTGTAGCCGTACATCTCAATGCAGCGGCGGTTCGCATCGTAGGACGAGATTTCGCCGTTATGGACAACGGAAAGGTCGAGCAGCGCAAACGGGTGCGCACCGCCCCACCAGCCGGGGGTATTCGTCGGGTAGCGGCCGTGCGCCGTCCAACAGTAGCCGGCGTATTCATCGAGACGATAGAACCGACCGACATCCTCCGGGTAGCCGACGGCCTTAAACACGCCCATGTTTTTGCCGCTGGAGAAAATATACGCGCCATCGATAAAGGTATTGACGCGGTTGACGCAGCGGGCGGTGAACTCGTCTTCATCGAGCTGGCTTTCCGCAAGCTTTGTGTGCAGCGGTGTGACGAAGTACCGCCAGATAAGCGGCTCGTCCGTGATCTGCGGAATCTTGCGGATCGGAATTTTGGAAAGGTTCACGACGTCGAAATGCTCATTGATGAACTTCTCACATTCCTCTTTTGCTTTTACATTATTATAGAAAACGTGGAACGCATACTGTTCCGCATATTCCGGGTAAATGCCGTAGCCGGCGAAGCCGCCGCCAAGGCCGTTTGAACGGTCGTGCATGATCTCAATGGAGCGGATGATATCGGAGCCGTCCAGCCGCTTTCCGCTGCGGGAAAAAACGGAGGATACGGCGCACCCCGAAGGAATTCGGAAATCGCCCGCTGTGCTTTTGCCTTCTCTAAGCATGAAGACTGCTCCCTTCTGAAAACAAATAAGATATACGTCTTTTTCCCGGCTTTTCCGAAAAAAAGAGAAAGTCTGACCATACATGCTGCGTGCAATGCACGCGCGCCGTTCCCCCGGCGCAATCTAAAAGCCCCACATTCGGCAGCTTTTAAAAGCAACATGTATGATCAGACTCCATTGTCTGCCTACCATTATATAGCGGCCCTTCTTATATGTCAAGAAAAATTTCGCGATTTTTGAATTTTTGAGTTGTAGTAATTTCATTTTATGTTCGTTTGACTTTAAAAATTTCATAAAATGAATTTATAAACGCAGGTTTAAATTGTATATCCTGCAAATCTTCAAATTTCCTCAAAAAAGGTGTTGACAAATGGCCCGAGACGTTGTAAAATTCATCACATAGCATAGCAAAGGCGCTGTGGTTGGTTTATTGCCATCCCCAGCGCTTTTTTCGTTTGAATGAATTACGAACAGCTGTGCAGACGGTTTCGTAAAGCGAAGCCGCAGGACGAAACGCACGGGAAGATATACAAATTATATCGCAGCGTTCGCCCCTCCTATTATGCGAATCTTATTGAAGGAAAGAGTGGTTTACATGAGCAGCACGACAAAGATCAATGTGCCGGACATTTTCGCCAGCATGGTGTTTAACGACGACGTCATGCGTGAGAGACTGCCGAAGGACGTTTACAAGTCTTTGAGAAAGACCATCGACAACGGCAAGGACCTCGACATCACGGTTGCCAATGCTGTGGCAAATGCCATGAAGGACTGGGCGATTGAAAAAGGTGCAACGCACTACACGCACTGGTTCCAGCCGATGACCGGCATCACCGCCGAGAAGCACGACAGCTTCATTTCTCCGACGGCAGACGGCCGCATCATCATGGAATTCTCCGGCAAAGAGCTCATCAAGGGCGAGCCGGATGCTTCCTCCTTCCCTTCCGGCGGTCTGCGCGCAACGTTTGAAGCCCGCGGCTACACCGCATGGGACCCGACCTCCTACGCATTCATTAAAGATCACTCCCTGTTCATTCCTACGGCGTTCTGTTCCTACGGCGGCGAGGTGCTGGATAAGAAAACCCCGCTGCTGCGCTCCATGGAAGCGTTGAGCGCACAGGCCGTTCGTATTCTCCGCCTTTTCGGCGACTCCACAACAAAGCGTGTCATCACGACCGTCGGCCCGGAGCAGGAATATTTCCTTGTCGATAAAAAGCTCTACGATGAGCGCCCGGACCTCATTTACACGGGCCGCACGCTGTTCGGTGCACGCGCACCGAAGGGCCAGGAGCTTGAAGACCATTACTTCGGCGCGATCAAGCCGAGAATTGCCGCGTTCATGCAGGAGCTCGACGAAGAGCTGTGGAAGCTCGGCGTGCTTGCTAAGACAAAGCACAACGAGGTTGCCCCGGCACAGCACGAGTTGGCGCCGATCTTCTCCACCACGAACGTTGCGACCGACCACAACCAGCTGACCATGGAGACAATGAAGAACGTTGCGCTCCGCCACGGCCTTGTCTGCCTGCTGCATGAAAAGCCGTTTGCAGGCGTGAACGGCTCCGGCAAGCACAACAACTGGTCTATTTCCACCGATACCGGAAAGAACCTGTTGGAGCCGGGCAAGCTGCCGCAGGAAAACGCACAGTTTCTCCTCTTCCTCGCTGCTGTCATCAAGGGTGTTGACGAGTATCAGGATCTGCTCCGTATCTCCGTCGCTTCCGCAGGCAACGACCACCGTCTCGGCGCAAACGAAGCGCCGCCGGCCATCATCTCCATCTTCCTCGGCGACGAGCTTACGGCTATTCTGCACGCCATTGAGACCGGCACGGTCTACGGCGGCACGCTCCGCGTCAACATGGAAATTGGCGTAAACGTTCTGCCGTCCTTCACAAAGGATACAACGGACAGAAACAGAACCTCCCCGTTCGCTTTCACCGGCAACAAGTTCGAATTCAGAAGCCTCGGCTCGCAGCTCAACATCGCCTGCCCGAACATCATGCTGAACACGATCATCGCCGATGAGCTCGAGCAGTTTGCAGACGAGCTTGAGGGCAAGGAAGATTTTAACGGCGCACTCAACGCACTCATCAAGCGCGTGATCAAAGAGCACAAGCGCATCATCTTCAACGGCGACGGCTATGCGGACGCCTGGAAAGCGGAAGCTGCAAAACGCGGCCTGACGAACCTGCCGACCACGGTAGACGCACTGCCGCACTACACCGACGAAAAGAACGTGAAGCTCTTTACAAAGCATAAGATCTACACCGAGGTCGAGATGCAGTCCAGACAGGATATCATCCTCGAGACGTACGCGAAGACCATCAACATCGAAGCGCTCACCGCAAGTGATATGGTCAAGCGCGACATTCTCCCCGCTGTTTCCTCTTACGTTGCGGAGCTTGCAAGCGGCGTTGCCACGAAGAAGGCCATCAGCGATGACATTCCGTGCGAAGCGGAGCTTGATATCATCAAGCGTCTTTCCGGCCTGCAGGACTGCGCATATAAGAAGCTCGCTGCGCTCGATAACGCCATCATCGGCGTGAAGGAAGTCGGCGAAGATCCGATTGAGGTTGCGACCTATTATAAGGATTCCGTCATCACCGCCATGACCGAGCTGAGAGCCGTTGTGGACGAGATGGAAACGCTGGTCTCTTCCGATTACTGGCCGTACCCGAGCTACGGCGATCTGATGTTCAGAGTATAAGGGGCTTTGAACATACCGTTTCAAACGGATAAGGGATGAAAAGTTCAATATAGGCACAAGGGTGTGCACGGGGTTCCGTTTCAGAAACCAAACGTGCGCACCCTTTTCTATTTTCAAACAACACATAGGAGGACGAACATATGACAAGCGAGATCTTCAGCGTCTGGTTTTTGATGGGCGCGGCGCTGGTCTTCTGGATGCAGGCCGGCTTCGCCATGGTAGAAACGGGTTTCACCCGTGCAAAAAATGCCGGCAACATTTTGATGAAGAACCTGATGGACTTCTGCATCGGCACCGGCGTATTCATTCTCATCGGCTTCAGCTTTTTGCTGGGCGAAGACTTACTGGGCTTCATCGGTAAGCCGGGCTTTGATATTTTCACAAACTACGCAAACTTTGACTGGTCGAATTTCGTATTCAACCTTGTGTTCTGCGCCACGACCGCGACCATCGTTTCCGGCGCAATGGCAGAACGCACAAAGTTCCTTTCCTACTGCATTTACTCCGGTGTTATCTCCGCTTTGGTATACCCCATCGAAGCACACTGGATCTGGGGCGGTGGCTGGCTTTCGCAGCTCGGCTTCCATGATTTTGCAGGCTCCTGCGCCATCCACATGGTAGGCGGTCTTTCCGCGCTCATCGGCGCAAAGCTGCTCGGCCCGCGCATCGGCAAGTTCGAAAAGGATGCAAGCGGCAAGATCGTAAAGGTCAACGCTTTCCCGGGCCACAACATTCCGCTCGGCTGCCTTGGCGTGTTTATTCTTTGGTTCGGCTGGTACGGCTTCAACGGTGCTGCGGCAACAAGCGTTGAGCAGCTCGGCTCCATCTTCCTCACCACCACCGTCTCACCTGCCATAGCAACCGTCACCTGCATGATCTTCACATGGGTAAAGTACGGCAAGCCGGATGTTTCCATGTGTCTCAACGCTTCTCTCGCCGGTCTGGTCGCCATCACCGCCGACTGTGACGTAACGGATTGCCTCGGCGCAGCAATCATCGGCATTGTGGCCGGTCTCCTTTGCCCGTTCGGCGTTTGGCTGCTCGACTATAAGCTCCATGTCGATGACCCGGTCGGCGCGGTTGCCGTCCACTTCTGTAACGGCATTTGGGGCACCATTGCAGTCGGTCTTTTTGCAACGACCACAGCCCCCGGCAACGATAGCTTCACCGGCCTGTTCTACGGCGGCGGCATTGCACTGCTTGCAAAACAATTGCTTGGTGTGCTTACGGTCTGCGCCTGGACAGCCGTGACGATTACCATTGTGTTCCTGCTCATCCGCGCGACGGTCGGCCTGCGTGTGACGAGAGAAGAAGAGATTATGGGTCTTGACCTGCCCGAGCATGGCCTTGCAAATGCGTATGCAGACTTCGTTCCGGCCATCAACACCTCGCTCGAAAGCGCAGACCTCAGCGTTGCCCCTGCCCCGTTCGGCCCGGCTGCGGTGGACGAAGCAGTACCGGTCGTTGTGCATCACGCCCCCGTGAAGACCGTAAAAGCGGAAAGCACCGGCGTGAAGATGACGAAGGTCGAGATTGTGTGCAAGCAGGCAGCTTTCGATACCTTGAAGAACGCACTGATGAGCGTCGGCATCACCGGTATGACGGTGACGAACGTACTCGGCTGCGGCATTCAGAAGGGCAAGCCGGAATACTACCGCGGCACGCTCGTAGAAGCAAACCTGCTGCCTAAGGTACAGGTGGAGGTCGTCATCTCCAAGGTGCCTGTCCGCACGGTCATCGAAACGGCGAAGAAAGCGCTTTACACCGGTCACATCGGTGACGGCAAAATCTTCGTTTACTACGTGGAGAATGTCATCAAAGTCCGTACAGGCGAAGAAGGCTACGACGCCCTGCAGGATGTGGAATAATAAATCTTCCCATTTAAATTGAGTACGACGCGTACTACGCTCCTGAAATAAGAAAAGCCGAGACCTGCCGGTTCCCCCCGGCGGGTCTTGACTTTTTCTGTCATTTTCTCCTGCAACTTATTTTCAGTTTTGCACAAAATGGGAATTGAACTCTTTTTGGATTTGTGTTATACTGTTATAAGAATTTATCCACCCCGATTGTGAGAGGAGACAGCCGTGAAAATTCAGGAATCCGCAGAAAACTATCTTGAGACCATTTTGATCTTATCCGAGCGCAGCACCTATGTGCGTTCTATTGATATTGCCAACGAGCTCAATTTTACAAAACCCAGTGTCAGCGTAGCCATGAAAAAATTGCGCGAGAACAATTTGATCACCGTAGACGGCGACGGCTACATTCACCTGACGGAGGACGGCCTTGCCATCGCCAACCGCATGTATGAGCGCCACAAGTTGCTTTCCGATTGGCTCACCTATCTCGGCGTGCCGAAGGACATTGCAACAGAGGACGCCTGCCGCATTGAGCACGTCATCAGCCAGGAGAGCTTTGAAAAGATCCGCGCGCATGTCCGCGAAATGAACGAGCATCTTTAATGAACTTAAACAGCACAAAACCCGTTTCCGAAGCTTTTATCGGAAACGGGTTTTTACTTTTACAGCAACGCCATGCTCTGCAAAATAAAGATCATCAAAAATACGGTCGGGATGCAGCACACGGCGCTCAAAACAACAAGCTGACCGGCAAGCTCGCCATCTGCGCCCGCCTGCTGCGCCATGATGTAGCTTGATACCGCGACCGGCGTTTCCCACGCAAGTGCAAGCGCCAGAAGACTCGGCCCTCTGCTGCCCGCCAGAACCGCAATCGGCAGAAAAACAAGCGGAATGACGACGAGCTTTATAAACACCGTCACGCCCGCAATACGCATATTGCCTTTTAGCTTGCGGAAGCTGAAATCACCGCCGAGCACAATGAGCGCGAGCGGTGTAGCAAGGCGCGAAACATCGCGCAGGCTCGTTTCCAGAAATGCCGGGAAACGCAATTTAATGATGGACGCAAAAACACCGAGCAGTGCCGCGATAATGAGCGGGTTTGTCGCGATGGATTTGAGCGTCTTTTTCAGCGAGACCTTACCTCCGCCCGTAAATACCGTCAGCGCAATGACGGCCAAAACGTTGTACATCGGCACGAGCACGGCGCTCAAGATGGAGGCCGCGGCAGCCTCCTCCGCGCCGAACACGTTCGTGACAAGACTCACGCCGAATATAACGTAGTTGCTGCGAAAAATTCCCTGAATGATGACGCCGCGCTGTTTCGGCTCGCGCACGACACGCGGCACGACGATGCACAACACTGCGAACAAGAACAGCAGGCTCCCTACCGCGATTGTGAACGTCATGCCGTCGATGGCCTCGGTGATCTCCGTTTTATAGATGTTATTAAACAGCAGAAACGGCAGGAAAAATTTGAATGTCAGCGTATTCGTCTGCTTTAAAAATTCCGACGAGACGAAGTTTTTGTGCTTTAAAAAGTAGCCGAACGCCAAAAGCAAAAACGTTGGCATGATCGCATTCAGCGCGACCAGAAAACTATCGAACACGCTGCACCCCGGCTTTCACACTTTCATGCACCGCCATAATTTTCTGGAAGCCCGCGATGCCGACGGAAAACGCCGTTGCGCCGCCCGCCGCCGTGCCCATGGCGAGCGCCTTTGCAAAATCGCCGGAATGCGTGAATTCCGCCAGAAAGCCGCCGACCATGGAATCGCCCGCGCCGGTGGAGTTTATCAGCGTGCCCTTTGCCGCCGGGGCAAAATACACCTCGCCCGTTTCCGTATGCAAAAGCGCACCGTCGCCCGCCATGGAAACGAGCACGTTTTTTGCGCCGCGTTTTTTCAGCTCCTCCGCAAGCGCCGTCACCTGTTTCTCTGTGTCCGCCGGGGCACGGAACATCTCGGAAAGCTCCTCGCGGTTCGGCTTTACGAGGAACGGCTGAAATTCAAGCGTAGACAATAATAAATCGCCTGCGGCATCCACAATGAGCCGTACGCCTTTTGTTTGCGCAAGCTTTGCAATCTGTGCGTAAATGTCTTTTGGCAGTGACTTCGGCACACTGCCGGAAAGCACCAAGGTATCCTGCGGGGTCAAGGCACCGAGCTTTTCAAAAAAATTTTTGAGCTCGTTTTCTGAAATCTCCGGACCGCTGCCGTTCAGTTCCGTTTCTTCCTCGGCATGCAGCTTTAAATTGATGCGCGTAAAGCCGTTTTCGACTTCGATGAAATCGGTCGTGATGCCTTCTTTTTCAACGCCCTCGCGCAGCGCTTTGCCCGTAAAGCCCGCAATAAACCCAAGCGCGATGCTTTTTGTATTCAACGCGTGCAGCAGCAAAGAGACGTTCACGCCCTTGCCGCCGAACACAATATTTTCCGTTTTCGTGCGGTTCGTTTTGCCCGTGCGGAATGTGTCCGCCGTGACGACGTAATCCACCGCCGGATTAAATGTGATCGTGTAGATCATAAAATCCCCTCCAACCAAATCAAGTGGTTTCAGCATAGCATGATTTTGCAAAAAAAGCAAGAAAAAGCGTCTGCACCGCTAAAAGACGTATGCAGACGCTCGATTTTATTTTGATTTAGGCTTCTAAGCGCTCAAATTTTTTCGCGCCCCAGTGCACCAAAAGCAGGTGCATCAAGACAGACGCAAGCAAAAGGAACGCAGTCGTTACCGCATACGCTGCAATACCCGGAATATGCAGTGCAGATACCGCGAAAAACACGCCGACGATCACCGCCGCAAAGAAGTACGCGCCGAACATTGTGACGCATACGCTTAACGACTGCTTGCACGGCTGATTTTCGCTCTGCCAGTCAAAGCGCGGCGCGAGCAGGTTCATCACAAGGCCGAGCGTGCCGACGAACCAGCAGAACAAAACACAAACGCAAACGGTCAGCACCGTGAGCCCGATACCGCACCCGGCGATGAGGCAAAGCGCCAAAACACTGACGGCGACAAGCGGCATTTGCAGGCGGCACACCATAAGGAGCTTGCCCAAAAGCACCGTTTTGCCGCTTATGGGCATCGTGCGCAGCACCCACAGATTTTTGCCCTCCAACGAGATAGACGGCGCGGTCGCGCAGGACGTCGCGATGCAAAACGCCATCACACCAAAAATGCCGAGCGCAATCCACTCGGGCCGAAAACTCATCAGGCTTATCATCTGCATCAGCTTCCCACGGAAAATCGCGGCAGCGATGGGCAGAACCGGAATGACCACCAGGCCGAAGCCGAAATTCATCAGGTACGCGGGGCTTGTGAAGAACTTCCGCTGCTCCTTATGCGCAACAGACAGCACCGGCGTGCGCTGCTTTGCGGAAGCTTTGCCCGATTTGTGCTTTGCACCCGCTTTCGCGCCCGATGTACGCACGGAGGAAATGAAAGATGCGGAAAGCCGCCAAAGCGTGAAAAGCGCTATTGCCGCGCTCAATAAAGTCACGAGCAGCGTGTGCAAAAGGCTTCCGCCGCACGCCATGCCAATAGCATAAAGCGGCCAAACGTATTTCATCGCACCCGCGATCTGCGTACCCTGCATGACGAGCCCGGACAAAAATGAGTTGACGTTCGCGTAAAAATACCAGTACACCGCCATGAAGATGACCATGTACAAAAGCGAAACAACCGCCTTGTTGCGCAGGCGGCTGAGGAGCTTGTGCAGCACCCAGCCGAGCGCACAGCAGACAGACTGCGAAATCAGGCTCAGAGCCACAAACGTAAACAGCCACCCGATAATCATCGTCGCCGATGCACCGTAGGAAAACGCGTAAATACCGAACGCGGGCAGCAAAACCGCCAGCGTGTACCCTGCCGTCGTTGTAAACAGCATTGCAATACGCGTCAAAAGAATGTACTTTGGCGGTATCGGCATGGAAAGCAACCGTTCGTTGTCTTTCGCGTCATACAACTGCGCCTGCGTCATAAAAACGCTGCCCAACATGGAAAACGCCAGCGCCATTGTGCCCGCCATGGCGAAATACAGCCATGTAAGCCCCATTTCGCACAACGGAACAAGCTCTGCGAACACCACAAACATCAAAATTTCCATGCACACCACAAAGAACAGCATCAGAAAAACCAGCCATCCGCCGGAGGTCTTTTTGCCGTTGCCTTTTTTCATGCGCGCCGCAAACTGCTTCCATTGCAGCTTCCAGAGGGATCTTAACATGCAGCCTCCCCCTTTCAGTCCTTGTGGTCTTCCAGCTCTAAGAAGACCTGCTCCAAAGAACCGTCGCCGCGCACGCTGTCCATGGTGCCGTGTGCAATGAGCTTGCCGTTTTTAATAATGGCCACATTGTCGCACAGCTTCTCCGCCACTTCCAAAACGTGTGTGGAAAAGAAGATAGCGCCGCCGTTTCGGCAATGCTCCGCCATGATTTCCTTTAATTCGTGCGCCGCAATAGGGTCGAGCCCGACGAACGGCTCGTCCATCAAAATGAGCTTCGGCTCGTGGATAAGCGCGCCGATAACGGCGATTTTCTGCTTCATGCCGTGCGAGCACTCCGAAATGAGGTTCGGCAGCGCGTTTTTAATATCCAGCCGCTCGGCAAGCGCTTCCATGCGCGTCTTGCGGTCCGCTTCCGATACGCCGTACATATCCGCAACAAAATTCAAATACTCGTAGCCCGTCAGGAATTCATAAAGATCAGGATTATCGGGTATGTAGGCCATGATCTTTTTGCAGGCGATGGGGTCTTTTTGAATATCGATGCCGTTCACCGTAATGGTGCCGCCGTCCGGCTTTAATAAGCCGCAGCAGGCTTTTAGCGTAGTCGTTTTGCCCGCGCCGTTGTGTCCGATGAACGCGCAAATCTCCCCCGCCGCAATGTGCAGCGAAAGGTCGTCTACGGCAATTTTGTCACCGAAGCGCTTTGTGTAGTTTTGAATGTTCAGCATGTGTTTTTCTCCTTTTTCTTCTTTTTCACGGCTGAAATGCGGCCTTTCCGAATTTCAGCCGCCGAGCCCATTATAGACACACGGCAGAAAAATGTCAATGTTTTCCGGCGCATGGGAATATGTCATAAAAGAACATAAAAACAGCGCAGCTCCTACGAGCTGCGCCGAAGCGAGTCGAATTATTCTTTTCCTGCAGAGAGCGCCGCTTCCTGCTTTCTGCGGCAACCAAACACGAGCTGATCGATAACGACGACGAGCGCGCCGAGCAGCACGATGATGTAATATGTGAAGAATCGCCAGACAAGCACGGCGGTGTACAAAATATCGCCGGACGCAAAATACGATTTAAAGAACATGGAGAAGCCGAGCTCCTGTGCGCCGGATGCACCGGGCAGCGGGATAAAGCACACGGAGGCCTGCAGCATCGTCTGCATACAAAGCAGTTCGCCGTAAGGCAGGTCGAGTGAAAACGCGCGGAACACCACGTACAGCACGCTCATCTGCAAAATGACCTGCGGGATCGACCACAAAATCGCAAGGAGCACATAGCGCATTTTGCTTCTGAATTTCATTGTGTAGGAGGAGAAATCCGCCTCAAAGCCGTGCACTTTTTCTATGTAATTCTCGCGCTTTTTGAGAAACGTACATTTCAAGAGCAGCTTTGTCACGCCGCCGCACAGCTTTTTTAAGATCTTCGGGCTGAACAGAAGCGGTATCGCGATAATCCACAACCCGTTGATGGCGATGCCGAGCAGCACAATGGGAATGAGCTGCGGGTCGTCCCGCTTCAAACTCGGGTACATATAAATCAGCGATGCCACCGTGCACAGCACAAACGCAAGCTGATACGCAAAAAACTTTACAAACAGCACCGCAGTGGAGTTGCCGACCGAGACCTTATCGCGCCGCAGGTAGACGACCTGCGCAGGCTGCCCGCCCGTGGAGCTCGGCGTGATGTAAGAATAATAAATGCCGATGAGCCCAATCTTCACCGTTGTCCAAAAACCGACGTGCTCGCCCTGCGCGCGCAGCAGCATATGGATGATGCCGCCCTCTGTTACGAGGAACACGCCGGTCATCAGCACGGCGAGCGCCACAAACCCGAGGGAAAGATTTGCGATGACGGAAAACATGCCCGCAAATTCGGTATTGACGAGCCCGAATACGATCATCACGACCACCGTCAGCCCCACGTATATAAGACCCCACGGGATCTTTTTCTTTTCTTTCATGAAAATGTAGTCTCCTTGCAGAAAAATCGTATTTTATAGTATACCATATAGCGTTTCTATTGGCAAGACAAGACTGACAACCGAAAGAAAACATTAAGGCAGTACCCTGAATATTCGGCACTGCCTTATTCGTTTATTTTACTTTTCTCCGTGCGCATCCCAGATAATTTTCAGGCCGTCCAGCAGAAGTGTATCACTGAAAGTGATCTTGCGGCTGCAATGCGGTACGATAAGACCTGCGAGGCCGCCCGTTGCGACCACCTCGCACGGTGCGCCGAGCTCATCTTCAATGCGGTCGCACAGGCCGTCCAGCATGCACGCCGTGCCGAACACCATACCGGACTGGATGCACTCCATCGTGTTGCGGCCAAGCACCTGCGGCGGCGCGGTCAGACTGACGGAAGAAAGCTGCGCTGCGCGGCTCGTCAATGCGTCAAGGGACGTGCCGACGCCCGGAATGATCACTACGCCGCACACTTCGCCGTCGGCGTTTAAACCTGTCAGCGTCGTTGCCGTACCCATATCGATGACGATACACGGGCCGTGGTACATGGCTTTTGCCGCCACAGCACCGACAACGAGGTCGGCGCCGAGTGTGTTCGGCACATCGCGCTTCACTTTCAGCTCCGGCACAGACTGCGCGCTGACGATGAACGGTTCCACCTTCCAAACACGGCGCACCGCGCGGGCGAGGTCATCGGTCAGCCGCGGCACAACGGAGCTTAAAACCGCGCCGTTCACCTGCGACGTGTGGATATTGTATAAATGTAAAATGCTGAGCATTGCAGAAGCGTATTCGTCCTCCATACGCGGCGGATTCGTCGCCATGCGCGTGACGAACAGCAGCTTTTCCCCCTCATAAACACCCAGTGTGATGTTGGTATTTCCGACGTCCAGTGCCAGCAGCATACCTTTCCCCTCCGAAAACAAATTTCTTTGAGAGCAGTATATCACAAAAACACAAAAACGTACAGAAAAAGTTTTACCCGAAAAGCCGCACCGAAAGCAGCGTGAGCAGCACGGCGGCAAGGTCGCCGCAAAGCGCCGCCGGAATCGTGTAGCGCAGCGTTTTATACCCCCGGCCCGAAAAATATACCGCGGCCGCGTAAAACGTCGTTTCCGTCGAAGACGATAGAATTGCCGCCAATCGGGATATTACACTGTCCGCACCGTATGCGCTGTAAAGCTCCGTAACATACGACACCGAGCCGCTGCCCGAAAGCGGGCGCAGTAAGATGAGCGGCATAAGCTCCGTGGGAATGTTCAGCACTTCTGTCACGGGCCGCAGCAGCGCGGAAAACAGCTCTAAAAAGCCGGACGCGCGCAGCATGGAAATGCCGACAATAAGTCCGAGCAGTGTCGGCAATAATTTTATCGCCGTATGCATGCCCTCCGCCGCGCCTTTTGTGAACAACTCAAATACCGGCAGTCCTTTTACGTACCCGCACATGACCGTGAGCGCGATCACGCCGCAGACAGCCGCCGCGCCTATGCCCGCCACAATTTTTGAAACACGCGGCACATCAGCACGCAGACGAGCAGGCTGCCGAATGAAACAAGCCAAATATGCGGCAGAATATCATACGGGTCTGCGCTGCCGTAGGAAGCCCTTAAGGTGACCGCCGCCGAGGGGATCAACTGAAACGACGCCGTATTCATCACGACGAATAAGATCATCTCTTGCGTCGGCGCGTCGCCCGTCTGTAATTTCTGCATTTCGTCCATGGCGCTCAATCCAAACGGTGTGGCGGCGTTGCCCATGCCGAGCATGTTTGCGGCAATATTCATCGATATTTTTTCGCGCACGGTTTCATTTTTTCCGTAATTCGGAAACAGTCGCTTGATGACCGGCGACAGAATTTTGGAAAGCCCGTTTGTAAGCCCCGCCTCCCCCGCAATACGCATGATGCCCGTCCAAAGGCACATCGCGCCGAGCAGCAAAAGCACCGTCTCCACCGCCTGCCTTGCGCCATCCGCCGCAGCAGCGGAAAGTGCCGTCCATCTTCCCGTGCACATCGCACCGACGAACGCCAACACAATCATCGCCATCCAGATGCCGTTCAGCATCCTACCCTCCCCTTTCATTTTATTTCTCTGCGGAAAATTACAGAGTTTTGATTGATTTTAACACAAATATGGATTATGATAGAGGTATATTCATTTGGAAAGGATGAAATGTATCATGTTCGGTGAAAAAATTCTCGATTACTGGGACGATATAATGAAAGACCTCGGCGATATCATCGCCATTCCCTCAGTCGCACAGCCACAGGACGGCCCATATCCGTTCGGCAAGGACGCAGCAACCGCTGTGGATAAGGCGATAGAAATTGCGGAACGATACGGCATTAAGACGAAGAACAGCGACTATTATGCAATGCACGCAGAGCTCGGCGAGGGCGAAGAAAACGCCGTTGTTATGGCGCACCTTGACGTCGTGCCGGCCGGCGAAGGCTGGGACAGCGACCCGTACACCATGGTCATCCGCGACGGCAAGGCATTCGGCCGCGGCGTTTCCGATAACAAGGGTCCGGCAATTGTTGCGCTGCACTGCCTGCGCGCGCTGAAGGAAGCAGGCGTCGTCGGCAAACGCAAGCTGCGCGTCGTGCTCGGCTCCGCAGAGGAGATCGGCATGCAGGATATGGGTCACTACTTCTCCAAAGAGCAGATGCCCACCATGGGCTTCACCCCGGACGCCTGCTACGGCGTGTGCCACTGCGAAAAAGGCCTGTTCCGCTTTGCCGTAACCGGCAAGGTCGGCAAGAAGATCGTTTCCTTCAAGGCCGGTACTGTTGTCAACGCCGTGCCGTATAAGGCAAAAGCCGACGTGCTCTGTGATGACGACGAATTTGCAAAGCTTGTCGAAGCTGCAAACGCTGCGGAAGTGAAGTTCGACATCACACGCACCGAAAACGGCGCACACATCGTCGCAACCGGCAAGGCCGCGCACGCTTCTACCCCGGAGATCGGCATCAACGCCGCCGCACACCTTGCACACCTGCTCGTGAACGTTTTCGGCGCAGACTGCGGTGAATTCCTCACGTTCATGGATGAGAAAGTCGGCCTTGCATATGACGGCTCCAACATCGGCGTTAAGATGTCCGATGAGCCGAGCGGCGCGCTGACCTTCAACCTCGGCCTTGTGAACATCGAAAACGGCGAGGGCCGCTTCGATATCGATATTCGCTATCCGGCAACAAAGTCCGGCGCAGAGATTGACAAGATCCTTGCAAAGTCCGTGGAGGGCACAGGCCTCACCTACACGCTCATTTCCGATGAGCCGCCGCTGTACCTGCCGAAGGACGGCCCACTCGTCAGCCTGCTTTCCGGCGCTTATGAGGACGTCACCGGCAAAAAGTGCGACGTCTTCTCCATGGGCGGCGGCACGTATGCCCGCCAGATGGGCGGCACAGGCGTTGCGTTCGGCGCATCGTTCGACGAAGAGGAATCGAACGCGCACCAGGCAAACGAGTGCATCAACGTGGAGCAGTTCAAGCTGCACGCACAAATCTGCCTTGAAGCCATGTACCGCATGTTTACAGCGGACTGATTTTGAATTCAGGAGCGCACCGTTATGGAATATGCACATATCATGCCGGAGGACATTTTTAAAAATCCCGAAGTGAAGGTCTACGTGGAGGCGGGCAACAGCTGCCTTGGCGCACTGGGCTTCACAGAGCACGGCCGCCCGCACGCCAAGCGATGCAGCAACTACGCGCGGAACATTCTGGAAGCGCTTGATTACGATACGCGCACCTGCGAGCTTGCCGCCATCGCCGGTTATCTGCACGATATCGGCAACACGGTAAACCGCGTCGACCACGCGCACAGCGGCGCCATTATGGCGTTCACGCTTTTAACGCGCATGAACATGCCGCCGGAAGAAATCGCTATCATCTGCTCGGCTATCGGTCACCACGATGAGAAAACCGCTTTCCCGGTAAACGCCGTCTCTGCCGCGCTGATCCTCTCCGATAAAAGCGACGTGCGTCGTTCCCGCGTGCGCAAAAACGCGATTATCGCAACGGATATTCACGACCGCGTGAATTACGCCGTCGTGAACGCCTCGCTGAAAATTGACAAAGAGCAGAAGCTTTGCCTTTTCAACATCACGATTGATACGGACATCTGCCCCGTCATGGAGTATTTCGAGATTTTCCTCGACCGTATGGTGCTGTGCAGAAAAGCCGCCGATCTTTTGGGGCTCACGTTCGAGCTTATCATCAACGACACGCGTCTGCTGTAATCCCCACGCAAAACGCAAAACATAAAAAATCGAAGGAGCCGCGCCCGCTTTCGGGTACGGCTCCTTCTTCATTTTCACTTCATGAGCGTTTACTTATAAAATTAACTTTTCCGAAAGCTTACATCGTGCCGAAGATACGGTCGCCTGCGTCGCCGAGGCCCGGCAGAATGTAACCGTGTTCGTTGAGCTTCTCATCAACGGCTGCACAGTAAATATGCACGTCCGGGTGCGCTTCGCTCAGTGCCTTGAGGCCCTCCGGCGCTGCAATGATGCACAGGAACTTGATACTGCGCGGGCGGCTGCGCTTTACAATGGTGATCGCGTCCATTGCGGAACCGCCGGTCGCGAGCATCGGGTCAAGCACGATGACATCACGCTCTTCAATGTCGGACGGCAGCTTGTTGTAGTATTCGACCGGCTGCAAGGTATCGTGGTCACGGTAAAGACCGATATGGCCGACCTTTGCGCTCGGAACGAGCTGCAGCATGCCGTCTACCATGCCGAGACCGGCGCGCAGAATCGGCACGAATGCCAGCTTTCTGCCGGCGATGACCTTCGTCGTTGCGGTGCACATCGGGGTCTCCGTCTGCACGTCCATCAGCGGCAGGTCACGGGTAGCTTCGTAGCACATCAGCGTTGCGATCTCGCTGACAAGCTCGCGAAATTCCTTTGTGCCGGTGTTCTTATCGCGCAGGAAAGAGAGCTTGTGCTGAATGAGCGGGTGGTTCATGATAAAAATCTGTTCGTTGTTTTCCATATTGATTTCTCCGATTTCTGCCTTACAGGCGTCCGTTTTCAATATCTGCGATCTGGTCGATACGGCGCTGGTGGCGACCGCCCTCAAAGTCAAACTTGAGGAACGTGTCCACGATCTCCAGCGCGGTCTTCTCCTCGGTGACAAGGCCGCCGAGACACAGAACGTTTGCATTGTTGTGGCGGCGGGTCATTTCCGCTGCGTGGGTATCGCTGCACAGTGCCGCGCGGATGCCCTTCACTTTGTTTGCGGCCATGGAAATACCGATGCCCGTGGAGCAAACAAGTACGCCGTAATCAGCCTTGCCGTCTGCCACGCAGTGCGCGACCTTTGCGCCGTACACCGCATAGTCCACGCTCTCCGTGGAATAGCAGCCGAAATCTTCGACTTCGACGCCCTTTGCTTCCAAATGCTTCTTGACGGCTTCTTTCAGAGCGAATCCGCCGTGATCCGAACCAACTGCGATCTTCATGCTTTATTCTCCTTCGTATATGGATTACTTATTGTTTTTCTGTGCGTTTTTGGCTTTCAGTTCGCGCTCCGCCTGCGGCAGACGCAGGTAGATTGGCATCAAAGCGTCCGGCGTGACCGTCTGTCCGTTTTCAACCATCTCCTGCGCCGCCATAGCAACGCCGGAGGCACGCTGAAAGCGAAGCTGCGGCATCAAAAGCTCTGCACGGATAGCCGCGAACGTCTTATAGCAAAGCTCCGCGCCATCGCCGACAAGATAAATCTTCTCCGTAAACGTTTTGCATTCTTCCAAAAGCTCCGCAATGGGCAGTGCGCGGTCATCACAAAGACGTGTGAGCTTACCGTCCTCCGCACGGAACAGCGCATTATACACCTGCCCGCAGCGTGCGTCCATCACAGCACAGACGATACCTGTCAGCTGCCGTGCGTTCTCCGCCATGGCGCGCAGCGTGGAAACGCCCGCGCATGGGATGTTCCGCGTCATGGAAAGTCCCTTCACGCAGGAGACGCCGATGCGCACCCCCGTGAACGAACCCGGCCCGGCGGAGACCGCCATGCAGGTCACATCGTCAAGCGTTTTATTCGTGAGCTTCAAAACAGATTCCACCATCGGCATCAGCGTCTGGCTGTGCGTCTGCTTTGTGTTGATATAAAATTCAGAGAGTATTTTTCCGTCCTCCAAAAGCGCGGCCGAGGCCGGCGCCGCAGAGGAATCGAGTGCTAAAATCAGCATATTTGTCGCTTTCGCGCGATTTTTTGCCGCGCAAAAGCCGTCCTTTCTATCAGAAACTTATCACAGGTCTATGCCCTCAATGGTAACGATGCGCTCCGTCTCCGTCTCGCCCTTTTCCATGTGGACATAAATCGTGTTTTCCGGCAAAGCGCCGTCGATGTTTTCGCTCCACTCAATGACGAGCACGTTGTCCGTATCGAGGTAATCGAAAAAGCCCGTGGAGTAGAGATCGTCCCAACCGGAAACGCGGTACATGTCAAAGTGCTGCACCGTCAGCCGCGCATCGTATTCGTTCACAAGCGCAAACGTCGGACTGGAGACCACGTCCCCGCCGCCAAGCGCCAGCACAAGTCCGCGCGTAAACGCCGTCTTACCCATGCCCATCGGTCCCGTGAACGCGATGACCTCGCCGCCCTTGAGCCTTTCCGCCAGCTTCGCCGCGATTTTTTCGGTGTCCTGCACCGAGTGAGAAACAAACCGTTGCATCAGAACAGGCCGTGGATTATGCCGTTACCGTCGACGTCGATCTTTTCGGCAGACGGCACCTTCGGCAGACCGGGCATCGTCATGACATCGCCCGCATACGCAACCACGAAGCCCGCGCCGTTCGAGAGGCGCAAGTCACGGATCGTAATGTTGAAGCCGGTCGGGCGGCCGAGCAGCGTCGGGTCGTCAGAAAGCGAATACTGCGTCTTTGCGATGCACACCGGCAGCGCGTCGCCGCCGAGCGCCTTGATGTCCTTCAGGGACTTCATCGCCTGATTCGTGAACGTCACGTCATCCGCGCCGTAGATTTTCTGCGCAATCGTGCGGATCTTCTCCTCCACTGTGAGATCAAGGTCATAGATCGGCGCAAAGTGGCTTTCAGGATTCTCGTCGATGACCTTGCAGACGGTCTTTGCAAGCTCCACGCCGCCTTCGCCGCCCTTTGCGAACACTTCGGAGAGCGCATACTCTACACCGAGGGACTTGCAGCAATCGTCGATGACTTTCAGCTCCGCGTCTGTATCGGTGCCGAAGCGGTTAATGGCAACGACGACCGGCACGTTATATTTATGCATGTTCTCCACGTGCGCGCGCAGGTTCTCAATGCCCTTTTCGAGCGCCGGAACATTCTCCTTTGCAAGCTCTGCCTTCGGCACGCCGCCATTGTATTTCAGCGCACGAACCGTCGCGACAACGACGATGCAGTTCGGCTTGAGGCCCGCCAAACGGCACTTGATGTCGAGGAACTTCTCCGCACCGAGGTCGGAGCCGAAGCCTGCTTCCGTAATGCAGTAATCGCCGAGCTTCAGCGCCAAGCGCGTTGCGCGCACGGAGTTGCAGCCGTGCGCAATGTTTGCAAACGGGCCGCCGTGCATGATGGCCGGTGTGCCTTCAATCGTCTGCACAAGGTTCGGGTTGATGGCATCTTTGAGCAAAGCCGTCATAGCGCCATCCGCCTTGATGTCCTTCGCATAGACCGGCTTGCCGTCATACGTATATGCAATGAGGATTTTGCCGAGGCGCTCTTTCAGGTCTTTCAAATCCTTTGCAAGACACAAAATCGCCATGACCTCGCTTGCGACGGTGATGATAAAGCCGTCCTCGCGCGGGATGCCGTTCACCTTACTGCCAAGGCCGATGACAATGCTGCGCAGCGCGCGGTCGTTCATATCGACGCAGCGCTTGATGAGCACACGGCGCTGGTCGATGCCCAGCACGTTGCCCTGCTGCATGTGGTTATCGAGCATGGCGCACAGCAGGTTATTTGCCGAAGTGATGGCGTGCATGTCGCCCGTAAAGTGCAGGTTGATGTCCTCCATCGGCAATACCTGTGCGTAGCCGCCGCCCGCAGCGCCGCCCTTAATGCCGAACACCGGACCCAGAGACGGTTCACGCAGCGCGATGACGGCCTTTTTGCCGATCTTCGCCATAGCCTGACCGAGGCCAGCCGTTGTGGTGGTCTTGCCCTCGCCCGCCGGCGTCGGGTTGATGGCCGTAACAAGGATCAGCTTGCCGTCCGGCTCGTTTTCAAGTCTTTTGAACAGGTCATCATTCAGCTTTGCTTTAAAGCGTCCGTAGGGCTCCAGCTCTTCGGGACATATATGCAGTTCTTCCGCGATCTCCGCAATCGGTCTTAATTTTGTCTGCTGCGCAATTTCAATATCGGTAAGCATTGCAACCAACCTTTCATTTCCGTTCTTTTCCGTTTTGCCGCACGCCGCAGCATGCGGACATCGTTATACCTTATAGATTATAGCGCAAAAAGGCGTTTCCGTAAAGAGGAACGCGCTTTTTTAACGGAAAAAAATCTGGATATTGCTCCTTCCTTTTCTGTGTGATATACTAAAATAGAAATTTTATTGAAATTTCGTTTTTTATTTCTAACGTCTTACAAAAACTTTTACGCTTTGTTTTACTTTGGATTCTTCCAATTTTTTTGAAAGCAGGTGATCTTACGAAAGACAGCCGCATTTTCCTTGCTGTTTCGTCCTTTTTCCGCCGTACGGACAAGCTTCTTTGGCTTTTGATGCTCACAATATCCACGTTCAGCCTTATTCTTCTGAAAAGCGTTTCCCGCGCGATGAACACGGATTATTTCAAAACGCAGCTCGTCGTGACCGTTGCGGGCCTTCTCGCGGCGCTTGTGCTCTCCTTCATCGATTACGAAAGCATTGCGTCGTTCTGGTATCTCATCGCGGGTTTTTCCGTTTTTATCATGCTCTACACCATGTTTTTCGGCATCAGCGTGCAGGGCAGCGAGGGCGTCAACGCGCGCGCGTGGATCAGCCTTGCGGGCCGCACGTTCCAGACGAGCGAGCTTGTGAAAATCTGCTTTATGCTGACGTATGCAAAGCACATCTCCGTTTTGCGCGTGCAAAATAAAATCAATCACCCTCTGCACGTCGTTCTGCTCGCGCTCCACGCGGCGGTGCCCGTTCTGCTCTGCCATGTTCAGGGTGATGACGGCGCCGCGATCGTTTTTTTCTTCATGTTCCTGTGCATGAGCCTCGGCGGCGGTGTGCAGCTGCGCTATTTCATTTTGCTCGGCGCGCTTGTCGCCGTGTCCGTGCCCGTGCTGTGGAAATTTGTTCTCAGCGAATATCAAATCAAACGCTTCACATCTGTCTACAATCTGGACGACCCATCTATTCAGCTCAATGAAGGCTACCAGCAGGTGCAGGGACGTATCTCCATCGGCAGCGGCCAGATGACCGGCAAAGGGCTGTTTAACGGTCCGCGTGTCGAAACAAACCTCGTCACGTTCCAGCACAGTGATTTCATCTTCTCCGTTGCCGGCGAGGAGCTCGGCTTCATCGGCTGCACCGCCATCATCGCATTATTGTTATTGTATCTCCTGCGCGTGCTGTATATCGCGTCAAAGGCAAGGGACGACCTCGGGCGCTGCATGTGCTTCGGCTTTTTCGGGCTCATCGCTTTACAGTCCGTCTCAAACATCGGCATGTGCCTGGCGCTTCTGCCCGTCATGGGCGTCACATTGCCGTTCTTCTCCGCCGGCGGCAGCAGTGCCGTGTGTCTGTACCTCGGCTTCGGCCTGATACAAAGCGTATACATGCATCGCCCCGACGCCAACGTTCCTCACCTGCGCAGTACAAGAACGCTGAAAATGAACTTCCGTAAATTAAACGCCTAAGCTTCCGGTAACCATGGCTAAAAGTCTTTCGCCAAGTTTTCTTCGAGAAAACTTGCGGGTTCTTAGGACAACGCCCAAGGCGGCAAAAACGCCGCCTTCAGAAAAACAACACCCACCAAAAAGCGTATCGCTCCGAGCTTCAAAAGCCGCAAGCGATACGCTTTTATTCTTCCTGTTTTTTCACGTACAAATATGCGTTTTTCTCCTTACCCACACGCTCCAAAACACCCATGGAATACAGCACATTCGCCGCGCACTGCGCCTGCGTCTGCGAACGTCGCATCGCTTTTGCAAGCGTTTTCGTCGTAAACGGCTCCGGCAGGTCTTCGGGCAGCAAATTCAAATAATCCCAACGGCTCTCGCAGATTACTTCGCCGAGCAGTGCTTCCGGGATACGCTCCCCGCGCGTCGCGCGCAGCTTCTTTTGCTTACCGTAACCGTCGAGATACTTGTAGTCCGTCACCTCCAAAAGCGGGATGCACAGCCGGAAATTCGGGTGCATAAGCTGATTTTTGATCTTATACAGCTCCGGGAAAACGTCATACGCTGCGCCCTTTTTCGGTGATTTTCGCTTTTCGAAGATCTCGCCCGTTTCGGGGTCCACCCAGCACAGCCCGCGCTTTGGCACCACAGGGTATACCACCGTTACGCGCGCCGCTTCCAAAAACGCGTCGAGTTTGCGGCCCAGCCGGTCAAACCCGCGCGTTTGAATTTCGATGATTCCGTTTTCGCCGACAATATCCGCCACAAAGTCGCCCACCTTCACTTCGCGGCTCTCAAAATCGGGTTCGTAGTAGCTTTTCAGCGCCGCGTGCAAAGCTTTTTCCGAAAGCGTACCGATGCCGCCTGCGCCGCCAACGCGCCCCAGCGCCTCTTTTCGCGCCTGTAAAAAACGTTCCGTGTCGATCACCGTGCTCCCCCTCTCTGCCGGTTTATAAAAACAGTATATCGAAAAACATGGTAAAAAGCAACAGAAAAGGGCGGCACAACCAAAGCCGCACCGCCCTAAGGGAAACATGTGAAGATTTAGAAACGGTTACACTCTGCGCTCAAACGTGCAGCATTCCGTCTCGCTGACGACCTCCGGGTCTGCGCAACAGCAACCCACACAGACGCAGTCCGCGCTGCACTTGCGGTTATCGTTATACGTGCAGTGCTCGGCGCTGCAATGCACATCAGCTGTGGCGCTCGGTGAAGACGAGCATCCGCAGGAGTTTTCGGAGGAAGACGTGCGCTCTGCATAAGAGCCGCAGCAGGTCTCGCGACTTTCCAGCGCGGCGGGGCCGTCCACCTGAATTTTGCGCAGCTCGCACAGGTCGTTTGCGTTGTGTCGGCAGGTCGTCACGCTACATTTCAGCTTGTTCATATCGGTCCAGATCCTTTCCTTTTGAATTTCTAAGTTCGTGCCGCACTTTGGCGACTTCTTTAGCCTGCCCGCAAAGTCGGGCTTTATGCAAAAGCCACATCGGCGAAGTCTTCCGCAGCGGCTGCACCTTCACCCGCGGCTACGGCAAGATCTTCTATTTCCAGCCGGGCCACGAGACGAACGGTTCCTTCTACAATCCGTACGTCCGCCGCATCATCCAAAACGCCGTGCATTGGTGCTATAATGATAAGAACAGACGCATCACCCTCGGCGCACCGAGCATCGAAGTCACGCTCGAGCAGGCTCGCCTTGAAGGCAACACCGGCGAATACCTCAAGATGTGGGACTAACTCGCTTTTCTAAAACAGAATAATTTTACCGTTTCGCAGTCCACGGCTCTGTGTTTGCAGCGCCGTGGGCTGCTTTTCTTTTATATCCTGCCCCGAAAACCCGCACAGCGCTTGAAAAAACACGGAAGATATGGTATACTAAACCGATATCGCCCGAGCGGCGACGCGTGTGCGCGATCCGTTTCGTGTATTCGCATATTTTATACGGCAAAAGAGTAAAACTACTGGTATATTGTTCTTTTATTCTTTTGAAAATTCTTTTTGAACACTCAAAAAAGTGTTTGCGCAGTGATTTTCTGCGCGGGAAGGAGCCCTTTATCATGAAAAAAACAGTTTGCGTGATCTTCGGCGGCGCGTCTTCGGAATATGAAGTTTCGCTGATGTCCTCCGCTTCGATCATCCGAAATCTCGATACAGAGAAATTTGACATTCTCACCCTCGGCATCACAAAGGACGGTCGCTGGCTACTCTATTCGGGTGCTGTGGAAAACATTGAAAACAACACGTGGATGAACAGCGAAACCGCGCGCCCCGCGTTCATCTCTCCCGATAAAGCGACGAACGGCCTTGTCGTTCTGAACGCAGACGGCAGCTGTACCGTTTTGAAGGTCGATGTCCTCTTCCCCGTGCTGCACGGCAAAAACGGCGAAGACGGCACCATTCAGGGTCTCTTTAAGCTCAGCGGCATCCCTTATGTCGGCTGCGGCACGCTGGCTTCCGCTGTGTGCATGGATAAAGCCGTCACCCACACGCTGCTTTCCGCCGCGAACATCGAGCAGGCGCACTACCTGTGGTTCTACGCCGACCGCTATTTCGCAGACGGCGAGAAAATCCGCAACAAAATCGCCGCACGCCTCAATTTCCCGGTGTTTGTAAAGCCGGCAAATGCAGGCTCCTCCGTCGGTGTCAGCAAGGTGACGGCTCCCGAAAAGCTCGACGCCGCCATCCGCCTTGCCGCCGAAAACGATACGAAGGTCGTCGTTGAAGAAGGCATCGTCGGGCAGGAGGTCGAGTGCGCCGTGCTCGGAAACCGCGGCAAAAGCGTCGCTTCCCCGGTCGGCGAGATCGGTGCGGGTGCAGAATTCTACGATTATGACGACAAATATAAGAACGGCGTCGCACAGCTCTTCATCCCGGCGCGTCTGCCCGAAGACGTTGCGGAGGAAGTGCGCAAGACGGCTGTTCGTGCCTACAACCTGCTCGGCTGCGACGGCCTTTCCCGCGTGGATTTCTTCGTCACCGAAAAGGAGCACAAGGTCATTTTAAACGAGATCAACACGCTGCCGGGCTTCACGTCCATCAGCATGTACCCGAAGCTCTGGGAAAACGCCGGTACCCCATACAGCGAGCTGCTTGAAAAGCTCATCGACTGCGCTTTCACGCGTGAAGACTAACGCGAGGCGCAATTTATGGATAACAGACCCATCGGCGTATTTGATTCCGGCCTCGGCGGCCTCACCGCCATGCGGGAGCTGATTCGCACCCTGCCGAACGAGAGTATCCTCTACTTCGGCGATACCGGCCGCGTGCCCTACGGCTCGCGCGGGCGCGAGATCATCCGCAAATACGCAAAGCAAGATATGAATTTTCTCATCCGACACGACGTAAAAGCCGTGTTGGCCGCCTGTGGTACGGTCAGCTCTGTTGCCCGTGACATCGGCGATGCGCTGCCCGTCCCCTATTTTGATGTGCTGCGCCCCACGGCGCGCGCCGCGGTGGAGCAAACGAAAAACGGCAAGATCGGCATCATCGGCACCGCCGCCACCATCGCTTCCGGCTCCTACCGCAAGGAGATCGAGCGTCTCGCGCCGAAAACCGAAGTGTTTGAGCAGGCGTGCCCCTTATTCGTGCCGCTCGTAGAGAACGCGTTCGTCTCGCCGGATGACCCTATCCCGCGCCTGACGGCCGAGCGCTACTTAACGCCCATCCGTGAAGCCGGCGTAGATACACTCATTCTGGGCTGCACGCATTACCCCATCATCAGCGAGACCATCCGCCGCGTCATGGGCGAAAACGTCACGCTCATCAGTTCCGGTCGCGAAGCCGCCAAAAGCTGCCGCACCGTGCTGGAGGAAAACGGTCTGCTGTGCGACGGCAAAACCGACGGCACACAGCAGTATTTTGTCAGCGACGACACCGAAAGCTTTTATAAAGTCGCCGAGCTCTTCCTCGGGCAAAGCGTTGAAAGCTGCGTGGAATGTATAGATATTGAAAGGTACTGAGTGATTATGCGCGAAGATTACGAAATCACCATCATCGGCCGCCAAACGATTGACGCACAGACCGATGAAATTCAGGTGGATACGCTCGGCGATTACACCGAGCGCGGCGGCGCAAAGTATATCTCCTACACGGAATATGCCGATGAAGCGCCGTATAACGGTCAGCTCAAAGTGCTCAAAATCGAAAATGAGGATACCGTCACCATGCTGACCCCCGGCACGCCCACCCGTCTGGTGCTGGAAAAAGGCAAGCGCCACAAATGCCTTTATGATACCGGCGCAGGCGTGCTCTCCCTCGGCGTATATACACAGACGTTAAAGCATGACCTTTCCGCTGCGGGCGGTGAGCTGTGCATCCGCTATACGCTCGACATCGATACCCAGCTTTCCTCCAGCAACGAAATCTGCGTTCGCCTGCGCAAGCGTGATCTATTCAATAAATAAACCGAAAGGAACATCCCCTATGTCTAAAGCAGTAAGCATTGCAAAAGAACAGGTTTCTGCCGTCATTGAAGCGGCGATGAAAAAAGCGATGGCTGCGGGCATGCTGCCCGAAGCAGAGCTGCCCGCTTTCACCGTAGAACGCCCGGCAGACCGCTCTCACGGTGATTTCGCAACGAACGCCGCCATGGCTTCCGCGCGTGCATTCCGCATGGCGCCCCCGAAAATCGCCGCGGCTATCATGGAAAATCTCGATCTCAACGGCACCTACTTCGTTAAGGCCGAGACTGCCGGCCCCGGATTCATGAACTTCTTCCTCGGCTCCGCGTTTTACAGCGATGTGCTGACCGAAGTGCTCACAAAAGACAGCGCATACGGCAGAAGCGACTACGGCAACCACCGCAAGGTCATGGTCGAGTTCGTTTCCGCCAACCCCACGGGTCCCATGCACATGGGCAACGCCCGCGGCGGCGCGCTCGGCGATTGCCTCGCCTCCGTTCTGGATGCCGCAGGCTACGACGTTTGGCGCGAGTTTTACGTCAATGACGCCGGCAATCAGCTCGATAAATTCGGTCTCTCCCTCTCCATTCGCTACCAGCAGCTCTTCGCGGAAAATCCGCCGGAGCTCCCGGAGGACAGCTACCACGGCGAAGACATTCTTGACCTCGCCAAAGAGTACGCCAAAGAGCACGGCGACGAACTGATGCACGTCACCGAAGAAGAGCGCCGCAAGGCACTCGTCGGCTTCGGCCTGCCGAAGAACATCGCGAAAATGAAGGCCGATATGGAAAAATACCGCGTCCATTACGACCGCTGGTTCCTCGAAAGCGACCTGCACAAGGACGGCGAAGTCATGGCCGTCGTCGATTACCTGCGCGACCGCGGCCTCACTTACGAAAAAGACGGCGCTGTCTGGTACAAGGCAACCGAGTTCGGCGGCGAAAAGGACGAAGTGCTCGTCCGCGCCAACGGCAACCCGACCTACTTTACGGCAGACATCGCCTACCACAAGAATAAGTTCGACCGCGGCTTCGACCTGCTCATCGACATCTGGGGCAGCGACCACCACGGCCACGTCGCCCGCATGAAGGGCGCGATGGACGCCATCGGTCAGAGCGCCGATAAGCTCGATATCATCCTCATGCAGTTCGTCCGTTTGATGCGTGACGGCCAGCCCGTGCGCATGAGCAAGCGTACCGGTAAGGCCATCCAGCTTGGTGACCTGCTCGATGAAGTTCCGGTCGATTCCGCAAGATTCCTCTTTAACATGCGTGAAGCGAACTCCCTGCTCGACTTCGACCTCGACCTCGCCGTGCAGCAGGATTCACAGAACCCCGTGTACTACGTCCAGTACGCCCACGCGCGTATTTGCAGCATCCTGCGCGCACTGGAAGCCGAGGGCGTCACCCCGCGCGACTGCACCGCTGAGGAGCTCGCACTGCTCACCGCGCCGGAGGAGCTTGAGCTCATCCAGCACATCGCGTCTTACACCGATGAGATCATCGGCGCCGCAAAGGACTACGACCCGGTACGCATCACGCGCTATGTTATCGAGCTTGCAACAAAGTTCCACAAGTTCTACAATGCCTGCCGTGTAAAGGGCGAGGAAGAAAGCCTCATGCAGGCGCGTCTCACCCTCTGCCGCGCCACCGCAACGGTCATTCGCAACGTCCTCACCATGTTCAACATCACTGTTCCGACGTCCATGTAATCATAAACAGCAAAGGAGCCGCTCCCATTTCCGAGAGCGGCTCCTTTTGTATAAGAAAACCGACGGCACAAGTTCCCTCATGCCGTCGGTTTTTTCTATCCTGTTATGCGCAAATGTGTGGTATTACACGTTATACTCTATAAATTATTCGCCTGCGAGCTTCTTGCCAAGCGCAATGCACGCTGCGTCTGCTTCGTCGTCCGGTGCTTCGTTGCAGATGACGCTGTCGCCTGCGAAGACCGCGCCGTCACCAAGGCAGGTCTCTTCCCAGTTACGCATCCATTCGCCATCGCCCCAGCCGTAAGAGCCGAACAGCCCGATCACCTTGCCGGAAAGCTTTGCTTCGCACTCGGTAAACACCGGCTCAAACTCCGTGTCTTCCAGCTGCTCGGAGCCCATGGACGGGCAGCCGAACGCCACAGCCTCATAGTTATCCATCAAGTCTGCGGAGAACTCTGTGCAGTTATATACATCTGCTTCTGCGCCCGCTGCGCGAACGCCTTCTGCAACCTTTTCCGCCATCATCTGGGTGTTGCCTGTACCACTCCAATAAACAACTGCTGTTTTACGCATTTTTTGTAACCTCTTTTCAAAAATTTCTTTATATGTCAGGCAGCTACGGTAAGCTGCAAAACACTTCTGCCTTCCTGCCACAAACGCTTGTAGATGTCCCGGCACTTCTTATACCGCGCAAATGTGCGCACTGCCTCGCATTCGTTGCAGTACACCTTCCAACATCCGCAGCACTTGCAGTTTTGCCCGGCGTTTTCAATGAACCCAAGCACGTCCTCCACCGGGTAGCCGAGGAAAAGCCCAATCTCATGCGGGAACCCGTCTCCGCTTGCAAGCCGCATGCGCAGCCGCTCTATCGCGCCGTCCACGCTCGTGTCGGTGTAGCCGTAGCGCTCCAAAAGCTCCTTTGCGCCGGGGCGCTCCAGGTCTTTTGCAAGCTGCGTGCGGCGGCACACATAAATGAGCATCGCATTTTCTTCGCGCTTTAAGATCAGCAGCTCCACGCCTTTATCGCGGAATATGCGATTCAAATGCTTTACGTCGTCCTCCGGGTCCTGCGCCGCGTGGTAGGAAAATAAACTCGCCGTTTTAAGCGACGCCAGCGTCGGCGCACAATGCTCGATCAAGTATTTCTCAAGCATTGAAAGCACACTCCCCGCGCACAGCCGCACAGCAATCTGCCAGTACACTGTGCAGCGCCGAGGCACTGCTGCTCGGCACATACGCGATCGGAATGTTATTTCTTTTCGCTTCCTTGGAAGCGCTCAGCATCATTTTGTGCGAGACCGTGCTGGTGAAAAGCAAAAGGTAGTCCGGCGTACCGAGCTTCTTTTTCAAGGAGCCGTTCTCCTTCACATACACCTTTGCTTTGCAGCCATGGTTCTTGCAGATGTCCATGTACTGACATACCATGCGTTCATTGCCGCCAACGATCACTACGCTCATATTCTATCCTTTCCGCCTGCAAAAGCGTTTCACAGGCCGCCCGCAAAACCGGGCTTTGCATTTGATTTAAGTTAGTTTTCACTAACTTCTTTGTTTTAAATAAAGCGGATTCTCACCGCTATGTGTTATCCTTAAAGTTAGTATAAACTAACTTGCTCATAGTATACTAAACTCGTATACATTTGTCAACCCCTATTTTGATTTTTTATTCGGAAGCTTTCACCCCGCCGTTTTTCACAGAACGAAAGCCGCGTTCCATAACCCGGCTTTATCTTCATTTACTCTGCTTTTACCTATATCCCCAATGCCCGCTCTTCTTGCGCAGCTTCACTTTCCCCCGAGACGGCAGCGCCGCAACCCGCCGCACGCAAGACCGGCACGCAAATTTCCGTAAAAAATAAGCGCAGAGAATTCCTCTGCGCCAAGCTTATTCTTCGTTTTTCAAAAAGGCTTCCTGCACCGATTCCGCGCGGCTTTCGGCCACAAGCACCAACCCGCGGCGTTTGTCTCCCGTCAGCACCGCGCTTTCCCCGGCCTTCAGCCCGATAAGCGCCAAGGCCTCTTTCGGAATATGCACACCGCCGTTTTCGTCGATCTGCACCGTCCACATTTTGCGGCCTTTCGGCACCCGTTTTTCCATACGCCGCTCCTTAATAATACGCGGTCAGCGGCACATTGCCGTTTTCCTTGCCCGCGTCCATCTTCACGCTGTCTATCCACTGCACCGCGCGTCCTGCGCCGAGAATCACGCAGTCCTCCGGCTCTTCCGCAATGCGCACGCGCATTTTCGTCTGCTTCGAGATAAGCGTATCCAACCCACGCAGCTTCGCACCGCCGCCTGTCAGCACAATGCCCGCGTTGCCGATGTCTGCCGTCAGCTCCGGCGGCGTCTCCTCCAGCACACTCTGAATTTTGTGCACAACCTTCACAACGGATTCCAGCATGGCTTCGCCAATCTCGTCGGAGGTCACTTCCACCTTTGCAGGCAGGCCGTTGCGCTCGTCTCTGCCGCGCAGCTCGTATTTTTCAATGTCCTTCAGCGGGAACGCGCAGCCCACGGCGCACTTTGCCGCCTCTGCCGTCTGCTCGCCGATAATCAGGTCAAACTTTCTGCGCGCGTATTTGATAATATCCTCGTTGAACACCGCGCCGCCCACGGCAATGCTGCCGCTTACGGAAAGGCGATTCATCGAAAGCACGCCGATGTCGCTCACACCCTCACCGAGCGTGACAACCATGCTGCCGTGCGGGCGAGAAATATCCAGCCCCGCACCGATCGCCGCCGCCACCGGCGCTTCGATCAAGCACACCTTGCGAATGCCGTTCGCTGCCACAGCGTCCACCACCGCACGGCGCTCCACTTCCGTAATACCGCTCGGTACCGCCACAACGGCGCGCGGCATGAAAATGCGGCTGTTCGTCACCTTTTTCAGGTAGTGCTGCAGCGTCGCGTCCATCAGCGTCAAATCGGAAATCACACCGCCCGTCACGGGCTTGACCACGCGCACGCGATCGCTCGTTCTGCCAAGCATTTTATACGCGCGGCGGCCCACGGCCACCACACGGTCAGAGTCTTCATCTACGGCGATGACGTTCGGTTCATCCACCACAACGCCCTTGCCGTCTACATATAATCTGAAATTTGCCGAACCCAAATCGATCGCAATATCCGTACCGGCCATGGTACCATCCTCTCGCGTTATACTGTCCTTTATTTTACATGACTTTTTCCCGTTTTGCAAGGTCTAATCGACCGTCGCGCACGAAACACAGCCCACATAGTCCGCCCCGTTTCGGTACAACACCTTTGTGCATTCCACGGCCGTCGCGCCGGTCGTCACGATATCGTCCAAAAGCAGAATGCGCAGCCGCGCCGCACCCTCCGCGCGGTACGCCCCACGCACATTCGCTTCACGTTCCTTGGCGCTCAAATTGTGCTGCGTGCGGTTGTGCTTCGTCTTCTCCAAAATATTCGTGCGGCACGGAATACCCGTCAACTTCGATACCTCTTTTGCAAGCAGCACCGATTGATCGTACCCGCGCTGTTTCAGCCTCTCCCGGCTGATGGGCACCGGTACAATACAGTCCCAAACCCGGTTTTTATCGATCGCCGGCAGCATTAACTTTGCAAGCGGTTTCGCAAGTTTCGTCTCGTTTTTGAACTTGAACCGCCACAAGGATGACCGAAACGGCTCCCTGTACCGCTGCGGCGCACGGCATTCCAGTGTGTAATCCCGTCTTCCTGCATGCAACGCGAAAAACCGCACGCGAATATCCGGCTGCAGCTTCGCGCAGTCCGCGCACAACTCGTCCCCGTTCACCGCTCCCGCACGCCCGCACAAAAGACATCGCTTCGGGTAAAAGAACGTGAGAATCTTCTCTAAAACGCTCATGCTTCCGCTTCCTCATTCTGCTCCGGCTCGTCTTCCTCCGGCTTTTCGAGCAAAAAGTGCTGCAAGCCGGAAAAACGCCGCGTCTTTTTATCGTTTGCCACCATATCGGCGACTACACTGCGCTTGCCAACCAAAATCAGCAACTTTTTCGCACGTGTAATGCCCGTATACAGCAAATTTCGGTAGCTCAGCTGCGGCGCGCCCGGGAACATCGGCATCACCACCGCCGTAAACTCATTGCCCTGGCTCTTATGTACCGTCACGGCGTAGGCGAGCTCCAGTTCTGCTGCCGCGTGCTCAAAATCATACAACACCTCTTTGTCGTCGATTTCCACACGCAGACAACCGGCATCTTTGTCCACATCGATGATTATGCCCATGTCGCCGTTATATACGCCTTCGCCCACCGTGCCGTCTTCGCGGCTCCACGGCAGGTTGTAGTCATTCTTGATCTGCATCACCTTGTCGCCCACGCGGAAAACCGTGCCGTTCACCGTCACCTGCGGCTTGTTTTTCGCGGGCGGGTTAATCTGCTCGCGCAGCTTACGGTTCAGCTCCACCGTGCCAAGCTCGCCCTTGCGTCCCGGGCATAATACCTGAATGTCCGTCACCGGCGAATACCCGTAGCTTTTCGGCAAGCGCGTCACCACAAGCGACTGCACCGTCTCCGAAACGGAGCGCGCATCCTCGCGCGGCATAAAAAAGAAATCGTTGCTGCGCACGGAAAGCTCCGGCATCTCGCCCTCTACAATCTTGTGCGCGTTCATCACAATGAGACTCTCCATCGACTGACGGAAAATCTCCTTCAGTTGCACTGTTGGGAATACCTTCGACGCAATAAGGTCTCCGATGACATTGCCCGGCCCCACGCTCGGCAGCTGGTCGCTGTCGCCGACCAAGATCAAACGGCAGCCGATGGGCAGCGCGCGCAGAACGCTTTCAAACACATACGCGTCCACCATGGAAAGCTCATCGATGACCACTGCGTCACACTCCAGCGGATTGCGCTCGTTTCTCTGGAACACCGGGTCATCGTTGTCGTCCCAGTCCACCTGTAACATGCGGTGAATGGTCTTCGCCTCCACGCCCGTCAGCTCGGACATGCGCTTCGCCGCGCGCCCCGTCGGCGCCGCCAGAAATACCGTCTCGCCTTTTTCCATCAAAATGCGGATAATCGCGTTCAGCGTCGTCGTTTTGCCTGTGCCCGGGCCACCCGTCAAAATCAAAAGACCCTTTTCCAGTGCCGCACGGATCGCATCCTTCTGCAATTCGGCGTACTCGATGCCTTCTGTGCGCTCGATTTCCGCAATCTCCCGGTCAATGCCCGTAATGGATTCCGGCGGGTAGCGCAGCATCATATGGATGCGGTCGGCGCAGTACACCTCGCTGCGGTGCTGCTTCGGCAAAAACACGAAGTCACGCCCGTTGAAATTCTCGTTCACCGCCTCAAACGTCTGGCACAGCTCAAGTAAAGCCTCCTGCGTACTCTCCGGCGGCACGCCCAAAAGCTTCGCGGCCGCCGCGCACAGTTTATCCGCCGGCAGGCACGTGTGCCCGTTACTCAAATTGTGCCGCAGCACATACAGCACGCCCGCCTTCACGCGCTCCTTGTTGTCGCGGTCATACTCCAGCGACTCCGCCAGCTGATCCGCCACCGCAAACGAAATGCCGATCTTATCGCTGCACAACCGGTACGGGTCTTCCTGAATGCACGCCACAGAGTCCTGCCCGTACACCTTCCACACCTTCACGGTGTCCTCCGGGCGCACGCCAAAGCTGCCGAGGAATGCCATCAAATCGCGGATGCCGTTCACGCGCTGCATCTCATCGGAGATTTCTTTCGCCTTTTTCAGCGTGATGCCCTTCACGGTTGCAAGCCGCGCCGGATCTTCCTCAATCACCTTAATGGATTCATCGCCGAACGCTTCTATAATTCGCCCCGCCAGCGCGCCGCCGATGCCCTTCACCGCGCCGCTCGAAAGGTATTTCAGCATCGCCGCCGTGTCCGCCGGACGGGAGCGCTCAAACGCCTGCGTGCGGAACTGCTGCCCGAACGTCGCGTGCGATGTCCACGTGCCATACAGGTGCAGCCGCTCCCCCACACTCACATACGGGAACGTCCCCACTACCGTGATGAGCTCTTCGCCGCAATCGACCTCCAACACCGTGTACTGGTTGCTGTCGTTGTGGTAGACGATATTTTCCACGCTGCCTTCCATTTCCAGCAGCCCGTTTTCCTGCGGCATCGGTTGCGCCTCCTTGATTTATCATCAAAACAAATCCTTTGGGGTTTGTTTTATTTCACTTTTCGCGCAAGCGAAAAATTTCACAATACGTAAGTATTATTTCACATTCGGCAAAGCCGAATATTTCACTGAAACATTACTGCCTTCATTACTTAAATTTCTACGCTTCTATTATAGAACATTCTTTCGTGTTTGAAAAGCCCCAATCTCCGCAAACGGGTATTTTTGCACAAGTCTGCGGATAATCGCGTCGATCTCCGGGTCGTTTGTCGGGTTTAGGCACACAATACGGCACATGCCGTATAAATCCAGCCACTTCACGCGTTCCAAAACACTGCGCACAATGTACTCTGCGTCGTCCGCGCGGCGAATCGTCGCATACACCGTAAACGGCAGCGCATCCTCCAGCATTTTCGAACGTGTCACGCGCAGGCAAACGCTCCGCACAGTAAATAAAAAGATACACAGCGTAAATGCGCACACCAAAGCAATCCCGATAGGCTCCATAAAAAACACCTCCGCGCCAGTCTATGACGCGAAGGTGCATTCGGTTCTTATTCTGTTTTGCGCAAATTAAAGCACAGCAGCCTTCAGAGCCTCGACCTTGTCGGTCTTCTCCCACTGCACGCCGAGCTCCTCGCGGCCCATGTGGCCGTAAGCGGCGAGCTGACGGTAAATCGGGAGGCGCAGGTCGAGGTTGCGGATGATCGCGTTCGGGCGCAGGTCAAAGACCTTCTGCACAGCCTCGGCAAGCTTGGAATCCTCCACCGTGCCGGTGCCGAACGTATCGACCATAACGGAAACCGGGTGTGCAACACCGATGGCGTATGCAAGCTGCACCTCGCACTTCTTTGCAAAGCCCGCAGCTACAATGTTCTTTGCAACATAACGTGCCGCATATGCAGCGGAACGGTCAACCTTCGTCGGGTCCTTGCCGGAGAATGCACCGCCGCCGTGACGACCTACGCCGCCGTACGTATCGACGATGATCTTTCTGCCGGTCAGACCGCTGTCACCTACCGGGCCGCCGATGACAAAACGACCGGTCGGGTTTACATAATACTTCGTGTTCTCATCGATGAGCTCCGCCGGAACGATCGGCTTCACGACATATTCGATCATATCCTTGCGAATCTGCTCCAGAGAGACAGCCTCGCTGTGCTGCGTGGAAATAACGATGGTGTCGATGCGCTTCACCGTGTCGCCGTCGTATTCCGCCGTCACCTGCGTCTTGCCGTCCGGGCGGAGGTAGTCAAGTGTGCCGTCCTTGCGGACTTTTGCCAGCTGCTTGGCAAGCTTATGCGCCAAAGAGATGGTCAGCGGCATCAGCTCCGGGGTCTCATCGCAGGCATAGCCGAACATCATGCCCTGGTCGCCCGCGCCGATGAGGTCGTCCTGGTCAGCGGCGCCGTTTTTCGTCTCAAGGGATTCGTTCACGCCCATTGCAATGTCCGGGGACTGCATGTCGATGGAGGTCAGCACCGCACAGGTCGCACCGTTGAAGCCCGCATCCGGAGAATCGTAACCGATCTCTTTGATGACTTTACGCGCAATCGCATCGATGTCCACATAGCACTCGGTGGAAATCTCGCCCATCACGTGCACCATACCGGTCGTCGCCGTCACTTCGCAAGCTACATGCGCGGTCGGGTCTTTCGCCATGATATCGTCGAGAATTGCATCGGAAATCTGGTCGCAAACCTTGTCCGGGTGGCCTTCGGTCACGGATTCAGATGTAAAAAGATGTTTGTTATTCATGTTTTGCTCCTTTACTCTTTTCACTCACAGCCCCCACAAGGAATTTTAGGAAAAAAAGAACCGCTCAAAAGATGAGCGGTTCAAAATCCTCATCTTTCGGCATTGCCATGCCGCAGGAATTAGCACCTTGCAAAATGCAGGTTGCCGGACATCAAAGGGCCTGTTCCCTCCGTCACTCTTGATAAGGGCATATTCATTTTTGACTGTAAAAAAGTATAACACAGTTTTTCGCAAATAGCAAGGGAAAAAACCGCAGAAAATCCCGGTTTTATACCGACAAATTCCGGCATATCATACGACTTTGCCGTTGATGACCGGCTCCAGCTTTTTATATACCAGAATCGTGATAATCGCACTGATGAGCCCCTTGCAGAACGTAAACGGCAAGTTAAAGATCAAAAGCGCCTGCCACAACTCCTGCACGGACGGATTGATTGCCTGATACATGCCCATAATGGCCTCCATCGGCATCACATTCGTGTAGATCGGGTAAATGATGAACAGATTCGAGAAGAATCCCAGCACCGCCATCAAAAGCGCGCCAACAACAGAGCCCACAATCGCGCCGCCGTAATTGCGGTGGTGGCGGTAAATCAACCCCGCCGGCACCACAAACGCAGAACCGATAATGAAGTTCGAGAGCTCACCCACACCGCCGGTAATGGTCTGCGAAAGCAGCACAAGATTTTTCACAAAGCAAACGGCAACGCCGCTCACCGGGCCAAGCGTAAACGCCGCGATCAGTGCCGGCAGCTCGGAAAAGTCGAGCGAAATAAAGCTCGGCATAAACGGCAGCTGGAAGTGTAAAAACATCAAAACGGTCGCAATCGCCGCCAGTACGCCGGTCATTGCAATTTTACGAATATTCACATTGGCAGTTTTTGCAGTATTTACGGTCATAAATGTCAGAACCTTTCTGTATGAATATCAGGCAGCGCAAGGAAATTCACTCCGCGCTTGTATTTTTCCTTTACGGGAAACACAAATCCACGTAGCGCCGCCTTTAGAATGCCGCATAAACCATGCGCATTCCCAACTTATACTATGTCAATACAGAAACGGGGGTAAGAATCAAAAAAGCACCCCACGAAAACTCGCGGGGTGCCGAAATCCTTTTGATTCACGTTTCTTCTATCATCCGGACTATACCGTCGGCTCCGGAATCACACCGGATCAGCGCAAAACTGCGGTCGCGGGCTTATGCCAAAGGCATTTACCGCCGGTGAGGAATCACACCTCGCCCCGAAGAAAATGATGAGATTTTAGTTTGAGCAAAAATTACTCGTTGATACCCGTAACAACGCCGGAACCAACAGTTCTGCCGCCTTCACGGATAGCGAAGCGAAGACCCTCTTCGATAGCGATCGGGGTGATCAGCTCAACGTCCATGACAACGTTATCGCCAGGCATGCACATCTCGGTGCCTTCCGGCAGAGAGATAACGCCCGTAACGTCGGTGGTACGGAAATAGAACTGCGGACGATAGTTGTTGAAGAACGGGGTATGACGGCCGCCTTCGTCCTTGGTCAGAACGTAAACCTGGCCCTTGAACTTGGTGTGCGGGTGAATCGTGCCCGGCTTGGACAGAACCTGGCCGCGCTCGATGTCGGTTCTCTGGATACCACGGAGCAGAACACCGATGTTGTCGCCAGCCTCAGCAAAGTCGAGGAGCTTGCGGAACATTTCGATGCCCGTAACAACGGACTTTCTTCTCTCGTCGGTGAGGCCGATGATTTCGACTTCGTCAGACATCTTCAGAATGCCACGCTCAACTCTACCGGTAGCAACAGTACCACGGCCGGTGATGGTGAAGACGTCCTCAACCGGCATCAGGAACGGCTGGTCAGCCTTACGTTCCGGGGTCGGGATGTAGTCGTCAACAGCATCCATCAGGTCGAGGATGCACTTGTACTCAGGAGCGTTGACGTCCTTGGACTCGCTGGTGAGTGCGAGGTAAGCGGAACCCTTGATGATCGGGGTGTCATCGCCCGGGAACTCATACTCGTTCAGCAGGTCACGGATCTCCATCTCAACAAGCTCGAGGAGCTCTTCGTCGTCAACCTGGTCGCACTTGTTCATGAATACAACAATGTACGGAACACCAACCTGACGGGAGAGGAGGATGTGCTCACGGGTCTGCGGCATCGGGCCGTCAGCAGCGGAAACGACGAGGATAGCGCCGTCCATCTGTGCAGCACCGGTGATCATGTTCTTAACATAGTCAGCATGGCCCGGGCAGTCAACGTGAGCGTAGTGACGCTTATCCGTCTCATACTCAACGTGAGCGGTATTGATCGTGATACCACGCTCTCTCTCTTCCGGAGCCTTATCGATCATGGAGTAATCCTCGAACTGTGCCTGGCCCTTCAGAGCGAGAACCTTCGTGATAGCAGCAGTAAGAGTAGTCTTACCATGGTCAACGTGACCGATTGTACCGATGTTTACATGGGGCTTATTTCTTTCGAACTTAGCCTTTGCCATTGGAATTGCCTCCTTTTATTCAGTAAAATAACCTTTTGAGTTTATTACCATTGTAGCAACAAACCGCAAAAAAATCAAGTAGTATTTCGCTTTATTCAGCCTTTTTTCTGGAAGCGATGATCGTTTCAGAAACAGACTTCGGAACTTCAGCGTAGTGAGAGGGCTCCATGGTGTACTGACCACGGCCCTGGGTCTTGGAACGCATATCCGTTGCGTAGCCGAACATCTCAGACAGCGGAACTTCGCTGGTGATCTGCATAGCACCCGGAGTAGCCTCCTGATTCTGCATGATGCCGCGACGGGAGTTGAGGTCACCGATAACGTTGCCGAGGTATTCCTCCGGAACGGTAACAACAACCTTCATGATCGGCTCCATGATGACCGGATCAGCCTTGCGCATAGCATCCTTAAATGCCATGGAACCGGCGATCTTAAAGGCCATTTCAGAGGAGTCAACTTCATGATAGGAACCATCATACAGCGTGACCTTCACGTCAACAACGTTGTAACCAGCAAGTACACCGGAGAGCATTGCGCCCTGAATACCCTGGTCAACAGCCGGGATATATTCCTTCGGAACCGTACCGCCGACAACTGCGTTGACGAACTCGTAGCCCTTACCCGGGTTCGGCTCAATACGGATCTTAACGTGACCGTACTGGCCCTTACCGCCGGACTGACGAGCATACTTCATATCAGAATCCGCATTCTTGCGGATCGTCTCTTTGTAAGCAACCTGCGGCTTACCGACGTTAGCCTCAACCTTAAACTCACGCATCAGACGGTCAACGATGATCTCCAGATGGAGCTCACCCATGCCGGCGATGATGGTCTGGCCGGTTTCTTCATCGGTATATGCCTTGAAGGTCGGGTCTTCTTCTGCGAGCTTTGCAAGTGCAATGCCCATCTTTTCCTGACCGGCCTTGGTCTTCGGCTCAATCGCAACACGGATAACCGGCTCCGGGAATTCCATGGACTCAAGGATGATCGGGTGCTTTTCGTCGCAAAGGGTATCACCGGTGGTGGTGTTCTTCAGACCGACTGCAGCAGCGATGTCGCCTGCGTAAACCATTTCCAGATCCTGTCTGTGGTTTGCGTGCATCTGAACAATACGGCCGATACGCTCGGTGTTATCCTTTGTGGAGTTGTAAACGGTGGAACCAGCCGTAAGCGTACCGGAGTACACACGGAAGAAGCACAGCTTACCGACGAACGGGTCCGTAGCAATCTTAAATGCAAGAGCGGAGAACGGCTCCGTATCGGAAGAGTGACGAACGTCCTCTTCTTCGGTTTCCGGGTTTACACCCTTAATAGACGGAACATCCGTCGGAGCCGGCATGTAATCAACAATCGCGTCCAGAAGCTTCTGAACACCCTTGTTCTTATAGGAAGTACCGCAGGTAACCGGAACCATCGTGTTGTTGATGGTGGACTTGCGGATGCAGGTCTTGATCTCATCGATCGTGAGCTCTTCACCCATGAGATACTTCTCCATGAGTGCGTCGTCCTGCTCGGCGACATGCTCGATCATCTCGGTGTGATACTTCTCTGCGAGCTCTTTCATGTCTTCCGGGATCTCTTCGCAACGGATATCCTTGCCGAGATCATCATAGTAGACATAAGCCTTCATTTCCACGAGGTCGATGAGGCCCTTGAAGGTATCTTCAGAGCCGATCGGCAGCTGGATCGGTACAGCGTTGCACTTCAGTCTCTCGCGCATCATGTTGACAACGCGGTAGAAATCAGCGCCCATAATGTCCATCTTGTTGACATACGCCATACGCGGAACCTTGTATTCCTCAGCCTGACGCCAAACGGTCTCAGACTGCGGCTCAACGCCGCCCTTTGCGCAGAAAACCGTTACGGAACCATCGAGAACACGCAGGGAACGCTCAACTTCAACGGTGAAGTCAACGTGGCCCGGGGTGTCGATGATGTTGATACGGTTCTGGTGACCGTTTCTGTCCGGCCAGAAGCACGTCGTAGCAGCGGAAGTGATCGTAATACCTCTCTCCTGCTCCTGTGCCATCCAGTCCATCGTAGCGGAACCGTCGTGGGTCTCGCCGATCTTGTAGTTGACGCCTGTGTAATAAAGGATACGCTCGGTCGTTGTTGTTTTACCGGCATCGATGTGCGCCATGATGCCGATATTTCTTGTAAATTCAAGTGGTACCTGACGGGCCATATAATCCTCCTTAATACGTTTACAGGTAAATTACCATCTGTAATGTGCGAAAGCCTTGTTGGCTTCTGCCATCTTATGCGTATCGTCACGCTTCTTAGCAGCGCCGCCGGCGCCGTTCAGAGCGTCAAGGATCTCTCCGGCCAGTCTCTCCTTCATCGTCTTTTCAGAACGAAGTCTGGAATAGCTCGCCATCCAGCGCAGACCCAGGGTCTGACGTCTCTCCGGACGAACCTCGATCGGAACCTGATAGTTCGCACCGCCAACACGGCGTGCCTTAACCTCCAGGCTCGGCATTACGTTCTCCATAGCCTGCTCGAAAACCTCCAGAGCGTTCTTGCCCGTCTTCTCTTCGACGATCTCGAATGCTTCGTAAACGATCTTCTGAGCTACGCCCTTCTTACCATCATACATGATGTTGTTAATCAGGCGTGTGACCAGTTTGGAATTATACATAGGATCCGGCAAAACATCGCGTTTTGCTACATTGCCTCTTCTTGGCATAGTCTTCCCTCCTTCACATAATAGTATGAATTCATCGGTACTCGAAAGCACAAGCTCCCGCCGGCTAAGAAAAGGTATTTACGCACGATAATCAGTAGCTTATCTATTATAAATACCCTTAAAGCGAATTTCGCTTTTCCGGTCAAAAGTTCATTGTGTAACGATTAAATTTGGCTCTTTAAAGAAATTACTTCTTTGCAGCGCCGGCCTTCGGTCTCTTAGCGCCGTACTTGGAACGAGCCTGCATACGCTTTGCAACACCCTGCGCGTCAAGCGTGCCGCGGATGATGTGGTAACGTACACCAGGAAGGTCCTTAACACGACCGCCACGGATCATAACAACGCTATGCTCCTGCAGGTTGTGACCAACACCCGGGATGTAAGCGGAGACTTCGATACCGTTGGAAAGACGGACTCTGGCAATCTTACGAAGTGCGGAGTTCGGCTTCTTCGGGGTAGCAGTCTTAACAGCAGTGCAGACACCGCGCTTCTGGGGAGAATCCTGATCGATAGCAATTCTCTTCTTGGAGTTCCAACCCTTCAGCAGTGCCGGCGCCTTTGCCTTCTTCTCGGAAACTGCGCGACCTGTGTGAATCAACTGGTTAAATGTGGGCATATTGCACCTCCTTACACAATTTCATATGTCATGCGGGTTTATATTGCCCGCAGAACATGCGCCTATACAAAACAGTATCCTGTCCGTACAAAAATCGCGCGGACAGGTCTGTTTTATGCGGTTTCAAAGGCGGTTCTGGCAGAAATTCTCAGATTTCATGCCCACAACACACCATTTGACATTATACACCGCTCATTATTCGTTTGTCAAGCCCTCTTCTGCATTCTGTGCGGAAGTTTTTTCCTCAAAGCTGCTTAAAGCGGCTACGGCCTCCTGGCTTAAAGAGCTGCTCGGCGTCGTCGGCGCAATTTCAACATTGGTGTAGCAGTCCATGCCGGTGCCGGCCGGAATCAGCTTACCGATGATGACGTTCTCCTTCAGGCCAAGCAGCGGGTCTACCTTGCCCTTGATGGCGGCGTCGGTCAGCACGCGTGTGGTCTCCTGGAAGGAAGCAGCGGAAAGGAAGGACTCGGTCGCCAGAGATGCCTTCGTGATACCGAGCAGCGTCGGCGTGAATGTCGCCTCGCGCAGGCCGGTCTCGCCGTTTGCAATTCTTGCGGCGATCTTCTCGTTTTCAAGAAGCGTGTCGTTCTTATCGACGAGCGCGCCGACGAGCAGCGGCGTGTCGCCCGCGTCTTCAATGCGCACCTTGCGCATCATCTGACGAACGATAACTTCGATATGCTTATCATTGATATCAACACCCTGCATACGGTAGGTGCGCTGCACTTCCTCAATGAGGTAATCCTGCACCGCCTCCGGGCCGCTGATGGCAAGCACGTCGTGCGGGTTGACGGAGCCTTCGGTCAAGCGGGTGCCCTTTTCAACCACATCGCCCTCTTTTACGCTGAGGCGTGCGCCGAACGGGATGAGGTAGCTGCGCTGGTCGCCATCGCCGCGAACGACAATGTGGCGGTTCTTCTTGACCTCTTCAAAGCCGATCGTACCGCCGATCTCCGCGATGATTGCGAGATGCTTCGGCTTGCGGCTTTCAAACAGCTCACTGACACGCGGAAGACCCTGCGTGATATCTTCTGCGGATGCAACACCGCCGGTATGGAACGTACGCATCGTCAGCTGGGTACCCGGCTCGCCGATGGACTGTGCGGCGATGATACCAACCGCCTCGCCGACCGTGATCGGCTGGCCGTTTGCAAGGGAGGAACCGTAGCACTTCTTGCACACGCCGTGACGGGTGCGGCAGTTCAAAATAGAGCGGATCTTGATGTGCGTCGTGCCGCGGCTGATGATGAGGTCAGCTTCGGCGTCGCCAATCATCTTATCCTTAGAAACGAGCACGTTGCCATTCTCGTCGCAGTAATCGTCAAGCAGGTAGCGGCCCACAATACGCTCCTTAAGCGGCTCAATGGACTCGTTACCGGATTTGATCTCGAACACTTCCAGACCCTCGGTCGTACCGCAGTCATCCTGACGAACGATAACATCCTGAGAAACGTCAACCAGACGTCTGGTCAGATAACCGGAGTCAGCCGTTCTCAGAGCCGTATCGGCAAGGCCCTTACGAGCACCACGGGAGGAAATGAAGTATTCCAAAATGTTCAGGCCTTCACGGTAGTTCGCCTTGATCGGAATTTCGATCGTCTTACCGGACGTATTCGCGATCAGACCGCGCATGCCGGCCAGCTGACGGATCTGGTTCATAGAACCACGGGCGCCGGAGTCTGCCATCATGAAGATCGGGTTGTAACGGTCAAGGCCGTCCTGCAGGGCTTTCGTAACGTCGTTCGTCGCCTTTTCCCAGGTCTTCAGAACCGCGCTGTAACGCTCGCCGTCGGAGAGGAAGCCGTCGCGGAAATCTGCGGTAATCTCGCTGATCTCTGCCTCTGCCTTTGCAAGAATCTCCTGCTTCTGCGGCGGAATAGTCGCATCGCAGACAGCAACGGTGATTGCGCCGATGGTGGAATACTTGTAGCCCTGTGCCTTAATGGCATCGAGCATTTCGCTTGTGATCGCCGTGCCGTGCTTTTTGATGCACTTGTCAATGATCTTGCCGAGCTGCTTCTTACCGACGAGGAAATCGACCTCAAACTTGAGGATGTTCTCCGGATCGGTGCGGTCAACAAAGCCGAGATCCTGCGGGATCGGGCGGTTGAAGATCATGCGGCCCATCGTCGTATCGACAAGGCCCGTATATGTCTGGCCGTTGTACTCCACGGTTCTTCTGACCTTGATCTTGGAGTGCAGCGTGATATATTTTGCGTCATACGCCATGAACGCTTCGTCCATGTTGCGGAATACCTTGCCTTCACCGGTCTCTCCGTCCTTATCGAGCGTAAGGTAATAAGAACCGAGAACCATATCCTGCGACGGGACCGCAACAGGGCTGCCGTCGGAAGGCTTTAAGAGGTTGTTTGCAGCCAGCATGAGGAAGCGTGCCTCTGCCTGTGCTTCTGCGGAAAGCGGCACATGCACAGCCATCTGGTCGCCGTCGAAGTCCGCGTTGAATGCGGTGCAGACGAGCGGATGCAGCTTAATGGCGCGACCCTCAACGAGGACCGGCTCAAACGCCTGAATGCCCAGGCGGTGCAGCGTAGGTGCACGGTTCAGCATGACCGGGTGGTTCTTGATGACAATCTCCAGTGCGTCCCAAACCTCGCTCTTCGCGCGCTCTACGGCCTTTCTTGCAGCCTTGATGTTGCCGGCGGCACCGGTCTCGACAAGGCGCTTCATAACAAACGGCTTAAAGAGCTCCAGTGCCATTTCCTTCGGCAGGCCGCACTGGTACATTTTCAGCTCCGGGCCAACAACGATAACGGAACGGCCGGAATAGTCAACACGCTTACCGAGCAGGTTCTGACGGAAGCGGCCCTGCTTGCCCTTCAGCATATCGGAAAGGGACTTGAGCGGGCGGTTGTTCGGGCCGGTGACCGGTCTGCCGCGGCGGCCGTTGTCGATGAGGGCATCGACGGCTTCCTGCAGCATACGCTTCTCGTTGCGCACGATGATGTCCGGCGCGCCGAGTTCGATGAGTCTCTTCAGACGGTTGTTTCTGTTGATAACGCGTCTGTACAGGTCATTCAGGTCACTCGTTGCAAAGCGGCCGCCGTCCAACTGTACGAGCGGACGGATATCCGGCGGGATAACCGGCACGGCATCGAGGATCATCCACTCCGGGCGGTTGCCGGAGATGCGGAAGGATTCCACAACCTCAAGACGCTTGAGAATGTGCACGCGCTTCTGTCCCTGCGCGGTTTCGAGGTCTTTTTTGAGCTCCTCGCTGAGCTTTTCGCAGTCGATATCCTCGAGCAGCTTCTTCACAGCTTCAGCGCCCATGGACGCCTCGAAGTCGTCCTCATATTTTTCACGCATGTCGCGGTATTCCTTTTCGGTGAGCGTCTGCATCTTAGAGAGCTCACGGACGGAACCCGGATCCGTAACGATGTAAAGTGCGAAATACAGAACCTTTTCCAGTACGCGCGGGGAAAGGTCAAGAATCAGACCCATGCGGGACGGGATGCCCTTAAAGTACCAGATGTGCGAAACCGGCGCTGCAAGCTCAATGTGACCCATGCGCTCACGGCGAACCTTGCTGCGCGTCACTTCAACGCCGCAGCGCTCGCAGACCTTGCCCTTAAAGCGGATGCGCTTATACTTGCCGCAATGGCACTCCCAGTCCTTTGTCGGTCCGAAAATGCGCTCGCAGTAAAGGCCGTCGCGCTCCGGCTTCAATGTACGGTAGTTGATGGTCTCGGGCTTCGTGACCTCACCGTACGACCAGGAGCGAATCTGCTCGGGCGATGCAAGGCCGATCTTTATTGATTCAAAAACGTTAAACTCCATATATGCGATCCTTTCCTTTCACCCGAAATTAGAACTCGTCGTCGATGCCGTCAAACAAATCGTTATCGGAGCCTTCAAACTCATCATCGTCGCCGGTAGAGAAGAAGTCGTCCTCTTCCCCGTCTTCGTTCTCGATGGAATAGCCGTCGAAATCGCCATCCGTTGCGACGTTTTCTTCATCAAAGACCTGATCGCCCGGGGTGAGACCCACATCATCGTCATCGTCGAAGCTCTGGCGCAGGTCAATCTCCTCGTTGTCCTTATCCAGCACCTTGATGTCGAGACCGAGTGCCTGCAGTTCCTTGATAAGAACGCGGAAGGATTCCGGAATGCCCGGCTTCGGCACGTTCTGGCCCTTAACGATGGCTTCGTAGGTCTTTACACGGCCCACAACGTCGTCGGACTTCACCGTCAGAATCTCCTGCAGGGTGTAAGCCGCGCCGTAAGCCTCCAATGCCCAAACTTCCATTTCGCCGAAGCGCTGGCCGCCGAACTGCGCCTTGCCGCCCAAAGGCTGCTGGGTAACGAGGGCATACGGACCGGTGGAACGGGCGTGAATCTTATCGTCAACAAGATGATGGAGCTTGAGGTAGTACATGTAGCCAACGGTAACCGGGTTATCGAAATACTCGCCGGTACGACCGTCACGCAGACGGAACTTGCCGTCCTCACTCATGCCCGCCATGCGGAAGCACTCGCGGATATCCGCTTCGTGTGCGCCGTCGAATACCGGGGTCATAATCTTCCAGCCGAGTGCGTTTGCCGCCATGCCGAGGTGAACCTCGAGAACCTGTCCGATATTCATACGGGACGGAACGCCCAACGGGTTCAGAACGATGTCAAGCGGTGTACCGTCCGGCAGGAACGGCATCTCTTCCATCGGCAAAATGCGGGAAACAACGCCCTTGTTACCGTGGCGGCCGGCCATCTTATCGCCGACGGAGATCTTTCTCTTCTGTGCGATATAGCAGCGCACGACCTTGTTGACGCCGGGGCTCAGCTCATCGCAGTTGTCTCTCGTGAAGACCTTAACGTCCACAATGGTGCCGTACTCGCCGTGCGGAACACGGAGGGACGTATCGCGAACCTCGCGGGCCTTTTCACCGAAGATGGCGCGCAGCAGGCGCTCTTCGGCGGTCAGCTCGGTTTCGCCCTTCGGCGTGACCTTACCGACCAGAATATCGCCGGCGTGAACCTCCGCACCCACACGAATGATGCCGCGGTCATCAAGGTCGCGCAGCAGATCTTCGTTGACGTTCGGGATGTCGCGGGTAATCTCTTCCGCGCCGAGCTTTGTATCTCTGGCTTCCATCTCATACTCTTCGATATGGATGGAGGTATAAACGTCGTCTCGCACGATTTTTTCGTTCAGCAGGACGGCGTCCTCGTAGTTGTAGCCTTCCCAGGTCATGAAGCCGATGAGCGCGTTCTTGCCGAGCGCGATCTCGCCGTTCTTAATGGCCGGTCCGTCCGCCAGAACATCGCCCACTTCAACGCGGTCGCCGCGGTTGACGATCGGGACCTGGTTGATGCAGGTGCTCTGGTTAGAACGCATGAACTTTGTGACGACATAGTCGTCGATATCGCCGTTATCGGTCGTCACGCGAATGAGGTCTGCGCTGACACTCTTAACGACACCTGCGCGTTCGCACAGGACGCAGACGCCGGAGTCAACGCCTGCTTTATACTCCATGCCGGTACCGACGATCGGAGACTCGGTGCGGAGCAGCGGAACTGCCTGACGCTGCATGTTCGCGCCCATCAGAGCACGGTTCGCGTCATCGTTTTCGAGGAACGGGATCATCGCCGTTGCAACGGAGAAGACCATACGCGGGGAAATATCCATGTAATCGACGCGGGTCGGCTCAACCTGAATGAACTCGCCCTTGAAACGTGCGAGAACGCTGTCGTTTGCAAAGGTGTTGTCTTCATTCAGCTTTTCGTTTGCCTGTGCAACGATGAACTCATCTTCCACGTCCGCCGTCATATAAACGACTTCGTCCGTGACCTTGCCCGTCGCCTTATCAATCTTTCTGTACGGCGCTTCAATGAAGCCGTAGTGATTGATTCTTGCGAATGTTGCAAGGTAGGAGATCAGACCGATGTTCTGACCTTCCGGGGATTCGATCGGGCACATGCGGCCGTAGTGTGTGTAGTGAACGTCTCGAACCTCGAAGCTCGCACGGTCACGGGAAAGGCCGCCCGGGCCCAAAGCGGAGAGACGGCGCTTATGCGTCAGCTCTGCCAGCGGGTTCGTCTGGTCCATGAACTGGGACAGCGGAGAAGAACCGAAGAACTCCTTGATTGCTGCAACGACCGGACGGATATTGATGAGAGAATGCGGTGTAAGGGATTCCATATCCTGACCCTGCAGCGTCATGCGCTCGCGGATCACGCGCTCCAAGCGGGAGAAGCCGATGCGGAACTGGTTCTGCAGCAGCTCGCCGACGGAACGGATACGGCGGTTGCCGAGCTGGTCGATATCGTCCGTAAAGCCGAGACCGACAGCAAGGCAGGTCATGTAGTTGATGGAGGAGAAAATATCATCAATGATGATGTGGTTCGGGATCAACTCGTCATGACGTGCGGTGAGCTGCTCTTTGAGCTTCTCTTCGTCGTCGCCGCACGCTTCGAGAATCTCGGAGAGCACTGCGTAGCGCACACGTTCGTTGATGCCGCACTCTGCCTCTGCATCAAAGGAAACGTATTTTGCGATATCGACCATGCCGTTTGAGATGACCTTCGTCTCCTTGTCGTCCTCAAGGGCAACCCAGGCGGTGGTCACACCGGCGTTGTCGATGTCTTCGGCAAGCGTGCGGGACACAACGGTGCCCGCCTCTGCCATCACCTCGCCGGTCGCCGGGTTGACGATCGGGCGGGAAAGCTGACGGCCGGTGATTCTGCCGGCGAGGTTCAGCTTCTTATTGTACTTATAACGGCCGACTCTGGAGAGGTCGTAGCGTCTCGGGTCGAAGAACAGGCCGTTCAAATGGAACTGCGCGCTTTCAACCGTAGGCGGCTCGCTCGGACGGAGCTTTCTGTACACCTCAAAGAGGCCTTCCTCCATGGTGTGCGTGGTATCCTTATCGATGGTCGCAAGGATGCGCTCGTCTTCGCCGAAGTATTCCTTGATCTCTTCGTCGGTGCCGAGACCGAGTGCACGGATGAACGCGGTCATCGGAAGCTTTCTGTTTTTATCGATACGCACGTAGAGCACGTCGTTCACATCGTTTTCGTACTCCAGCCATGCGCCGCGGTTCGGAATGACGGTGGAAGAGAAAAGCTGTTTGCCTGTTTTATCGTACTCCATCTTATAATAGACGCCCGGAGAACGAACAAGCTGGGAAACGATAACACGTTCTGCGCCGTTGATCACAAAGGTGCCGGACGGTGTCATCAGCGGGAAATCGCCCATGAAGACTTCAGATTCCTTGATCTCGCCCGTTTCCTTGTTGAGAAGGCGTGCAGTGACGCGCAGGGCTGCCGCATAGGTAGCATCGCGCTCTTTGCATTCCGTTACCGTGTAATTGGGTTTTTCGTCGAGCTTGTAGTTCACGAAGTCCAGAACCAGATTTCCGTTGAAATCCGTAATGCCGGAGACGTCGTCAAAAACTTCCTTCAGACCTTCCTTCAGGAACCAGTCGTAGGAATTTTTCTGAATCTCGATCAGGTTCGGCATATCGAGAACTTCATTGATGTGCGAGAAGCTCATGCGTGTGTTCTTGCCAAGCTGTACCGGCTTAACATTCACCATTGACTCAACCACTCCATTCTTAGTATTTGACCCGTGTTTTTAAGCAAAATCACTTAAAAACGGCGGAAAGAATATCCGTTCATGTGAATTTTATAGATTATGCTTGATTATTTTTCGGAACTGTGTTATAATGCAGATCAGAGAAAGAAATGGCATATCTATCCATGATGATACATTGTAATATGATACACCGTATCTGTGGATTTGTCAAGCCCTTTCCCGAAATTTTTCGAGTTTTATTCCCTTTTTCTTTTCTCAAATTCCAAAGCAGAATAAATTGAATTTTGACCCGTATACCCGATAGCACATGGACCCTGTAAACTGCAATCGGGCTTTATTTTTATCCGCTGCTAATCATTTTAATTTGAAGAGGAACACTGTATGAAAAAGCATTTCGCAAAGCAGATTTTCGCCGCGGCCCTTGCAATCAGCTTCGTGTGCGGGCTTTCGGCATGCCGTGAACGCGAAGAAGAGCAACTCTCGTTAAAGCCGGTGATTTATCTTTACCCGGAAGAAGAAACGGACGTCTCGGTTACGCTCGCGTACGACGGAACGCTCACTTGCACCTACCCAAATTACAAAACCGGCTGGCATGTTTCGGCGAAACCTGACGGTACTCTGACGGACGAGGACGGCCAAACGTATAACTACCTGTACTGGGAAGGCACGGACAGCGCGGAATACGACCTTTCCCACGGCTTCTGCGTAGCGGGCAGCGACACCGCCGCTTTCCTCGAAAATGCCTTGCGCGACCTCGGACTCACCCGCAAAGAAGCGAATGAATTCATCGTGTACTGGCTTCCCCAGATGCAGGAAAATCCCTATAATCTCATCGCGTTTCAGTCCGACTGCTATACGCAGGTGGCGCAGCTGGATATCTCCCCCGCGCCCGACACGCTCCTGCGGGTCTTCATGGCGTGGAAACCGCTTGAAGAGAAAGTTGACATTCCCGCGCAAACGCTCACCGCTCCCGCCCGCGACGGCTTCACAGCGGTGGAATGGGGCGGCAGCCGCATAAACTGAGCCGTAGCTCTTGCCCGTGCAGAGTCTCACGGCGTTCATACTGCTTAAAAACACGCAAAACCTTCCCGGTTTCCAAACGGAAACGAAACCGGGAAGGTTTTTGTTTTGTTTATGTTGAATTTTGGATGCCGAAGAAATTAAGTTAAAAAGCGAAAGCCACTTTCAAAACGAATTCTTGCGTTTCAAGTATGTACTTGCCTGTACTTTTACGCGGATTCGCTTACGTTTCTGCCTCTTTCCCCTCGCCTTTTTCGTCCGCCTCGGTATCCTCGCAGGCACAGATGGACGCGAACGTGTAGGACTCCAGCTTATCGCGCACAAGCTGCGAGACCTCACCGTAGATGTGATGCAAACGGCACGAGGTGCGCTGGCAGCTGTACGCATCGCCCTGGCAGCGGGAAATCATATACGGCCCCTCCACCGCCTCGATCACGCTGCGCAGCGTGATCTCCTTCGGCGGTTTTGCAAGCTCATAGCCGCCCTTTGCGCCCTTATACGAGCGCACGATGCCGTCCGAAACGAGCGTGCGCAGAATCTTCAGCGTAAAGCGCAGCGTGACGCTTGTGCGCTCCGAGATCGTTTTGGCATCTGCGCGCCCGGGGTTCACGGCCAAAAATTCCACGATGCGGACTGCGTAGTCCGCTTCCAGTGTCATGTGCATGGTATGTGCCTATCCTTTCGGGATCAATCCAGAAAATCCTTCAGCTTCTTGCTGCGGCTCGGGTGACGGAGCTTTCTGAGCGCCTTTGCTTCAATCTGGCGGATACGCTCACGGGTGACATTGAATTCCTTGCCCACTTCCTCGAGCGTGCGGCTTCTGCCGTCTTCAAGGCCGAAGCGCAAGCGCAGCACCTTTTCCTCACGCGGGGTGAGGGAATCGAGCACATCGCCGAGCGTTTCGCGCAGCAGCGTATGGGAAGCGGCATCTGCCGGGGCCGGTGCGTCGTCATCCGGGATAAAGTCGCCGAGGTGGCTGTCCTCTTCCTCGCCGATCGGCGTTTCAAGGGAGACAGGCTCCTGTGCGACGCGCATGATCTCGCGCACTTTATCAACCGGCATATCGAGCTCGTCGGAGATTTCCTCCGCGGTCGGCTCGTGGCCGCTCGTGTGGAGCAACTGGCTGGAGACCTTCTTCACCTTATTGATGGTCTCCACCATGTGCACCGGGATACGGATGGTGCGGGCCTGGTCGGCGATGGCGCGCGTGATGGCCTGACGAATCCACCACGTTGCGTAGGTGGAGAACTTGAAGCCCTTTGTATAATCGAACTTTTCAACAGCCTTGATGAGGCCGAGATTGCCCTCCTGAATGAGGTCAAGGAACTGCATGCCACGGCCGAGATAGCGCTTCGCGATGCTGACGACAAGACGCAGGTTCGCTTCGGAAAGGCGCTTCTTTGCGGCTTCGTCGCCGTCCTTGATGGCGATGGCAAGGCGCACTTCTTCTTCGGAGGAAAGCAGCGGCACGCGGCCGATCTCTTTCAGGTAAACTTTGACCGGGTCATCGATGGCGACGCCTTCCATGCCCATGCCGGCATCAAAATCGTCCGTATCTGCGCCGGATACTTTGGAAAGGTCGATGTCATCAATCTGGATATCGCTGAAGTCATCGATAATCTCAATGCCGTGCGATTCCAGTGTATCATAGAATTTTTCAATGTGCTCCGGGTCGAAATCCAATTCGCCGATGGCGTCGAGGATCTCCTTTGTGGTGAGCTGGCCTTTGCTTTTGCCGAGCTCAATCAGATCGCGGATCACGGTTTTCTTATCGGGTGCTGCCATAGTTTATCATACCTTTCCTGTGTTTTCCCTTATTCCCTCGGCAGCGTCTGCACGCTGCCTTTTTATCTCAATTCTGTTTTAAAGCATAACGTTCCTATTTTTTCTGTTTGCGCAGTGCATCGAGCTGTGCCTGCAGGTCGGCGGGGTTCGCACCACGTACCTTATCGGTATCGGTCAACGCGCCTTCGCTCAAAATGATCTGCACGTATTCTTCCGCGTCTTTGGCGGTGATGCCGGCGTTTTCCTGCACGATCTTCGCAAGGCGGCCCATTTCGTCCGGCGTACATTCCGCCGAAAAGTCTGTAATCTGCGGCGATGTGACCGTTTCTTCGTTTATAATCTTGCCCAGGAGGCTCTGATATAACCGGCGATTGAACGCCGTCACGAATTTTTCGGGCGGCACGCGGCGGTTCAGGCTCTGTGCGAGGTCATTATTGTGGAAAAGGCACGCGATGAGCCGCTCTTCGGCGTTGGCCACGCGGACATAGCGGCGCTTTTCGGGGTTTACGGTATCGCGCCGCGCGGAAAGCTGCTCCGTCATGTCCCTTTGCTGCTGCCGCTGCGCCGCACGCGCTTTTTTGCGCACGGAAACGGACATCTGCTGCAAAATGGCGTTTTTGTCAACATTCAATTCCTGCGAAAGGCGGCTGACGTACACGTCGCGCTCAATGGCGTTTTCAAGGCCCGCCAGCAGCTCTACGGCGGCCATCAGGTATTGAATACGCCCGTTTTCGTTGCTTAAATCATACCCGCTTTTCAGCTTTGCAAGGCGGTATTCCACATCGTTGCCGCTTTGCTCAATGAGCCTACGGAAACGCGCCGCGCCTTCATCACCGCATGCGTTGATGAACTCGTCCGGGTCTTTGTTGCCGGGCACGGCCATGACGCGCACCAAAAGCCCTGCGCCGCGCAGAATGGGAATGGCGCGCTGTGCGGCCTTTTGACCGGCTTCGTCGGAATCGTAGCAAATGACGACCTCTTTCGCATAGCGGGCAATGATGCGCGCCTGCTCTGCGGTAAGTGCCGTGCCGAGCGACGCAATAGCGTTTTCAATGCCCGCTTTGTGCAGCGAGATGACGTCCATATAGCCCTCAGCCAAAATGATGCGGTCGTTTTCAAGCGCGTTTTTCGCAAAATTCATCGCGAAAAGACCGCTGCTCTTGTGGTAGACCGGGGTATCCGATGTATTTATGTACTTCGGCTTTTCGTTTGTCAAAATGCGCCCGCCGAACGCGACCACGTTGCCGCGCAGATCAATGATAGGAAACATGACGCGTGCGTGGAAACGATCCATCGCGCGGCCGGAGCGCGTCTCCACCGCGACGTTCGCCGCAATCATCTCGCGCTCGGAATAGCCCTTGGAGCGCAGGTGATTAACGAGCGCAAAGCGGCTTTCCGGCGCCCAGCCGAGCCCGAAATGGCGGATCATTTTCATGGGCAGGCGCCTGCGCGCGAAATAATCAAGCCCCGGCTTGCCCTCCGGGCTTAAAAGTGCGCTGTGGAAAAAGCGGGCGGATTCGCGGTTGATTTCCAGCACGCGCTGACGCAGGCGGCTCATGGAATCGTCCACGCCCTGCTCCGGCATTTGCAGCCCCACGCGGTCCGCGAGCATTTTCACGGCCTCGATGTAATCGAGATTTTCAATCTTACGGATGAATGTGATGACATCACCGCCCGCGCCGCAGCCGAAGCAGTAAAACGAGTTATTCTCCGGGTAGACGTTGAAGGACGGTGATTTTTCGTTGTGGAAGGGACACAGTCCCACCATGTTTTTGCCGCGCCGCTTTAGGTTGACATACGAGGAAACGATGTCTGTAATGTCGCAGCGCGATTTTAAGTCCTGCATAAAGGACTCCGGCAACGGCATTCCACCGCCCCCTTTCGTGACCGCCGGCGCGATGCCGTTGGGATTACGGGCAAAGCTCGGAGCAAAACGCCCTGATTTTTGCCCTCATAGTAATATATACGCCGCAAACGGCGAAATTACTTCTTTTATTCTTCAAATTCAAAAAATTTTTTTCCATCTTCTGTCACATCGACCTGCCCATTTGTGGCATCCGCAAGTTTTTTGCGGAATGCACCGAGCAGCTCGGGCGCCAAATGGAATTTGACGGTAACTTTTTCCTCAAAGACCGTGTCGTCCGTCACGCCGCCGCATTCCGGAACAAGCGATGCAACGCGGCCGTACCGGCCGTAATCGCAGGTGAGCGACAACAACAGACACTCGCGCATGGTAATGATCTGTGCCGCCTGCAAAGCGATGGACGCGGTGTGCGAATACGCACGAACGAGACCGCCGCCCCCGAGCAGAATGCCGCCGAAATAGCGCGTGGCGACCGTGACGACATCCGTAACGCCGCTTTTGCGCAGGACATCCAGCACCGGCATACCGGCCGTGCCCTGCGGCTCGCCGTCATCCGAAAAGCGCATGGTGCCGTCGCGCAGGATATACGCATAGACGTTGTGACTGGCATCCCAGTGCTCGGATTTTTTGGACGTGATGAAATCGAGCGCCTCCTGCTCGGTCTGCACCGGGCAGGCATAGCCGATGAAACGCGATCGCTTTTCCACAAACTGGTCCTGCGCGTTTTTCCGCACGGTTTTGTACTCTGCCATTTTTACCGCTCCCCTCTGTTTTGAAACGAACGCGATTTGCCTTTGGAGAAAAAATGGGCGATGCCCGAAAGAGCACCGCCCTGAACGATCCATATAAATTTACTTCGTGATACCGTAGCGCTTGTTGAACATATCAACACGACCGCTTGTATCAACCAGCTTCTGCTTACCCGTAAAGAACGGATGGCACTTGGAGCAAATTTCAACGCGGATGTCCTTCTTTGTGGAACGCGTGTGAATCACATTGCCGCATGCGCAGGTAATGGTCGTTTCCTGATAGTCCGGATGTATATTCTTCATATCTGTCACCTCTTTCGGTTGATCTGCGGTTAGTCGGTTAACAGCGAAGTTAACACATAAACATAGCGCTAATTATGTTAGCACAAAAAATTCTAAAATGCAAGGTCTTTTTCAAAAAAACAGAAAACTTTTTTCTTTTTCTTCCCGAAAGCATCCGTTTTTTTCGTTAGGCGCCGATGTAGCGAAGGTATTCTTCGAGGCAAAGGGAGAGTCTGCGGATGGCGGCGGCGTGCTCTGTGCCGACATAGCGCAGGACAAGATCATTGCGTTTAAGGCCGGTTTCGTCCTCTTTTCCGGCGGGATAGCGGAACACAAAGCCGTAATGCGCCATGTTTCTTTGCAGCCAGCCGTAGGTATCCGTTGTCGAAAACGTCGCGGGGTCGTCCTGCACGGTGACGCACAGGCCGCTTTGCAGGTCGCTTGTGCCGGGCGCAGACACGGTGGATTTTGCGTCTTCACGCGCCATAATCTTGGTGGAACCTGCCGCGATAAGGCGCTCGACCTCGGCGTTATAAAGCGATTCCTGCTCTGCATAGGACACATAGCCGCCGGAAAACTTGAGCGTGACACCGTCTGCTTTTGCGGCATCGCACAGTGCGGTGAGTGCCGGCACAATGCGGGCATCGACCGTGACGCTGTCAAACTCGGCGGTCTCCTCGGGAGCGAAATCCGCATCCGCAGGGTGGCCTTCGTTGATGACGAACAGATTCACGCTGTCCTCGAGCGTAGGCAGGTCGTTTTCCTCCGTGCTTGCAGCGGGGGACGCGGTGGGCAGTACGGTGGCCTGCGGCAGGGAATCCTCCGGATCTTCGGGCGGGAAAAGCACCGGCAAACCCCACATGACGAACAGTGCAAGCGCCATGAAAGCGGCGGCGCAGATAAGCAGAATGCCCGTCCAACGCTTTAGGTTCATAATGCGCTCCAAATGCAATGGACGCGGCTTTTGGATGGGGCTGTATTTTTTTCGTTTCCGCACGGTGCTCTCCCCTTTCTTTCGGTATCTTTTACTATTATATCGGATGACGGGAAAAAAGCAAGTCGAATTCCTTTACAACAGAAAAACGCCCGAGCCGTGAAGCCCGGGCGCTGTGCATTTCAGTTCACGCTATTTTTTGAAGAATTACTTCTTTTTGCTTTTACGGGAGGGAATCTCGGTGGTTTCCGGGTCTACCTTTCCCATTTCGGAAGCTGCACTGCTAAGACCGTCCTCGCCGCTGCTGAGCTTGCCGTTATTGACGATGAGGTTCGTGACAATGCCGACGATGAGGGCAACAGCCAAAGACGTGATGTTCAGCAGAGCGCCGCCGGTGATGCTGTTTGTGCCGAAGCCGAAATACAAACCGCCGATGCCGCAGACGAGGATGGAGCTGACGACGAACAGGTTCTTACTGTTGCCGAGATCAACACGGTGGAGCATCTGGAGACCGGAAACGGCGATGAAGCCGTAGAGCGCGATGCACGCGCCGCCCATGACGCACTTCGGAATGGAGTTAATGAGCACGACGAACGGAGTGAAGAAGGAAAGCACCATGCAGCCGAGTGCCGCGGTGAGGATGGAAACGACGGAAGCGTTGCCGGTGATGGCGATGCAGCCGATGGACTCGCCGTAGGTGGTGTTTGCACAGCCGCCGAAGAACGCGCCCACAATGGAGCCGAGGCCGTCGCCGATGAGGGTCTTATCGAGGCCCGGGTCTGCGATGAGGTCGCGGTTGACAACCGTGCTGAGGTTCTTGTGGTCAGCGATGTGCTGTGCGAGCTCGACGACGCCGATCGGAATGTAGATCATGGCGATGTTGCCGATGGCAGCCGCATCAAGCGGATACTGGCCGTTCGTCTCGATTGCTTTGAGGAAGAAGAACTTCGGATAATCGACGATGCTGGTGATGCTGAATGTGCCGAATGCATCGATGAACGGCTGGAAGGAAAGGAGCTTGAGGCTCTCTGTGCCCGTTGCCATACCGATGATTGTAAAGACGAGTGCAAGCGCATAGCCCGCGCCGATGCCGACGATAAACGGAATGAGCTTGACGGTTTTGGAGCCCTTAACGGACGCTATGACAATCATGAAGAAGGTGAAGATGCCGCAGATGATGGCAGCCCAGTTGTAGGTCTCGCCGTATACGACAGTTGCAGCGCCGTTGCCCATGATCCAGCTTGTTGCCGTGCCGGAAAGGGACAGACCGATGAGCGCGACGATCGGTCCGATGATGACGGACGGCATCAGCTTATTGACCCAACCGGAGCCGACGACCTTGATGACAAGACCGATGATGACGTAAACAAGACCTGCGAACGCAACGCCGATGAGCATGCCCCAGTAGCCGTAATTCTGACCGATTGTAGCCGCATACGCGCCGAGAAAGGTGAACGAGGAGCCGAGGAATACCGGGCTTCTGCGCTTGGTGCAGAACAGGTATACGATGGTGCCGATACCCGCGCCGAACAGTGCGGCTGCGGCGTCTGCCTGCAGGCCGTAGCTGGTGACAAGCAGCGGTACGAGCAGCGTAGCCGCCATAATGGCGATCATCTGCTGGAATGCGAAGACCAGTGTTTTGCTGAACTTCGGCTTATCTTCGATGCCGTAAATCAACTTCATGAAATCATTTCCTTTCTTCCGAACCGTGGTTTCATTTCTTACCCCAAAACACGTTCTCTTCTCCCCTATGCTTTTCCGAGCATAAAGAAAAGCTCTGCCTGTAAAATGGGCAGAGCTTGAGCCTTGTCAGCACGCCGTCTGTAAAGACGTATTAAGAGTCAATCTTGCCAATATCACAGTATCGGGGTTAAAGATCGTATTTCGTTTTCCAACGCTAAACTATAGCACAATATTCGACGAAAGTCAACGGAATTCGCGCACTTGTGAATAGTTTGTGAATATTCATCAAAAAAAGGCAGCACAATACAGAAAAAGCTCTCCGAACCATGCGAAGAGCTTTTTCGTTTACAAGGATTACTGGTTTTTATTCGGTTTATAGCTGACTGTGCCGCACAGGCGATCGCCTGCGTCGCCGGCTGCGGTGGGAATGTAGCCGTTCTCGTTCAGCGGGCCGGGTGCGTAGTTTGCCGCATAGATCTTGACATCCGGGTGCTTTTCATACAGCAGCTTGATGCCTACCTCGGACGCGAAAATGCACATGAATTTGATGTTCTTGCAGCCTGCGTCCTTTAAAAACTGGATGGCTGCATCTGCGCTGCCGCCTGTTGCAAGCGCCGGATCAACAACGACGACGGGGCCGTCTGCGGTATCGACCGGAAGCTTAAAGTAATACGTCATCGGCTTTAGGGTTTCCTCGTCGCGGTAAAGGCCGATGTGGCCGACCTTTGCCGTGGGCGAGAGCTCACGCAGGCCGTCTACCATGCCGAGACCGGCGCGCAAAATCGGAACGATGGTGAAATCCTCTGCAAGCACCGGAGTAATGATCTTCTGCAGCGGCGCCTGGATCTCCACGTCCTTCGTTTTGAGCTCCTTGAGCGTCTCATAGCCCATAAGCATGGCAAGCTCTTTGACGAGTTCGCTGAATTCCTTGGTGCCGGTGTTAACGTCGCACAGGTGGCTGACCTTGTGCTTGATGAGCGGGTGGTTGAAAACCGTAAGATTAGAAAGATATGCTTCCATGTTTGACCTTCCTTAGTCCGTAAGACGGCGCACCGCCTTGTTTCGTTTATTTTCAAAGAGTATCATAGCACACGCTTTGACAAAAATCAACCGAAAGAGACGCGTCTTGACGGAAAAGCGCCGAAATGCTACAATAAATCAAAGAGTTTAAAAAAGGATTGACAAGCATGCCTATGAAGCTGAAAGCCCAGCTGATGGACGGCGTTACCGTAAAGCGCGCTTTGACGCGGCTTTCTTATGAAATCATTGAAAAAAGCCGCGACCTCGAAAACGTGGTGCTCATCGGCATCAAAACGCGCGGTGTGCCGCTTGCGGAGCAGATTGCGGCGAACATTGAGACGCACACCGGTGTAAAGGTGCAGACCTGCACACTGGATATTACATTCTGCCGTGACGACCTGACAAAGCGGCACGACCTGCCGACTGTGAACACGCAGACGCTTCCGGTCGACCTCAACGACAAGGAAGTCATTTTGGTGGACGATGTGCTGTTTACGGGCCGCACGGTGCGCGCGGCGATCGACGCGGTGTTCCGTTTCGGGCGGCCGGCGCGCATTCGGCTGGTCGTTTTGGTCGACCGCGGTCACCGCGAGCTGCCCATTCGCCCTGATTTTGTGGGCAAGAATATCCCCACCTCTCTACGCGAGATCATCGCCGTGCATTTGGAAGCTGTGGACGGCAAGACGAACGTGGAAATCTACGAGCAGGACGAGAACGAACCGGAAATCTACGGGCAATGACCCGCTTTTAGTGTAAAAATCAAATTAAAAGAAGGTATAAACATGGCTGTAATTTTGGCAAGCAGTTGCCTTTTGGGCTGCGAATGCCGCTATAAGGGCGACGGCTGCAAGTGCGATGCGCTCATTAAGCTTGCAGAAAGCAACACGATCATCGGCGTATGTCCCGAGCAGATGGGCGGTCTGCCCACGCCCCGCGACCCGGCGGAGCGGCAGGGCGACAAGGTGATCTCCTGTGCAGGCAAAGACGTGACGAAGGCGTACACAAAAGGTGCAGAGACGGCGCTGTACTTTGCGAAGCTGAATCACGTGGATTTTGCCGTAATGAAGGCGAAAAGTCCGTCCTGCGGCAAGGGACTCATTTACGATGGCACGTTTACGGGCAACAAGATTCCCGGCAACGGTGTAACCGTGGAGCTTCTGAACGCGCACGGCATCCCGGTGTTTACAGAGGACGAATTGGATCAACTGTCGCTGTAAAGCAAAACATCTTAACACAAAGAATTGGGCCTGCTGCGCTTTGCGGCGGGCTTTTTGCTTGAAGATATAAAGAAAAGCTGTACGTAAAGCAATGGAACTTTACGTACAGCTTTTTGAATTTTATGTAATGCTATTTCGCTTTACAGATTACTTCTCGTCGAAGAACGCCTTGAAGCCCTTGTATGCCATGTAGACATCGAGCTTGGAGACAACCTCAAACGGTGCGTGCATGGAAAGCACCGGCACACCGATATCGAGCACGTCGACATTGAGGTTCGCGATGAACTTTGCGACCGTGCCGCCGCCGCCCTGATCGACCTTGCCGAGCTCGCCGATCTGCCAAAGCACGCCTGCATCGTCAAACGTGCGGCGGATTTTGGCGACGAACTCTGCGTTCGCGTCGGACGTACCGCCCTTGCCGTGTGCGCCGGTGTACTTGGCTATGCCCAGACCGCCGTTGATGTAGGTGGAGTTCTGTGCCTCGTAAACGGAAGCATAATGCGGATCATATGCCGCGGTGACGTCGGCGGAAATGCAGGTGGACTTGGAGAGCACGTGGCGCGGCTCTTCACCCTCTGCCTGCGCGAGGTCAGCGATGAAGTAACGCAGGTACTCGGAGTTGAGGCCCGTGTTGCCGTCGCTGCCGGTCTCTTCCTTATCGGTGAGCACAGTGACGACGGTCTGCACCGGGTTCTTGCAGTTGAGGATAGCTTCAAGTGCCGGGTATGCGCAAACGCGGTCATCGTGGCCGTAAGCGCCGACGAGGCTGCGGTCAAAGCCGATATCCACCGCCTTGAACGCCGGGACGAACTCGATCTCTGCAGAGATGAGGTCGGCTTCTACGATGCCGTACTTCTCGTTTAAGAGACGCATGATGTTCAGCTTATATGCATCCTTAGCCTCCTCGTCGCGAACCGGGCGGCTGCCGATGAGGATGTTAAGGTCTTCGCCTGTAAAGGCAGTACCCAGCGGCTTTGTAGCCTGATCCTGACCGAGGTGCGGCAAAATATCTGTGATGGTGAACTGCGGATCGCCCGCTTCTTCACCGATGCAGACCTTGATGACCGTGCCGTCGCTCTTCACGACAACGCCGTGCATGGCGAGCGGAATCGCCGTCCACTGGTACTTTTTGATGCCGCCGTAGTAGTGCGTTTTGAGGTACGCCATCTCGGAGGATTCATAAAGCGGGATGGGCTTTAAGTCGAGACGCGGGTTATCGATGTGTGCTGCGGCAATGCGAACGCCGTTTTTGCAGCCCTCTTTACCCATGATGGCAAGGCAAATTGCTTTACCGCGATTGTTGTAATACACTTTGTCGCCCGCCGCATACTTGTGCTTCGGGTCGAACGGCACAAAGCCGTGCTTTTCTGCAGCCGCGACCGCGTACTCAACGGATTCGCGCTCGGTTTTGGCGCTGTTTAAAAATGCCTTGTAGCCTTCGCAGAACTTATCTGCTTTTTCGATCTTCTCATCTGTGACCTTGAAAAAGCCGTTCTTGCGCGGGTTGAGGAGCATTTCGGACAGCTCTTTTGCGGATTTTTCCGCTGCTTTTTTAGCCATTTTCAATTCCCCCATACAATTTTTCGTAAGTTTCTTTATACTGAAGGACTTTCTGGACGTAAAGACGCGTTTCTTCAAACGGAATTTCTTTTAAGGTCACTCCGTCTTCGGAATATGCGGGGTCCGAAAGCCACGACGTAACGTTTCCCATGCCTGCATTGTAGGCGCAGACCGCTGTGGCGAGGTTGTCGTACTCGTTTAAAAGCACGCGCAGCAGCGCACAGCCGTATTTGATGCTGATTTCGGGGTCGAGCAAAGCGCTTGCGTCATATTCCCCGCCGATATGCGTTTGCATCCAGTCAAACGTCTCGGGCATCATCTGCATAAGCCCGAGCGCGCCGACCGGGGACTCCGCCTCGGGGTCGAAATCGCTTTCCGCCTTGATGACGGCATAGACAAGGCTTTGCGGCAAGTCGTACTCCTTCGCTTCTTTTTTGACGATGGATTCGTACTTGCGCGGGTAAAGCATGTGGTCTACATCGGGATGCAGCCTTTGCACCGCGAAAACAACGAGCACGGCAGCTGCAATGCCGGCGATAAGAATCCATGGCCACAAGGGCTTCTTTTTGGACTTTTTTAAATGTTTGCTTCTCTTATTCAATCGGATTCACCGGGGTGTGCGCAGCCGAGCACTGCGAGCATATTATCCATATCGTCCGCCGAAACAGCGACGGTGTTATCGAGTGTGTAATCGGAGCGGTCGATGTAAAAATCATCGCTCTGCTGGGCGTGCATGCGGGTCAGGGCCTCCTGCTCCGTGAGACCGTCGCGGCGGCAGATGCGCCCAAGGCGCACGGTTTCATCCGCAAGAACGGAGACCACGCGGCGGCAAAGGCGATCTGCACCGGCTTCAAACAGCGTCGGAGCGTCGAGCACGATGACCTTTGCATCTTTATATGCGGCAATCTCCTTTTTGAGACGCGCTAAGATCACGGGATGCGTGATGGCGTTCAGCTTTGCTTTGCCTTCTTCGCTTGCAAACGCGAGGTTTGCAAGACGGCGGCGGTCTAAACTGCCGTCTTCCTTTATAATAGCACGGCCAAACGCATTTTGCAACTCCGTAAGACATGTTCCTGCATAAAGAGACGGATCGTGCGTAACGGCGTCGCAGTCGATGATGACGCAGCCGCGCGCCTTAAGCTGCTTTGCGACCGTCGATTTGCCCGCGCCGGTCTGTCCCGTAAGGCCGATGACAAGTTGCTCGTTCGGCGTTACGATGCGGAATGCACAAGCGCGGATCAAACGGTTATAAACCGCAAGGCCTACGCCGCTTTTGCGCGGCATACGGGCGTAAACGGTCTTTGCGCCGATCTCATCGAGGTGATGGAGCGACGTGAAAAGCCCGTGCGCCTGCGAAAGGGAATCTGCGGCGCTGCCGTAGGGCACGCACCGATTTTTGAGGTACGGCACGTCTTCGTTAAAGCAAAGTGCAGCTGCTTCGGAGTGCGTATGCAAAAACGCGGCGTAGTCTTCGGCGGAAGCGTCCACCATGTAGACATCCGCTTTCGGCGCGTAGTGCTTGTATTTCATGCCGGGCGAGGCGACCTTGGCGTTTTCCGCGGGCTTTTCCAGCACGGCGCGGTCCACGTCTACCCTTCCGAGCACGCGGCGCAGCTGCTCCACGGAAATGCCGCCCGGGCGCAGCACACGCGGTATCTCGGTGACGACGGTGATAACGGTGGACTCCACGCCGACCTCACAGTCGCCGCCGTTCACGATGCCGTCTACGCGGCCCATGAGATCATCGCACACATGCGGGAATGATGTGGGGCTGGGCAGGCCGGAGAGATTCGCGGACGGCGCGGCAAGCGGCACGCCTGCGGCGTTAATGATCGCCCGCGCGGTGGGATCGGACGGCATGCGGACGGCAACCGTATCGAGACCGCCGGTCGTCTGCATCGGCACAAGCGGCGATTTTTTCATGATGATGGTAAGCGGGCCCGGCCAAAAGGCATCTGCAAGCTTTTTGGCAGCTTCGGGAATCTCTTCGACAAGCGCAGGCAATTCTTTGATATCCGCGATATGCACGATGAGCGGATTATCCGACGGGCGACCCTTCACTTTGTAGATCTGTGCGGAGACGGTAGGGTCCAGCGCATTGCCGGCGAGGCCGTAGACGGTCTCTGTGGGGATGGCGACAAGGCCGCCGCGGCGCAGAATCTTCCCCGCTTCTTTTATATCCTGTTCGTTTTTTTCATCCAATAATCGCGTATCCATGTTCATCCGTTCTCCATGCTCTCTTTCAATTTTTCGGCGCGGTCTGCGGCGATGAGTGCATCAATGATTTCATCGAGGTCGCCGTTTAAGACGTCGAACAGGCGGTAGATTGTCAGGCCTATGCGGTGATCTGTCACGCGCAGCTGCGGGTAGTTGTAGGTGCGGATGCGCTCCGAACGGTCGCCGGTGCCGACCTGACTTTTGCGGTTTGCGGCAATCTCGGCGTTTTGCGCCGCCACCTTAGCGTCTAACAGTCGGGCACGCAGGACGCGCAGGGCTTTATCTTTGTTTTTGTACTGGCTGCGCTCGTCCTGACACTCGACGACCGTGCCGGTGGGCAGGTGCGTAACACGGATGGCAGACGACGTTTTGTTGATGTGCTGCCCGCCCGCGCCGCTGGAGCGGAATGTGTCAATCTTTAAATCTTTCGGGTCGATCTCGAGCTCGACCTCATCGACTTCCGGCAAAACGGCGACCGTGGCGGTGCTTGTGTGGATGCGGCCCTGCGTTTCCGTTTCCGGCACGCGCTGCACGCGGTGCACGCCGCTTTCAAATTTTAATCTGGAATACGCACCGTCACCGTCGATTGTGAAGCTGACTTCCTTAAAGCCGCCAAGCTCCGTTTCATTCAGGCTGACGATTTCCGTTTTCCAGCCGCGCTTTTCGGCGTACATGTTGTACATGCGGTAAAGGTTATAGGCGAACAGTGCCGCTTCCTCGCCGCCTGCGCCGCCGCGAATTTCCACGATAACACTGCGGTCGTCGTTGGGGTCGCGGGGCAATAATAAAATTTTGAGCTCTTCCGAGATGCTTTCGATATCGCTTTTGGCGGCGCTCATCTCGTCGCTCGCCATTTGGCGCAGCTCTTTATCGGCTTCGGAGTCGTTTAAAATCGCTTCGGCATCCTCGAGCGACGCTTCGGCCTTTTTTAAGGCGCGGTATTTTTCCACGATGGGTTCGATTTCTTTGTGCTCCTTCATGAGGTCGCGGTAGAGATTGCGGTCTGCCGCAACGGCGGGATCATAGAGCTTCATATTAAGCTCTTCATATCGGTTTTCAAAAACCGAGAGATTTTCAAACATAGCAAAGCTTCCTTTCAGACAGATAGTTAAATGAAACGGTCTGAGAGGCGCTACTGCTCGCTGCCGGCACTTTCGCGCACGATCTTGCGAATGTTCTTTTCACACTTGTGGCGGGGCACCATGACTTCTCTGCCGCAGCCGGTGCAGCGGATTTTAAAATCCGCGCCGATGCGCAGCACTTCAAACACGTTTGTCCCGCAGGGATGCGGCTTTTTCATTTGTAATTTGTCGCCTACCCGAACATCCATGGTACAGCCTCCTTTATCGTGTATTGGGCGCGAATGCTCCCTTGAAAATTCAGTATAGCACAATGCTGTATTGATGTCAAAGCAAAAGACCGCCTGCGCGGGACTTTCCCTTGCAGACGGCCTTTTCGGTTTCTATTTTATTCCAAACGCTTTGTGAAAACGCTTTTACGCTGCGATGTGAATGCCGCTCTTCTTCAGCGCGAAACTGAGGGCGGTCGCTACGCCGTAAGCCGCCGCAACGGAGACGATGTCCTTGACGAGATACGGCACGGAGGCCACAAGGAACGCCGCCCACGGGCCGTTGCCGGAGATCATGCCGAACTGAATCGTGCCGCACAGATGGCAAGCCGCAAGACCCGCAACACCGAGTACAATGGCGAGCACACGGTGCGGCATTTTTGTGCCGAGACCGCACAGCGCAGCCATGGGCAGGAAGCCGTAGATGTAGCCGCCCGCGAGACCGACAAGCGAACCGAAGCCGCCGGAGAAGTTTGCAAACACCGGCAGACCGACAGCGCCGAGCACGATATAGACGAGCACGGCGAGCGTGCCGCGCTTACAGCCGAGTGCATAGCCGCACAGGGCGACCGCGAAGGTCTGTAAGGTGACCGGGATGCCGCTCGGCAGCGGGAACGAAATCTGCGACAAAACGGCGAGCACGGCGGCGAATACGCCGACCATGACGATATTGGTGATTTTCTCTCTGTTGCTGTTCATGTTATTTACCCCTATTCATTTCGGAATACGGCACACTAAGCAGTTTATTCGGCTTTTGGGTTTGCAAAGCCCTTGTGGATCTGCACCTCGCCTGCGGAAAACGCGCGCTCCTCGCCGCTATCGAGACGGACGAGCAGGTGCGCTTCGTCGCTGATGCCGGTGACGACACCGCGGTACGTCTCCTCCCCGAGCGAGAACGTGATGGCGCGGCCGGTGAGAAACGAATGGCTGCGGTACGATTCGATGAACGCGTTTGAGCCGAGGTTCTTATACAGCGCGAAAAAGCGACTGATGACGGCAGCCGAAATGCGGCTGCGCATCTCCACGGGGCACGGGCCGTCGAAAATAGCACCGGCGATGGAGCGAATCTCCTCCGGGAAGCCCTCTTCCGGCACAGCGATGTTGATGCCGATGCCGAGCACGGCCCAGTTGAGACCGCCGTTTTCAAAATCAACGGAAGCTTCCGTTAAAATGCCGCAGACCTTTTTCTCGTTGAGGTAAACGTCGTTCACCCATTTGATTTGCGGGTTTAGCCCCGTGACCTGCTCAATGGCTTCGCACACGGCGACCGCTGCGGTCGTCGTGATGAAAAGCGATTTTTCAGCGGTGCAGTGCGGGCGGAGCAGCAGGCTGAAATAAATACCTGTACCCGGCGGCGATGTGAAGTGCCGACCGAGCCTGCCCTTGCCTGCCGTCTGCGATTCCGCAATGAGCACGGTGCCCTCCGGCGCGCCCTGCTCCGCCTGTGCCTTTAAAAGCGTATTGGTGGAGGTGACTTCGGTCTGCACCTGCAAGTAAACCGGCATATCGGTATCGAGGAACCGTGAGACACTCTGCACGGTGAGCACATCGCTTTCCGGCGCCAGCGTGTAGCCGCGCTTTGGCACGGCGCGAATTTTATGCCCGGCTTCTTCAAGCTTTTGAATGGCTTTCCACACGGCATTGCGGGAAACGCCGAGCGATGACGCAAGCTGCTCGCCGGAGAGGTATTCTCCGCGATTTTTTTCAAGTGCGTCTAAAACTGCATCTTGTATGCGCATAAATTTCCTTTCCGGCAAAACCGGCAGCGAAAATTTCGTCTACCAGTTTACCACACACAAAGCGTTTCGTCAACCTAAAATTAAAATTAAGGTGACGAATAACAAAACACCGATTGAATGGAAAAGCAAAAGCCCGCACAGCGCATGGTTTTGCACTGTGCGGACAACGATTCCATTACTTCTTTTTCTTGAAGCCGTCCTTCAGCGAAACGGAGCGGTTGAAGACAAGGTGGTCTTCTGCGGAATCCTTGTTATCCACGCAGAAATAGCCCTGACGCATGAACTGGAAGCTCTCGCCCGGCTTTGCGGTTTTGAGGCCCGCTTCCACCTTGCAGCCCGTGAGGACCTTGAGGGAATCCGGGTTTAAAAGCTCTAAGAAATCGCCTGCATCCGGGTCTTCCACAGTAAAGAGGTTATCGTAGAGGCGAATTTCGGCGTCTTCGGCGTTCTTCGCGTCCACCCAGTGGATGGTGCTCTTGATCTTGCGGCCGTCTGCCGGGTTGCCGCCGCGGGACTCGGGGTCATACTCCGCGTAGACTTCGACCACGTTGCCGTTTTCGTCCTTTTTACAGCCGGTGCACTTGACGACATAGGTGGTCTTAAGGCGTACTTCATTGCCCGGGAAAAGGCGGAAATAGCCCTTTACAGGGGTCTCCATGAAGTCTTCGGCTTCAATGTACAGCTCGCGGCCGAACGTGACCGTGCGGGTGCCGTCTTCGGGACGGTTCGGATTGTTTTCGACCTCGAATGTCTCGGTCCTATCTTCGGGATAGTTCGTCAAAATGAGCTTTACGGGGTTCAGAACACCCATGACGCGCTTTGCCGTGAGGTTCAGGTCTTCGCGCAGGCAGTGCTCGAGAAAGCTGTATTCCACGGTAGAGTTCACCTTGGAAACACCGTTGCGCACGCTGAAATTGCGAATGGAAGCCGGGGTGTAGCCGCGGCGGCGCAGGCCGCAGATGGTGGGCATTCTCGGGTCGTCCCAGCCGCTGACATAACCGCCCTCGACGAGTGCGCGCAGCTTGCGTTTGCTCATGACAGTGTTGTTGATGCCGAGGCGGGCAAACTCGATCTGACGCGGCTTTGCGGGCAGCGTGACGTTGTTGATAACCCAATCGTACAGCGGACGGTGATCCTCAAATTCCAACGAACACAGCGAGTGCGTGATGTGCTCCATGGCGTCCTCGATGGGGTGCGCGAAGTCGTACATCGGGTAGATGCACCATTTGGTACCGGTGCGATGGTGCGGCATGTGGTTGATGCGGTAGATGACCGGGTCGCGCATATTGAAGTTGCCGGAAGCGAGGTCAATCTTTGCACGGAGCGTCATTCTGCCGTCTTCAAACTCGCCGGCGCGCATGCGGGCAAACAGGTCGAGACTCTCCTCCATCGGACGGTCACGGTACGGGCTCTGCGCCGGGGTGGTGAGGTCGCCGCGCATTTCACGCATCTGATCAGGCGTGAGCTCGCAAACATAGGCAAGACCCTTTTTGATGAGCTCTACGGCGCCGTTGTACATATCTTCAAAATAATCGGAAGCATAGTAGAAGCGGTCTTCCCAATCGTAGCCGAGCCAGTGGATATCTTCCTTGATGGCATCGACGTACTCCACGTCTTCCTTTGTGGGGTTCGTGTCGTCCATGCGCAGGTTACAGATGCCGTTAAAGCGCTCTGCGGTGCCGAAATCGACGTAGATCGCCTTGGCGTGGCCGATGTGCAGGTAGCCGTTCGGCTCCGGCGGGAAACGAGTGTGCACCTTCATGCCTTCGCAGCGGCCGCCCTCTGCGAGGTCTTCTATAATAAAATCATCGATAAAACTGCTGCTGATCTCCTCGGAGACCGCTTCGTTTTTGATCTCTTCACTCATAATTTGTCCATACCTTTCCTAATATCAGGTTTTTCCTCTTGCTTTATGCGTTCTCGATCTTTTGAAGGCCGAGCTGTAAACGGCGCAGCGCCTCCTCTTTGCCGAGCACGGCGAGAATTTCCATAGCGCCGCCGGGGGTAACGGTCTGGCCTGCCGCCGCGATGCGTACCGGCCACAGCAGAGTGCCGTTTTTCACTTCGAGGCTCTGTGCGAGGGCAATGAGTGCATCGTGGATGGTATCAACCTGCCAGTTTTCAATGGCGGACAGCGTCTCGATGGCGGCACGCAGCATGACGGGCGCGTTCTCGAGCGTTGCCTTGCTCTTTTTGTTTATGAAGAGGTCTGCGGAATATTCCGGCAGCTCTTTGAAGAAGCCGAGCAGGCTCGGGATTTCCTTAAACTTCAAAATACGCGGCTGCAAAATGGCGTCGAGCACGTCGTACGGCTTTTCTGCGTCGCCGAAAATCTCTTTGTAGTACGGCATCGCCGCGGTGCGGAACGCTTCCCCGCTCATCTTGCGGATGTATTCGCCGTTGAACCACAGGAGCTTATCGTAATCGAACACGGCGGGCGATTTGCTGATGCCGTCGATGGAGAATGCTTCTTCGAGCTCTTTCAGCGAGAAAATTTCCCGGTTATCCTTCGGGCACCAGCCGAGCAGCGCGATGTAGTTCGTGATGACCGGCGCGAGGTAGCCGTCTTCGAGGAGGCCCTGAAAGCTTGTGGAACCGTGGCGCTTCGAAAGCTTTGAGACGGAGCCGTCTTCGTTTTTGCCCATGATGAGCGGCAGGTGCACATAAATCGGCTTTTCCCAGCCGAACGCGTCGTAGAGCATGTTGTACTTCGGTGTAGAGGTGAGGTACTCGCAGCCGCGCACGACATGCGTAATGTGCATGAGGTGGTCGTCGATGACGTTTGCAAAGTTGTAGGTCGGGTAGCCGTCGGACTTTAAAAGCACCTGATCTTCGATCTCTTTGTTTTCAATCGTGATGGTGCCGTAAACGGCGTCTTCAAAGGACGTGGAACCCTCGAGCGGCACACGCTGACGAATGACATACGGCATACCGGCATCGAGGTTCTTCTGGATTTCCTCTGCGGGCAGGTCGCGGCAATGACGGTCGTAGCCGCCGAACTCGCCGTCCTGATGAATGGACTCGAGGCGCTCTTTGGTGCAGAAGCAATAGTATGCCTTGCCCTCGCGCACAAGCTGCTCTGCGTAGGGTTTATAAATATCCTTGCGTTCACTCTGTACATACGGGCCGTATTCGCCGCCGATGTCCGGTCCTTCGTCATGCTGCAGACCGACTTGCTGCAGTGTATTATATATAACGTCTGTTGCGCCTTCTACATAGCGCTCCTGATCTGTGTCTTCAATTCTGAGCACAAACGTGCCGTTTTGGGACTTCGCCACCAGATACTCGTACAGCGCCGTTCTGAGGTTTCCGACGTGCATGAAACCGGTGGGGCTCGGCGCAAAGCGTGTGCGAACCATTAAAACAACCTCCTTGGTTTTTCGGTGCGTTGCTATCCATGCCGCCGGCATGAAAAAATACTACACCATCATATAATGTTCTATTATATATCTGTGCGCAAAATTTTGCAATAAAAAAACGGGAAAAAGCGCCATCTTTTTCCCGTTTTCTGTTCTTAATCGCCCTTGAGGAACGCCACGTACTCTTCAAGGCACATGTTAAGCTCGTTCATGCGCTGCGCGTGCTCCTTGCCGACGTAGCGGTAATGCCACGGCTCGTAATCGATGCCGGTGATGCTCTCCTTGCCTTTGGGGTAGCGCTCGACAAAGCCGTATTCTGCGGCGTGCTCCTGCAGCCATGTGTAGGCTTCCGTCTCGCGGAAATCGTCTTCAACGTCGTTGAAATCGACCGCAAGGCCGGTGTGATGCTCGCTGTACCCCGGCGCCTGAATGGTGATCCGCGCGTCTTCATACGCTTTTTCATAGGTCATGCCGTCTGCCATGCGGCGCTGCACGGCGCGATCCAGCACGCTTTCCTGCTCCTCCACGCTGCGATAGCCCGAGGCAACCCACAAATTGATCTCGTCGTTATACGCTGCATTGATAAGCGCCGTAAGCTCCGGGTACATTTTGGAGTTGACGGTGATGGTATCGAACAGCGTCGGGGTCATTTGGAAATCGTCCGGCAGCGGCACTTCGCTGTTCACAAGCACAAGCCGCCAATCGCCGAGCTGCTGAAAGGCAGATTCGGGAGTGGAGGCCGTTTTAGAAAGCACACTTGCTTTGTCTGAAATGCTCTCCGCAGCGGTGCTCGGTACCGCTTCCGGCGAGGCAGCAGCTTCTATGGGCTCTGCATTTTGATGCGGCATGGCCAGCAGCGCTGTGATGATAAGCACAGCCGCAATGCACCCTGCCCCACTAAGCAAAAGCCGTGCACGCGATTTCAGTATACGTGCGGGAATCCTGTTATGCTTCTCCCGTTTTTGCGGCTGTTTTAATCTGTAATGTCCACCTTGCGGCCCTGCCATGTGCTTTGCCACGTTCATGCTCCCTTTTCTTTCGTATCTTCTATTGCAAGTATACCACATAACTGGTATACTAATCCATAGTTCCTAAATTGTTTTTTCATCTTTTTTTCATTTTGAAGGAGTGACCTTGATGAAAAGGATCTTTATGCGCGGCAACCCCGGCGATTTTGCAAATTATGTGGCGGCGCTGACGGCTTGCGGCGCGGAGCCGGTAATCTCGATGACACTTTCCGACGCAGACACTTGCGACGGCCTGCTGATCCCCGGCGGCGCCGATGTAAATCCTGTGCTCTATGGGCAGGAAAACACGGCGAGCGAAGGCATCGATGACAGCCGTGATGCAGACGAGATTGCGCTTGCAAAATGCTTTTTTACAGCGGGCAAGCCGGTATTCGGCATTTGCAGAGGGCACCAGGTGCTAAACGTGGCATTCGGCGGCGACCTCATTCAGGATGTGCCGGACCCGCAGCACCACATGGCGGCAAAAGAGACCGGCGACGCCATTCACACGGTACGCGCGCAGCATGATCTGATGCGCGAATTTTACGGCGAAGAATTCCCCGTGAACAGTGCACACCATCAGGCCGCAGGTAAGCTCGGCGCGGGACTTATCCCCCTGTGCGTCAGCGACGACGGCATCAACGAGGGCTTTATCCATGAAAACGGCAAGGTGATCGGCGTGCAGTTTCACCCGGAGCGCATCGGCTTTGCGCACCGCCGCCCCGATGCAGTGAACGGCGAAAAGCTGTTTCGCTATTTTCTGAGTCTGATTTAAAGCCGCTTTCCTCTATTTTCCGCTTCCGCATAAAATTGTGAAAAAACTGCTTGCTTTTTTCCCGGGCATCGTGTATAATAAATTCGTTATCCGGGTGTAGCGCAGTTTTGGTAGCGCGCTTGAATGGGGTTCAAGAGGCCGCAGGTTCAACTCCTGTCACTCGGACCATACATAACAGGACACCAATTTCGATACGACGCGTATCTTGATTGGTGTCCTGTTCCTTTATTACAGAGGTTTTGGTTTCCATGGGTCTTTACCATACGATTTAATCATCTTTTTTTCGCAGAAATCCTTTCCGGTGGAAAATATTGCAAAGACCTTCGGTGATGAACTCCGATGTTTATTTTCACCATGTATTTGTTCTATTCAAAGATAAAGCAGGGATTTTAATGAAGCAAAACAAAAACGGATTCACATTGATGGAAATGCTAATTGTCATTGCAATCATCGCCGTATTGATTGCAGTTGCCATTCCGGTATTTGCGTCACAGCTTGAAAAAACCAGAGAAGCGACAGATCTTGCAAATGTCCGCTCCGCTTATGCACAGGTGTCTACAGAGGCGTTGCTCGGAGATCCTGAGGCTACCGTAACCGTCAACCTAAAACAGAAGCAGGCCGACTGGCAATCCGTAGATCCTGTGAATATCGGCGGTATTGTTCATTCCAAAAGCCAAGGAGACACGGAGAACTGGATAGGCGTTGCTGCGCCAAACGGAACCTGTGTCGTATCGTATAAGGAAGATTACGGAATCATTCTTACTTGGAGCGGAAAAGCCGATCCATCTAAACCTAAATACCCGTTTAACACAAACGCAACGGATTTCTTCCCACTTCTATACGATACAGAATTTTGGAAAAACGGCAGCATAGGAACCAATACAAACTTTGAGTTTGACTCCAGATGTCCGGATTCGCAATATGTTCCATCCATTATCACAGAGATTAAAAAACTGGATAACACTCTTTTGCAGCAGCCTAATTGCACATGGGCCTATCTTGGCGACGGAAGAAAGGGACAAGAAGCAAATCGGTATCTTTTCTGGACATCTCTGGACACGGATAAGGTCGGGGCCGGAAAGGAAATCCCCGTAATTATTCAAACCGGTGACAAGAGATATTATGTTTCCGAAACCACAACCGGTACGCGAAAAGGCAAGAAGTATGTCACCATCTCGGAATCGCTTACTACGCAAAATCAGTATAAGGAAATTCTGAAAAACGGGAAAGAGTTTTCTACGTTGGAAGCGGCTTACGATGCCTACCTCAAAGCATTGGGTAATTCCAAATACGATTCCGTACGCCAGTCCCAGTCTTAAAATGCTCTATTCCGTTACAACCTCTAAATCAGCATTCTCAGCAACTTCATCAAATACAAAAAGAGACAGCCTAAAGTGATATGCCCCAATACCGGGTGTCCGGTATTGGGGTACATATCAAAGCAAACTGTCTCTTTTTTACTTGATTAATTATGTAGTTATACTGCCTGCAAGCGGTATTTTTCCGCGTAGGTGCCGTAGGCGCGGCGGAAGTCGGGGTCGTCGGCACGCATGGCGCGCAGCGTTTCGTGCAGATTAAGACCGTGGTTTGCCGCATCCAGAACACAGCCGGCGATGTTAGAGCAGTGGTCAGCCGTTCGCTCGAGATCCGTCAGCAGGTCGGACCACACGAAGCCCGCTTCAATACTGCAATGACCCTGCTGCATGCGCAGAATATGGCGCGTGCGCATCTGCTCCTTCAGTGCAACGATGACCTGTTTCAGCGGCTCTACCTGCGCGGCGGCCGCAAGGTCTTTTTCACTGAACGCGCGCTCTGCCGTATTCAATATCTCACTCACCGCGCCGATGAGCACCTTCAGCTCTTTTTCTGCGGCGGCGCTGAAGCCAAGTCCCTTGCTGCGCAGCTCTTCCGATGCCGCAAGCAGGTTCACGGCGTGGTCGGAGATACGCTCAAAATCGCCGATAATTTTTAATAATTCGGTGGCTTCTTCGCTTTCGGCATCGCTCAGCTGCTGGGCGCTCAGGCGCACCAGGTATGTACCAAGCTCGTCTTCGTAGCGGTCGCAGCGGCTCTCGTTTTCACGGATGGATTCCGCAAGCTCCGGCGAATAATTTTCAAAGGTCGTCAGCGCCATATGCAGCGCTTCGCCTGCGCAGCGTGCCATTTCGCCCGCAACGGCACGGCAGCGGCCGAGCGCGACGGACGGTGTGATGAGCAGACGTTCTTCAAGCTCAACAGGCTGCTCTTTGCCGCCCTTATCCGGCACGATGCGGATTGCGAGCTTTTCAAGCAGGCCGCCTGCCGGCAGCAGCATCGCCGTGCACAGGATATTAAAGAGCGAGTGCGCAATCGCGATGCCGGACATGGTGGCGTTTTCATCCAGAATAGCCGGTGCAAACACGATCTTTACAATCCAGAAGGCCGTCAGTAACACGACCACGCCGATAACGTTGAACATCAAATGGACAACTGCCGCGCGCTTTGCGTTCTTCTGTGTGCCCACGGAGGAGATCAGCGCCGTAACGCAGGTGCCGATATTCTGGCCCATGATAATCGGGATAGCCGCCGCGTAGCTGACCTGCCCCGTTACGGCCAATGCCTGCAAAATGCCCACGGAAGCTGAGCTGGACTGGATGATACCTGTCAAAAGCGCGCCCGCAAGCACGCCAAGAATCGGATTTTTGAACATCAGGAACAGCGAAGCGAACGCCGGGACATCTTTAAGACCCGAAACCGCGCCACTCATGGTTTCCATGCCAAACATCAAGGTCGCAAAGCCGAGCAGGATCATGCCGGTATCTTTCTTTTTACCGGACTTGCAGAACATATAGAAAATGATACCGATGAGCGCCAAAACAGGCGTGAAGGATGACGGCTTTAAAAGATTCACCCAAATATTGCTGCCGCTGATGCCCGCAAGGCTCAACAGCCACGCCGTGACGGTGGTGCCCACGTTCGCGCCCATGATAACGTTGATGGCTTGCCGCAGTGTCATGAGCCCGGAGTTTACGAAGCCCACTACCATGACTGTCGTCGCCGACGAGCTTTGAATGATGGCTGTGATGCCGAGGCCCGTCAAAAAGCCCGCCGGTACACTGCCGGTCATTTTATCGAGCAAGCTTTGCAGCTTGCCGCCCGCGCGGCGCTCCAAGGCCTGCCCCATCAGGTTCATGCCGAACAGGAAAAGACACAGCCCGCCGATCATCGTCAGTACATTGAAAATATCCATACCCGATTTTCCCCTTTTAACATTCTTTTACACGTATAGGAGTATATCGTGTCTATGTCAAATCAACTGTGTGTTCTTTGTAAAACCCATGTAAAATCGCTTGTTAGAAAACGACACAAAGCAGGAATATCCCCTGGCGAAAAGCCGGAGGATATCTACGCTATGCGTCCTGCTGAATTTTGTTTTACACGGTGCCGGTGATAACAACCTCCGCGGTGCCGGGTGTAGTGGTCCATGTGCCGTTTTCGTTTTGCGTATACTGCGCGGCGGGAACGGTGATCTGCCCCGGAAGCGTTGCGAACACGCCGGTCGTTTCGCCATACGTGTACTGCGTACCTGCTGTCCAAGCGGTGCCGTTAAACGTGACCGCAATGTTTTTGAGGATCGGGTCAAACGTATCGGTCAGCACGATGCGCTCGGCTTCGGAAGCTTCGGTGTTGCCCGTGTTTTCGATGACGAACGTATACGTAATCTGCCCGTTCCCCGTGACGACCGCAGGACACAGCGCTTTGCTGATGGTGAGCACCGCGCGATCATCCGTAGAGACCGTTTCCGACGCGCTGACTTCCAGATTGCCGTCCGTGACATTTGCGGTATTCGTGATGCTGCCGTTCGTGCCGAGCGGTGCATACGCTGTGACCTCTGCCTCGTAAACGAGCATGATGCTGCCGTTTGCGGGGACATTCGGGACCGTAATGACGAGCGGCGGCTCCGGCGTTGCGGTGGGCGCGGTCTGCAAGACGCCGTTTACATAATACCGAACAGAATCCGGCACATACGCGAGCGGATAGACAGTCCCGCTATTAAATTCATACGCGCCGAGGTTATCGGTGACCGTGAGATTTGTCACCGGCTGCGCACCGCTGTTTACGATAGAAATGATATACGTAATCTTATCGTTTGCGGCGTAATTTTTCACCACGGCGGTTTTGGTAACGGTCAAGGTCTCCAAAAGCTCGCCCGTGACAGTGTTGGAATTCGTTGTGCCTCCGTTATACGAAAGCGTCGCGAAATTTGTAAAAGATGCCATATAACCCCTCCTTGTTTTCGGGGACTTTCCCCTTGTACAAGTTATGCCGAAGGGGGTTTAAATGACACTTTTGAGCTTGTGGCTTTTTGCGTTCTTCATGTCTGTTTTAAAAAGGCTTTGCCTTTTTAGGGAACCTCTTGATAGGGTTTCTTACGGCTAAACAGTCCACCGGACCGGTTAGCCTATCTTCCTGATCTGTTGTGAGGCAAAAGGATTTCGAGCTCTGCGCAGGTCGTGGGCGATCCCGGCGTGCTGCGCATGCAGCTGGAACTGGTGCGTGCGGCCTGTGCACGTGCCCATGCGCTCGACAAATTTCATTAACTTTACATAATTCAGTTTACATAAGGCTGTTGACATAATTAGATTTCGATCCATTAAAAATCTCCTTTGAAGAACCCATAAAACCGGGCTTCAAAGGAGATTTTCGTTTTGTTATTGGCCGAGCAGCGAGAGATTATAGTCCTCAATGCACGTCGCAAGGCCTTCGGCGGTCGTCTCAAATCCACCGCCGGCGTTTTTGAGCTTTGCACAATTCATCCAGAGGTTTTCGCCGCCGGATTTTTCCTGCAAATTGAGCTTCATGCCTGTTTTTTTCATAAACAGCTCCGCAAGCGCGTACATGGAGACGTCTGCCTCGCTGCCGAAGTTATACGCGCCACCGGGTAAGTTCACAGCCTGCAAGGTCTGCTCTGCAACCTCGCGCACATAGGTGATGCCGCGAAATTCCTCTTTGGAAAGTGCAAGCGGCTTTTGGGTGATGGCGGCGTTCAGGAACATCGTGATGAGGTTGCTGCGGTTCGGCACGCCGAACATGGGCATGTCATACATCCACGTCGCACGCAGCATGACGGCGTTCGGGTTGATCGCGAGAACGCGGTTTTCCATTTCCACCTTCTCTTCGGCGTAGAGATTTGCGGTCGCAACGTCGTCTTCCGTAAACGGCTTATCGCCCTTTGCGCCGCTGTACACCTGATCGGAGCTGAACAACACGAGCTTCGCGCCGTTTGCGGCTTTGGCTAAATACTCCGGCACCAAAACGTTCGCGTGGTACGAGCCTTCCGGGTCTTTGGCACACGCACCGATGTCCGAGATTGCCGCGGTGTGAAGGATGGCGTCCGGCTGCACGGTGTCGATGAGGCGGTCGATATCCTCTTTTTCCGCCCCGCGCAGAGACGGTGCACAAATAACGGGCGCCGCCGCACGGATGCGTGCCCCCACAAAGCCATTTGCGCCGGTCAACAGAATTTTCATGATAAACTCCCCCCTGTTTTTAAAAACGACCCGACAAAACTGCCGGGTCGTCTGGATGCAAAATGAATTATGCGTTTTCGGTCTCTTTGTAGCGGCGTGCGCAGTCCTGCACAATGGCGTTCATCGCGTCCATTTTATTCAGCATGTCCTTTGCAAGGGCAACCTGGCAGCGCGTACGGACAAGGTTATGCTGCGGCTTTTTGACCTTAAAGTACTTATCGCCGACGATGTAGTCCGCGAGGAAGCGCGTTGCAAGCTCGCAGGTAAGCGCAAAGCAGCTGAGCGCCAGCGTATCCACTTCGGTTTTCGTCAGAGACGCGGCGGTCTTTTTAAGGAAGCCCTCGGCAAATGCCCAGAAAATATTGAGGTTTACGCCGGCCTTTTCCGGATGATCGCAATCTTCTTCCACAAAATTTGCAGCAAAGCGGATGGCATCGCCGAAATCGTGGCCGACAAGGCCCGGCATAACGGTATCGAGATCGATGACAACAAGTGCCTCGTGCGTCTTCTCATCGAACAGCACGTTGTTGATCTTTGTATCGTTGTGCGTAACGCGCAGCGGAAGCTCGCCTTTTTCAAAGAGGTCGGTCAGGCGGCAAGCCTCGTCCTCTACGGAAAGCAGCCAATCGAGCTCTTCGCGCACCTCTGCCACACGATTGCACGGGTCGGCCGCCATGTCTTCCTTCAGCTTCTCGTAGCGCTTGCGCGTGTTGTGGAAGTCTGGGATCGTGTAGAAAAGGGAGTTCGCATCGAAATCCGCCAACATCAGTTGGAAATCGCCGAACGCCTCACCTGCACTGCGCACCACGTTCAGGTCGTCGCAGGTATCGAACGTCACAGACGGCACGTAGTTGCTGAGCCGCCAGAAGCCGTCATTATCCATCAAATAGTTGACGCCGTGCTTCGTGTGATGGAAATGCAGACTTTTCGTATTCGGGCATTTTTCGCGGATGTGCTCCGTGACACGGTCAATGTTCTGCATCAGCTCAATCGGGTGCTGGAACGCATATGTATTGACGCGCTGTACAAGGAAAGACTTAATCTTTGCCATACCGGTACCGTCATCGCGAATATAATTGACTTTGTAGGTGTGGTTCACGTTGCCCATTTTGATTTCTTCGTACGAGAAGAACGGGCCTTCAATGCGGAATTCTTCGCCGACCTCGAGTAACTTTCGGGCGATCTCCGGGTTCATGTCCATTTCTGGAATACTCATAATCCTCTGCTCCTTTAGTTTTCTGGCAGTTTGGCCACCACTTTTTAAGCATAAACATAAAGGGATAACTATAAAGATTATAGCAGAAATACGGTAAATTTCAAGTCGAAATTATGAATAGGCACAAAAAGGCCGTTTTTCTTCAAAAATGATATACTGCCGACAACTTTTTTGACTACCTGACCCCTTTAAAAAGGCCTCAAAAAACCGATATTCAGAAAATAAAAAATCCAGTGTCGAAACCTAAAAAACGGCTTAAACACTGGACTTTTTCTTGGAGCTGCTAACCAGATTCGAACTGGTGACCTCGTCCTTACCAAGGACGTGCTCTGCCTACTGAGCCATAGCAGCATACGCAAAAGGCAAGATGAACTCGCCTTTTGTGGCGACCCGGAACGGGCTCGAACCGTCGACCTCTAGCGTGACAGGCTAGCGTTCTAACCAACTGAACTACCGGGCCATGGTGGCAGGGGCAGTAAGATTCGAACTCACGGCACGCGGTTTTGGAGACCGCTGCTCTACCAACTGAGCTATGCCCCTATTTATCTCACGGCCTCTTTTGACCGCTCGATTATTCTACCACGAACTACGGAAAATGTCAACCTATTTTCCCAAAAATAATTATTTTTTACCCCCGACAAGGTGCTTTATGCAAAAAATGCAGACACCGTGCCGAAAAACAGAAAACGCCCGTCCTTTTGGAACAGGCGTTTCGATGACTAAACTTTAGCGGGAAAGATCCTGAGAGATCCTGTAGAGCTTCTCGTCGAAGACGCGCGGCATCTCGAGGGCTTCGGTAATGTCGAAGTCTACGATGCGTTCGCCCTGCATGACGACGACGCGGTTGCTCTTGCCGTCGCGGAGCAGCTCAACTGCGTGGTAGCCCATCCGGCTTGCCACAACACGGTCACGGAGCGTCGGGGAACCGCCGCGCTGTACATGGCCAAGGATGGTCGCACGGCTCTCGATGCCGGTCTCCTCTTGGATGCGCTTGCAGATATCTTCGGAGTGACCTATGCCCTCTGCAACGACCACGATGAAGTGGCGCTTGCCGGTCTTCTGTGCGTAGCGGATACGCTCGATGACATCCTTTTCAAAGTCATACTTCACTTCCGGGACGAGCGTTGCGATTGCACCGACAGCGATGCCGGTGTTGAGTGCGATATCGCCGCAGCGTCTGCCCATGACCTCTACAACGCTGCAGCGGTCGTGAGACTCTGTGGTATCGCGGATGCGGTCGATCATTTCCATAGCGGTGTTCATCGCCGTGTCATAACCGATGGTATATTCGGAGCTCGAAATATCGTTATCGATGGTGCCCGGAACGCCGATGCAAGGTACGCCTGCGCCGGTCAGGTCGCGTGCGCCGCGGAAAGAACCGTCGCCGCCGACGACGACCACGCCGTCGATGCCCAGTTCGCGACATTTAGCAGCCGCCTTCTGAACGCCCTCCGGGGTATTGAACTCGGGGCTGCGCGCCGTAAAGAGCGCCGTGCCGCCGTGCTGGATGATGTTGGAAACGCTGCGAAGCTCCATTTTCTGCACTTCGCCGGTCAGAAGACCGTTGTAGCCGTGACGTACGCCATATACCTCCATGCCGAAGGAGATCGCGGTGCGGACAACAGCACGAACCGCAGCATTCATGCCCGGTGCGTCACCGCCGCTCGTAAGTACTGCGATTTTCTTTGCACACATTGTAAATTCCTCCACTTTCTTATTGAAAATTGCAAAGTTAAAAATGCAATTCAGCAATTTATTCCATTCATTTTTGATTATACCCCTTTTCCCTGACGGTTTCAAGAGGTATTTTGCCTTTTTTGAATCGGTTTTTGTTTTTTTGAGAATTTCTTATTCTTTCAGCGCAACATTTCCCTCGCCGAGAAGTTTTTTCAATGCGGAGACGAGCTCGTAGTTCACCGCAACGCGGTAACGGGCGGGCGCGCGGACCAGCTTTTTCGTGTCCGTATAATATAGATAGAGGTCGGTCACGCCGTCGAAAATCTCGATGTACTGCATCGCCTTTTTGCAGAGCGGGTCTTCGGCGTTCGGCACACGCAGGTAAAGGCCCTTATAGGCTGTGTTATATCCCTTAATCTGCACACCGGGCCGCTCTTTCCCGCGCGGCGGCGTGACGCTTTCCGGCACAGCGGCAGGCTTTTGCGAGTCCCTTTTCTTTTCCTCAGGCGCAGGCCTTCTGCGGATCATCATTTCTTCCGGCGAAAACGGTGCCGAGGCATATTCGCAGATGAACTTCGGGTCTTTTTCTTCCGTAAAGCTGATGCGTCCGTGCGCCCAAACAGAGCCGCCCGGCGCAAAAAGGTCGCCGTATTTTTCCAAAACCTTCGGGAAAACAAGCGCCTCCATAGAGCCGTACATGTCTTCCAACGTGACGAACGCCATGGCAGAGCCGGAGCGCGTCACCTTCTTTTTCACGCTTTCCACAACGGCCAGAACGTCCACATACTGCTCGTCTTTATATTGGTCGGATTCCCCGGCGGCGCTGCGGGCAATCTCATCAAAGCGCGCGGCGATGCCGGCGTTATAGACCTCCGCATACGGCGACATGGGGTGCCCGGAAAGGTACATGCCGGTGACTTCCTTTTCCATAGAAAGCAGTTCGGTTTTGGGGAATTCCTCGGCTTTCGGCATTTCAAACGTCTCGATTTTCTCCTCCCCGCCGAAGTCAAACAGGCCGATCTGTCCCTCTATGTTGCGGCGTTTGTCGTCCTCCAGCTGATCGAGCAGCGGGCCGACCGCCATCAGCATTTCGCGGCGGTTGTTGCCGAGACCGTCGAACGCACCGCAGCGGATAAGACTTTCCACGGCGCGGCGGTTCAGGTCTCTGCCCTGCATGCGCTTGCAGAAATCGTAGAAGGTCGTGAACGGGCCGTTCATCGTGCGCTCGGACAAAATGCGCTGTATCAGGCCGCGTCCGAGGTTGCGGATGGCGAGCAAACCGAAACGAATGCTGTTTTCAAAAACGGAAAAGCCCTGCTCGCTCTCGTTCACGTGCGGCGGCAGCACGGCAATATTCAGCCTGCTGCATTCTTCCATATACGCCGCAATCTTGCCTGCGGATGCGAGCACACTTGTGAGCAACGCGGCCATATATTCTTTCGGATAGTGATATTTGAGGTACGCCGTGCGATACGCCACAACGGCATACGCGGCGGCGTGGGATTTATTGAACGCGTAGGACGCGAAGCTTTTTATCTCATCGTAGATTGTCTCGGCGGTCTGCTCGTCCACGCCGCGGGCGATGCAGCCTTCAATCTCCACGGTGCCGTCCTCACGTTTTAAGCCGTGAATGAAATACTCGCGCTCCTGCTCCATGACATCGTGCTTTTTCTTGCTCATGGCGCGGCGCACAATGTCTGCGCGGCCGAGCGAATACCCCGCAAGCTCGCGGAAAATGCGCATGACCTGCTCCTGATAAATGATGCACCCGTAGGTGACATCCAGTATTTTGGAAAGGCGCGGGTGGCGGTACGTGATTTTATCCGGGTGCTTGCGATTTTCGACGTACATGGGGATGAACTTCATCGGGCCGGGGCGATACAAAGAGATAACGGCGATGAGATCTTCAATGCTTTTGGGGTCGGATTGCATGATGACACGGCGCATACCGGCGGATTCAAACTGGAACACGCCCTCTGTCGCACCGCTCGCGATCATTTTAAACACGTCCGGGTCGTTATCCGGCGCGTTTTCCACCTTAAAGCCCGGCGTGTGTTTCGCAATCATCTGCTCGGCGTGGTCGATAACCGAGAGGTTGCGCAGGCCAAGAAAGTCCATCTTGAGCAGACCGAGCTGCTCGATGGCCGTCATCGTGTACTGCGTGACAGGCGAATCGTCGTTCATGCTCAGCGGCACGTAATCGACGACCGGGCGGTCTGTGATGACAACACCGGCGGCGTGCGTGGACGTGTGGCGCGGCATGCCCTCAATTTTGCGTGCCATGTCGAGGAGCTCGTGCACCTGTTTGTCGCTTTCATATAAATCGCGCAGCTCGGAAACGCGTTCCAGCGCGGCATCAATCGTGATGTCGAGCTCCATCGGCACAAGCTTTGCGACGGTATCGCACGTCGTGTACGGAATCGCCATGGCGCGGCCAACGTCGCGTATCGCAAGGCGCGCCGCCATGGTGCCGAACGTGACGATCTGCGCCACATGGTCGGCGCCGTATTTTTCCGTGACATACTCAATGATCTCCTGTCGGCGCTCGTCGCTGAAATCGACGTCGAAGTCCGGCATACTGACGCGCTCCGGATTCAAAAAACGCTCGAACAGCAGGTCATACCGCAGCGGGTCAACGCCCGTGATGCCGATGCAGTATGCGGCGAGGCTGCCCACGCCGGAGCCTCTGCCCGGGCCGACCGGGATACCCATGCTTTTCGCCTGACGGATGAAATCGTACACGATGAGGTAGTAATTTACATAACCCATCGTATCAATCGTCGAAATTTCATATTCAAGGCGGTCTGCGATTTCTTTTTTCGGGTTTTCGCCGTAGTATTTGTGCAAACCCGCGTAACACATGCGGCGGAAATATTCGCGGTTGTCGCTGCCGTCCGGCGTATCAAAGCGCGGCAGCTTCGTTTTGCCGAACTCAAATTCCACATTGCAGCGGTCGGCGATTTTCTGCGTGTTGTCCGCTGCCTCGGGACAATCCGGGAACAGTGCACGCATTTCATCTTCGCTTTTAAAATAGAATTCATCGGAGCCGAATTCCAGCGTATCCTCATCCTCCACCGTGCGGTTCGTCTGGATGCAGACGAGGATGTGGTGCATTTTGGTGTCTTCTTTTTCGATATAGTGGCAGTCGTTCGTCACGACGAGCGGAATGCCCGTATCTTTGGACAATCGGATTATTTGCGGGTTGATATGTGCCTGTTCGCGCAGGCCGTGGTCTTGTAATTCGAGGTAAAAATTGTCCTCGCCGAAAATCTCACGGTAGCGCAGGGCGGCGGCTTTGGCTTCGTCATAGTCGCCGACGGAAAGCGTACGCGGGATCTCACCCGCAAGGCAGGCGGAAAGCGCGATGAGTCCCTCGCTGTGTTCACGCAGCAGCTCCATATCGGCACGGGGCTTGCTGTAAAAGCCCTCTGTCCACGCTTTAGAGACAATGGCGACAAGGTTGCGATAGCCCGTTTCGTTTTTGCACAGCAGCACAAGATGCCGGTTTTCGTTATCGATGCCGTGAATTTTATCGAACCGGCTGCGCTTTGCAACGTAGATCTCGCAGCCGATGATCGGCTTGATGCCGCGCTTTTTCGCTGCCTTATAAAAGTCGATCACGCCGTACATCACGCCGTGATCCGTAATGGCAACGCTTTTCTGTCCCATCTCCTGCGCCTTATCGAGCAGCTTTTCAATGCGGCAAGCGCCGTCCAAAAGGCTGTATTCGGTGTGCACATGCAAATGTGTAAACGCCATTTTCGCCCTCCTTTTCCATTTAAGTTTACATAAACTTCTAATTGTCGTTTTCAATCACAAGGGTAAATCCGTGCTCGGTGGAAAAATAGTGGTTTTTATCCCCCCACGCGGTATCGATCACAACGTAGTATGTGCCGTCGTTTTCAGGGTACGCAAACCGCTCGCTGCGGTAGTAAAGCTCGGAAAAATCCTCGTTATAAACCGTGTAATACATCGCGCCGTAGGGATCCTGCGAGGCTTCAAGCACGATGCCTTTATCCATGCGAATGACCGGGAATTCATCGGCAACCTCTTCAATTTCAAAATGCCCTCCACACGCTTTTGAACCGTTCTTCCTTTGCTCGCCAGTCACGTTCTGCAGCGCGGTAATCTCTTCATTGCCGGAGCGCACCACGATATCGCCGGGCACAAGCTCGGCTTTCAGCGCATCGGCGATGAAATAGGCGCCCACACCGAGCACCGCAACAATCAAAATGCCCAACACAAGGTCTTTAAAGCTCTTCGGTCTTTGCATTTTCAGCATGCAGCTTTTCCTCCACTTCGAAAACGCTCTGCTCCGCAAGGGATTCCTCCGGCGAGCCGAGCTGTTCCGCAAACTCCAAAATGCGGCGCAGGCGGTGATTCACACCGGAACGGCTGATGGAAAGCCGCTCCCCCATTTCGCGCAGCGACATTTCGGGGTTTTCCAGCCGCAAAACGGCGGCCTCGCGCAGGTCAGCGGGCAGCTCGTCCAGTCCCACCTTGTCGCTGATGAGCGCAATGGCGGCGATCTGCTTTGTTGCAGCAGAGTACGTTTTATCAAGATTCGCGGTCTCGCAGTTCGAGACACGGTTTAAATTGTTGTAGGTCTCTTTGTACATTTTGATCTGCATCAGGTTCATGGCGGAGTTTACCGCACCCGTCAGCGTGAGGAAATCCTCAATGGCGGCGCTTTCCTTTATGTAGACAATGTAGCTGTTTTTTCTGCGTGCAATGGACGGCGAAAGCTGCGCGGCCTTCACGCGATGCAGAACAGCCACAAGGTCCTCCGCAAGGTGCAGGTACGGCGTGGAAAACTCAAGGTGATACTCCTTCTGCGGGTCTGTGACCGTGCCGCAGATGAGGAACACACCGCGCAAAAACGCCGAAATGCAGCAGTCCTTTTGCAAATTTTCCTCGTGAATATGCAGGTTCACGTCATTCTCATCGTGCCCGAACGAACGGATCATCTGAATGCGTGCGGCTTCACCCGGAATGGTGATGGCATACGCGCCGATATTCTTGCGCCTTAACTGCGAGCGCACCTCGGCGTATACACCGGCCGAAACGGCGGCGGCCTCCGCCACACGGCGTGCAACGGCGGCATTTTCGCATACCATCTGCGATTCCCGCGCGGAAAAACACTTTGAAAAAAGCAGAAGGCCGTAGCATTCCGCTTTCAAACAGCACGCGCGCTTATTTTCAATCATACACAGCTCTTGCTTGCAATCCGCAGCAAATGACATGAAAACGGCTCCCTCCCGCTTTATTGTTTCGTGATATCCCGGTGCGAGACCGTGGCGTGAACGCCGTTTGCGGCAAGGTGATCGTGCATATACTGCGCAAGCGCCACGGAGCGGTGATGCCCGCCGGTGCATCCGACCGCGATGACGAGCTGGCTTTTGCCCTCCTGAATGTAGAGCGGCAGCATGTAATCGATCATGTCCGTAAAGCGGGTTTTAAAGCCCTCGGTTTCCTTGCAGTTCATCACGTAGTCGCGCACGGGCGCTTCAAGGCCGGTATGTTCACGCAGCTCCTCCACGTAGAACGGGTTCGGCAGGCAGCGCACGTCAAATACAAGGTCGGATTCGAGCGGCAGACCGTATTTAAAGCCGAAACTGATGCAATGCACCGTAATGGCGTCGTTGTCGTTCTGCAAAAACAGGTCGGAAATGCGCGCTTTCAGCCCCGCCGCCGGAATGTTCGACGTATCGATGACGTAATCGGAGACCTCTTTGACCGGGCGCAGCATCTCGCGCTCCAGGCGCACGGCCTGCTCCAAAGAGCCCTGCATCGCTTCGGAAAGCGGGTGCTTGCGGCGCGTCTCCTGAAAGCGGTTGACAAGCACGGGCTCGGACGCATCCATAAACAAAATTTTATACGGCTCGTTCTGCGCCTTCAGTGTTTCGAGCGCACTGAAAAACGACTTAAAAAGTTCGCCGCCGCGGGTATCCGTGACGACCGCCACGCGGCGCTGAATGCCCTCGGATTTATCGCAAAGATCGTAAAAGACCGGAATGAGCGCCGGGGGCAGATTATCGACACAATAAAAGCCGATATCCTCCATAGCGTGCATGGCGCGCGTTTTGCCCGCGCCGGATAAGCCGGTCAAGATCACAAATTCCATTTTAAAAACCACCTTTTCGGCAGCCAAATGCCACCGTAAATCCCACAAATTTTACTCGCTGAGCGAAATGCGGCGAATTTCCGGCTCCAGCTCCACGCCGGTCGCCTGAAAAACTGTATCCTGAATGGCGCGGATGAGCGCTTCCACATCGGCACACGTCGCACCGCCTTTGTTCACAATGAAGCCTGCATGCTTTTCGCTGACGCACGCGCCGCCCACGGCAAAGCCCTTCAGGCCGCACTGTTCAATGAGCGTACCGGCAAAATAGCCCTCCGGGCGCTTGAATACGCTGCCCGCGCTCGGCAGCTCGAGCGGCTGCTTTTCGCGGCGACGGCGCATGAAATCTTCCATTTTCGCGGTGATCTCCGCTTCCGCACCGCTTTCAAGGCGCAGCTCCGCGCTTGTGATGATGCGCTTCGTGCCCATAAAGGCGCTTTTGCGGTAGCCGAACGCAAGGTCTTCCCCGCTCATTACGCCGGGCGTGCCGTCCGCTTCAAGGAAATGGACGCGTTCGACAACCTGCTTCATCTCGCCGCCGTAGGCGCCGGCGTTCATGTACACTGCGCCGCCGAGCTGCCCCGGAATGCCCCACGCAAATTCAAGGCCCGTGAGCCCCTGCCCACGTGCAAAGCTGCATACCGTCGCAAGCGATGCACCCGCGCCGCACAAAACATGACCGTTCGCAAGGCTCTGCACTTTTTTAAAATCGCCCTGCAGCGTCAGCACCGCGCCGCGCAAGCCCTCGTCCGGCACAAGCAGATTGGAACCGTTGCCGAGGATGAAATACGGGACATTCTCGTCGCTTACAGCATTTAAAACCGCCTGCAATTCAGAGACGGTCTTCACTTCGACAAACCGATCCGCCGGGCCGCCGATCTTAAACGACGTGTGGGCGGACATGGGCTCATCGGTCTTATAGCATACGCCGGCACTTTGTAGTGCGGCGTCAAATTTACGGTAATCAGACATTCTCAAAGCTCCTTAAAATAGCATCGGCATCCTTGCGGTTTTCAAGGATGTTCGTGTGCGCGCGCAGATACTCGATGAGGCGGTTCGTGTTCGCGTTGAGAATCAGCTCCTCCGGAAACTCAATCTCGCGCAGCATCTCGAGCGCCGCAGTGTGATCCTTCACCTGCGTTTCAAAATGCGCGTCCGAGCTGACGATAATCGGCACACGGTGCTTTTTGCAGCACAGCGCAATCTCGCGGCAGTTCGGGATATTCGCCTTGCGCACCTCAAAGGAATGCGAGTTAATCTCCACAAGCTTGTGGTTTCGACCGAACTCCGGAATGACCGTTTCATAATCGTAGCGGAACTCCGGACTGCCGCTGTGGCCGATGACATTCACCTTCGGATCGTGTGCAATGTTGAGCCAAAGCTGCGTGCATTTTTCGACCGTGGGATTCTCAAGCCCCGGCAGTCCGAGGTTGTGAATGGACGCCACAAGCCAGTTGACGTCGCGGCGTTCGGTCTCATTGATGTCGAGCGTGCCGTTCAAATCGATGACATTCGCCTCCATGCCCGCAATGAGCAGAATGCCGCGGTATAAAAGCGGCAGTTCATGCATGGAATTAAAGAACCACGGGCCGGGCGCACCGGGCATGGTGCGGGCGTGGTCGGTGATGGCGATGGCTTTGAGACCCTTTTTCGCAGCGGAATCGACCATTTCGCGAATGGTGCTGTACGCATGCGTAGACGCCAGCGAATGTGTATGCAAATCTGCAATGATGTTATACATGATGATATTTTCTCACTTTCAGCTAACCTTAAACGCGGTTAAAAGTCTTTGATGAAACTTTCTTCAGGAAGTTTACAGGTTCTTAGGGCAGTACCCTAAGCCGCTTTCCGCAGAAAGCGAAACCCTTTTGCCTACCAAAAGATCAGGAAGGCTGTTAAATATCCAAATCTCTCTTAATCTCCTCGTGCGGCATCATGGAAGCATCCATGCCGAGCGCGGAGAGCAACTCGTAGGCGGCGTTGTAGCCCATTTTCTTCTGGCGGTTGTTCATCGCCGCAACTTCAATGATAATGGCAAGGTTACGGCCGGGTTTTACCGGGATCGTCATCACCGGCACCTTGATGCCGAGAATCTCCGTGTATTCGCTGTCCATGCCCATGCGGTCGTAGACCTTCGTCGCGTCCCAGATCTCCAGGTTGATGCACATGTCGATTTTCTCCTGCAGCTTAACGGCACCCATACCGAAAATGCGACGGGCGTTGATGATGCCGATGCCGCGCAGCTCGATGAAGTGGCGGATGTTCTCCGGGGACTGACCGACGAGCGATTTGCTGGATACGCGGCGAATTTCCACCGCATCGTCCGCGATGAGACGGTGGCCGCGCTTGATGAGCTCGATGGCCGTCTCGCTCTTGCCGACACCGCTGTCGCCGACAAGCAGAATACCTTCGCCGTAAACCTCCACCAAAACGCCGTGGCGTGTGATGCGCGGTGCAAGCTCGACGTTCAAATACGCAACAAGCGAAGCGACAACATTTGAGGTCGACTCCGTCGTGCGCAGCACCGGCACGTGGTACGTTTCGGCAATCTCCATGAAGTCCTTGCCGGGGTCAATACCGCGGGAAACAATCACTGCCGGCGGCTTCAGGGACAGGTAGCTATCGAGCGCCATAGCGCGGCGCTCCGGCTTTAAGCTCTCCAGCATGTACATTTCCGCACGGCCTAAAACGGCGATGCGATTCGGGTCAAAATATTCGTGGTAGCCGTTCAGCTCCATGCCGGGGCGAACAACGTCTCTCGATTGAATCAAAATATCATCGGCGCTCTTCGGCAGAAAAGCGGTCTCAAGCTGTAACTCGTGAATGATCTTGGAAAGCGGTATGGTGTAAACTTCCGGCATCGTGATCTTCCTCCCTAAAGTTAAGACGGCTGCAAAAGCCTTTTTATGCTGTTTTAGCGGCTTTTGCTCCCTTGTTTTCGGCGTCCCACACAAAGCACGCCTAAGGTACCTGTTATCTTATATTATTATAGCGGATTTGCCGCCAAAAATCAACTTAAACTCCGCTTACCCATGCAGCGCATAAAATCTTCTTGAAAAGTCCGTTTTTGTGCGCTATACCGGTGAAAACAAAGCGCTTTCGCGCACGAATGTAAATAAAAATTTCGGCTTCAAGCCCGTCTTAAGAGATTTGAGCTTTGAAGGGATGACCGGCGAGCGCGCCGCGCTCATCGGGCGAAACGGCACGGGTAAATCGACGATTTTAAAGCTGCTTGCGGGCGAAGAAAGCCGTGCTCGAAAATCGGAAGATTAACGTTTTCGACGGCAACTATGCGGACTATCTGCGTGTGACGGGTCACGCATAAGCGAGCCGAAATGCAATGAAATAACAAAAGCCTTACGCCTTGCTCTTTTTTGAGCTTGGTGTAAGGCTTTTTGCCGTTTATGCTTTCTTTTTCAGCGGATTCCACACGCCAAAAAGGTAAAACGCGAGCGACAATGTACTGGAAATCACCCAGCCGAACGGCCACGAAAGCCAGATGCCCGTGATGCCGAACGGGTGCACCAGAATAAACGCCAGAACAACGCGCAGAATGAGGTCTAAGAACGTGGTAATCATAAAATATACCATTGCGCCCGCACCGCGCAGCACGCCGTCCGCGGCAAGCTTTAATGCGAGGAACAGATAGCACAGCGAGACAATAAGCAGAAATTTTTTGCCGATCTCGATGGCCTCCGCCGATGTGCTGTTCATAAAAAGCAGCAGGAGGTTTTCGCCGCGGAACACATACGCGCCCATAAAGACGAGCGCCACGGCAAGCGACATCACAAGCCCTGCTTTGAAGCCGCTGCGCACGCGTTCCATTTTGCCCGCGCCGATGTTCTGCCCCGTAAAGCTCGAAACCGAGTTGCTGAGCGCCGTCAGCGACGTGATGGCGAACGTGTTGAGCTTTACGCCTGCGGAATAGCCCGCGATGGCGGAGGAGCCGAAACCGTTGACAAGTCCCTGAATGCACAAATTGCCGACCGAAACGAAGCTTTGCTGCAAAATACTCGGAATGGCTACGATCGAAATACGGCGCAGCATCGCACCGGAAAACAGCGCAGGCTTTTCTTTTGTCTCAACGGACTTTAAGCGGCGCAAGACCGCCCAGAACGCACACGCGGAAGCCACGCCCTGCGCGAGGAACGTCGCCCACGCAACACCGCCGACGCCCCAGTGAAATATGATGACGAACACGGCGTCGAGCGCGATGTTGCCGACGGACGACGCGATTAAAAACCACAGCGGCGTTTTGCTGTCGCCGAGCGACGTGAACACGCCGGAAGAAATGTTGTAGATAAAAAGGAACAAAAGCCCCCAAATGTAAATAGCAAGGTACAGCGCCGTATCTTCCATGATGTTCTCCGGCGTGCCGAGCATGCGTAAGATTGGCTCGCACAGCACTGTGCCGACGACCGTGAGCACCACGCCAAGCACCGCAACAGAAATAAAGCCCGTATACGCCGCCGTTTTCATTTCTTTAAAATCCTTCGCGCCGAAAAGCTGCGAGATGACGACCGAAATACCGATGTTCATGCCGAACGCGACCGCCATGAAGATCATCGTCACGGGGTACGAAGCGCCCACCGCCGCCAACGCGTCTTCACCCGCAAATTTGCCCGCGATGACGCTGTCCGCGATATTGTAAAGCTGCTGGAACGCCACACTCAAAAGCATCGGCAGCGTGAACCGCAGCAAAACGCTCGCCGGCTTGCCGGTCGTTAAGTCCTTATTCATGTCCGTTTCCCCTTCTCTTTTCAAAATACGCACATTATTATCACATTATTATAAGGAATTACAACCAAAACGGCAATGTTCAAAATGCCCAAGCATTTTCATCCACGTGCGGAAAAGACTGCGCGTTCGGCAAAATCCCGCCCAAAGTCATAAACAAAGCCCGCCGAAAAACGCATTTAAAACGTCTTTCAGGCGGGTTTGTTCACTTCTATGCACGTCAGCGCGCCGTTTTCCGCTTTGTACAGGCGCGTGCAGTATTTCAGCGCGCCCGGGCGGTGCGTCGTCAAAATGCACGCGGTGTCCGGCAGCGCGGTTAAAAGATTTTTCAGAACCTGTGCTTCGGTCTTTTCATCAAGCGCCGAGGTCGCTTCGTCAAGGAGCAGGATCGGCGCGCCGCGCAGCACCGCGCGGGCGATGGCGATGCGCTGCGCCTGTCCCTCGGAAAGCCCGCCGCCGTGCTCCGCGATCTTCGTGTTCACGCCGTTTGGCAGCGATGACACAAACGCCCATGCGCAGGCGGTTTTGAGCGCCGCTGTCATTTCCTCCTCCGTGGCGTTCTCTTTTGCCATACGCAGATTCTCCGCAATCGTGCCGGAAAACAACGTGCTGCCCTGCGGTACATACGAAAACGCACAGCGTGTCTCCGCGCTGATGACGATTTCGCATCCATTCTTCCCGCGCAGCACAGCACGTCCGCTTTCCGGGTAAACGAGTCCGAGCAAAACACGCACCAGCGTCGTTTTCCCCGCGCCGGATGTGCCAACAAGCACGGCAATCTCCCCCGGTCCTACCGCAAAAGATACGTTTTTCAGAACCGCTTCGCCGTTTCGGTATGCGGCTGTCACATTTTTGAGCTCTACCATCAGTGCGCCATGCGGCAGTGCCGTTTTACCGTGGCGCTCCTTCGGCAGCTCGCAAAGCTCACGCACACGGTGTGCAGAGATCGCCGTGCTCAAAAACTTCGGGATAAGCCCTGCGGCACTTTCAAACGCACTTGTCAGGCTGCTGCGCTGCTGCAAAAAAAGTGTCAGCGTGCCGAATGTAATGGCACGCGTCCACAATAAATACAGCCCGTAGCCCATGGCGGTAAACTGCGTGAACGCCCCCGCAACCCGCAAAAGCGCATTCACGCGCACGGAAAACATGTTGTATTGAAAACTGCATGTGCGCAGCGCTTCCTGTTTTTCCTTTAGCTTTCGGCTTTGGCTTTGCATTGTGCCGAGCGATTTCACCGTGTCGACCGTGTAAAACGTCTCCGCTTCAAACGCGGTCATTTCGCTGCCGAGGCGGCGCAGCTTATTTTCAAATGCCCGCCGCTTTTTGAGCACGGCGACAGACAGCAGCAACACCACCGGCGCGCCGCCGAGCGCGATGAGCGCCATCACGGGGCTGTAAATCCAGATAAGGAAAAACACCGCGCACAGCCTGTAAGCCGTCACTAAAATTTGCGGCAGCCAGCTCACTGCCCCGCCGCCCACAGCGCCCGTATCCGTTTCAAAGCGATTTAAAATGTCGCCGCAGGAAAACGCGTGCAGCGCCTGCCAGTCCGCGTCTAAAATGCGGTCGAACACATCGGCGCGCACGTTGTTATGGAGGTCAATCTCCAGCTTTTTCAGCACGCGGCTCACCACGCAGTCGAACGCGATGGAGACCGCCGTGCTGCCAATAGCCGCGAAAACCAAAAGCGGCAGACGGGCGGTATCGTACCCCGTAACGATGTCGATGAGGTACTTGCCCGCCACGCTGCCGAACAGGCCGACCGTAGTACCGAGCACGCCGAGCGCGATATACAGCGCGATCATTTTCTTGCAGCGGCGGCTGTACGTGAGCAGCCATTTCCAGTCCGCTAAAACCTCACTGAGCGCGCAAAAGCGCACTTTGTTTTCTTTACGCTCCATTTGGCACCTTTTCTTTTCGGGCATGGCGGCGCGCAAGCATCGCGATAAAAAGCGGCCTTACCGGTGTCAAAACGAGCCACACGGTTTTGAAAAACCGCCACAGCGCACTGTTTCGTCCGTACCACTTACCCTTGCGGCGCACGGCAATGACAAGGCAGCAAATTTGCTCGCCGTGCACGGGGCCCTCGGGGTCGGTCTGGCTGTCGCCAAGGAGATACCACCCGCTTTTCGTCACGCGCCAAATGCGGTGCAGAACATACTGCCCGTCTAACCGCCGAAACAGCACGATCTCCCCGCGCTTTGGCGGGTGCGTGCATTTTACAAGCCGCACGGCGTCCCGCCCGTGGATGAGAAACGGTGCCATACTGCTGCCGAACACCGGCATTTCCATCACGCCGCCCGCTTCCGTTTCGGAAAGGATCGCGCCGATGTACGCGCGCAGCCCCGCAGCATCTATAAGCATGCGCGCAGGCGGACGGTCTCCGCCACGGTCGCGGGGTACAGCGCCTCATACAGGCAGTCGACCGCTTCTTCCGATATAGTACAATCCAGCAAAAACGCCGGTACGCGGCGCAGCAGTGCTTCCACGGCATCGAGCACACGCGCAGATTCCGCCTGATCCCAGCGGTTCACCGTCACCTGTCCGTAAAGCCGCAAAAACGCCTCCCCGCGCGAGAGCCTGCGCACGGCGTTCTTTTTCGCCTGCCGCAGCAAAACGACGGCGCTCAACCGCGCATCCGCATTTTGGCAGATGCCCGACGTGCCGCAGACCGGCCAACCGCGCGCCATCCAGCAATCCTGCACCTTCTGCAATAAAGCGCGGTCGCCGTTGATGATCTCCGCCCCGGCGTATTGCGCCCAGAGCGAAGCCTGCGTGCTCTTCCCCGTGCCGGACGGTGCCGAAAACAAAATAGCCCGTCCGCGGTGGCGTATGTAGGCGCTGTGCAGAATAAAGCTATCCTTTTGCAGCATGCGGCGCTCAAGCGCGAAAAGCGACGCGAATACCGGGTCAAACACAAGGCAGCCGCGGCAGTCTTCGGCGATCATCACCTCGGCGTGCGTGTCGTCCAGCTCGCGATACAATGCGTAAAAGCCAAGCATGCCCTGTATACCCAAAAGCCGCGATTCCTTTTCGCCGTCGCGATACACGATGAGGTCTTCCCGTACGGCCGTGCACACGCCGACGGGGTTCGGGATGCTCTTTACAAAGCGCAGCGTGTAGAAATACGCAGGCTGCACGTCTTTCGTTTCAAAACGCAGAAAATTCGGTGGAAAAACGAGTGTATCGGGGTGATCTGCCGCAAAGCAGAAACCGCCCAACTTAAAGAGCCTGTGCATGGGGTACAGTCTCTCCTTTCTTCAAAATTTCGGGCGCTGTGCTTTCCGCGCACAGCAGGCGGTAGAGCGCTTTTGTGTAGGCGCATACATAAGGCGGCACCGTGCCGAACGCGCCGCCCTCGCGCAAAGACGATGCCGGACACGCGCGGCACAGCGGACGCAGCTTGCACACGACGCATGCTTCGTTCTGTTTAAGCGCCGCGGATTTCTCCCGCACCGCACGCCAAGCGGCCTGCACGTCGTTGTGTTCGATCGGCACGGAAAGCGCCCCGAGCATCACGCACGGGCGCAAATCGCCGCGCCAGCCGACGGCAAACGAACACCGCCCTGCAAGGCAGCGCATGCCGGCTTCCGTTTCCGGAACAGCGCTTTCCAGCGCCTGTACCGTGCGTTGCGCATATTCGCGAAAACCGACTGTGCCAAGCTTTATTCTCGTTGCGGCAAGGCTTGCGGCCGCGGCTTCCTCCGGCGAGAGTCGCGCTTCATGCTGTCCGCTTTCTGTGGACAGCATATAGGTGTCCGGCTCCAACTCTAAATTTCGTTCCTTTGTGATTTGAAATAACGTTTCAAGGTCGTGCCGGTTTTGCCTGACCACGCTGACACCGACCTTCACCGGCACGCCGTGCGCCTGCAAAAGCTGAATGCCGCGCATTGCTTTTGCGTACCCGGTCTCGTCACCGCACAGTGATTTGTAGGTCTCTCCGCTTGCGCCGTACAGCGTAACGTTCACGCGGCGCGGCGGATTTTTCGCAAAAAACGCCGCCCAGTCTTCATTCAAAAGCGTGCCGTTCGTGTTCACCGTAACGATCATACCGCGCTTTCGCACCGCGAGATACACCGCGCGAAACGCGGGGTACAAAAGCGGCTCGCCGCCCGTGAGCAGCAAAAACAGTGTGCCTGCGTCGCGTAGCTTTTCCGCAAGCGCTGTCCACTCCTCCGCCGTTTGCAGGCGGCTGATTCTCTCCTGCTCTGTCCTGTTCATGCGAACATAACACATTTTGCAGTTTAAGTTACAAAGTGGGGTCAGCTCAAAACTGCCGGTGATGGGCACGCCCGTTTTGGCGGCGCGGCGCAGTAAAAATGCTTCCGCTGTGTCTTTCTCCGGGTGCATCACGAGTGGTTCGGCCGCTCGTTCTGCGTCAGCGTTGTGGTGACATGGTAATCGTCAAAGTTCCATACAGGTGTCGCATTTCCGAACCAGTCCACGACGAATGCGTTCTTCGCCGGCATCACGGAATCCTGCCCGGTGATGGAATACTGCTGTCCGCACGCCTCGTTATAGTACTTTCTGCTGTCAATGCCGCGGTCATACACACCGTTGCCGTTCGAGTCCAGAAACACCTCTCCCGAAATATCGCACACGCCCGTGTAGCACGCGGCGATGTACTCGTTTGCCTCAAACACCTCCGTTTGCAGCAGCGGAGCGCTCCATGCTTTTTTCATTTTATACCGCCTTTCCTTCCGTTTTTTCCGCAGCGGAAGCCTCGCGCAGCAGCCCTGCGCGCAGCCCTGCCCGTACAAAGTTTTCTATGCCGCGCAGCATTTCTGCCGGCTGCCCGGTGTACTGCGCCTCTGCCGCAGCCGCGGCTTCTGCCACCGTGCACGGGTGCTGAAACTGCATCCACAAAAACCGTCCCGTTTCGTTCAGCGCGGTGATGCGGTTCTGTGGCGCGTCCGTCTCCCCGGCAGGGATCAGCACGTACAGCCCGGCGATCTCCCGCAGCAGGTGCCTGCCGTTTACATAAAATCTTTTCGTGTCATTCGGCGGCAGCCCTGCCGTTTCCATTTCCGGGCTTTTCGCTTTTTCCGCCCGCTCCATGCTTATCCCTGCCTTTCTGCTTCGTGGCTTCGGTTATAATCATAACAGAATTTTTGGTATTGTCAACCAAATATATTTTGTAAAATTCAATCACAATTAGCAAAAATCAATATATTTGTGCGTCTTTTTGTCAAAAAAAGAAGAGCCATGCAGGAAAACGGGGTGCGATTTTTCCGTTTTCCGCACAGCTCTGAGCTTTATCGGTATTCTGTTTTCACATTGTGATCATGACCTGTACGTTCGGGTTCTTCTCTCCGACAATCACGATCATCTCAATCATTTTGTTTACATAATCTAAAAGTGCACCGGAAATTTTGCCGTAGTCCGTAAACTCAATTTCCGCTTCCGTTTTCGGCATTTCCAGTGCCGCCTGCAAAGCTTCCAATGTCGGTGCAACGCGGCGCAGACGCAGCTCCGCATTGATATACTCGTGCAAATCGCGAATGTCTTTCACGTCCGTCAGCTTTATTTCTGCTCGCATACGCTTTTCCCTTTCGTGATGTAAATTTCGCGCATAAAGACCTCGGCGCGCGCAGCGGTAATCTGTACGCGCACGCCGGAAAGCTTTTTGTTCGTGTGGCCCGTCAGCGGGTTCTGCACGGCGAACGGATCTTCCAGCTCGCAGATGTGCTTATTGCCGATGCACGTGCCCTCGAATAACGCGTAATCCGCCTTGTTTTCTTCGTCGATGCCGAGAATGCGGAAGCCCTCCACGCGCTGACCGTGCGTGAGATCCTCGCGCAGCACAACGCAGCCGATCTCTACCGGCCCCTCGGTCTTCAGCTCATACACGGGCTGCGTGGGCGTGCCGCCAATGCGCTCCACCGTGCACGGAATGCGGTTTTCGGTCGTCTCGCGGATGAGGTCGCCGAACTCCTTCAAGCGCTTCACGTCGCGTTCATCGAACTTGCCCTCGCGCGTCGGCGGTACGTTAAGGTTCAGGCAAGCGTTTGCGCCGCAGGAACGCAGGTAGGTGTTGTACAGTCTCTCAAGCGAATGCGGTTCCTCGTTTTCGTGCCAGAACCAGCCCGGACGAATGGACATGTCGATCTCCGCCGGTGCGAAAACAAGCCCCTTCGAGTAGAGGATGTTCGGCATGGTGCCAATCTCGCGGTTCGTGTTGTACATGTAGCTCAAAGAGCCGTCTTCTGCCATCGGACCCGCGCCGGTCTGCACCTCGCTGTAAAAGCACAGCTCGCTCGGCACAACGGCCCATTCGGCATGGCGCGCCTCTCCGGACTCGTTGCCGCACCACCGGGTATCCGGGCCGAAATCATTGAAAATAACGGCGTTCGGCTGATACTTGCGGATGAGCTCAAAGTAACGCGGGAAGTCATATTCCTGCTTTTTGCCGTTTTCGCCCTCGCCGCAGGCGTTATCGAACCACACGCAGAAAATATCGCCGTAGCCGGTCAAAAGTTCCGTCAGCTGATTGCAGAAGTAATCGTTATATTCCGGCGTGCCATAATATTTTGAGTTGCGGTCCCACGGAGAAAGATAAAAGCCGAACTTGATGCCGCCGCGCTTGCAGGCTTCTGCGGCTTCACACACGACGTCCCCCTTATAAGGGCTGTTTTTCACGCTGTGCTCCGTGTATTTGCTCGGCCACAGGCAGAAGCCGTCGTGGTGCTTCGCCGTGAGGATGAGTCCCTTGAGGCCCGCAGACTTCACCGCTTCCACCCACTGGTCGCAATCGAGCGCGGTGGGGTTAAAAATCTTCTCGTCCTCTGTGCCCTCGCCCCATTCGCGGTCCGTGTAGGTGTTCACACCGTAATGCACAAACGCATAGCGTTCCATCTCAAACCAATCAAGCTGTCGTTTAGACGGCACCACACGTGCCGCCTCTTTCAAAAATTCAACCATACTGTCCTCCCGAATTCCGGTTTTGCTGCTCTGCTCGTATTATAGCACAACCGCGCAAAATGTCAAAAATTAAAATGCGGCGCAGAAGCGCGCTTCCGTACCGCATTTAATCGTTATTTTAGAAAGTGACGCGCACCGTGGTGCCCTTGTTCGGCTCGCTTTCAAGCGACACGCGCGCATGGTGGAACATGGCGCCGTGCTTTACAATGGAAAGCCCAAGTCCCGTGCCGCCAATCTGCTTGGAGCGGCTCTTATCCACACGGTAGAAGCGCTCGAACACGCGCTCGCGGTCGGCCGCCGGAATGCCAATGCCCGTATCGCTGACCTGCATATATGCGTGGCCGCCTTCCGTGCCGGTGGAGATCACCACGCGGCCGCCGGGACGGTTGTACTTTACAGCGTTGTCCGCAAGGTTATACAGCATCTCGTCTAAAATGTACGGCACGCCGGTGACGAACGCCGAGCTGCCCTGCACCGAGATGGCAATACTGTTCTGCTGCGCCGGGATTTTCAGACGGCAGGCCACCTCCTGCGCAACGGCGTAAAGGTCTGTATCGGCGCGGCCAAGCTCTACCGCATTTTCGTCAAGCTTTGAAAGCTTCAAAATATCCTCAACAAGCGTGATAAGCCGCTGTGCTTCGGTATAAATGTTGTTCGCAAAGCGCGGCACATCGGCACTCTTGACGAGCCCGTCCTTCATAATCTCCGCATAGCCCGAAATAGAAGTCAGCGGCGTTTTGAGCTCATGCGAAACGTTCGCGGTGAACTCGCGGCGCAGGCGCTCGTTCTCTTCCTTTTCGGTAACGTCCAGCAGCACGATCACCGCGCCCTGCACGCCGTTATCGTTCGTAACGGGGTTCGCGATGAGGCTGTAACTGCGCCCCGCCAGCTTTGTGATGCGCTCGCTCGCCGTACCTGTCAGCGCGGAATCCACTGCATCACGGAAATCGGGGCTGCGGTTAAACGCCAGCACGCTCTGTGGGCGGTCGTCCTCCGGGTGCACGTCCAAAAGGCGCACAGCGCTCGTGTTGTACGAAAGCACATCGCCCTTTGCATCCACCACAATAAAGCCCTCGCGCATGTTTTCGGTGATGGCGGTAAACTCCGTCTGCTTGCGGTGCAGCTCTTCCATTTTCTCCTTGATGGTTTCGTTCTGGCGCTGCAAGCGCAAAAGCAGCGGCGAAAGCTCGCCGTACACGTCGTTTTCCATCGGATGGTCAAGGTCAATGGCGTTGACCGGCGCCACAATCTGCTTTGTGCGGTATGTGGAAAGCAAAATGGCCAGCACCAAAATAATGACGGAGCACAGCAGCATCCACGGCACCATGCGCTCAATGGAGCCGAACACCGTCTTCATACCGACCGAAAGGCGCAGCACGCGTCCGTCCGAGAGCATCACAGCGTAGTTATACGACTGCACATTCAGCGTATCGGATTCACGCACGGATTCCCCCGCACCGTTTTCTCTTGCAGCAATGACCTCCGGGCGGTTGTTGTGATTTTCCATGTTTGCGGCATCTGCAACGCTGTCAAATCGCACCGTGCCGTCCGTATCGATGACGGTCACGCGCACAGACTGCGCGGCGGCTGTATCATACCCGGCGGAGCGGATGTCGGAAAGGTAATCGTCCCCGCCAAGGGCGATGCCGTTTTGAATGTAGTGGCTTTCCGCTATGGTCGCCTTTTTCACGATTTCCAGCGAATCGTAGTACGAAACGACGCCGGAAAGCACCATAGAAAGTAAAATGGAAAGCAGCGCAATGCACGACATGCTGAAAATGATCTTTTTCTTCATGCGTCTTTCTCCTCTTTAATCCTGTGCCAGCCGGTAGCCCACGCCGCGCACGGTCTCAATGAGCGCACCGGCATCGCCGAGCTTTTGCCGCAGCGTGCGGATATGCACGTCTACCGTGCGGGTCTCGCCGCTGTAATTGTAATCCCAGATCTTCGTGAGAATCTGATCGCGCGAAAGCACCACACCGCGGTTTTCCAGCAGATAGCACAGCAGTTCAAATTCTTTGTACGTGAGGATCACGGGTTCACCATCAACCGTAACGGCGCGGCGCTTCACATCCACCGCAAGCGAGCCCGCCGTAAAAAGTTTATCCTCCGCTGCGGGCTTCGCGGCCCTGCGCAGCAGCGCACGCACACGGGAGACAAGCTCCATCATGCCGAACGGCTTCGGCATGTAATCGTCCGCGCCGCTGTCCAGCCCAACCACACGGTCATATTCGCTGCTTTTCGCCGTCAGCATCATCACGGGCAGGTCGGCCGTTTCCGCACCCGCGCGCAGACGCTTCAAAATATGCAGACCGTCTTCATCCGGCAGCATAATGTCGAGCAGCACGAGCTGCGGCAGCTCTTTTTCAAGCGCCTGCCAGAAATCGGCCGCATTCCGGAAGCCCTCGGCTTCAAAACCGGTGGTGTGCAGTGTATAGAGTACAAGCTCGCGGATGCTGTCGTCGTCCTCCACAAGATAGATCATAAACCCTTAAATCCTTTCTGTGCGGCTTTGCCGCTTAATCGTGCTCGCCGGTGAGTGAGAACACGACCCACTCCGCAATATTGACCGCGTGGTCGCCGATGCGTTCAAAATACTTCGCCACCATCAGCAGGTCAAGGCATGTCTCGCCCTCCTCGGGCTTTTCGGCGATGAGTGCGATGATCTCACTTTTCACCTTGTTAAAAAGCGCATCTACTTCGTCGTCCGCTTTTTCCACGGCGCGCGCAATATCAATGTCACGGCGCACAAACGAATCGACGCTGTTCGTCACCATTTTCACGGCAGCGCGCGCCATTTCGGCAATGTGCAGACTGCCCGGCAACACCTCTGCGCGGATATGCTCGACCATTTCGGCAATATCCGAAGCCTGGTCGCCGATGCGCTCCATATCTGCAATCATCTTCATCGCGGCAGAGATGAGACGCAGGTCTTTCGCAACAGGCTGCTGCTGTAAAAGCAAGCGCAGGCAGATTGCTTCAATCTCGCGCTCCTTGCGGTCGATTTCCTGTTCCGTTTCGTCCACGGCGCGGCGCAGCGCTTCGTCTCGTGTCACAAGTACCTTTGCCGCCTGCGAAATGCCGTCTTCGCACAGTGCGCCCATGCGGATAAGCTCTGTATTGAGCAGCTCCAGCTGCTCGTCCAAACGATTTCTCATTGTAGTCACGTTCCTTTCTGCAAGCCTTAACCGAATCTGCCAGTGATGTAATCCTCCGTGCGCTTATCCTTCGGCATGGAGAATAAGCTCTCCGTCTCGCCGTACTCGATGACCTCACCGAGCAGGAAGAATGCCGTTTTGTCCGAGATACGCGCCGCCTGCTGCATGTTGTGCGTGACCATAACGATAGTATAATCCTTTTTCAGCTCCACCGCAAGGTCTTCTATCTTGGAAGTGGAGATTGGGTCAAGGGCGCTGGTCGGTTCGTCCATCAGCAGCACCTCCGGCTCCACAGCCAACGCGCGTGCGATGCACAGTCTCTGCTGCTGTCCGCCGGAAAGCCCCAGCGCGCTTTTCTTCAGTCTGTCTTTAAGCTCGTCCCAAATGGCGGCGTTTCTTAAAGAACGCTCCACAATGTCATCGAGCTTCGCCTTAGAGCGGATGCCGTGCGTGCGCGGTCCGTAGGCGATGTTGTCGTACACGCTCATCGGAAACGGGTTCGGCTTTTGGAACACCATGCCGATACGTTTTCTCAAAAGGTTCACGTCCATGCCGTGGTAGATATCCTCGCCGTCCAATTTTACTGCGCCGGTAATCCGGCAGCCCTCAACGAGGTCGTTCATGCGGTTCAAGGATTTCAGCAGCGTACTTTTGCCGCAGCCGGAAGGCCCGATAAACGCGGTGATCTCGTTCGGCTGAATTTCCATATGGATGGATTTCAGCGCATGGAAATCACCGTAATACAAATTCAGATCTTCGATTGCCAATTTACAGCTCATATCGTTTCCCCTATCTTTTTCTGGTGTGATTTTCTAAAAAGCTCGCTTTAGCCCTGTTTCTTCGTAATTTTCTTCGCGACGAACGAGGACAGTGCGTTGATGCCGATGACGATAACAAGCAGCACAACCGCTGTGGCATACGTTTTGTCGATGTGCAGGCCCTCGCTCGAAAGCACATACATGTGCACGGAGAGGGTTCGCACGGAATCGAACAGACCGCCGCCCGCCTGGCCCGGCATCTGCGCCACGGAGCCCGCAGTGTACATCAGCGCCGCGGATTCACCCACAACGCGGCCAATGGCCAAAATCACGCCGGACAAAATGCCCGGCACGGCGCTCGGCAGCACGATATGAAACACCGTGCGCAGTCTGCCCGCGCCAAGCCCGAAGCTGCCCTCGCGGAAGGAATCCGGCACCGAGATGAGCGCCTCCTCCGTTGTGCGCATGATAAGCGGCAAAATCATGATGGCGACCGTAAACGCACCGGCAAGCAGCGAATAGCCCCAGTGCAGCGCCGTCACAAAGCACAGATAGCCGAACAGGCCGTACACGATGGACGGAATGCCCGAAAGTGTTTCGGTCGTGATGCGCACGAGCTGCACAAGCTTGTTGCCGCGCTTTGCGTATTCCACAGAGTAGATTGCCGCGCCGATGCCGAGCGGCAGTGCAATAACGAGCGCGATGATCGTCATGACGATTGTAGAAATCAGCGCCGGCATCAGCGACACGTTATCCGATGTATAGGTGAACGAGAAAAGATCCGGTGTGATATACGGGATGCCCTTCACAAGAATGTAAAAGATAAGGTATAAAAGCGTCAGCATCGTGATGAGCGCCGCGCCGCAGACAAGCAGCAATAGAATAAGCGAAAGCGGCGAGCGCTTATACGCGCGCATTTTATCCTTGAAGGTGAGCTTGTTGATGGTCTCTGCCGCCACGGGTTTACAGGTACGTTCCATAGTCATTTCCGTATCCTTTCCGGGTCATGCCCTGTCTTTTCTGCGCAGAAGCGAGAACGTAACGTTGATAATTAAGATAAACACAAACAGCACGACCGCCGTCGCAATGAGCGCCTCGCGGTGCAGGTCTGTGGCATAGCCCATTTCCATAACGATGTTCGCCGTCATGGTGCGCACGCCATCGAGCAGGCCCTGCGGCATACGCGCCTTGTTGCCCGCCACCATGACGACCGCCATCGTTTCGCCGATGGCACGGCCGATACCGAGCACCACACCCGCCAAAATGCCGGAACGCGCCGCCGGCAATGTCGCAAAGAACACGCTGCGCTCATGGCTCGCGCCGAGCGCCAGAGAGCCTTCATAGTAGCTGGTCGGCACGGCGCGAATGGCACTTTCCGAAACGCCGATGATCGTCGGCAAGATCATAATGCCGAGCAAAACGGACGCTGTCAGCATCGTGTTGCCCGCCACGCCGAAAATGTTCTGCACAAGCGGCACCAAAACAACGAGACCGAAGAAGCCGTACACAACGGACGGCACACCGGCCATTAACTCCGTTGCAGGCTTTAAAATCTTATAAAGACCCTTCGGGCAGAACTTTGCAAGAAAAACCGCCGTCAGAAGTCCAATCGGCACACCGATGATGATTGCGCCCGCCGTGACGTAGAGGCTGCCGAGGATCATCGGCAGAATGCCGTAGATGTCGTTGCCCGGCTTCCACTTAGTGCCGAGCAGAAATTTAAACACACCGATCTTACCAATGGCCGGAATACCGTTTGCAAACAGAAACACGCAGATCAAAACAACGGCAAAGATCGATACGCAGGCTGTGAGAAAAAAGAGGATATGCATGAGAAGCTCTTTTATGTTGCTCCACTTCACGGTTTGCACGCACCTTTCAAACTTTCAAAACTACTTTATTGGCTTCCTTGCGAAAAGAGCCGGACCTTTCCGCCCGGCTCTCCTGCGTTTTATGGATTGTTTCTTACTGAAGCTCGGACCAATCGGTCGTTTCGCCGGTGTAGATGCTCAAAACCTGCTCGCTCGTAAGGCCGGTCAGCGTGTTTTCCTTGTTGACGATAACAGCGATGCCATCCTGCGCGATGACAGTCGGGGTAAGACCGGCTTCAAGCTCGCTGTCCTTCAGCTCGCGGGAAGCCATGCCGATGTCATACGCACCGTCGATGGTGGAGGTCATGCCCGTGGTGGAGTCGCTCTGCTGCACTTCAACGGTAACGTCCGGGTTCAGCGCCATATAAGCTTCCTTCAGCTTTTCCATGACCGGCGTAACGGAGGAGGAACCGCCAACAACGACCTTGCCGGAAACGCCGGATGCCGCATAAGCCGGAGCCGCATCATCAACGGTGATATAACCGTTTTCGGAGACGACCTTCTGACCGTCAGCGCTCATGATGAAGTTGATGAAGTCCTGTGCAACTTCGCTTGCCTCGCCCTTTGTTGCAATATTGAACGGACGAACAACCTTATAGGTGCCGGCCTTTACATTCTCAACGGTCGGTGCCGCACCGTCGATCTCTACGGCTTTGACAACGCTTTCGTCAAGGGAGCCGAGGGAGATATAGCCGATGGCCTTCGGATTGCCCTGTACGGTGGTCATCATAACGGAGGTGCTGTTCGTAATCTGCGCATCATCCGTCGTCATATCTTCCTTTTCGCCAGCGTCGTTCTTCTGCTCGATGCCGAACAGCTCGATAAACGCGCCGCGTGTGCCGGAGCCGTCTTCACGGGAAAGAACGGTGATTTCGCCGGTCATGTCGCCGCCGGTCGTTTCTTCGGAGGAAGCGCTCTCCGCAGATGCAGCGGAGGATTCGGAGGACGGTGTCTCGGAGGAAGCGGAGCTTGCTGCGCCGCCGGAGCAAGCCGTCATAGCTGTCATGGTGAGAAGTGCGGCTGCAAGAACCGCGGTGATTTTTCTGAGTTTCATAAATTACTCTTTCCTTTCGGGAGCTTTCTGCTCGCCTTTTATCTTTTCCTTTGGTTTACAAGCGAAAGTATAGGGCCGTTTTGTAAACTCAAAAAGAAGTCTTGTGTAAAATCCACGTAAAACTGCTTAACATTTCGGGTTTTACAAAGCCAAAATCAAAAAGAACATTGAAAAAAGGCCCGTTTTGCGGTAAAATAAACCTATAAAACACGGAGGAGTTTTTATGCGCAGCGAAAAAGAAATGTATGACCTCATCCTCGGCTATGCAAATGCCGATGAAAATATCCGTGCCGTCATCTTAAACGGTTCCCGTGCGAACCCGAACCGTAAGCCCGACCCGTTCAATGATTTTGACATTGTGTACCTCGTGCGCGATCTTACTCCGTGCAAGGAAAAAGCCTATTATAAAGACTTCGGCGAAATCCTCGTCTGCGAGCGCACCGACGAAAGCGAGCTTTTTAAAGAGCACTTTCCCGAGTTCGTATGCTATCTGATGCAGTTTGCGGACGGCAACCGCATCGACCTGACCGTATCGAGCATCGACCGCTGGGAAGTATATTGTTATGACGACCGCCTTTCCGTCGTATTATTGGATAAAGACAACGCCCTGCCGAAGCTGCCGGAGCCGAATGAGAGCACGCACTACGTCAAAAAGCCGACCGAGCGTATGTTTTTTGACTGCCGCACGGAGTTCTGGTGGGTCTCGCCGTACGTCTCCAAAGGTCTGTGGCGCGGCCAGCTCCTGTTTGCGCAGACGCACATGGAAAGTTGTATTCGCAAAATGCTGCTGCAAATGATGAAATGGTACGCCGGAACGCTGCATGGGTTTGATTACAGCGCCGGCAAATGCGGTGACGCCTTAAAAGACCTTCTCCCCGCAGACATCTGGAACGGCTACCTTGAAACCTTCGCCGCATGCACCGAAGAAGACATTTGGCGCGCACTGTTTAAGGCAGGCGAGCTTTTCACGGAGCTCACCAAACGCACCGCAAAAGCGCTCGGCTTTACGGTCACGGACGAATACGACCGCCGCGTCACAAGCTTTTTAAAATACACAAAAGATTTGCCGAGAAACGCCAAAACGCTGGATTTTCATATTGACTAAAAGAAAGGACCCCTATATGCAGATATTATGTATCGGCGACGTGGTGGGCAGCCACGGGTGCGACTTTCTGCGCCGCACTCTCCCCGCCTTCAAGCGCACTAAGGGCATCGATGTCGTCATCGCAAACGGCGAAAACTCCTCGGACGGCAACGGCATCACCCCTGCCTCCGCAAACCACCTGCTCGATAGCGGCGTGGATATCATCACCACCGGAAACCACACCTACCGCCGCCGCGAATTTTACGATTATATCGATGAAAGCGACTGCGTCATCCGCCCCGCAAACTTCCCGCCGGAAGCCCCGGGTAAAGGCATGACCGTCTTAGATCTCGGCCGCACGCAGATCGCCGTCATCAACTTAATGGGCAATGTATACCTTGACGAGCACCTCGCCTGCCCGTTCCGCACACTCGATACCCTTTTAAAAACGCCCGACCTTCCGAAAATCTGCATCGTGGATTTTCACGCGGAAGCCACCGGCGAAAAGCGCGCGTTCGGCTATTATGCAGACGGCCGCGTCTCCGCTGTGTTCGGCACGCACACACACGTGCAGACGGCCGATGAAACCGTTCTGCCGAAGGGCACCGGATACATCACCGACGTCGGCATGACCGGCCCCATCGAGTCCGTACTCGGCGTCAAAGCGGAGCTCGTCATCAAAAAGCAGATAAGCAAAATGCCCGTGCGGTTTGATTTTGCGGACGGTCCGTGCAAGCTCGACTGCATTTTGTTCGATATCGATGAAAAAACAGGCCTCACCCGCAGCACAGAGCGTTTCTCCCTGCGCTAAACGTGATTTCTGTTCGGTATTACCCTTGTTTTTTCCCGCAAACTATGGTATAGTGTAGTTTGAAAATACATGCAAATATCTATCGGGAGCCGGTTTTTCGCCTTCCGAACGTTTTTAGACAGGATGTGTATGCAGTGATTACAGGTAAACAGCTTCGCGACGCAGTCATCTCCGGCGCGAACAGCATATTGAAAAACCGGAAATTTGTGGATGACCTCAACATCTTCCCCGTTCCGGACGGCGACACGGGCACGAATATGTCCATGACGATCGGTGCAGGCAGCGACGCCATGCAGGCGCTTGCGGATAACGAAACAACCGCTAAGGTCGCAAAGACGGCGGCTTCCGCCATGCTGCGCGGCGCAAGAGGCAACTCCGGCGTTATCCTTTCCCTTCTGTTCCGCGGCTTCTCGAAGGGTCTCGAGGACACCGTAGAAGCAGACGGTACACAGCTCGCAGCGGCGCTCGCCATCGGCGTGGATTCCGCTTATAAAGCCGTCATGAAGCCGACCGAAGGCACCATTTTGACCGTTGCCCGCGTGGCGGCGGAAAAAGGCGCTGCGGCAGCCGAGATCGACAACGACCCCATTTACGTTTGGGATGCCATCTGCATGGGCGCGGCGGAAGCACTGGCCACCACACCGGATCTTCTCCCCGTTCTGAAAAAAGCAGGCGTCGTCGATGCCGGCGGTCAGGGCCTCTGCATGATCTTCGATGGCATGATGCAGGTCTTCAAGTACGGTGAGATCGTCAAAACCGACATGACCGAAGCCGAAAAGGCCGAGGAGACCGCCCAGTTCTTTGCAAGCGTTGCGGCGGAATTTGACAGCGAGATCAACTTCACCTACTGCACGGAGTTCATCGTCGGCCGCGACCCGGAAGTCACCACCGAGCCGAACGAGCTGCGTCTGTTCCTCGAAACCCTCGGCGACTGCGTTGTTGTGGTCGATGACGAGGAGATCATCAAGGTGCACGTACACACGGAGCAGCCGGGTGTGGCGCTCACAAAAGCGCTGGAATTCGGTTCCCTGCTGACCGTAAAAATCGAAAACATGAAAGAGCAGCACAAAAAAGCTGCCGAACTCAATAACGCAAACCGCGCGGCTTACGAAGCGGCGCAGGCCAGCAAAGAGGAAAAGGAGACCTTAAAGCCCGTTTCCCCCGAAGAGGAACTCGGCTTTGTTTCCGTAGCGGCAGGCGACGGTCTGCGTGCACTCTTTGAAGAACTCGGCTGTGCACAGGTTGTCAGCGGCGGCCAGACGATGAACCCCAGCACGGAGGACATTGTCGAAGCCGTTCTTGCCACCCCGGCAAAGACGGTTTTCGTACTGCCGAACAACAAAAACATCATCCTTGCGGCAGAACAGGCCGTGCCGCTCGTCACCGACCGCAAGATTATCGTCGTACCGACCCGCACCATTCCGCAGGGTCTCTCCGCTCTTCTGAGCTTTGACCCGGATGCTTCCGCAGACGAAAACGCTTCTGCCATGCTTTCCGCAGCGGAAAACGTCGCGACCGGCACGGTCACGTTCGCCGCACGCGATTCCGAATTCGGCGGCTTCAAAATCAAAGAGGGCGACACCATGGGCATGACGAACGGCAAGCTCGAGTTTGTCGGCGACACGCCGGTGCGTTCCGTCTACAAGGTCGCAAAGGCGCTGATGAATAAGCACACCTCTTTTATCACGCTCATTTACGGCGAAGGCATCACCGAGGAAGAAGCCAACGAAGCACTGCGTCTCATCAAGAACAAGGCAGGCGACGGTGTGGACATCAACCTCGTAAACGGCGGCCAGCCGGTCTACTACTTCATTCTTTCCGTGGAATAATTTCAAAGCAGCTTAGGGCGGGGCTTTATGCCCTGCCTTTCTTCGTTTTATGTCGGAGGTTTCATGGCGTCTTTATTTGAAGCGGACATTGCGTCTTTAAAGGGAGTCGGCCCAAAGCGTGCGGAGCTGTTCCGCAAGCTCGGCGCGCCCACGGTGGGCGATCTGCTGCGTCTCTATCCCCGCGCTTATGAGGATTGGCGCGACGCGGTGCCCATCCGCAATACACTCTTAAACGAAGTGAATATCGTAAAAGGCACAGTGCTGCGCCGTCCTGTCGAGCAGCGTATCCGCGGCGGCATGACGCTTTACAAGACGACCATCACGGACGGCGAAGACGACATGCAGCTGACATTTTTCAATAACCGCTACATTACAAGTCTGCTCACGGAGGGCGCGGTCTACGCGTTTCGCGGCAAGGTAACCGGCACGTTCATGCGCCGCGAAATGGCCTCCCCGGAGTTCGTTCCCGAAAGCCGTATGCAGGACATGGTGCCTGTTTACCCGCAGACGAGCGGCCTCACCTCTCGCATCATCGCAAACGCGGTAAAAGAAGCCCTGCGCCTGCTCCCTGAGACCGTCAAAGACCCGCTGCCCGATGCGCTTCGCCTGAAATACGCGCTGTGCCGCCTCGAATACGCGCTCAAAACGATCCACTTTCCGAATTCGCCCGAAGCGCTTTCCACGGCGCGCAGACGGCTCGTGTTCGAGGAACTGCTCGTCTTGCAGCTCGGCATGGCGGAAATCCGCCGCGCAGGTGTGCGCGAAAATCCGTATCCGCTCAAAAAGGATTATACAAAAGAGTTTGCCGCCCTGCTCCCCTTCACGATGACCGGCGCACAGCAGCGTGCCGTGCAGGACGGCATCCGCGACATGCAGGGCCCGCACCCGATGAACCGCCTCATTCAGGGCGATGTCGGCAGCGGTAAAACAGCTGTGGCGGCGGCACTGTGCCACACGGTCATTCAAAACGGATTTCAGGCGGCGCTCATGGCCCCCACGGAAATTCTGGCGGCGCAGCACTACGAGTCCCTCTCCAATCTCCTCGCCCCCTGCGGTATCAAAACGGTGCTCATCACGGGCAGCATGCGCGCCAAAGCAAAACGCGAAGCCACCCAGGGACTCAAGACCGGCGAGATTCAGCTTGCCGTCGGCACGCACGCACTCATCAGTGACGGCGTGGAGTTCTCGTCCCTCGCACTCGTCATCACGGACGAGCAGCACCGCTTCGGTGTCAATCAGCGCACCGCGCTCGCGAAAAAAGGCAACTTCCCGCACACACTTGTCATGAGCGCCACACCAATCCCCCGCACCTTGGCGCTGATGATTTACGGCGACCTCGACGTTTCCATTTTAAATGAGCTTCCCCCGGGACGTCAGCCCATCGAAACGTATCTCATCGACCCACCAAAGCGCCGCCGCGCGTTCGGGTACATCAAAAAGCACATCGACGAGGGACGACAGGCGTACATCGTCTGCCCGCTTATCGAAGAAGGCGAAAGCGACGCGGCAAGCATCGCGGCGTATGAAAAGATCGTGCGCGATTACTTCGGTGACATGCCCATCGGCATTCTGCACGGCAAAATGAAGCCGAAGGAAAAGGACGCCGTCATGACCGATTTCACAGAAAACCGCACGAAATTATTATTGTCCACCACGGTCGTCGAGGTCGGCGTGGACGTGCCGAATGCCGTCATCATGATGATTGAAAACGCCGAGCGCTACGGCCTTTCGCAGCTGCACCAGCTGCGCGGGCGCGTCGGCCGCGGCAAATACGCCTCCACCTGCATTCTGGTGACGGAAGCACAAAACGATGAAACATTACAGCGTTTAAGGCTCTTTTGCAGCACCACGGACGGCTTCAAGGTCGCGGACGAAGACCTGCGCCTGCGCGGTCCGGGCGATTTCTTCGGCGAGCGCCAGCACGGTCTGCCGAAGCTCAAAATCGCCGACATGTTAAACGACATGCAAATTTTGCAGGAAGCGCAGCAGTGCGCCAAAGAGCTGACCGAGCGCGACCCGGAACTCAGCTCCCCCGCCCTGCGCGGCCTGCGCGCCGAAATGCGCCGGCTCTTTGCATCAAATAACGGCACAGTAACCCTATAATAAAAACAAAACAGCTTCCGTTCGGAGAAATCCCAAAACGGAAGCTGTTTTTTTATTCCATGATAAGCTCTCTGTCTTCCGGCAGCGTAAACGGCACCGGCTTCGGCTCCGTCTGGTACCAATATGCCACAGACGTGTAGTCGTCGTAGCGCGGGCCCGTCCAGCCGAGGTTATCAATCGTCATTTTAAAGTCCTCATCGAAATAAACCGGGTCTTTCACGTGCCAGCGGTACAGCATAAAGCGCTTTTGGTGGTTATACATTTCCTTCGTGTCGCCCAAAATCGCATACAAGCCCGTATAAAGCCCGCTGAACGTCTGGTAGCGGTTGAGGTAAATGTCATTGCCAAAGCCATACGAGCCGCCGAAGTAATCCTCCGTGCCCGTGTAGTTCATCGTGGGATATGTGTCGCCGTCGATATACATTTTGGCTTCGCCTTCCACCCAGCAGGTGTTGTGCCCGTTCATGCCGGAAGCCAGCGTCACGCCCGCAAAGCAGCCCTTGCCGTGCACGCCGTCCAAGATCACATACGAGCGTCCCTTCTGCACAGGGTGCTCCTGCCGATATGTCGCATGAAAATAGCCGCTGTTTTCGGGAATCTCTCCATACCATCCGGAAATCATATAGAAAAGCGTCTCTGGCTTTTCACCGCGATTTTCCATTGTAATACGGCAGTGTTTTCTGAACGGCATTTCAAAGTAGCTGTTGAACCCGCGCCCCGGCGCGACGAGCATCGCAGCTGAGTTCAAAACCGGGTAATTGCCGTCGCGGTCAGAAAAATTCTCGTCATACGCGCAACCGAAAAATGCCGAAAACGGTGCTTCCACGGACGGCTGTTCATTGTTTTCCCAGTAGATTCGCAGAATAAACGAGTGTCCCACGTAACCCGTGAACCACATGTGTGTCACCATGCCCGGGCCGTCCGTGTCACACAGCGTAACGGTCTCGCCGGGCTGAATTTGAATGCATGGACTCAGCTTTTCACAGTCCTTGGCGCGTGTGCCGCCGCCTTTTGTGCCTGTTGGATTTTCTGCGGAAAACCCAAAGTTTCTGCGGTTTTCCATTTTAAAAAGTGTCATGAAAATGCCTCCTTTATTTTTGTTAGAGTTTAATACTAAGCATTTCTTTAATTGAACCGAGTGCCGCGCGCCCCTCATAAAGTCCCTCGTCATGTAAAGCGAGCAGCGCGGGAACCTCCGCCTTTGTGCGGCTGACGTTGAGCGGCTTTAACGGACGAATGATGACCGCCCTGCCCGCTTTTTCAAGCTTTTCACACAACGCCAACTGGCGGTTATAAATCTCATGCCGCGTGCGCATCGCTTCTGCCACAGCAGGGTACTTGCGAAACGCCGCTTTCAAAAACGCCGTGTGCCCAAACGGTTCCTTTTGGTAGCCCTTGTTGCGCGTCAAAACGATCACATGGAACGTGTTGCCGTCTGCAAGCGACTTTTCGATTGGAATCGGGTCACTGATGCCGCCGTCCAAGAGGTCATAGCCCATATAATGCTGAATTTTCGTGATGAGCGGCACGGAGCACGATGCACGCGAAGCCATAAACGGCGCTTTTAGCGTGTCCTTTTCAAACCAAACGGTCTTGCCGTCCGCGCAGTTCATCGCGCCGGTCAAAAAGCGCGTGTCTTGCTCATGAAACTTGTCCCAGTCGAAAAAAATGTGCTTTTCCGGCACCGTGCCGAAAATATAATCAAAGTCGAACATCGTGTGCTTTGTCAAAAGATTTCGCGTGCTCACATAGTCGGGGTTCCCGACATAGTGTTCAATGATCTCTCGGCTGCGCCCCGGTTGGCCCGATATGTACGAAAGCGCGTTCGCTGCGCCCGCCGAAACGCCGATAATATACGGAAACAGCAGATCTTTTTCCATGAACGCTTCCATCACGCCGCAACTGTAATAGCCGCGCAGGCCGCCGCCCTCTAAAACGAGCGCTGTGCCCTCAGGCAGCCGGTGCGAAAGCGTCTTGCCGGGAATCGGCTGCAATGTATAATCGGTCACAAATCTCACCCTCTTTGTGCTCATCATACAATATCAAGTTAAAAAAGTCAAGGAGGAAAGCCGCAGCTTCCTCCTTGCAACAAAACAGTTCAGTTTAGAGTTTCAAGCATCTTTTCAAGCTCCTCCGGGCTCCAATCTTCGCCGAGCGCAAACACGGCTTTGTGAAACACAAAAAGCTCGTCTTCGCCCAACTCACCGCTTTCGAGCTTGCAAAGCATCCCCGGCGCGATTTCGATCAACCGTTCGGTGATGACAAATTTCTGCTTCCGCACAGCCTCCCGCGCGTTGCGCACAGTGCCGAAATCTAAATCGCTCGTGCTGCCGCACGGCATGGCGCAATACGCACAGTCCGGCGCAATGCGGTTTTTTTCCGCGTGGGCGCACGCCAGCATGTTCTGCAACGCCGTTTCATCATCCTCCGCAAGCGCGGCAAAGCCCTCAAAAAGCACTCTGTCCGTTTCCACGGTCTTCGCGTTTTTCTGCTCCGCGCGGACAACGCCCACAAGCGCCCCCAGCAGCGCATCCCACGCTTGATTTCCCGTCCTCATTCTACGAGACTGCCGTCGGTCGCGATGACCTTCACCTGCCACGGAATGAACTTGCCGCTCGCCTTCAGTGCGTTCACTGCTGCGTGCTCAAGGCCGCCGCAGCACGGCACCTGCATGCGCACAATTGTCAGGCTCTTGATGTCGTTCTGACGGATGATCTCCGTCAGCTTTTCGGTGTAATCGCCCTCATCGAGCTTCGGGCAGCCGATGAGCACTTTTCGGTTGTGCACAAAGTCGCGGTGAAAATCACCGTACGCATACGCCGTGCAATCCGCCGCAATCAGCAGGTTCGCGCCGTCAAAATACGGGGCGCGGATCGGCGCTAATTTGATCTGCACCGGCCACTGGCGCAGCTCGGATTCAATCTTGCCGCTGACCGCACGGTTATCCGTATTTACGGGCTTTCTCTCAATAGCGCGCGCCATGCTGCCCGGGCAGCCGGTGAACTTCGGCGTGCCGAGCTTTTCTGCCATTTCCTCTGCCTCTTTCTTCGCGGCTTTCTCTGCCATAGCCATTTTCACGGCTTCCTCGTCAAACGCCGCCGCTTCGCGCTCCACAAAGGAGATTGCGTTCGTGGGACATGCAGGCAGGCAGTTGCCGAGGCCGTCGCAGTAATCGTCGCGCAGCAGCTTCGCCTTACCGTTTACAATGCCGATGGCGCCCTCCTGACAGGCATTCGCGCACAGGCCGCAGCCGTTGCATTTTTCTTCATCAAAGTGAACGATGGTGCGGATCATATTCAAAATTCCTTCCAATTTTTAAATTTTGCAAAAGCCACAAGGTTTTCTCTTGACTTTACGAACACAGTATACTACGATTAGGCTGTAAAGTATGTTGTTATAACAACGAAGATTGAAAAAAGGAGGCTATTTTACGGATTACAGCATCTTAGGGCGCTCGCCGCTGTTTCGGGGCATCCCTGCAGGCGATTTCGGCGTTTTGCTCGAGCACCTAAAAGCGGAAACGCGCAGCTATAAAAAGGGCGATCTCATCTGCCATGCGGGCGAGCACACAAACGCGCTCGGCATCGTGCTCACGGGCAGCGTGACGATTGAAAGCGACGACATTTTCGGCAACCGCAGTGTTCTCGATAAAGTCGGTCCCGGGCAGGTCTTTGCAGAGACCTATGCCTGTGTGCCGAATGAACCGATGCTCGTCAATGTCGCCGCCGCAGAAAACTGCACCGTGCTGTTTTTGAAAACCGCGCAGATCCTCTCCCCGTGCCCCGTAAACTGCAGGCACCACGGCAAGCTGATTGAAAACCTGCTGCTCGTCAGCGCGCAGAAAAACCTGTCGCTTTCGCGCCGCATTTTCCACACCGCACCGAAAACGATACGCGGGCGACTCATTTCATACCTGTCGTTTCAGGCCATCCGCGAAAACAGCGACAGCTTCACAATCCCGTTCAATCGCCAGCAGCTTGCGGATTACCTCAGCGTAGACCGCAGCGCACTTTCCAAAGAAATGGGCAAAATGCGCGACGAAGGCATTTTAAACTTCTCCAAAAATCATTTCGAACTAAAGCGCACAAGCTGACGGAAAACGAGACGAATAAAGTTTTTGATCCAACTTTTTTCAAAAAGTTGGTGGGGGCTCGGGGCAAAGCCCTGAGTCGACTTTCGCAAAAGTCGAAACACCTTTTGCCTAACTAAGATCAGGAAAATAGGCGCAACAATCCGGTGAATTGTTGCGCCGCAAGAAACCCTATCAAGGGGGTTCTTGAAAGGCGGTCAAAACCGCCTTTAGAAATACACACTCCATTACTCTATTATAGAAAGGACTTATCTTCATGAAAAACATTTTCTTCCGCACCACGTCTCTTTGGGCGTCCGTCATTTACATGGCGCTCGGCCTTGTGCTCACGTTTTGGCCGGGCATATCCGGCACCGTCTTTTGCTGGGGCATCGCCGCTGCACTCATTTTGTACGCCGCACATAGCTTCTGGTATTTTATAAAAGCCAGAAACCTCGGCTTCACTGCAGGCGGCACGCTCGTCATCGGCATTCTCTGCCTTGCGTTCGGTATTTTCTGCTTTTCCCGCCCGTACGTCGTCCTCTCTTTCCTGCCCATCGCGCTCGGCATCATGCTGCTTGTAGACGGCATCGGAAAAATGCCGCTCGCCGTTGATGCCCTCTCGGTGTACAGCCCCTACCGCTTCTGGGTACTCATCTCCGCCGTACTGCCGCTCATTCTCGGCATCGTGCTGCTCGTAAATCCGTTCCGTGCCGCAAAAGCCGCCATCATGTTCTTCGGCATCAGCATTTTAGCAGACGGTCTCTTTGAGCTCATCACCTACATCCAGCAGCGCCGCGCAGAAAAATCCGAGTACAAGGATATCCGCTAAACAACCTTTTTGCAATAACAGGCAACCTATACCGTTTGACCGAATGCACGTCGCGTGGTATAGTATGCTTGTAATATTCTGTATGGAGGTACAAACATGAACCCGAACATTGAAAAGGCGTTTCACGATTACGAAGCGCTCATCGCAAAAGAGAACAAGCCTGCCGCTTTTTACAACGGCATTTACACGCGTTACAAGAATCCTGTCCTCACCCGCGACCACATTCCGCCGTTCTGGAAATTTGACCTGAACGAGGAGACAAATCCGCTGGGTCTTGAGCGTCTCGGCGTGAACGCCGTCATGAACTCCGGCGCCATCAAGCTGAACGGTCAGTACTGCCTCGTCGCCCGCGTAGAAGGCAATGACAGAAAGTCCTTCTTCGCCGTCGCGCGCAGCAATAACCCTGTGCAGGGCTTCCGCTTTGATGATTACCCGGTCATCCTGCCAGACACCTCCCCCGAGGAAACGAACGTCTACGATATGCGTTTGACGCAACACGAAGACGGCTATATCTACGGCGTGTTCTGCAGCGAAAGCAAGGATAAGACCGTGAACGACCTCTCCGCCGCATTCGCCGCTGCCGGCATTGTCCGCACAAAGGATCTCGTCAACTGGGAGCGCCTGCCGGACCTCAAGACGAAATCTCCCCAGCAGCGCAACTGCGTGCTGCACCCGGAATTCGTCAACGGCAAGTATGCGTTCTACACCCGCCCACAGGACAGCTTCATTGAAGCCGGCGACCAGGGCGGCGTCAGCTTCGGTCTATGCGACGACATCACAAACGCTGTCATCGACGAAGAAAAAGTCGTCAGTCCGCGCCGCTACCACACCATCACCGAGTCCAAAAACGGCGCCGGCGCTGTGCCGATCAAGACCGAAAAGGGCTGGATCCACCTTGCACACGGCGTGCGCAACACCGCAGCCGGCCTGCGCTACGTGCTGTATGTCTTCGTGACCGACCTGCAGGACCCTGCAAAGCTCATCGCAGAACCGGGCGGCTTCTTCATCGCCCCGCTGGGCAAAGAGCGCGTCGGCGATGTTTCCAATGTCGTGTTCACGAACGGTGCCATCGCTGATGACGACGGCAAGGTCTACGTCTACTACGCTTCCTCCGATACACGCATGCACGTCGCGGAGACGAGCATTGCACAGCTGCTCGACTATGCGTTCGGCACCCCGGCCGACCCGCTGCGTTCCGCAGACTGCGTCCGCCAGCGCTGTGCCCTCATCGAGAAAAATCTCGAATATATGAAAGCGCACAAATAATTTCTCTTAAAGCATAAATAAACGAAGCACCGTGTCCTTGTGAGGCACGGTGCTTTTGTTTTGACTATATTCGTTTACTTCGTAATTTTCAGCTCGCCGTTCCAGACCTTGCTGCCGCTTTCCTCAACGTAAAGCTCCACTTTACTCTCTTCCGGCGCAAACTGCATTTTGCGGTTCCAGATGCTCAGTGCGTCACAGTCAAGCTTCAGTTCTACCGTCTTCTTTTCGCCGGGCTGGAGATACACCTTCTCAAACGCTTTCAGCTCGCGCACGCGGCGGACGATTGTGCCGCTCACGCCCTGAATGTACAGCTGCACCGTCGCATGGCCCGCCGTGCTGCCGGTGTTTTCCACCTCGCACGTCACGGTATGCGCTTTTCCGTTTTCAAGTGCCGCAATAGAAATTTCCGGCGTGCCGTCCTTTACAGTCGTCTTGAACGTCGTGTAGTGCAAACCGAAGCCGAACGGGTACAGCGGCGTGTTCTCCAAATCGCGGTAGCGCATCACATCGTAGGAAGCGCGGGCGTTGTAGTACACCGGCAGTTGTCCCGTTGTGCGCGGCACAGAAACCGGCAGGCAGCCGCACGGATCTGCCGCGCCGCTCAAAACTTCCGAAATGGCCGTGCCACCCCACGGGCCCGGATAGAACGACCACAGCACTGCATCGCTCTTTTCCGCGATCTCGGGGATAGCATGCGGGCGGCCGGAAACGAGTACCGTCACGACCGGCTTGCCGCTTTCAAACACGGCATTTGCCAGCTCGTTCTGCGCGCCCGGCAGACGCACATCAGAGGTATCCACGCCCTCGCCGCAATCCATCTGCAATTTCGTACCGACGATTGCCGCGCCGTTCGTGTCAAACTCCGCGCCCGCAAAGCGGCTTGAAGAACCGCCCAGCGCCAAAATGACGAGGTCGCTCTCCTCCGCAAGCTTCTCCGCCTCCGCAATACCGGAAGTATCGTCGTCGCAGATCGTGCAGCCGAGCGCATAGCGTACATCGGCGTTCTTAAATTCGTTCCGAATGCCGTCAAGCACCGTCACACCCACACCGTCACGCAGCGGCGGTGTGTAGTCGCCAAGCTGCTGATACAGCGCATCCGCGTTCGGGCCAATGACCGCAATACGCAGCTTCTTCTCCTTTTTCAACGGCAGAACACCGTTGTTTTTGAGCAGCACTGCCGACTGCCGCGCAATTTCGAGGCTCTGCGGAAACGTTTTCGGCACATTGTATTCCGTCAGCGGTTTTTCTTCAAGGTACGGGTGCTCAAACAACCCGCGCGCAAATTTCAGCTCCAGCACGCGCAGAACTGCCTTGTCGAGCGTTTCTTCGGAAACGAGCCCGCGCTCCACGGCTTCTTCCAGGTGCGGGAAGCTGTCGTCCCACAGGCTCACGTCCACGCCTGCATTTAAAGCATACGCGCCGTTTGCCGCCTTGTCGTTACCCGTCAGCATATCGAGACGGTCAATCGCTACGCCGTCCGCCATCACGATGCCGTCAAAACCAAGCCCCTCGCGCAGCACGTCCTTTAAAAGCCACTCATTCGCATGGCACGGCACACCGTCAATCTCATTATATGCTGTCATCACACCCGTCGCGCCCGCTTTCACGGCCTCCTTCATCGCGGGCAGATGAATTTCGCGCAGCTCGCGCTCGCCGATGCGCGCCGCACTGGCGTTTACGCCGCCGGTCGTTTCACCCTGTGCGCAGAAGTGCTTCGCAACAACCTCCAAACCGGCGCTCGCACAGCCCTTCACCGCCGCAGCAGCGTTCTGACCGCAGAGATACGGATCTTCGCCGTAGCACTCTTCGCTTCTGCCCCAGCGCGGGTCACGCAGAATGTCCAGCATGGAAACGAGCGCAAAATCCACGCCCATTTCTTTTTGCTGTTCGCCAACGACCTTAAAGCCCTCTTCAACGAGCTTCGGATTCCACGCTGCGCCCATGCCGAGGTTCACCGGCAGCAAATAGCCGTCGAGCGCCTGATGGCCATGCGGGCACTCGCTGCTCATCAGCATCGGAATGCCGAAGCGAGAGTGCTCCAGTACATAGTGCTGCGCCAGATTATAGGCGCGGATTGCGTTCACGCCGGTAAGGCCGGTCGTATAATCCTTGTTCGCCCACGGGTCTGCGCGGTATAAGCCGTAAAGCACACCGAGGCCGCCCCATTTTTCCACTTCTTCTTTAAAGCTGTCCGCAAGCTCCACGTGCTCGCCGTTGCAGGTGTAGCTCTGAAAACCGTAAAGCTTCTGATTCACCTGACCGACCTTTTCGCGCAGCGTCAGGCGCGGCAGCAGGTCTTCCGCACGCTCTTTCGGGGAAAGCGCACTGTCTTTAAATTTTTCTTTCATTTTTATTGTCCTCTCCATTGAAACTGTCAACCGATACAAAACTCAGTTGTGCGTACATGTTAAAGCATAGCACACCTTTGCACGGTTGACAAGGAAGAAAATCAAACGAATTTTTCGTACAGCTTTCACGGAATTTCATCACTTTCCTTTTTGCGTATCCTGTGTTATACTATAAAAAAGCATCCATGACCGAAGGAGCACCCCTATGCATCCAAAAAAATTCCCCATGCCCACCGGCATGCTCTTAAAAACCGACGACGAAGAAAAATTCCTTCCGTTTCAAAATCCAACTACCTATAAAGACATCACCGTCGAGTTAAAGCCGAACGGCGAAGCTCTGCGCGTATACGTCACCGCTGACACAACGCCCGTGCAGCGCGTCACGCTCTATTTCGCGGACCCGCTGCCCGAAAAAGCGCAGGTTTTAGGCGGTGTTTGGGAGCGCGGCTACGGCGACTATGAATGGCGCGGTTATGTCCCCCATCGCGTCATGCCGTGGTACTTCTTCCTGCAGAGCGGCAACAAGACCGAAGCCTTCGGCGTGCACACGCAGTCCGCTGCCATGTGCTGGTGGACAGCCGAAAGCACCGGGTACAGCGTATATCTCGACGTGCGCTGCGGCGGTCTCGGCGTGCGCTTAAACGACCGCACCCTCTGCGCTGCGGAGCTTTGCCGTGCAGAATACGAAGACGCCGACGGCTTTACTGCCATGGGTGAATTTTTCTCCGTTTTGAGCCCGAACCCCATTCTGCCGAAATTCCCCGTCTACGGCGCGAATAACTGGTACCATGCCTACGGGCATGCCACGGAAGATGATGTTCTGCGCGAAGCGAAGGCCCTCGCCGAACTCACCGAGGGGCTCGCAAACCGCCCGTGGTTCATCATCGACGACTGCTGGCAAATTGACCGTGCGGATAACTACAACGGCGGCCCGTGGCGCGCGGGCAACAAGGGCTTTCCGGACATGCCGGGCCTCGCCAAAAAGCTGCGCGAATCCGGCATACAGCCGGGCATCTGGGTACGTTTATTATGGGATCACAGCGAAAGTATTCCCGTCTCTTGGCGCTCGAAGCGTGACCCCGAATACCTCGACCCCTCCGTGCCCGAAGTGCTCGACCACATCGCGGAGGACATCCGCACCGTCTCAAGCTGGGGTTACAAGCTCATCAAGCACGATTTCACTTCCTACGACGTACTCGGCCGTTGGGGCTTTGAAATGGGCGACGAGCTCACGGACAGCGGTTGGCGCTTTGCGGACGAGACCCGCACGACGGCCGAAATTTTAATTGAATTATATAAACGCATCTTAGCTGCCGCGGGTGACGCCATGGTCATGGGCTGCAACTGCTTCGGCCACCTCGGCGCTGGGCTCATGCACCTCAACCGCACCGGCGACGACGTCAGCGGCAAGCTCTGGGCACGTACGCGCCGCATGGGCATGAACACATTGGCATTCACCGCGCCGATGCACAACCGCTTCTTCGCCATTGATGCCGACTGCGTACCGCTCACCGATGCCATCGACGAAACGCTCGGCATGCGCTGGCTGGAGCTTGTGGCAAAAAGCGGCACACCCACGCTGCTCTCCGTTCCGGCTTCCTATTTAAACGGCGAGCGCAAAGCCATCATCCGCGACGCTTTCCGCCGCGCAAGTCAGCCCCAGCCCACCGCGCGCCCGCTCGATTGGCACGAGACCACCTGCCCCGCCGTGTGGAAGCTCGGCAAGGAAACGAAACACTTTGACTGGACAGAGCCGTGCGGCATTCTGACCGGCAGCGTATAAATTCTTAAGGACTTTTCATGAACAAATTAGACAGAACGGCTTTTTTGCCTGTTTCAAAAGAAGATATGGCGGTACGCGGCATCGAACAGCTCGATTTCGTGTACATCAGCGGCGATGCCTACGTCGACCACCCGTCGTTCGGCACGGCGATCATCTCCCGCATTCTCGAAGCAAACGGTTTCACGGTCGGCATTATCGCACAGCCGAACTGGCGCGACCCCGAAAGCGTGTGCACACTCGGCGAGCCAAAACTTGGCTTTCTCGTTTCCGCCGGCAATATGGATTCCATGGTGAACCACTATTCCGTCGCCAAAAAGCGCCGCCGCAGCGACTTTTTCTCCCCCGGCGGCAAAATGGGCCTGCGCCCGGATTACGCCGTCATCGTATATTCCAACCTCATCCGCCGCACGTTTAAGAAAACGCCCATCATCATCGGCGGCATCGAGGCCAGCCTGCGCCGCCTTGCGCATTATGATTACTGGTCGGACAAAATGAAGCGCTCCGTCCTGCTCGATTCCGGCGCGGATATCATTTCCTATGGCATGGGTGAGCGCTCCATCGTCGAGATTGCCGAAGCCCTGCGCAGCGGCATTCCCGTGCAGGAGCTCACGTTCATCCGCGGTACCGTGTATAAAACGCACATCGCGCCCGACGGCGACGACGTGCTCCACCTTCCCGGCTTCGATAAGATTTCCACCAGTAAAGAGCTGTACGCGAAAAGCTTTTACAATCAGTATCTCAACACCGACCCGTTCACGGCGAAAACGCTCGTCGAGCCCTACCCGGACGATCACCTGTTCGTCGTGCAGAATCCTCCGCAGATGCCGCTTTCGACCGAAGAAATGGATGACACCTACGCCCTGCCCTATACGCGCACCTATCACCCGGATTACGAAGCCCTCGGCGGCATCCCCGCCATTGAAGAAGTGAAATTCAGTCTTGCCAGCTGCCGCGGGTGCTTCGGTGCATGCAGCTTCTGCGCGCTGACGTTCCACCAGGGCCGCATCATTCAGTCCCGCAGCCACGAATCGCTTTTGGAAGAAGCGAAAAAAATGACCGAGGATCCCGATTTTAAAGGCTACATTCACGACGTCGGCGGCCCCACGGCAAACTTCCGCAAGCCCGCCTGCAAAAAGCAGATGAAGGTCGGCGTGTGTAAAAACCGCCAATGTCTGTTCCCGGAGCCATGCCCCAACATGGAGATCGACCACACGGATTACGTTTCCCTCCTGCGCAAGCTGCGCGCATTGCCCAAAGTGAAAAAGGTCTTTGTGCGCTCCGGCATTCGGTTCGATTACCTCATCAATGACAAAGACGAAACATTCTTCCGCGAGCTTGTTAAATACCACGTCAGCGGCCAGCTCAAAGTCGCACCGGAGCATATTTCCGACGGCGTGCTGCGCATGATGGGTAAGCCGCAGAATTCCGTCTACCGCCGCTTCGTCAAGCGCTACAAAGAGCTGAACGAAGAAATGCACCTCAACCAGTACCTCGTGCCGTACCTCATGTCCTCGCATCCCGGCTCCACCTTACAGGACGCCGTAAAGCTCGCGGAATATCTGCGCGATCTCGGCTATATGCCGGAGCAGGTGCAGGACTTCTACCCCACCCCGTCCACGATCTCGACCTGCATGTACTACACGGGGCTCGACCCGCGCACAATGAAGCCTGTATACGTCGCGCGCGACCCGCACGAAAAAGCGATGCAGCGCGCGCTCATCCAGTACCGTGACCCGAAAAATTACGACCTCGTCACAGAAGCGCTCATCAAAGCGAATCGCCGCGACCTCATTGGCACAGGCAAAAACTGCCTCTTGCGCCCCCGCCACGGTGATACCCGTTTTGCTCCCCCAAAGCCCGCCGCAAACAGCAATAAACCGTTTGACGGTAAAAACAAAAACGGCGCAAAGCATGGCAGAACGAGTCAACCGCCGGCGCCCCAAAGCCGCCGTTGGACAGGCGAGCCGCCCAAAAAGCGCGGCAAACGGTAATGTAAGACAGCAAAAAGCTCTGCACCGAATTTCAGGTGCAGAGCTTTTGTCATTGCTTTATAATTCAATACAAACCCGGCTTGCAGAGAATCTCGTGAATTTTCGTGTCAAGACAGTCTGCCGTATACGCCGGCGTGATGATGCACGCGGTGTCCGCACCACGCGCCGAGCCGCCTACACAGACAACCGGCTTATTAAGCTCAATCGCGCCGTTATCCAGCGCCATCATGGCGATCTCCACGCAAACCTTCGTGCCCTGTCCGAACATGCGCAGCGTGTGCGCCATGATCTCCACCGGGTACGCGCCGCTGAATTTACGACTGATGCCGCGTTCCGCACCGCTCAAAGCGTGCGCGGCATGAATGATATGCACACCGGCTGCGGTCAACTCCGCGCGCCGCTCGTCCGTCATGGTGTTCACGCCCTGCTTCGGGTAGCCGTACGCCTGCCCCACCATGACCATCGGCACATTTGTCCCGAGCTCTTCCTGCATTTTGATGAGTTCTATAAGCGTGTCGCCCGCGCTCGAAGCCACCACAAGCGTCGTTCCGCGCTCCTTCGCGGCGTTTAAAGCAATGCGCAGCGTCTCTAAGGTATTCTCTTTGCCTTTATTTTCAAAAATCATTTTTATTCACCTCGTCAGTCATTTCGGGTCTTCCAAAATCGCGTAGCTCACAAATGCAAACCGCATGCTGTCTCCAGCCCAGGAGTTCACATTGATCGAACCTTGCCCGCCAAACAGCGACAGAATTTTGTGCTGATTTTCGCCGTCCGCATCCATCAGCCACAGCTCCACCGGCATGTTCGGCAGGTGCTCGTGCGGCTCCAGCTGCTCCGGGCCGTAGGAAATATAGACCACCCGTTTTCCGTCCGGTGATACATGCGGGAACCAGTTGTTCCGCCGGTTTTCGGTGATCTGCGTCTGCTCGCCGCCGTCCCGCTCCATGCGCCAAACCTGCATCAAGCCGGAGTTTGTAGCGTTATACCAAATGTACTTTCCGTCCGGGGAATACTCCGGGCCGTCGTTAAAGCCACCCTTTGTCAGTCGCTTTTCCACGCCGCCGTTCACCGGGATCGTGTACACGTCCACTTCCTGCCTGCCGTCGATGTCGCGGAAAGCGCAGTAGGCCATCTCCGTGCTGTCCGGCGACCAGCCGTGCAAAAAACTCGGGCTGTTCGGCGTCACCAGACGAGGCTCACCGCCTTTCATCGGCACGATATAAACACGGGAAGTAAAGTCTCCGTTGTCAAACGTCATGTGGCTGACCGCAAGCTCCGTTTCGTCCGGGGAGACCACATGGTCGTTGTTGCATTGGTCGCAGCTGCCGGTGTCGAGCAGCCGTTCTGTGTTCGTGTTGAGGTCATAGGCATACATGTGCCCCTCGGCGTTATAAAGAATGGTATCGCTGTTTTTCAGCCAGTTCGGTGCTTCAATCACGCGGTCAAAACTTGCCACTGTGCGCACCGCGCCGGTCTTCACGTCGTAAACATTCAAAAAGCTCACCGTATCTTTTCGGTTTTGGGCAAACCCGTTCAGCATCTGACAAATTTTTTGAAGCTCGCCCGGCACATCGGAGCTAAAGTGCTCCTGATTGACAAGCTGCGGAATGTCCCGACTCTGGGCAAAACGGAAGCACGCGGCAAGGTCCACGTTGCCCGTGCCCACCGGCACGTCAATCGGCTCGCGGCCCGCACCGAAATCCTTATGGTGCACGGACTGCACCCGCGCCGCGTTGCGCTCCAAAAATGCGACCGGGTCTTCTCCGCCAAACTGCACCCAGCCCACGTCCACCTGTGCGCCTACCTTGCCCATGCAAAGGTCAAGCAAGTGTTCATACGCCGTCTTGCCCGCGATTTTCGTCTGTATATCCCCGGCCTCATTGTGCAGCAGCAACCGAACGCCGAACGTCTCCAGCATATCTGCCGCTTTCATATAGTTCAGCGCCGTCTGCTGCAAAATGCTTTCCGTACTGTTCTCCGGCGTTTTCACCACAAACTGCTTCAGCCCGGTCTTCTCCGCAATCGCCTTCAGCTTATCCATAGACCGTACCAAATTCTCCGCAAAAACATGGATTGATACAATCCGCAAGCCCTCTTCGACATGTGCAAGCAGCCAGTCTGCGGGCCAGATCACGCCTTCCGGGCCGAGGATTGGCCCCGTCGTCATGCAGGGTTCAATTTCTGTAATACCGGCCTTTGCCAACGCAGCAAGCTTCTCCAAAACCTCGCCCTGCATGTTGTTGAGCGGGCCGTAAAGCTGCACACCAAATTTCATGCTTTCAACTCCCCCAGAATATAATGGGATCTTACGCCTCCGGCGTGTGGTCGTATTCAAACCCGCACTTCGAGAGCCATTCCTTCGCCATCAGCGTCGCGCCGATCTGGTTCGGGTGCACGCGGTCCCATGCGATGAGCGAGGAGTGTTTATACTGCAAAAACTTGTCATACACCGCTTGGAAGTTCACAAAACGGCAGCCGTATTCTTCGGCAAGGCGCTCGCAGATGTCCACATATTCCTGCATTCTGGCACGCATAAAGTCGCTCTTGTTCGGCTCCATGTAGTACGGCGTGCAGACGATAACGCCCTTCGCAACCATTTTCGCCTGTTCGATCATCGTGCGCAGGTTTTCTTCATATTCCACCGGGTCGACCGCCTGATCGGTAAGCGCCGGAGAATCAAACTGCCGCCACACATCATTGATGCCGATGCAGATAGACACCCACTGCGGGTTCAAGGAAAGCACGTCGCGCTCATAGCGCGCAAGCAGGTCTTTCGACGTATTGCCGCTGATGCCGGAGTTCGTAAAACGAATGCTCAGCTCCGGGTAAGTCGCCGTCACAAGGCTCTCGATGACGCGCGGATAGCCGTGACCCATGTTGTCAAACAAGCCCTCGCCCACCGGCTGTGCGCTGCCCATATCCGTTACGGAATCCCCTGCAAAAATAATGCGGTCCATATTTTCAAAAATCATGGTAAACTCCCCCTAAAAGAGTAAATTTCTGGTTATATTATAATCGAATTTCCACAAAATTACAAGGGCACTGTGCAAAATACCTACCATATTGACAAAGCCCCGCAGCTGACACAAAATGTGAAATGAAATAAATCTCACGCGCCGCAGCGCATTTCACAACAACCGTAGGTTGTTTTTTCACTATACCGAAGGTATATTTCACAAATCCCGAAGGAATTTATTTCACAGAAAAAAGGACCTTGCAAAATGCAAAGTCCTTTTTTTCTGGTGGAGGAGGGTGGATTCGAACCACCGAAGCTAGAAGCAGCAGATT